>Ga0105046_10002600_pt1 | contig 28514 bp, 22 predicted proteins | sample MAT03_FD_78385 | JGI IMG/M metagenome (GOLD analysis project Ga0105046, IMG submission 78385) | Freshwater microbial communities from Lake Fryxell liftoff mats and glacier meltwater in Antarctica - MAT-03 (megahit assembly) | ecosystem: Environmental > Aquatic > Freshwater > Ice > Liftoff... | reverse complement strand
ACGTCAAAGGTGAAGTTGACGCTGTTCAGAAGAAGTTGGGCGCGGCGGACAAAGCGCGCTTAGACAACCATATGTCGGCGGTGCGCGACCTTGAAAATTCGCTTTCCCTCGGCGGGGGCGGGGGATCCGTTGCTGCGCAAGGCATGGGCTGCGAAGCGTTGGCAACCCCTGCGGTTGGTTCGTTCCAGAAACACCTTGATGCCCAAGTGAAGATCATGCAGATGGCCTTCGCGTGCGACCTCACGCGCGTTGCCAGCATCAACATAGAAGAACTGTCAGGTGGGACATCCGGTGTGCCAGGAGATGTGCACGATTTGATTCACGCGACCTCACCTGACAACGGGGGCAAGCGCGGAGATTCGGGCTCAGTGGAACTCATTCGCAAGTATCACTTGGTTTACGCCAATGCGTTTGCCAAAGTACTAAACGCTTTAACGATGACGGATGTTGACGGCAAACGTTTGCTAGACAACACCATAGTCCTTTGGGCCGGAGAGATTGCCAAGGGCAGCCATGCCTACAACGACCACAAATGGATCTTGGCTGGTAGCGGCGGCGGAGCCATTCGCACGGGCCGTTGGCTCAAGTGCAATGGCGTGTCTCACCAAAACCTGTTCGTAACCTTGGCGCGTTCCATGGGGGTGCAGATCGATAAGTTTGGCGAACCCAGCACGTCTACAGGCGCGTTGGGGCTTTCCTAACCCAGGACTGCCACCGATGGCCAAACCATAGGCGTGCGCTACGCTGCGCGCCTATGGTTTTTTTTCGTTCGAATCCGGTGAGCATCATCGCTTTTTGGGCAATGTCGGCTTGCGCCTCTTCCCCCCCGGGTCGGCCTAGTCAGTCTGTTCAAGCACCTGCGCCTAACTACGAGGCCTTGGTGGCTGCCACGGATCGTGCTGCCGACGATGTGGAGCTCGATGAAGGTCGCCAGCCTGCCAAGTTGCTCGCCTTCATGGACGTGCGCATAGGTTGGTCGGTTGCCGATCTTGGTGCTGGGGGTGGATACACCACAGAGCTGCTCGCGCGCGCCGTGGGCCCCAAGGGAAAAGTTTATGCCCAGAACCCAGCCATGGTGGTTGAGAAGTTCGTCAAGGACAGCTGGCCGGCGCGGTTGGCAAAACCTGTTAACCAAAACGTTGTTCGGGTTGACCGAGAGTTCGACGCACCTTTGCCGCCCGAGGCCAAGGAGCTGGATCTCGTGATCATGAACCTTTTTTACCACGACACATATTGGTTCGGCACCGATCGCAAGGCGATGAACGAGAACATTTTTAAAGCGTTGAAGCACGGAGGAAGCTTCGTGGTGATCGACCATAGTGGTCGCAGGGGCAGCGGCATCAAGGAAGTGAAAACCCTTCACCGCATAGAAGAATCAGAAGTGGTTGCGGATGTATCGGCTTATGGATTTCGCCTTGAGTCGTCGGGCGAGTTCCTTCGGAACCCGGACGACGCACGCAATTGGATGGTCTTCAAAGAAGGAAAACGCGGGCATACGGATCGCTTCGTTTTGAAATTCGTAAAGCCATAAGCCATTCCTCGCTTAAAAAATCTGCACCCGCCCCGGAACCTGCGTTCGTGGCGGGTGTCTTGTTTTCGAACCCGTCGGAGCGCGCCCGGCGGCGCTGCATAAACACTTCTGATCGAAGTGCCACTGCGGCTGCTGCATTTTTCCTTCACCAAGGGGCACGCGATGAACCAGGGCAACAAGGCGTTCGTGTATTCGAAACACCAGGCGACATCAGATCGCTTGGTCGTAAATGCCTTCCTACATGGCCAACCATGGGGCCAGTGGATGTTAGAAGAAAACCATGACTTCTGCGTGGGCTGGGGTCGCAAGAGCCTTGCACCTGTGGCCCCAGAATATGTTTCTTCGTCTGATTTTGCTTTGTTGCATTTGAAAGACGGCGAGTGTCGACTTCGGTTCACGCAAGAAATGATGGCCGCCATAGGCACAGAAGGCCTCTACCACGATGTATCTGAGCCAAACGACTTTGAATTGAAGCGTGGCACAACCGCGCGTGTCACTTGCGGTGCTGTGGCTTTCAATGTGGCTTGGATGCCACCGCCTGTTGTAGTTGGCAAACCAACAAGGCAATCGTGGTCAGCGCATTGGCCCCTCATGGTTTCTGCTTTTACGCTGCTTGGCATATTGGGGTTGTTGTGGTTGGTGCCTTCGGATCCGATGGCTTTGTCCGTGTGGGATCCTCTCCGCATGATTCACTTGCTTCCGGCGCGAAGCATCCCGGCTGTGGTACCCATTGATGAAACCTTGGCGGTGTTGAAAAGCCAATCTGCGGGTGGATCAACGAGAACCAAGGCAACCCCCGGAGCATCTTCAGCAAAGCCTAAGCCGCATAGCGAACATTTCCCGAATCCGATCGTGGCAGCTGCGCCTTCGGCAAAAGATCCTGCGCCCGACAAAATTGGCGTGCTAGCCGTCCTGAGCGAGTTAGGCACGCTTCGGGGTGCAATCGCGAGTGTGTTCTCTGACAAACCAAGCGACAGCCTAGGCGACGCAGTGAATGGCCTATCCGGAATTTCAATGGCAGATGCGTTTTCCACCGGTGGCTTGGGTGTGTCGCTGGATGGGGGCCCTGCGGGACCAACGTTGGGAGATGGTGAATTGGGAACGATTGGTATCACTTGCAAGCCAGGCAAAGTATGCCGCGGCAATGGCAATCACTATGGCCACGATGTGAGCGCACTAGGCCCCAGAAAAAAGGCCGTGTTACCGAGCGTTCAGATGGTGCCTTGCGCGCCTGGTGCGGTTGGTTGCGGGGCGCATGGTGTTCTAGATCGCGAGCTTGTGCGGCGCGAGATTCGCAAACACATTAAAGAGATTGAGTACTGCTACGAACAACAGCTGGTACGCGCACCAACGCTATCAGGTCGTGTGGCGGTACGTTTTGTGATTGCACCTACCGGAACGGTGGCTGCCGCTGTCATTGCAGATTCTTCACTGGGAAACATGCGAGTGGAGTCCTGTGTGACAGACGCCGTGCGACGCTGGCAATTCCCTGTGGCACAGCAAGCGGGCACAACGATCGTTACCTACCCGTTTGTCTTTTCGCCCGTAGGCGGATGAGGTTCTGTTACATCACCAACTGCGTGCCAACTTCGATGACCCGGTTCGGGGGCAATCCGAAAAAATCGGTTGGTGCGCTTGAATTGCGGGAAAGGAAACGAAACAGCAAGAACCGCCAACGCGAAAAGCTGCTCTTGCCTTTGTCGCGTACAAGGCTTTCTCGGCCCAAGAAGAAACTGGTGGTTTCAATGTTTACCACGAGCCCCTGATCACGAAGGCGTGCCAGAATCTCGCCAACGTCGGGGCTTTCCATGAACCCAAAGTGCGCCACCACGCCAATGAAACCTTGTCCGAAGTCTTTTGAGCGAACGCGATCTTCAGGGGCCACACGGGGGAAATCATCGCTGGCGATCGACAAAATGATTACGCGGCGGTGAAGCACTTTGTTGTGTTTGAAATGATGCAAAAGCGCGTTGGGGGTACCACGGCGTACGGGCGAAAGAAAAATAGCGGTGCCCGCCACGCGGTGCGGGTTTGTAAGACGCACGTCTTCAATGAACAACGGCAAAGGCAAAGTGGAAGCCTCAACATGCTTTTCAAGAATCCCGCGACCTTTGCGCCAAGTGGTCATCACCGCCACGGCTGCGGCGGCAATTGCTATGGGGACCCATCCACCTTCGCCAATCTTGCGAACGTTGGCCAAGAGGAATGCCATATCCACGACGCCGAACACAAAGCACAGGGCAAAAGAAGGGACAAATGGCCAGTGCCACACGCGCCGACAAGCCAAGAAAAACAAGAGCGTGGTGATCACCATTGTTCCCGTAACGGCGATGCCGTAGGCCGCTGCCAACCCTGCCGAGGTGCGGAACTGAAACACCAAAGCCACGCAAGCCACCATCAACAACGCGTTCATTTCAGGAACATAGATCTGGCCTTCAACGGTGGCGGAGGTGTGCTTGACGTTCAACCGTGGTGCCCAGCCCATATGGATCGCCTGTCGGGTTAGCGAGAACACACCAGAGATCAATGCCTGTGACGCGACGACGGTTGCCACGGTCGCTATACCAATTAAGGGGTAAACCGCCCAGCCGCTTACCAAACTATAAAAGGGCTGAGCCGCTTGCTCGGGGTGTGCCAGCAGCAAGGCGCCTTGTCCGAAGTAGTTAATCAACAAGGCAGGCCACACAAAAGCAAACCACGTGCGGCGAATGGCGCTTGCGCCGAAGTGCCCGAGGTCGGCGTAAAGTGCTTCACCGCCCGTGACACACAAGACAACGGCGCCGAGAAGCAGGAAAGCATGCATTCCGCCGTGCTGCATGAACATCACCGCGTAGTAAGGGTTTAGCGCTTTGAATATGTCGGGGCGACGCAGGATCCATGGCAGCCCGATGACGGCCAAGGTGCCGAACCACAACAACATTGCAGGCCCGAAGAAGGCACCCACCAAGGCAGTGCCTCGTCGTTGCACCATAAACAGCAGAACCAAGATAGCGCAGGTGATTGGAATCACGAGTCCGCCAAGCTTTCCTCCCACCACCTCTAAACCTTCGACGGCCGACAGCACTGAGATCGCAGGCGTGATCATTCCATCGCCAAGCAACAAGGCCGCTCCTGAAAGCCCTAGGAAAATGGCAATGACGTCGCGCTTTCGTTTCCTTCCTGGCTCGTCTGACGGAAGCACCAAAGCCAGCAAGGCCAACACACCACCTTCACCACGGTTGTCGGCCCTGACCACGAAAACCAGGTACTTCAAAGACACCACGAAGGCCAAGGCCCAGAACACCAGCGAAAGGACGCCGAATATGTTCTCAGGCGACACACGCACCCCTTCTGGACCGTTCACGCATTCACGAATCGCGTAAAGCGGGGAAGTGCCGATGTCGCCGAAGACAACGCCTAAGGCGCCCACGAGCAACTTGAAGCTTGGTTTTTGATAAGGCGTCGCCGGGTGGGCGACGCCTGAGGATTGGTCGGGGCGCGCTGCGCCATCCGAAGTCATGGCCCCTTACTACCAGAGGCGGGCGCAGTGTCTAGTGGGTTTTCGGATCGGTCCCCCCGTGCCTTAGCGGCTGCTACTCTGCCGCCCAGATGTATAGCCTGTTTTTCAACCTGGTTTTGCGTCGGTTGCCCGCAGAGATGGTGCACCACGTGGCGTTTTGGTTCCTTCGGGCGGCCATGGGCTTCCCTTTTGTAGGCTGGTGCGTCAAACGGCTTTTGGAGCCAAGCGACCCCGTTTTACGGGTTCACGCTCTTGGGCTCGATTTTCCTAGTCCCATCGGTCTTGCGGCGGGCTTCGATAAGAACGCTTTGAGCCCGGCCGCGCTTGCGGGGCTTGGCTTTGGCTTTATTGAAGTGGGTACGTTGACCGGCCAGCCGCAACCCGGGAACCCGCAACCAAGGCTTTTTCGTTTGTCCGCGGATCGCGCTCTCATCAACCGGATGGGCTTTAACAACGACGGTGCGCAAGCGGCGGCCGCGCGCTTGGCGACCCGAGGGGTAGGCGTTGTGGGAGGCAACATCGGCAAGACGAAAGTTGTTGCGGAAGACGATGCCATTTCTGATTACGTGATCAGTGCCACCGCTTTGGCGCCCGTGGTTGATTATATGGTGGTCAACGTCAGTTCGCCGAACACGCCTGGGTTGCGAAACCTGCAGGCGGTTGAAAAATTAAGCCCGTTGTTGCAAGCGGTACGTAAGGCACTGGATGCGGCCAGCCCTACGAGACGGGTGCCTTTGTTGGTCAAGATTGCTCCCGATCTTTCCGACGCAGATGTGGACGCGGTTGCTGATATGTCATTGGAGTTAGGGCTCGATGGCATCATTGCTACGAACACAACGATTTCGCGCGAAGGTCTACAAACGCCGCCGGAACAAGTGGCCGCGATGGGTGCGGGTGGGCTTTCAGGTGCACCAGTGAAAAACAAGGCGATTGAAGTCTTGCGTCGGCTTAAAGCGCGAACCCAAGACAAGATGGTGTTGGTGGCTGCGGGCGGTATTGAAACCGCAGATGACGTTTATGAACGCATTAAAGCCGGTGCAACGTTGGTTCAGATCTATACAGGCTTCATTTACCACGGCCCGTTGTTGCCCTACCGATTGAACCGTGGGTTGGCGCAGCGTTTGCGTGCCCAACGCGGGCAAAGTTAGGGAAGGTGCCGGTACTGCGCGCGCAATTCGCGCCGCATAATCTTGTTCGATGCTGTAACCGGCAATTGCGACAACAACACGAGATCGTGAATGCGGAACAGGGGGTTCAGCTTGTGCTTTATGGCATCTTGGAGACGCAGTTGGAGCTCAGTTGCTTGCTCATTTGCGGAAGCCACCGCGAAGATCACTAACAGACTTGGTCCGCCGCCTTGAGGTGAAACGGCCACCGCTGCTGAGCGCGAAATTCCCGGCACGCCATCAAGCACGCGTTCGATCTCGGCGCTGCTGACCTTGATGCCGCCCAAATTCATCGTGTCGTCCATGCGGCCGTGCGCGCGGTAAAATCCGCCTGGCAGTTGTTCTATTTGGTCGCCGTGTCGGCGCAGCAGTTCGCCCTGCGGACCCCTTGGCGCGCTTTGGAAATACGCTTCGTGATGGTCACGGTTCAATAGGCTTTGGGAATAACCCAGCGAAGGGGAAACCAAGAAAACTTCGCCATTGAGTGTTGGCGCGTGGTTCTCGTTCAACAAAACAAAACGCGAACCGAAGGCTGGCGTTGTGAAGGTTGCTGGTGATGCTGCTTGCAGCAACGTGCCTGTAATGTACGCACCGCCAATTTCAGTGCCGCCGCAGTATTCAATGATGGGGCGGTAGCCAGCCAACATCATCAAGTACAAATAATCGTCTGCGTTTGAAGCTTCGCCGGTAGAACCAAAGCACTTCAGCCGCGACCAATCAAGACCCGCCATGCGGTTGTCGCTGCGCCAGACTTTGACGATCGATGGCACCAATCCAAGCACAGAGACGTTAGCCTCTTGTATGAACTGACCAAATTCGCGCGTTGTTGGCGCATCCGAATACAAAGCGATACAGGCCTTGTTGATCAACGCTGCATAGATCAGCCAAGGCCCCATCATCCAGCCTAGATTTGTGGGCCACGCAACCACGTCATCTTGCTGAATGTCTAGATGGTACGCGCCGTCCATCGCGGCCTTAATAGGTGCCAGCTGCGTCCAAGGAATGGCTTTGGGCTCTCCGGTTGTGCCCGACGAAAACAGTATGTTGGTGGTTCTGTCGGCGTTGGAAATGTGCGACTCAAAGTGCATGCCTGCGGGCGCACTGGCCACAAAACTTTCCCAACGAAGATCGCCCTTGCGTAGCTCTGCCTTTTCGCTCTGCAGGACAATGGCCACAGGAGGTGAGGCCTGCAAGATCTTCTCGTAGTGGGGCAACTGTTTGCCCGCGCGGTGTACGCAAAGGACAGTAAAGATTCCTTTGGCATTGGCAATGCGCAGACGTGTGGAAACCTCTGCAGGTGCCATGGAATCAGCTATCGAAACCACCACCATCCCTGCGGCAACAATGCCTAAGTAGATCGCAATACTTTGCGGAATCATCGGCATGTTTATTGCCAACGCATCGCCAGGAAAGAACCCATACGCTTGCAACGCCGTTGCCACTTGCGCCACTTGTTGCTTCAATTGCCCGTAGGTGATGATGGTTGGTGCCTGGCCTGGCACTTTCCATACGATGGCTGTGGCCTTCGCAGGCGCTTGAAAACAGCTTTCAACAATGTTCAAGCGCGCCCCGCTTAACCATTGGGCGTTCTGGGCGCCTTCCTGCAATTCCAAAATGCTGTCGGGCGCTTGTTCAAACACGATGCCCAGATCCGAAAGCACGTGCGACCAGAAGCGATGCGGTTCGTCTACGCTAAATGCGGCAAGTTCAGTCACCGAGGCCAATTGGAATTCACGCAACAAACCTGCAGCGCGCGCGTGCTGTAGTTCCTGTGTTCCCGGCAACCACGCAGGTCGAGGGCCTGCGCTTTGTGGCCACGCGGCGAACACCGTATCAAAAACGTGCTGATGGATCGCAAACGGCACAGCGGGCGTCAAGAGCTGCTGTGTGACCTTCTGCCAGCACTGGGCCGCGTCGCCTTCGTTCATCCACAGTTGGATCTTAGACTGCCACTGCAGGGCATTCTCTTCATTCAAGCCTAGGGCAACGAGATCGGCGGCGCGCAGCGTATTGGCCATGAAGCGAACCTAACCCAGAACGTGCATGCTCTCAAACGCCAGATCGGCGAGACGTACTTCGTATAAAGCAGTGTTGGGTATGGGCGGTATAGCGATGCCGCTAAGTTCCTGTAGGAGCACGCGCAAAGATCCGCCGTGCGTTACGATGAGTGCGGGTGACGTGGCGGAAGCGCTGGCCAGCACATGCGAAAGGCCCTCCCGCACGCGGTTGATCACCATTTCGTGTGGCTCGGCACCGGGAGGCGTCACTCGTCTATTTTCTTGATAGTCAGACCATTGGCTTGGGTATTGAGCTGCCACTTCCTCCCTCGTGAGGCCTTCGAATACGCCGAAACTTCGTTCGCGAAAACGATGATCGACGTGCACCGCTGCGATCCCCAGTTCACGCGCAACAATTTCCGCTGTTTCACGAGCACGTGCTAGATCACTGGCAGCCACATATTTGATCCCAAGCTCAGCCAACCGCGTGGCGAGGAACACGGCTTGTTGGCGCCCTGTTTCGTTTAACGAGATATCGGTATGGCCCTGCCACCGGCCTTCTTTGTTCCAGTCGGTTTCTCCGTGGCGGGTTAGGTATAAAATGCGCTTCATGACAGTTTCTTAGATGACTTAAGTGGTGGCAGCGTTGCTTTGCGCGGCAATGGTTCTAGGCAAAATCGCCAACACCAACAGAGCAGGGATGATGAATGAAGCTGTGATGAGGAAAAACATTCCCCAACCGACTGAGGCCGCCAGAAATCCCGAAAATCCTCCGAGGAAACGGCCACCCAAAGTTGAAAGGCTGGTTAAAAGGGCGTACTGCGTGGCGCTGTAGCGCGCGGTGCACAGCGACATCAAGAAGGCGACGAAGGCCGCTGAGCTCATGCCGCCTGCCATGTTGTCGAGAGCCACCGCGAACGCGAGCATCGCGTAGCTTTTACCAGTGTAAGCAAGCAACGCGTAAAGAATGTTTGTGCTGGCAGCCAGAGCTCCGAAGATTACCAACGGGCGGCGCAATCCCCAACGAGCGATCAGCGCTCCCCCCAGCAACGCTCCCGCAACTGTTGCCAGTGAACCAAACACTTTGTTGAGGCTGCCAACTTCGGTTTGGGTAAATCCCACGGTACGCAAAAGAAAGGGTGTGACCATGGTTGTGGCAATGGTGTCACCCACGCGGAACAAGATCACGAACACGCCAGCCAACCACGCGCCTTTTCGCGTGAAGAAATCGACCATCGGATCAACCACGGCTTCTGCCAAGGTGTTGGGCGCTCGAACAGTGTTGGGTTCAGGCGCCTTCCACGTGGCCCACATCGTGGTGCCCACAAGCAACGCAAACCCGAAATACAGAACACGCCACGGCAAGTGATCGGCCAAGATCAGTGCCAGGCCATTGGTTAGAAACAGAGCGACTCGATAACCTGTTACGAATGTGGCCGTGCCCGCAGCTCGTTCTTCTTCTTGCAACAGATCCGTGCGGTGTGCATCAGCCACAATGTCGAAGCTAGAAGAACAGAACGCCAAAACGACTGCGAGCGCCGCGATGGTTACGGAACTCGCCCGGCCACCCGCCATTCCCAAAGCCAAGATGCTCACCATCATGAAGGCTTGCGCCAACAACATCCACCCACGTCGCCTTCCGAACCATGGCAACTGGTAGCGGTCCAAGAAGGGCGCCCAAAGAAACTTCATGCTGTAGGGCATGCCTACCCATGCAAAGAGCCCAACGGTTTTGAGCGACACACCTTCCACTGTCATCCACGTTTGCAAGGTGCCCTGGCTCAACATGTAGGGCAGGCCTGAGGCCAACCCGATGGGTGTTAGCCAACCGACTCGAGCCGATCGGAACACCGAAAAGAAGCCTTTGGATGCAGCCATGGGGGAAGGGGATATCTTAGGGCAGGGGGGGTGCAAGGGGGAAAATCGTTGTGGGAACAGGGTTTTGCCATGTTTTGCCACACTGGGGTTGCAACAAAGCCCAGGTCCTGAAACTCTGTGCCCATACAGTTCAAGAACCTTTGGTTTGTGGTGTGGGCGGCTTTGCTGTTGGCACCTGGCTGCGCGATGATGGGAACGCCCACCACGCGCAAGATCGACGATCTGAACACCAAGGCAATGGCCGATTTTAAGGCCGGCAAGGCTGAAAAGGCCCAAGAGCGGTTGCAAAGTGCCTTGAGCTTGGCCGAAAAAGAGAAGGTTACCGATCATCGCTCTGTGGCTGAAACCCACATGAATTTGGGCGTGGTACAGGCAACAGGCTCGGGCCAACGGCGCAAGGCTGTGGATCAAATGGTCAAGGCCTTGATCATCAAGCCTGGGTTGACGCCTGAAAAGGCATGGCGAAACGCCAAGGTGGACAAGGCATTTGCCAGCGCACAAAAACGCGCTGGCCAGGAGCGGAAAGCGAAAGAACAAGCCGACAAGACTAAGACTGCGGTGGCTGCAGTAACGCCATCACAGGCTCCGGTCGCGCCGCCGCCTCCTGCGAAGGCCGAGGAAAAGCCGGCCCCAACACCAGAGGCAGCAGCGCCGGTTGCAGCTGTGGCCGAACCAAAGTCAAAAAAGAAGAGCAAGAAGGCGATGGCGGCCGAAGCAGCAGAGGCGGCCAAGGCAGTGGAGGCAGCAAAAGTGGCTGAAGTCGCAAAACCTACGGCACCACCTTCCGCCGCCGTGGCTCCAACGACGCCTTCATCAGGGGCAGTTGCCGTTGTCGCAGCCGCTCCGGTTGTTGACATGCTTGTCGAAGCCAAGGTACCGAGCCCTGTTCCTGAACCTGTTTTTTGCCCGCTTCCCGATGAAGTTCCGCCGGGCAAAGACTTGGCCGTGTGGTGCGCGGTTGATCCTTCGGTTCACGCGAAAAAAGCCACCTTGTTTGTTCGTCCGCCAGATCAATCCGAGTTCGCAAAGCTTGCGATGGAACGTTCTGCCGAAGGTTGGTGGGTGGCAACGATTCCGGCGGCTTCAGTTAAAGGCACCTTGTTGCAATTTTATGTTCAGGCTGAAAAGCAAAACGCGGAAGTGTTGGCCGCCACGGGCAATGATGCCAGCCCAGGCTTCGTATTGGTTCGCCCCAAAGCGCGACCAGTTCGCGCTGTAATGACCCAATCTTTTCTTGATGGAGATGACGATCCCGCCGCAGGCGCCGCTATCGAGGAAGCCCCTGTGGAAGCGCCGAAAGGTTTCCAGTGGCGCAAGTTGTGGGTCGCTTTGCAAGGCGGTTCGGCCTATGGCTGGCACAGTGATGCTGCCCTAGAGTTCCGCCCTGACATTGAAGTGGCCGCAGGTACAGCATCCGCAGGTACTTTTCAGGTGTTGCCCGAAATCGGTTATCGCTTGAATGAGAAGTGGTCAGCTTCGTTGCAATTGCGTTTACAAAAGCTACCCAACGAAGGCGACACGGGTGGGCGTCCTGGTGGGCCTGCTCCTGGGGCCATTTCAGCTTTGCTTCGCGCTCTTTATGAGACCCCGTTGTCACAGAAGTTGAATCTTGGAATCAGTGGATATTTGGGCGGCGGTGAAGGCGTGCGGTTTGTGATGGACCCCATTCCCACCAAAGGTCGTTCAGGAACCGACACTGTTCGTGGCGGTCCATTTTTGATTGGCGCGGGTGTTGGCGCGTTTTACGCTGTCACCGAACGCCTCGCACTAAGCGCGGACTTGCGCGCTTTGGTGGGTGTTCCAGACAAAGCCTTGCTTGGCGAATTCAACCTTGGCTTTCGCTATGCTTTCCAGTGAGCCTTGTGTTTGCGGCAGCGGTCTAGCCTACGCCGCTTGCTGCGGCCAATACCACGCAGGAACACCCGCGCCGACGGCATTGGCGTTGATGCGTTCGCGATACGCCGCTTACGTTCATAAGAATGTTGATTACATCTTCGCCACTTCAGATCCCGTTGCCCGAAAGGCAGCGGATCGGGCCGGCGCCCAAGCGTGGGCCGAAGCCTGTACCTGGAAGGGGCTCACCATCGTTGGCACCGATGCAGGCGGGCCAGGAGATCAGGAAGGCCTGGTTGAGTTCATCGCTCGATATGAGATGCAAGGCCAACCGCAAGAACTTCACGAACACTCGCGCTTTCGCAAGCTCAACGACCGTTGGTGCTATATCGACGCCTTGCCGAAAAAGGGTTTAACCATTCGGTTGGCAGAGCCAAAGCCCGAGCGCAACGCGGCTTGTGCCTGTGGCAGTGGAAAGAAATACAAGCGCTGTCACGGTGCGGCTGCCTAAGCCGAACCCGATCTACGTTTTTCGTCGCATTGGCGAAGATTGCATGCAACTTTTGCAAGGCTGGCGACGATAACCGCTTTGCAGCTGTGAATCGTACGGATCATCTTCCATGCAACTTGTAATCGCTGAAAAACCCTCTGTCGCCCGGGATCTTGCCCGTGTGTTGGGCGTGCGGCCCACCGGCCAAAACTCGTTTTCGAGCAACGATTGGGTAATCACTTGGTGCATTGGCCACTTGGTTGAACTGGATGAACCGGCCGCTTACGACCCACGGTGGAAAGCGTGGCGAATGGATGCTTTACCGATGCTGCCTGCTGCCTTCAAACTGCGCGCCGCACCAGGTACCAGCCAACAGTTCAAGGCGGTGGCCCAGTTGCTCACTGAAAAACGCTTCTCGCATGTGGTTAACGCGTGCGACGCCGGGCGCGAAGGTGAATTGATTTTTCGCTACGTTTACGAGTTGGCGGGAAGCCGCTTACCCTCCAAGCGCTTGTGGATCTCGTCGATGACGGACGAAGCGATTCGCGCGGGTTTTGCGAGTTTGCGTCCAGGTGTTGATTACGATGCGCTCGGGGCCGCTGCCCGCTGCCGCTCGGAAGCAGATTGGTTGGTGGGCCTCAACGCCACACGCGCTGTAACCGTGCGCTATCGATCAGGCGGCGGCCAGAACCTCTATTCTATTGGTCGTGTGCAAACGCCCACGCTGGCGATCTTGGTGCAACGCGAACAGGCCGTGCGCAAGTTCGTGCCTAAAGACTATTTCGAGCTTCGGTCCGAACTTACAACCCCCGGTGGAGGCATCTTTCGAGCGTTATGGACTCGGTTGACGCCACCCTTGCCGAAAGTTTCGCGACTCAGCAAAGTGCAAGCAGCGAACACGATCTTGCAGCGCTGTGATCTACACCGGCTGGCCACCGATCCTTTAGGTCCTGTTGTTGAAACGTTGGACCAAAAGAAGTCGCGTGAAGCTCCGCCGATGTTGTTTGATCTCACGTCGCTTCAACGCACTGCAAACCGGCGTTTCGGTTTAAGCGCCACGCGTACTTTGGAAGTGGCGCAGGCTTTGTACGAACGCCAAAAGGTGCTCACGTATCCGCGTACAGATTCAAGGCATTTGTCGCACGATATGGTGGGTGAGCTGCCTAAGTTGTTCAAGGGACTCGCACAAATATCAGACTACACAGCGTTCGCGCGGCCTTTGGTCGAATCGCCGCCCGCGCCCTCTAAACGGGTGTTTGATGACAAAAAAGTACACGACCACCACGCCATCATTCCTACGGGAAAAAGCGTCGAGCTGGATCGATTGGATCGAGATGAACGTAGAATTTTCGATCTTGTGGCTCGGCGGTTTCTCGGCGCGTTTTATCCTGACGCGGAATTTGCGAACACCGAGGCCGTGATTCGTGTGGGGCCTGCTGCCGTGGGTGAGCTTGCGGCCCCCGCAAGGAAGCCAAGCCGTGCAGCCAAGCCGCCTGCCGCACAGGGCGATTCCTCTGCCGCGGAAGAAGAGCCCGATGAAATGCTTGATGAAGCACCTCCTGCCCCTGATCGCTTCGTGGCGCGAGGACGTATTCGTCTTGTGCCAGGGTGGCAAGTGGTGGCGGGATTTGGCGACAAAGCGAACGACGGCGAAAGCGGCGAAACTGACGCTGCTGAGCTTCCGATCATGTTGCAAGGGCAGCGGCTAAAAGGCAGCTTTGAACTGTTAACCAAACAGACGAAACCGCCTCCCAGGCATACCGAAGGCACGTTGCTTGCTGCGATGGAAACAGCAGGCAAGCAAATCGAAGATGAAGAACTACGATCTGCCATGAAGGAAGCTGGCTTGGGAACGCCTGCAACCCGCGCAAGCATCATTGAAACGTTGCTGAAGCGAACCTTCATTGAACGCAATGGCAAGCAGATCGTTCCCACCGAAACGGGTATGGCTTTGATCGAAGCGTTGCCAGTACCTACTTTGGCCTCGCCGGAACTCACAGGCTCTTGGGAAGCTCGCCTTTCACGCATGGCACGAGGACTTGAGCAACGCGCCGACTTCATGCAGGACATTGCGGCTTACGTCACGGATCTTGTGGACGCCATTCGCAAAGCGCCAGTGAACCGCGCGATGGCCGCGGTGCCGATAAACCGCAACCCGCGTGCAGAGACTTCAAGCAACGCTGCGCAACCACTCCGCGCCCGCGCGGAAGAGCCTGTGCCAGCGGCGACACACAAAGGCGCGAAGAAAATTCCCGCCGCCCCTGCGAAACGAGGGGCGGTAGTTTCGAAACCGAAGTCAGCCGCCTCCGCCGCTAAGCCACCTTCCAAGGCACCGGCAACGGAACTTCCATGTCCGCTTTGCAAACAAGGCGGCCTCGTCCGCGGAAAGAGAGGCTGGGGCTGCAGCCGTTGGAAGGAAGGTTGTGTCTTCGTTGTGTGGTTTGAATTGCAAGACATAGCTATCACGGACGCACAGCTTTCTGACTTGGTCCGCAAGGGTAAAAGCCGAAAGATTTCATGGCCTTTGCAAAAAGGAGGCGAAGCGGTTCCGGGGCGATTGGAACTAGATCTCGCGGCGTCGCGTGAGCTTGGCGCGGTAAGGTTTGTTGCCGATAGAAAATGACGCGGATATTTCGACAATTCACCTAATTATCGCGTGAACAAATGACCTACATATGCTCTATTTGGCCCCAAGCCAATGTCACTTGCATTTTCGCCCAACGAATCAACTCTAGACTCACTAACTGACGTCAGAAGACAGCACCTTGAGAAGCTGCGTTGGCAACTGCGTGTGGCTCGCACAGCGGTCGCGGCGAAACGAAAAGAAAAGCAATCAATGCGCGCCGTTGCTCCAGCAGGCGGCTTCGATAAATCGATAGTCTTGGGCTTCGTGGTCGGGGGTGGCTTCGCTGCCTTGTTCTTGTCCGTGGTGATGCGAGTGGTGGTCCGTTGAGTGGACGAGACCCAATGAACGCTGCGATGAGCGAGCTTTCTGATCTGCGCGTCAGCAGTGCAGAAGCCGAGCGTGAACTGAAGTCACTTCGTCAAGAACAACAGAAGTTGGATCAGTTCATCGCCCTGGCACGGCGCAATCAAAAAGAAACACCCATACGTCGCTTTGTTCGTGGGTGTGTTCTCGGCGCGATGACTGTTTTGTTGGTGTGGGGTACCGTTCGGTTGTTCGCTGGCAAGTGAGTGAGCTACGCAGCCAGCCCATAAGACCGAAGCAACGCCTTCGGATCGGGATCGCGGCCGCGGAACAGGCGAAACACTTCATCAGGTGCTTTTCCGCCGCCCATGGCCAGCACAGTTTCTCGGAAGCGAAGTCCCACTTCGGCCAACTTTTCCATGTTGTCTAAGCCCACTTCCTCGAAGGCCGAAAATGCATCGGCGGCCAACACTTCTGCCCACTTATAGCTGTAATAACCAGCTGAATAACCGCCTGCAAAAATGTGCCCGAAGGAACACAGGAAGCGATCTTCTGGCAGCGGATGCATGATGGTGTTTTCTGCCGCGATGCCGCGCGCAACATCTTGGAAATCCTGTGAGTGGTTTGGATCGAAGCCATGATGCAGCGCCATATCCATGCTGGCGAAGTAAACTTGGCGTAAGAACTGGCTTCCCGCGCGGTAGTTGCGCGCTTCCACGATGCGCTTGAAGAGATCCTCAGGCAGCGGGTTTCCTGATGCGAAATGTCGGGCGAAGCCCATCACGGTTGGTTGGTGGTAACACCAGTTTTCCATGAACTGGCTGGGCAGCTCTACGGCGTCCCATTCAACGTTGTTGATGCCCGCGGCGTCCATGAAATCAACCTGGGTTAACATGTGCTGCAATCCGTGACCGAACTCGTGGAACAACGTTTCCACTTCGGAAAATGTCATCAAGGAAGGCTTGCCATCAACGGGCGGTGATTGGTTGCACGTAAGGTAGGCAATGGGCAACCGTACGCTGCCGTCGGGCAGACGACGTCGATCCAAGCAAACGTCCATCCATGCGCCGCCGCGCTTTTCAGCAGGTCGGCTGTAGGAATCCAAGAAGAACGCTGCGATGGGATTTCCGGCAGCGTTTTTCACGCGGAAGAAGCGCACATCTGGTTGCCACACAGGCGTTTCGCCATCAGCAGCTTCAATCTTCACGCCAAACAAGCGTTGGGTTACGCCAAACAAACCTTCCAACACGGCAGGCAAGGCAAAGTACGGGCGCACTTCTTCGTCGGTGAAGGAATATAGTTCTTCACGTTGCCGTTCGGCCCAAAACGCAACGTCCCAAAGTGAAAGAGTAAGCGCGGCGTCGCCCGTGGTCTTCCTTGCGAAAGCCAGGAGCTCTTCACTTTCCTTTATCGCAGCGGGCTTGGCTGTCACACGCAAACCATCCAACATGTTTGTTACCGTTTTCACGGTCTTGGCCATTTTGCGGCTGAGGCTGAGCGCCGCGAAATCTTCGTATCCAAGCAGCTTCGCCTTTTCCAACTTCAGTTGCAGGATGCGCTTGATCACTGGTTGGTTGTCGCGTTCGCCACTTGAAGCACGAGTCACTTGGGCGCGGTACATCTTCTCGCGTAGATCACGGCGCTGCGCGTGTTCCATGAAGGGCACATACGCGGGAACATCTAACGTGATCCGCCAGGGGCCATTTTCAGCGGTAGCGTTCGCCATGGCTTCTGTTTGTTGGGGGTGTTGGCTTGCCGCCTCCCGTGCGGATTGAGCAGCGGCGGCCAGGAGCGATGGTGGCAAGCCAGCGATTTCGGCTTTTTCAGTCAACACGATCGAGAAGGCTTTGGTGGCATCCAGAACGTTGTTCTGAAACTTGGTGCCAAGCTCAGCTGATTCCATTTCGATCTGCATGAAGCGTTCACGTGCGGCGCCCTGCAAACCGATGCCCGATTGTTCTGCGCCTAGGATAGCGCTGGTGATGATGCGGCGTTGTGGCTCTTGCAAAGAGGACCAACCGGGGCCGTCACGCAACGCACAGAACGCTTTGTACACGGGCTCGCTTTGCCCCATACGTAAACCTGCGCCAACAACGTCGGCTTGAATGGCTTGCTCGGCCTCGCGCAACTCGGGGGAATTTTTTACGCCCAACAAGTGATGGGTGAGCTTCCACGCATAAGTTAGTGGTTCAGCAAGGTTCGTGAGTGGTTCAACCAAGCCTTGCCAATCGGCGGGGCAATTGGCTTCAAGCGCCAAGAGGGCTTCATTCTGCTCCGTGATGAGATCTTGCACTGTGCTGACAAGATCCTTGGTGGCCAACACGTCAAAGCGCGGTGGCTCGTTAACAGTGGAAAATGGGCTTGTTGCGTTCAGGTTCGATGAAGTCACGAAAGGCTCCTGCTGGGCTTATCCGAAAACGATGGTTCGATTGTCGCTAATCAACACGCGACGGTCTAAATGTAGTTTCACAGCGCGTGTAAGCACTTGGCGTTCAAGTTCGCGGCCCTTTTGCACAAGCTGGGGCACGTCATCACGGTGGGTGACGCGTACGACGTCTTGTTCAATGATGGGGCCCTGATCAAGATCTGCTGTGACGTAATGGGCGGTGGCGCCGATCAATTTCACACCGCGTGATTTCGCTTGGTGGTAAGGGCGTGCACCCACGAAGGCAGGCAAAAACGAGTGGTGAATGTTGATGATGCGGCCTAAACGGCTGGCCACAAAATCGGGCGAAAGAATCTGCATGTAGCGTGCAAGCACGATGAGATCGGCGCCCAGGGAATTTACTAACGAATGCTGCGCAGCTTCGGCCAGCTCTTTGTTGTCTTTAAGCACAGGAATGTGGTGAAAGGGCACGCCGAAGTGTCCGGCCACAGGTCGGAGATCTTGATGGTTCGAAACCACTGCGACCAAATCACCGCCCAATTCGCCAAGTTGGTGGGCCAACAGGATGTCGTAAAGGCAGTGGGGGATCTTTGATGCAAACACCACCAACTTGGGGCGCTTGTCTGAAAAAGTGATTTCCCACTTCAAATCGAAACGAGTTGCAATGTGTGAAAGTGCTTCGAGCACTTGCTTGCGATCCAAACTGAAGCTGCCCAGTTCCCATCGCAGGCGCATAAAAAACATATCGGATTCAAATTCAGCGTGCTGATCGGCATCCAAGATGTTGCCGTTGTGCTTGAACACGAAATCGGAGAGCGCGGCCACAATGCCGGTGCGATCCCGGCACGACACAAGCAACGTTGCGGTGACGGGTTGGGCCGGTAGGGAAAGTTCAGTCATGCGCGGCTACGAATTTAGCAGCTGAAGTTGTGGGGAGCTGGCAGTTTTGCCGCAATGTGGCGCGCTGGGGGTAGGCTGAAGTGGGATTTCGTACGAATAGAACGCATCAGTCTTTCAACGGCTGATATTTTCGGGACTACGTATGTCTTAGGTGCTTTAAAACTCCGTTTTCCCATGTAAGCTCCATTTGTTCTTCTATCTTGTCTTTAAAGTTCCCTAGCCTTGTGAGGAAGTTCGTGAGCACATCAACCCGCAAACTGCAGAGCTTAATTTGGTTGGTTCTTGTTGGCTTTGGCTTTGTGACCGCAAACTGCGGACCGCAAGGCAACGATAGCGGCGGAAGGCCCAGCACACCGATTGATCCTAATGCCGTTGCTGGAGGAAATGGTCGCGGTGGCTTCGGTGCTTCAGGCGCGGGTGCGCGTGACGGTGGAGCAAACGACACTGATGCGGATCCGTTTATCATCACGTTCCCAGACGCGTTGGCAGTGACCGATGCTCCGGGTACAACAGGCGAAGAAAAGAAAGACACGCGGGTAAGCTGTGGCGCTACGGCCTTCGTGGTTGAGCGCACGCCGCCTGATCTGATGATCGTGTTGGATCGTTCGGGATCGATGATGAGGACGACGGATGGAAATGTCGCAGCCGCTGGGCAGACCATCCGGTGGAAGTACACAAGTACGGCAATCAACACCGTAACCACCGCGACCGACGCTGATATTTCTTGGGGCATAAAGATGTTCCCAACGTGCACGCCGGGTGCAGGTGTTTACGAATGTGTGCCCAATGCCTGTTTTACTACCGGCCTATTAGAGGCTCCCGATCTTGGTAAGGCGGCTTCGCTTAACACGCTTATCATCAGGAGCACCCCTCGCCTCGACACGGGTGCAACGCCTACAGCTCCCGCAATTGATGAAGCGGTTGCAACTCTAAAGGCTCGAAACAACACTCGCCCTAAGTACATTCTTTTGGCAACCGACGGCGATCCCAATTGCGGCATCGATCCGGTGTCGATGACCCGAAAGGATTCTATCGGTGACAGTGTTGGTGCCGTGAAAGCTGTTGCCGATGCAAAGGCCGCTGGCTTCGACGTTTTCGTTCTGGGCATTGCAATTAATGACCCAGCTACGACAACGGATGCAGGACTGCTTAAAGCCCATCAAACATTGAACTTGATGGCCGATGCTGGTGGCCGCGCGCGCGCTGGTGAAGTTAAGTACTATCCAGCCACCAACGAAGCCGACATTAAGAAAGCCGTTAGTGACATTGCCGCTGCCGCAGTTTCATGTACTTTGCCATTGGCTCAAGCGCCACAACCCGACGCTTCAGCACGCGTCGACATCGACAAGACGCTTGTGCAAGAAAGTGCTACCGAAGGTTGGAGCTTCGGCCCTGACAAAACCAGCATCACGCTGAACGGCACCTACTGCGACAAGCGAAAACGAGGCGAACTGAAGAAGATCATCATCAGCTTCGATTGCCCCGGCAAGATTCCACCACCACCACCGATTGCTCTGTAGTTCGCGGAAAACATGATTCATCTGCCAACCAACGCTTCAACCTCATTCCGGCAAGGCATTGCCGGTTGCGCCCCCGCCCGGGTGACCGCAATAGCCGCGGTTGCACACGCGTAGCGCCCCGCTGGTGCCATAGGCATTCCCAGCGCCAACGCTGCGGCAAAGCCAGCGTTGAAGGCATCACCCGCTGCCGTGGTATCAACCGCGGTGACACGAAACGATGGCCAATGAAAGTGGCCCACTTGGCCCCAACAGGCCGCGCCTTGCCCGCCCATTTTTACCAATACGTTGCGTGCGCCCTGTTCCAACAAAGCCCGTGCGCCCGCTTCCGCTTGGGCCAAAGTTAGCGCCTTTTCAGAAGGCTGCTGATGCAACAGCGTGCGCAGTTCACTTTCGTTCGGCGTAATGAAATCGGCCGCAGCGATAAGGGTGTTTGGTAAACGTTGCGCTGGGGCTGGATCCAAGATCACCACAGCACCGTTTTCCCGCGCGCGTGCCGCCGCCGATTGCACCGTTTCCAACGGAATTTCCAACTGCAACAACACATAGCTCGCTCGATCCACCAGCCCCTGCACTTGCTCGAACCGCGTTGGCGTAAATGTTCCGTTGGCGCCAGGCACCACAATGATGCGGTTCTGCCCACCCGCTTCAATGCCGATGATCGCCACGCCGCTGGAAACGCTTTGGTCTGTTAACACTCCCTCTGTGTGAACGCCCGCACTGTGCAGGTTCTGCCGCAACCAAGCCGCGTGCGCGTCGCCACCCACTTGCCCCAGCATATCTACTTGTACTTCAGTGCCCGCCAGCAGGCGACCCGCCGCAAACGCTTGGTTTGCACCTTTGCCACCAGGGAACAGATTGTGATCGTGCCCCATCAACGTTTCGCCCGGGCCCGGAAACCTATCCAGTCGCACCACGGAATCTACGTTCAAGCTTCCAACAACAGCGATATGTTTCATGAGCGTGCTTTGCGGTGGCGGTAGTTATCAAAGATGACTGCGGCAACAATCACCACGCCTGTAACCAATCGTTTTGCGGGCTCTTGTGCGCCCACTTGGGCCAAGCCTGTATCCAACAAGGTAATGATCAGAACGCCGAACAATGATCCAGTCACAGTGGCGCGGCCACCCATCAAACTGGTGCCACCGATCACCACAGCGGCAATGGCTTGCAATTCAAAACCTGAACCTGCATTCGGATCAGCTGCGCCCAACCTAGCCGTATGTAAAAACGCAGCAACGCCTGCCAACGCCCCCGCTCCCGCAAAAGCAATGCACTTGAGCTTCTTCGTGTTGATGCCGGCCAAGCGAACGGCCTCTTCGTTTGTGCCCATCGCCGTTAGATAACGCCCCAGCACCGTTCGGTGCATCAACATGGTTCCTGCGGCCACGAACAGCAAGGCAACCATGAAAACCAAAGGAATTCCGGCAATATTTGCTTCGGCCAGCGTTTCGATGCTGCCGCCAATGTATTGCGTTTGTGAATGCGTTACCAAGTATGTGGCGCCACGCCCCGCTTCCAACATACCCAACGTGACGATGAACGAAGGCAAGCGCCACTTCACCATCACCAAGGCGATGGCCAGCCCGCAGGCTGCGCCCACAAACACAGCCAACAACCCGGCAAGCAACAAAGGCAAATGCCACTGCGTGAGCGCAACGCCAAGCACGGCACCGGATAGACCCAACACGGAGCCCACGGACAAATCTATTTGTCCTATCAGCAGAATGAAGGTCATTCCTACGGCGGCAATCGTCAATGGAGGCACTTGAGCCGCCACTGATTGAAACGTGCGGAAGCTGAAAAAGCCATTCGTTGCTGCGGAAAACACAGCAATAACGAACAGCAGCACCAACAACATGTGCACGCGATCGTGCGCTAGGAAGCCAAGAATCTGCTTGCTGGTGTTGGCTGTCTTGTTTGGTGCAATGGTGGTTGAAGTCATAGCGTTTGATCCTTTAAGGGCAGGATGTTTGTTGCAAGCGGCGGCGCCAATGCGGCAGCCAAAATCGCTGTTTCGTGGAACTCGTTGCGTGCGAAGACCTTCGTAAGTTCACCACGCGACATCACCGCGATGTGATCACAGATCGCCATCAGCTCGTGAATGTCGGAGGAAGCCACCAATAAGGTTCTGCCCTGCGCCGCCAACGCACGCATTTGCGTGTAGATCTCCAAGCGCGCGCCAACGTCGATGCCGCGCGTGGGTTCGTCGAAGATCAATATGGCGGGGTTCAGCAACAAGGCCCTGCCGATGAGAACCTTCTGTTGGTTGCCGCCGGAAAGTTGCACCACAGGTTGCGATAGATCTGAACAGCGAACCCCCAGCTGCGTTGCCATAGCGTTTGTTTCTGTTTGGCCCAAGCCTTTTTTCACCCAGCGCCACAACCCCAAAGAGCGTGCGGCACCGACCCAAGCGGAAAGGGGACCTAGTGCCATGTTGCTGGCGATGCTTTGCGGCAGCAACAGCCCTTGTTCTTTGCGATCCTCGCTTAAAAACGTCATGCCCGCCGCGGCGGCATCGGTGGTGTTGTTGATCTTTGCGGGGCGCTTGTTTTCGCCAATGAAGATCTCCCCCGCTTGTCGCGCATCAGCGCCGAACACGGCTCGCAAGGTTTCCGTACGGCCCGCGCCCACGAGGCCTGCGAACCCAAGAATTTCGCCTTGGTTGGCGGTGAACGATACGTTGCGAACGAAGCCCGTTTCTAGGCCTTGGACGCTAAGGCCTGCAGTTGGCGTGCTGTTGCTACTTTCTGTGTGGACCAATGCTCCCAACGAACGTCCTATCATCAACCGCACCGCTTCTGAAGGCTCGATGGCCATGCTGTCACCGGTGTGTATCAGTTCGCCGTCACGCAAAATCGACAAGCGGTCGCAGATGCGCCGAATTTCTTCTAGTCGGTGCGAAACGTAAACAACCGTGGTGCCCTCACGGGATAAGGTTGCGATGCGTTCGAACAGGCGATCCACTTCGTTGGCGCTAAGCGACGCTGTGGGTTCATCTAAGACCAGCAAACGACATGGCTTTGTTAAAGCTGCTGCAATTTCAATCGCTTGTTGTTGACCGATGCCCAAGGTGCCAGCAGGGCAGGTCGGATCAACATCTGCTAGCCCCACCAATTCAAGATACTTTCGCGCTTGTTGGTGCAAGCTGCGCCGGTTCAATAGGCGCCAACGCGTGTGCTGTTGCAGATCGGCCAAGAAGATGTTCTCGGCCACCGAAAGCGTGCCCACAATGCCCAGCTCTTGGCGAACCATGCGCAGCCCCAGCGATTCTGCGTGCGTTTTGTTGCGCGGTAAAGATGGTTGGCCGTCTAACCACAATTGCCCGCTGTCGGCTTGCACATGCCCGCACACAATCTTGCCAAGGGTACTTTTCCCCGCGCCGTTTTCGCCAAGCAGCGCATGAACTTCACCGGCGCGTAGCTCTAGCGAAACGTTTCGCAGTACGGGGTTGGCGTACGCTTTGGCGATGCCTTCGAGACGCAGCCGAATAGGTGATTCGCTCATCGTTCCACCAAGGTGACAGGGGTTTCTTTGTCGTCGCGAATGGCCTGTTTATTAACGATGGCAAGCGCGTATTCGATGCCGAAGACTGCGAGTTGTCCGCCGTGTTGATCCACTGTGGCCGCAACCTCGCCGCTTTTCACAAGCTGCGCCACTGCGGCGATGTTGTCGAAACCAACCACCTTCACTTGGCCCAACTTTCCAGCAGAACGAAGTGCAGAGACAGCACCCAAAGCCATCGTGTCGTTCGCGCAGAAGAAGGCTTTGATGTTAGGGTGTTCGTTCAACACCGCGGCAGCCAACTGGTTTGCCTTGCTCATGTCCCAGTTGCCAGCTTGTGATGAAACAACTTTCAACGAGGCTGCGGTTATGGCTTGCTCAAAACCAGCTATTCGTTCGCGACCATTGGCCGCCGTGGGCAAGCCTTCGATGATTGCAACTTCTTCGCCCGCATGCAGGTGCTCGGTCACTACGCCGGCCGCCATCGCGGCGCCTTTTCTGTTGCTGGGGCCTACATAGGGAACCCGCATGCCTTTGCTAGTAAGCACGCCAGGGTCTAAACGGTTGTCGATGTTTATCACCACCACGCCGGCGTTCTGCGCGCGTCTCACCGCTGAAACCAAGGCTTTTGAATCGGCGGGTGCCAACACCAAAGCATCAATGCCCATTGCCACCATTTGCGAAACGAGATCGATCTGCTTGCCAACGTCTTGTTCGTCTTTGATGCCGTTGGTTGTGAGTTCGTACTGCACGCTGTGTTCGCTTTGATGTTTGCGAGCGCCTTCTTCCATTTCACGAAAGAAGTCATTCGCCAGCGATTTCATCACCAATGCCACCCGTGGTTTGTGCGGTGCCGTGGCATCGCTGTTTCCTTTGCATCCGGAAAATGACAAGAGCAGCGAGATGCAAACGATTACATTGGTGGTCAGAAGTTTTTCCATGAAGATATGTTCGCGTGCAGCTACAGCTTTGGTGCTTGCGGTGAGCCGCACGAAGCGCGGACCACAAGTTGGGTTTGCAACCGCACGCGCTCGATAGGGCGTTCAGGTTCTCGTATGCGTGCCAGCAACATGCGGGCAGCCGTGGCGCCAAGTTCGTAGGTGGGTTGTGAAACAGCTGTTAAGGGCGGGGAAAGGGCTGCGGCCCACGGCATGTCGTCGAAGGTAACCACAGCCATTTGCCCGGGAAGCTGAATCTTTCTATCGTGCAACGCGCGCAGCACTCCCAGCGCGATAAAATCTGAAGCCGCAAAGATGGCCGTGGGCGGAGACGCAAGTGCCATGAGTTTTGCGGTGGCTTCGTAGCCGCCTTCTTGACGAAACACGACGTGGTGTATGAGCGACTTATCGATCGGGATGCGCGCCTTTCGTAGCGCTTTTTCGTATCCCGCCAGACGTTCTCGCGCTGTAGAAATGTTCTGCGGGCCCGTGGCTACCGCGATGCGCTTGTGACCCAGCGCTATCAAATGTTCGACGGCGGCGGTCGTGCCTTCTTCGTTCGCGACGGTCACGCTGTCGCAACGGAGATCCTCAACGAACCTATCGATGGCAACGACGGGAATGCCACCCAGAAGAATTTCATTGTAGGTCTTCGCGGCATCTTCGCCAGGCACAACGATCATTCCGCCCACGCCTTCGGCGCGCAGCAGATCCAAGTACCCACGTTCCCTGGTGGGGTTGTCGTCTGAGTTGCCCAGCAGCAAGGTGTAATCTGTGGCTTGCAGCACGTCTTCAATGCCGCGAATGACGCCCGTGAAAAAGGGGTTCTGGATGTTGGGGATCAACACGCCCACAATGCGTGACGTTTGCGAGCGTAAGCTACGCGCCACCCGGTTCGGGTGGTAGCGAAGCTGTGCGGCCACCGCTTTGACCCTGTCAGCAAGGTCTTCGCTAACGACAGGCAAACCAGCTAGCACCCGGGAAACCGTGGCTGTTGAGACCTTGGCTTTACGCGCCACATCACGTATCGTGACTTTTGGGGAGCCTTCGCCTTTTGGCCGCATGGGGATACTGTAATCGATTACATTTCTCGTGGCCACGGTTTTTTCAGCTTTGATGCCCTGAGTTTGTTTGTACGGCATGGACTGTGCTTTGATGGAATCGCTCCCGTCGAATAGCTGATGCAATTGAAGGACTTACGTGGCGGAAACTGACCTGACGACCGAAACTTCAAACCAGCGGCGTGACTCAAGTTACGCAACCAACGCGCCGAGTTACTTCCCGATGCATGCGACACACGGCGTTCGCGGCGGCCAAACGGTGAAAAGACCCCTTGGATCTTTGGCACTGGGTTTCGTCGTGGGCGGCTTGTTCTCCGCGGTGTTTACATCCCCTTTGGCGGCAGCCGACCGCAACTCAGAGCTGAACTTACAGGCCGAACCTTTGCCTCAATACTTGGAGGCTCTTGAAAAGGCTGGACGTCTGCCTGCCGAGACCGCCACGATCGAACGGCTGCGAGAGCTGGTGGTTGAGGCGGAAGGTTTACTCGTGCGCGGAGACGCGCGGGCAGCGACCTCATTGCTCTTCGGAGTGGTGCAAGCGCCGCGGTTCGCCGTGTTTCGCGATACCGTAAGTTTCGAGAACGCAGAGTTCATTTTGGGCAGGGCCTTGGCACGCGGACACGCTTACCAAGGGGCCACTCGTTATCTGGTGAGCGTTCTGGCTCGGGGATCAAAGGGACCCTATTTCGTTCCCGCCTACCGAACCATGGTGGACATGGCGCTTGAAAACGGGCGCTTCGCTGAAACCCTGGTGGCGCTCGACGCTGCGGCTCCCGTGGAATTGCTGCCCTCTGACAGCCGAGATGAGCGAGCGTATTTGTATGGTCGTTCGATGTGGGGGCAGTGGCAGGCTGCGCTCGCAGCCTTCATGCAAGTGGGTGAGCATTCTCGTTTGTACCCTGCAGCCCTTTACTTTCGTGCGCTGGTTGCGGTTGAACGCGGAGACTACCCCGAAGCGAAGGCAGCGTTTTGCAAGATCGCCGATCAGAAGGATCACAACAAAGTTTCGTTCAACGTTGACCAGCGTTTCTTTCGCCTCAAAGACATGGCGCGCGTGGCCTTGGGGCGCATCGCTCACGAGCAAGGCAAGTACGATGAAGCCTATTACTATTACTTCGCCGTTCCCGAAGAATCAGAGCGCCTGAACGCAGCGTTGTTCGAGGCTTCTTGGTCGATGTCGCAGCAGGGCCAATTTGCAGCGGCACGCGCTTTTGCAGATCAATTCGACAGGCTGTTTCCGGGCTCACCTTTGCGCCCTGATGTGTCGCTCCTGCGTGCAAATTTGGCAGTGAAAACCTGCAACTTCGATGGCGCGCGAACGGAAGCGACTGCGCTTGTGGCAAGGTACGAACCTGTGGCGAAACTTGCAGCTTTCGTGCGAAAAGATGAAGCCGCGCGGGAAAAACTATTGCATCGGGTGTTGCAAGGGAACACCCAGAACAGCCAAGACATTGATGGGCAATTGATTGAGATCTTGAAACTGGACGATGAGTTTCGAGAGATGATCGGCATGCTTGCCGACTTAGAGTTGGATCTTTCCGAAGCCTTAACGTCGGTGAAAACGTGGCGCGAGTTGGGCACACTGGCAGCCAAAGATCGCAAGCAGCTACCCGCCGCGGCTTCATTGGAAGCAGTAAAGGTTTTGGAAGAAGCAAAGCAACTGTTACAAGAAGCGCGTCGGGACAGAGGCTTCGCGGGATCCATTTCAAAGTTGATTCTGGATGCTTCTGCGGCGGCGTATCCCGTGGCTGACGCTGGCCCCTATGAAAGGGAAGCCACGCAGTCGCGCGCGCTGGCAGAACGTTTGGCGCAATTGAGAGACGACACCCTGCTGACCCTACGGGGAATGGTTGTCGCTGCCATTGAAGAAGCTGACGATCGTTTGCGAGGCGTCTTGGCGCAAACCCGGCTGGTTCATATCGACGCTGTGGTTGGCAAAAAGAAGAAGCTGGAGATTCAGATCGCTGCGTTGGTGCAAGGGCGAATTCCGATTGAGTTGCTGCAAAAGATGCAAGCCGAAGGCACCATTGGTGACGATGAAATCTATTGGCCTTTTGAAGGCGAACAGTGGGCCGACGAATACGAGAACTACCGATGAATTCCATTCGTCGGATCTCGGTCATCGCGTTTTGCGCGTTTGCGTCTATCGGCGCATGGGTTCCGCGTGCGGTATGGGCCGCGCGCTCTTCGGATTCTGGCGAATCGCCTGAGGCCGACGCGACGTTAAGCGAGAAGGCCACTTCGCAACCGGCGCCTTTGTCGCCTGAAGTGGAAGCGTTGATAAAGCAGAAGGAAGGCCAGGCGGCTAATGCTCGACGTGAGGGCATCGCCTTGCTTGAATCGTACCTTCGCGACGCGCGCGATCCGGGTGAAATTGCCGAAGTTTTGTACAAGCTTGCCGAGTTGGCTTGGGAGGAAGCGCAAGCTCGTTACCTTGAAGGCATGGGCAAATATGAAGCGGCGGTGGAGGCCTGCAAGGCAGATCGGAATGCCTGCAAAGACGTCCCTCGTCGTCGACCGCGTTTGGATCTGAACTTAGCCCAAGGCACCTACAGACGCTTGGTGGAAGAGTTCCCCAAGTTCCGCAAGATCGATACTGTGCTCTATCTTTACGCCTTCTCGTTGCGTGAACAGGGCAAGAACGATGAAGCCATTGGCTACTTTCAAAGAATTCTCAAAGACTTTCCGTCGTCCCGGTTTCGCGCGGACGCTTGGATGGCTCTGGCTGAATACCGCTTTTATGAGCGCAGAGATTTCAAAGGCGCGCTGGCGGCATACAACAACGTGAACAAGTTTCCGGATTCTCCCTTGTATGGCTTGAGCCTTTTTAAGAGCGCTTGGTGCCACTGGAAGTTAGGCCAGGGCGATTTGGCCGCAGCGCGGTT
>Ga0105046_10002599_pt1 | contig 28516 bp, 26 predicted proteins | sample MAT03_FD_78385 | JGI IMG/M metagenome (GOLD analysis project Ga0105046, IMG submission 78385) | Freshwater microbial communities from Lake Fryxell liftoff mats and glacier meltwater in Antarctica - MAT-03 (megahit assembly) | ecosystem: Environmental > Aquatic > Freshwater > Ice > Liftoff... | reverse complement strand
TCGAGCTGCCGATGACGCACCTCGCCGCTGCGGCCGACTGACGAAGGGAGAACGACGACGACATAAACCAAAACGAAACGGAGGAATGTACAGAAATTTCGGGACTTGACTCCTCCAACCTGTTTCAACCAATTGATTCGGATCTGTTTGTTCAGAAGATTGAGTTCAATTTACACGATACGGCAAGTTCGACAGCATACATCAGTTGCGATTCCGCTACCCTGTGACTCCTGAGTCTGGAGAAAGTGGTGGATTTGTGAACCCAAGGGCTGGGAAGGCGGCGTTTCTGGAGGTAGTGGCAAGCCCGCATCTTCGAGGGCGAGTTCCGCGAAGTCGGCCCCGACAAATCATCACCGATTTTCAATCAAGCAAAACCCGGGGGCGGAATTTCCGCCCCCGGCTTTCGTTTTGCTGAATTCGACCTGAATCACGCGACGATTTCGATGTTCGCGAGCGGAACAGTTTTGTATTGACCATTTGCCAGTTGGATTTCGATGACTTCGATCATGTTGCCATCGCCGCGGCGAGCACGCTTCGGAGCGCCGGCAACTTCAACACGCTGCCCGAGTGCATTCTGATCGATCAGACGCACCGAAGTGCCTGGCGCAAGCATCGCATTTCCAGTTGGGGCATCGTCATCGAGCAGATCCTCGTTGACGACGATGAGTTGTGGTCGCGCCAGATAGCCAATTACGCGAGTCGAAGTGAAGAGCACCGCGCGGGCGCCATTCAACTCCCGGAGAAAGTCGAACGCTTGCTGATTGATTGCGAGCGGCCCAAATCCCTCGGTCGCCATCATCGCGATCCCGGAGCGAAACTCCTCGCCGATTGATTGATCGTTGGGTTTGAGACGCCATGCCGAGAGCCGATCGTCCGTCGCGACACCAAGACTCGCCAGCACCTCTCGATCGATGAATCCACCGGTGATCAGCCCCACCGCGCCAACTTCCGCCAACTTCTTGATCGCAGCAGCGGTGGCCCAGCTTCCGCCGACGACGATCTTTCCGGCAAGATCTGCCGAGACTTTCGATGCCTGGAATTCTTCATTAGGAGCGCTCGCGACCACACGAATTTCCCCGGTCACAGGAGAACCGAGACCGATGATGCCAAAGAGGCGGGACCCAACGGTTCGAATCGAGACTGAATGCTTACCGTCGACGAATTCGACGTCACCCGCCACCATCGAACGGAATTCACCCCCACCACTTGGGGTCATGTGCGCCATTCCCGTGTCGTTATCAACTGAGAGCAGTGTGCCGGCAATTGGTGATGCAACCACGACGTTCCGCAGTCCTTTTCGACTGCGTGCCAGTGCTTCGCCGACGCCAAAAGTCGAGCCCACGGGTCTAAGCAGATTTTTGACAGCTTCCTGTGGCGCGACTCCAAGTTGATCGGAAATGGCGATCTTGACCGCGGCCGAAGTTGGATCGGTACGGGCCAGGATGTGATCGGCAGCAATACGCTCACCGGCGCGGATTTTGACATCGCCACCGCCGGGAAGGCGTCGCACAATCCGGATTTCGTGATTCCGGACCAGAACAGGCTCGCGATTCGGAAAGTTCACATTCATTGGCGTCAATCCAGTTCCTTGTTCCCAGTGTCGGACGTTCGATGAACGAGGTTAAGACTGGCGGCGGATCGTCGGAGCCTTCGCACCGGTAACCGCATCGAGCCACTGCTTCACTTTCACGTGACGTCCGGAACCCGGCGTACTGAGCGAGCGGCTGCGAGCGTCGATAATCACACCAACGCTGCCACCAATGATCTTTCGCTCATCTGCCAGGGTGACCGTCTTCCCGGTCGGATGTCCGCCGACCGAATACTTTCGCTCCGGTCGGAGAACGAGCGTGGCCGTCTCTCCGGCACGAAGAGGGAGCACTTCAAGTCCGCCGGCGAGAACGGTGAATTGAGCCATTTCGCCGGTTTCGTAGTGAATTTCACCCCTGCACGCCAATTCGCCGTCGTGAGTGGAACCGCCGATGATCACGGCGCTACCAAGGTGAATCAGGGTGTCGAATTCAAAGACGCTCGAGGCCAGCGCAGGTTCGATGGTGCCGATTGTTCCGGCTACCGCCATCAATCCGTCCTGATCGATCGCGAGATCGAGCACGCCGTCGTTCGGCACCACGTCGACACTATCGAGCAATGCCAGTGCGGCGGCACCCGGTTGATTCCAACGGGCAAAGATCGGGCCGCCGATGACAAGATCGACGCCATTGAGCGCCATTGGCTGTGATCGGGAGATCTCGGCCAGACCCCGGCGAATAATCTGTCTGGCGAGCGCTTGCTCGATCGCCTTGTCCCGAGGGGAGTCGGGCAGGGTCCACGGTCGAATCGATCGGTTCAGCACCCAGGTGATGAGTTCATCTTCCGTCGCTTCGAACGGGAGCCAGAGTGTGGCCTCAGCAACTTCGCGAGATCCAAGCCCGGTAATGAAACCGGCGAGATCGACGTTCGGTGCGGTCGCCATCGTGCCTTGATCGCCATTGGCCCAGTGGACGTGCATCCCGTCGTCGATTCCGATTGTCAACACGCGGCGTGAAAATGCCCGCGCAATGAACCGGTTGACGAGATCGACGGCGTGAGCTCGTGAGATGACACCACGACTCGCGTCTTTGGTGACTTCGGCGAAGTCAGGGGTGTTCAACCGCGCGCGAAATGCTTCCATCAACTCACGTTCAATTTCGTTTGCAATTTCATTCGGTAATCGAACAGCGGGCGAAACCGTGCGTACCTTGGTTTTTCCCTGAAACGCGCCCACAGATTGCTCCTGGGCCGGGCCTTCCGCTATCACAACGGCCCGCAAGAGGCTGCCGACGAGACTCGCGCCTTTGGCGACCTGATGAATGCGTGGCAGCGCTTCGGCACTGTTGCCACCGACGACCATAATCGCCATTTCAGGCAGGAATGATCGAAGGGCCTCCATTTGTGATGCGGCCCATCCGCCATCCTTGCGGCCCGAAGGTGCCGCGACGTGGAAGACACGGGTGTTGGCTCGTTTGAGACTGTCGAGCAGCGGTCCGGTGACTGGACTCGTTCCCGCTTCCAGCACTGCAACGCGAACCGGTTCGGCCAGGGTCGAGCAGACGAGCAGGGCGTCGACGCCATCTCCGCTGTTGACTTGCGGCATTGTCAATCGATCCCGCGTGGTCAACTCGCGGCCGGTGAGCCACTCAAGCTGACGGAGCAGGTGTTGCCAGCCGATGGTGAGGTCTTCATGCGGAAGATCGGTCGTGGTCCGACCTTCGGCCTTGGCCACGAACCGGAATGAGCCCGCAACTTGCTCGAGCAAATATGCCCGAGATAACCCGCGACCAAAATCGGCGACGACGAGAGATTCGATCGATTCTTCTTTGACATCAACCATTGTGGTCTCCAGGGGTCACGCTCCGCGTCCCGCGAGCAGAATTGACAACGCAGCAATCGACTTAGAGCACGACCAGTACAAGGAGAACGATCAACAAGAGTGCGATTGCACCCATGAGCGCGTATCGCATCAATGGATTGCCCGATTCGGCAGAACCCTTGTTTAGTGCCAACTTGGGCAGCGCCGGCTTCGAAATGGTCGGCATCTTCATAGAAGGCATCGATCGTTTCGACCTGGTCACAGCGGCCACCGGAGTTTCGTCGGGCACGACCTGAACGACTTCCGGACGTTCGTTGTCTTCGTTCTCCGGAGTGGAGACTCGAGGTCGCGTCTGAGCCGGCATAGTGTTGCCTGCCCATGCGTTCGAGGCAATCGAGCCCTCTTTGCGTGAGAGCCACGGATTCGAAGCCGCGCCGTTTAGATTCGTCTCGCCCGGAAGGATGGTCCTGCCGGCAACTGGTTCTTCGTACACCTTGGCCAGCTCTGCGGCAATCCGTTCCTCTTCGACTCGCTTTGCCGTGTCGGCCACGCCAATCTGCCGGATCCACTCGGGCAGATCACCTTCCGAAATGAAACTCGACGTGTCAGTTACCTCGGGCTGGGCCGGACGCAAAATCGGAGGCTGACCTGTCCGGAGCCACTCCGGTATCGTCGATGAATGTGCCTGCGTCGGTGACGGAGCTTGTGGGCGCGGAATTTCAGCTTTCGGTGGGACGACTGGATTGGCGCTACCGACGACTGGTCGCGCGGTCTCAGGTTGCTGATCAAAAGAAGGCTCTGACCACGTCAGAGGTACAGGTGGCTGGTGTTTTGGCAACACTGGTTGCTCTGCAGATCGCGGCCGTTGCGAGGCGGGTAACTCCGGCGTCGCAGCAGCAGCCTTCTGGAGCCAATCCGGAAGTTCGAGACCAGCGCCCAGTCCCGCCGCAGATTCCATATCCGGAATCGAGTTCACATTGTGAACTGCCACCGGCGCGACGGCGGCATGTACGCGTTCCCCCGGGACAGGTTCGACGGGAACGAACTGAAAGCCACAACGGTGACATTGTTGGTTCATGATGTCGTTTGCGGCGCCGCATTGCTCGCAATAGACCACGTTCAGGCCTCCCTGGTGTTTTTTCGCCTTTGGTTTGTCTGGTGAGCCGCGCGGGCAGAATCAGGGTCGGGTAGCGCAGCGCGAGTAGCAGACAAGCCGCCTGAAATCGAGTATAGCGACGCCGGGTGCTGGCTACTGCAACCGAAAAGTCCCGAAAAATGCTGTTAACTGCGAGGATTCAGGCGCGGAGTTCAGCCGTATCGAGCCAGATCGTGACTGGCCCGTCGTTAATGAGTTCGACTGCCATCTCGGCGCCGAATCGACCTTGTTCGACATGCAGCCCTTGGGCGATCAACATCCCCGAGAATGCATCGACCAGTGGCGAGGCAAGAGCTGGAAGCGCAGCGCCGATGAAACTCGGCCTGCGACCTTTTCGGGCATCGGCGTAAAGGGTGAACTGGGAAACGACCAATACACCGACCGAAGCTGGATCATCGGCAGCATAGTCGAGGAGCGAACGATTCAGATTGCCGTCGGCATCATCGAGTATGCGGAGATTGGCGACTTTGTTCGCCAGGAGTTTCGCTTCCGCCAGCGTGTCGTCATGGGTTACTCCGAGGAGCACAAGAAATCCCGGACCGATCTTTCCGATGACCTTTCCGCCGACCGAAACGCTGGCCCTGGTGACACGTTGGACAAGAACGCGCATGAATCAGTTCCTGGAAGCTGAAATCGGAAAGAGAATCGCTATTGCGAGCGCCGCGATGCCCTCTTCCCTTCCGACAAATCCCATTCCTTCGTTCGTAGTCGCTTTGATGCTGACATCCGCAACTTCGATCCGTAAGGCTTCAGAGATCAGGACGCGCATTTCCGGGGCATGGGGCAGAACTCTGGGAGCTTCCGCGATGATCGTTGCGTCGACATTTCCCACGCGATATCCGGCTTCTGCGACCAATCGGAGGGATTCCGCCAGCATCTCAAGACTATTTGCATCCCTGTAGGCGGGATCTGAAGGAGGGAAGTGTAGACCGATGTCGCCAAGTGCCGCCGCGCCGAGAATGGCGTCTGCGATCGCGTGAAGCAATACATCAGCATCGGAGTGTCCGAGCAACCCGACCGAGTGTGGTATTTCGACCCCGCCGAGTACCAACCTTCGGTCCGGGGCGAAGCGGTGAACATCATATCCAATTCCGACTCTCATCGTCGCGTGCGCCCCTGTCTGGACGCATGCAGAAATGCTTCGGCGACGACAAGATCTTCTGGCCGTGTCACCTTGAGATTGTGCGACGAGCTCTGCACGATACGTACGGGAATCCCTTGTGCTTCGAACAACCCGGCTTCGTCGGTTACCTCGATACCATGTTCGGATGCGAAATGGAAAGCGGAGCGGAGCAACGCAGCGCCGAATGCCTGCGGAGTCTGAGCTGCCCAAATTTCTTCGCGAGGGACAGTTTCGGCAACAAAACCGTTGTGAACACGTTTGAGCGTATCAACCATGCGAACCGCGGCTATGGCGGCTCCGGACTCTGCGGCGGCGGCCACACAGGAGTTGAAGATTTCCGGAGTAGCGAAGGGGCGAGCGCCGTCATGCACGACGACGACTTCGATATCTGATTTCACCAGTCGAAGACCGGCTTCCACTGAATCCTGTCTTCGCTCACCGCCAAGCGCGACGTGGCGCACCTTGCTCCAGCTCGACTTTGCAACGATTGTTTCAATCCGTGCTTTGGTATGCAACCCCGCCACCACGATGATGTCGGAAATGCTCTCAGCCTCTTCTGCGGCATCGATGCAATAGGTTAACAGGGGCTGACCCGCCAGCGGGAGAAGAATCTTGTCTGGAGCCCCGAGACGGGTACCACGGCCTGCAGCAACGATAATTGCGGCGGCGAGCGAGGAGGGCTCAGCCACCGTTGTGCAGCCGGGGGGAGGCGAACACCATCCGTCCGGCGCCGGTCTGGAGCAATCTGGTCACACTGACCGAAATCTGCTGACCGACCAGCGTGCGGCCACCATCGACCACGACCATGGTGCCATCATCGAGGAATCCGACACCCTGACCGGCCTCACGACCTTCCTGCACCACTTTGATCGAGATCTCTTCACCCGGCAGAACCAGTGGTCGAAGGGCATTTGTCAGTTCGTTCAGATTCAGAACCGTGACATTCTGAATTTGCGCGACGCGGTTGAGATTGAAATCGTTCGTCAGGACCCGGCAATTGAGCTTTCGCGCGAGCCTTATGAGCTTTGCATCGACTTCGCGTTCATCCGGCACAAGATCGTCGATGACTTCTACCTGGGTGGGGTGGTCAGTGCGAATCTGGTTCAGGGTGTCGAGTCCTCGTCGACCGCGAACGCGGCGAATCGGATCTTCGGAATCCGCGATGTACTGCAGTTCATCCAGAACAAAACGAGGAACCAGAAAGGTCACATCCAGGAAACCGGTTTCGACGACACTCTTGATCCGGCCATCAATGATGATGTTTGTATCGAGCAGCAATTTGGATGACGGTCGCGGCGGAACTGCGGCAGGGGCTACTTGTGCAGGCGCTGCGGCCGGTTTGGTGGTGCCCCGTCGGAACCACGGTGCAATGAGATCGCGTTTGCGCATCAGGACAATGGAAACTGAGAGTACGCAGCAGGCTGTGGCGGCGATAATTGGAAGAAATGTCCCGGCGGGATCAGGCAGGAACGAGAGCGGAAGCGCAAGTGCGGCCGAGGTGATCGCGCCAAATCCGAGTCCAACTGCGACCGCGACGATGTCGAGCGTCGACGCTTCCGCGACCGCTGTCTTCGCATCTCTGAAAATTCGCCAACTGAGATGGGGACCAAGGAGATAGCCGATTCCGCCGATCGCGAGTGCCATCGACACCAGCGCAACGGTGGTGTCATCAGAATCACCGAGCAGAGAGAGGAGGTTGACGACCGTGATGCCGACAATCAAACCAATGGCAAATCCGAGTAGCCTCAGGAGAAATCGAACATCTCTCATTTCGCGAGTTTACGACCAATCTAGAATGGGTGCCCGCTCGTTAAAAGTCGCAGCAATAATGAATCGGCGGACGTATAACCTGGAACGTGCAACCAGTCGAGTGTATCACGAGGACCTGACCGTTCAGGAGCCAGTACGTGCTGATCAGGACGAACGCTCTTGTTGAGTTTCCCACGATTTGCGGAGCCGCTCGACACATTCTGGAGGAACGGGAGCGGAGCCAAGGTCGCGTCCTTCTTTGAACCCGACTCCGTGGAAATCACTACCGCCCGTTGGGATGAGGTTCGCGCTCTCCGCGATTGCTCGAAGTTGGTCACGGGTGTCGGGAGAATACTCTCCGTAGTACGTCTCCAGACCGAGGAGTCCAGCAGGAATCAATTCAAGCAGCGTTGCCGTGATATCTCCGGTGCTGAGTGGGTGGGCGAGAACTGGAATCGCTCCGGAATCTCGAAGTAAGCGGACGAGCTGAACTGCCGGGACTTGCTGACGAGGAACAAATGCAGCACGACCATTACCCAGAAAGCGATCGAAGGCGTCGCCAATCGAGTCGACATAACCGAGCTCAATCAGTGCCCTGGCCACATGGGGCCGGCCGATCGTTCCTTGTCCGGCAATTTCGATGACTCGCTCCATCTGCACGGGAAGCCCGAGCTTCTGGAGTCTAATGACAATTCGTTCGATTCGGGCGAAGCGCTCACATCCGAACCGGGAAAGCGTCTCGACGAGAAACTGGTTTGCATAATTGACGAAGTATCCGAGGATGTGGATTTCATTTGGACCGGCTTCCGCGCTGAGATCAACTCCCGGGATTACCGTGATTCCAAGCGATTCACCCGCGGAAATTGCCTCAGGAAGACCGCTTAGAGTGTCGTGGTCGGTCAGAGCAATGACAGAAACACCGAGCCGCGCGGCCTCACTGACCAATTCGGCCGGAGTGAGCACACCATCGGACTCGGTGCTGTGGGTATGAAGATCGCTCTTGAACGCGAATTCAGGCAATGAAAGCTCGGTGAGTTCGTTTATCGAGGTTCGACCACGAGCCGGATCGCGGTCCGGTCCTCATTGTCGATTGTCACATCGATGAACGCCGGAAGGCAAACTGCCTCTATGCCGGTTTCTCGTAGGTAATCACGTGCAATGGCGACTGCCTTTACGGCCTGGTTGGTCGCACCGGCGCCAATCGCCTGAACTTCTGCGCGACCGCTCTCCCGGACGACACCAGCAATTGCTCCAGCAACCGCGCTCGGGCGAGAACGGGCCGAGACTTTGAGTACTTCCCCGTAACGGTGCACTTCGCCCTCGATCGGGTCAGCTGGTTCGGTTGCCGCAATGATCGTTCCGCTCTCGTACGCGGTGACGGATTCCGGCGATGCAGTCCAGGTTGATGGGGCGACGTAGGCAGGCTCCACAGATTCGATGATTGAAACTTCAGCAGCCGGAGCCAACGCTGCGGCCGCAACTTCGTTGTCGATTTCTTTGTATCCGTCTTCGTCCGGAGGGAACGAGTTTCCTTGCGGATTGATTTTGATGTCACGCAGGTCAAGTTTGCTAAAGAAGCGATTCATCCGAAGGTCTCCCGCTGGGCGGCACGTTTCTTCCGTACACACCATTAAATTGCCAAAACGACGGCCGACAAACGTGCGTCTTTTGAAGACAAATTGCCAGAGCGTATCTGCTCGAGCGTCGACCGCCACTCGGCCCACACGAGTGACGGTCTAACGTTCAGGCCGGTCGCGTATTACGTAACTCAGCAGCACGCACAGACAGTGGACTTTCCCTGCCAGGGTCAAGTCGACTGGTCGATCTACGCACCGTCCCCAACGATGGTGCATTCTACGACAAACTTGCCTTAATCTGCTCGTTTTTGCATTCATGAATCGAGCAAACCCACAAAAGAAGGGCGGAAAGGACTATTTCGTCCCTCCCGCCCTCTCAATTTTCTGCCTGAATGGACTTTTGCTCGATCTTGCCGCGAGGCGATCGCTTATCGCGCGTAATCGACCGATCGAGTCTCCCTGATAACCGTGACCTTGATCTGGCCAGGGTACTCAAGGCTCTCTTCTATTTTCTTCACGACATCTCTCGCCAACCTGCTGGCAGCGAGGTCATCGAGTTGATTCGGCGAAACCAGAATTCTGACTTCTCGTCCGGCCTGAATAGCGAACGATTTTTCAACACCATCGAAGGAGTTTGCAACTCCCTCAAGGGCTTCCAGTCGCTTGATATAGTTCTCGACCATTTCCCTGCGTGCGCCAGGGCGCGCGCCGCTGATGGCGTCTGAAGTCGCGACGATGAATGCCTCCACCGTTTGTGGTTCTTCCTCACCGTGGTGCGCGGCAATTGCGTGGACGATCTTGGCCGATCGACCAAGTCTTCTCGCAATGTCGGCTCCGATAAGTGCATGCGGTCCTTCGACTTCGCGGTCAACCGCTTTGCCGATGTCGTGAAGAAGACCGGCGGTCTTGCAGACATTGATGTCCGCGCCGATCTCAGCCGCGAGCGCCGATGCAATCAACGAGACTTCGAGTGAATGATGCAGAACATTCTGGCCATAACTTGTGCGGAATTTGAGCCGCCCGAGGAGTTTGATGAGGTCCGGATGCAAACCAAGAACGTTTGCTTCGTACGCGACCTTTTCGCCCTCTTCCCGAATGGTCTGATCGAGTTCTTGTTGAGTTTTCGCAACGACTTCTTCGATGCGGGTTGGATGGATACGCCCATCCTGGAGAAGTTTTTGCAATGCGCGCCGGGCGAGCTCGCGGCGCAAAGGATCGTATCCGGAAATGGTAATGACTTCCGGCGTATCGTCGACAATGAGATCGACTCCGGTTGCCTGTTCAAGAGCTCGAATGTTCCGGCCTTCACGGCCGATGATCCGTCCCTTCATTTCATCATTTGGCAGCGGAACAACCGAAACGGTCGATTCAGCGACGTAGTCGGTCGCGATTCGCTGGATGGTCGTCGCGAGAATTCTCCGCGCTCGCCGGTCCGCTTCTTCGTGGAGTTCGAGTTCAAGTTCATGGAGGCGTTTGGCCGCAAGCGACCGCGCTTCCATTTCAACTTCAGCCACAAGCTCCTGACGCGCCTCTTCGGCTGTAAGCCGAGAGACTCGTTCAAGTTCCTGAACCCGGCGTTCACGAGCCTGCTCGAGTTCTCCTTGTTGGCGAGCCTTTTCCTGTTCCCACGCCTCGCGCTGGTTGGCGGAGATTTGTTCCTTTTTCCGGACGTTCTGATCGCGCTCTTCGAGTGAGCTCATTTTGCGATCAATCGTCTCTTCTTTTTGTTCGATCCGGCGTTCGATTCGTTCGATCTCTTTGCGCCGGTGAGTCATTTCGCGATCGAGTTCCGAACGGAACTTGATCGCCTCGTCCTTCGTCGCGAGGGCCGCGTCTCGTCGCTGTTCTTCCGCTTCAGCCAGAATCTTTTCCGCTTGCCCGCGGGCAATGGCGATTTTGGACTTCTCGCGCTTATCCAGGTACACGAATGTACCGAGGATGCTAACAGCTGCGATGAGTACGCCTTCAAGGACAAAGGGCACAATCCCTTCCATGAAGCTGCTCCTGCCGTTTTCCTTCCCCGTGATGGGGAGCCGTCAATTGTTAAGGTAACCTTGGTGCGCTGCGACCTACGCCCGCACGTCATTGTGCATTGCAAGTTGCGGGAACACACTTCAGTCGTTCCTGTGATCATGATACGGGCCAGGTTAATGGAAGGTCAAGCAAGGTTGCATCCGCCGTAAATCTGGATTGAGCGGCGCGGAAATGGCAAAGTTACTTATCTTGATAGCAAGAAGAGTGAACGTTTATGTATTAAGTTTGGCGCGGAGCATTCTTTACCTTGGTGCCTAGGCGACACCTTCAAACGCAGGACTACCGTACGTTCACCGCAACTTCTGATTGAGCAGACTCTTAAGGGCTTCGGGATTCGACTCCAGAATCTGTATCTCACCACCACCAAGGAATTCTGTAAACTTTCGCAAAACCGAAGCGATTGCACTTACAAGGCGAGCGTTCGTGCGGATACCTGGCTCCAGATGGATTGACTTGATGGAGAGTAATTTCTCTTTCCGGTGGTAACGCGGATCGAGTCTGCCGACGAATCGCCCATCGATCAGGATGGGCAGACTGTAATAGCCGTAGGCTCGAAGTGGTTCAGGTGTGTAAGTTTCGATGCGGTAATCGAAACCCCAAAGCGCCAGCGCCCGATTACGGCGCCACATTACGTTGTCAAACGGGGAGAGCAACGTTTTTGCTCGGGAACGTAGCGCGCCGGTGCGAAACGCGTCAAGAACTGGCAGCAATGACTCATCGAGCCATGCTGGCGCTGCGATCGATTCGATCAGGACCGGGATGGCACGACCCACTTGTTCCAGCGAGTTGAGAACCGCTTTTGCGTCATTCGCGGAGACATAGCGGCTGGAACCTGGCCGAAAGAAATCTGCCAACCACGGGAGTGTCCCGATTCCTACAGACCGGAGTGCTCGTTCGATAAAAAACCGGTTTTGATCTTCTAATGAAGGAAGCGGCCCCGAACGTGCACCAGGGAAAGTGCGGTCCGTCAGATCGTAGTGCCGCTCGAATCCCTCTCGTTTGATAACAACCAGTTCACCGGCAGTCCAGAGGAAATCCAGCGCTTCCTTGGCCGGCTTTCCGCCAAACCACGCCCAAGGGGAGCGCTTGATCTCTTCAGGGCGCTCGAACGCACGAGTCGACACTGCCCCTTGTTTCTCGATTGTCGCGAGCACGCTCTGCAGGAGGTCCTTGTTTTCCGCACCCCACCTGCCCCACCGCGTGGTCGCGGTTGCGTGGCTCTCCATTTGCCGGCGGACATATGGAAAAAACTGGATCGGAACCAGCGACGCTGCATGAACCCAGTATTCAAACAGAGCTGCCTTTGGGTGGTGAAGTGTTGAAAAATCAGAGGTTTTGAACGTTCCGACTCGTGTCCAGACGGATGTTTCATGGGCGCGCGAAACCACGCTGATTGAGTCAAGCTGGATGACGCTGATTTGGTGGACGAGATCAAGGAGGTGTTCGGTGGTTGGAAGACGCGTACCCCGCGGCTCCACGGTCTCGATGCGTTGTGCAAACAGGGTCAGATAGCGCGCTTCATCACGTGTTATGAATTCGGCTGGTCGAGACGGTGTGGTCATCATTTGATAACGATTGAACGATCAAAACGCAAACGCCACACCACGATCATCGCCTCGAACACGATTCGCCGAGAGAGCTTCGATTTGCCTGCAATCCGATCTGCAAAGACGATTGGAACTTCAACGACCGTATGACCGCGTTTGATAGCCCGGTACGTGGTTTCGATCTGAAAAACGTAGCCATCTGAGCGAACATCGGCAAGACCAATATTGGCAAGAACCGCTCTCCGGTAGACCTTGAAACCACCCGTGAGATCGCTGATCGGTGCGCCAAGCACTTTCCTCGCATAGATACCACCAAAACGCGAGATGACCTTCCGGTAACCGGGCCATCCACGGGTTTCTCCTCCCGTGACATACCGCGATCCCAGTACGAGATCGGCCGAAGCCGCTGCAGCCACCAGATTGGCGAGATCGGCGGGATCATGGGAGAGATCTGCGTCCATTTGCGCAATCAGGTCGTTTGGTCGTTCAAGTGCCAGCGCGAAACCGGCTAGATACGCCCGGCCGATACCGGCCTTTGCCGCCCGATGAATGACCTGAATTCGCTCGCCATATTGAAGTGCGAGCAGATCTGCGATCTGCCCGGTTCCGTCCGGAGAGTTGTCGTCGACGATGATGATTTCGAAGTTTGGACCGAGACCAAGAATGCCTTCAACCAAACGTTGAATATTGTCGTGCTCGTTGTACGTTGGCACGACAACAGTAACCACGCGAACCGGGTTGGCATCGGAAGAGGGGAGAATCAGATCAATCGATTGCGCCACGTGTCAGGTTGCTTCAGACCGCCGCCGGGAGAGATGAAACTCGACCTGCGCAAGCAAGGCATCGATGTCGAACGGTTTCGCGAGCGCCGCGTCTGCTTCCGCGATCTCTTCGGATTGCCTGCGAATGGTTCGACCTGCCGACATGGCGACGATCGGAATCTCCGCCGTGTTGGGGTCGCTTTTGAGTCGGCGGATGGCGGTCCCTCCATCGACTCCCGGCAGCATGACATCCATCAGAATGAGATCCGGGCGCCAATCGCGCGCGAGCAATAGCCCTTGCGCCCCGTCGCGAGCGATCGCCACAGTGTATCCCTCACCAACGAGCACAGCTTCGATCAAATCCGCGACGGCTGGTTCGTCATCAACGATCAAGATACGGGAAGGCACGGAATTCTCCTGGCGATTTCGGATTGCCACGCGGTTGCGGCAACGCTTGTTTCAATAGCACACATCGATTGTCGACTAACCCTGGATTGCACTCTCTGAAATCTGGGCTCCCAGATCCCGAAGCTTCCGAACCAGTCCCTCATATCCACGATCGATATGGTGGACATCCGAAATGGCGGTGCGTCCTTCGGCGATCAGACCAGCAAGCACCATCCCGGCGCCGGCACGAATATCGAGCGCCTTGACGTGTGTTCCAATCAGCTTCGTCGGTCCGAAAATGTCGGCCTTGGTGCCGTACTTGTCCTGAGCATACTTCTCGATATGGACTCGCGCACCCATGGCGATCAATTGATCCGTGTAACGGAGGCGATCGTCGAAGACTCGCTCGTGGATCCGCGAGAGGCCGTGTGCCTGGGTCATCAAGACCGCAAACGGCGCCTGCAAATCGGTCGGGAAACCAGGAAAAGGAAGAGTCTGTACTTCGACTGCATTGAGTTGCCCTGTGCCGCGAATCAACATGTTGTCGTCGTGGTACCAGAGTTCTGCGCCTGCCTCACGGAGCTTTTCGCTGAGCGGCAGCATATCGTGTTCGCGGACCCGGCGGAGTGTCACTTCACCTCCGGTGATCACTGCGCCGATGGCATAGCATCCGGCTTCAAGCCGATCCGGCAAAATTGTCTCCGATACACCGTGGAGGCGATCAACACCTTCGATCACGATTGTCGGTGACCCAAGACCGGTGATACGTGCACCCATGCGGTTGAGCATGTTGCCGTGCGCGATGATTTCCGGCTCGCACGAGGCGTTGACGATTGTGGTTTTGCCATCTGCCAGCACAGCTGCCATGAGTAGATTCTCGGTGCCGGTGTGACTTGGATAGTCCATATAGATGCGAGCGCCACGCAAACCAACGGTTTTTGCGTTGATCATGTTCTCGGATGCTTCGATCTCGGCGCCCATTTTGCGAAAGCCACGAACATCGACATCAACCGGGCGTGCGCCGAGCTGGCAACCTCCCGGGGTCGACGCAGTTACTTCGCCGAAACGGGCAAGGAGGGGACCGGCAACCAAAAACGATGCGCGCATCTTTGCGACGAGTTCGCGGTCAGGAGAGGTGGTCGAGATGTTAGCGGCGCGCACACTGACGCGATGGCGCTTCTCGTCGAAGCGGATCTCTGCGCCCAACGAACCGATGAGCTTGATCATAGTGCGAACATCGGACAGATCGGGAACGTTATTGATGATGCACTCTTCGCCGGTCAGCAGCGTGGCGGCGAGAATCGGGAGAGCCGCGTTCTTCGCTCCACCAATCGTGACTTCACCCCGAAGCGCACGGCCACCGTCAATTTCGAGCGTGCGAAGCAGGGGCCGTTCAAATGGAGGAGGCATGACAGAAGTGGATTCGACACTCATGACCATAGGGTTCTCCGGTGCGAACAGGCTTCAGCTGCCCAATGCCATCCCTTCGAATTCATTGACCTCTTGTCAACAAAGTACCAATGCACGTGGAATGCGCAGTACAGACGTCTCAGACTATAACTCGTTATCCGTACCCATGCCCATACCAGGACCTCGGGAAGCGCGACGGCGCTTGCCGATATTGAGTCGAATCGTCGCCCGCCGTAGCGCAAGTTCCGCTTTCGCCATGTCCTGATCAGTTGAGCGCTGGGAAATCAGTTCTTCGGCACTCAGGCGAGCTTTTTCCGCCCTGGAAACGTCGATCTCATCCGCGCGCTCGGCGGTATCGGCGAGCACGATCACTTTGTCGGATGTTACTTCCATGAAACCGCCGAAGACGACCATGGATTGTTCAGCATTGCCCTTTTTCACGCGAAGTTCGCCGTTGGCAAGCGTGGTGATGAGGGGGGCGTGTTTGGGGAGGATACCCAGGGTACCATCGGAACCCGGAGCAATCACCATATCCACGTCGGTTTCCGTGAAGACGATCCGTTCGCCGGTCACGATCTCAACTGTGAGCTTTGCCATCGCGGCTCCCTTCTGCGCAACGCGGCCGCCCTCCGCAAGAGCGGGAGAGGCGGCCGCGTCCATTTACGTCACGTTGTTTAGCCCTGTTGAGCCGCCGCGATGACCATGTCGATGCCGCCCTTATACATAAAGGCGCCCTCTGGCAGGTTGTCGTGGCGACCTTCCAGAATTTCCTTGAATCCACGAACCGTCTCTTCGAGCGATACGTACTGGCCAGGTGTTCCAGTGAACTGCTCGGCGGTGAAGAACGGCTGAGAGAAAAAGCGCTCGATGCGGCGCGCGCGCGCAACGGTCTGCTTGTCTTCTTCGCTGAGTTCTTCGACGCCGAGGATTGCAATAATGTCCTGAAGATCCTTGTAGCGCTGAAGAATTCGCTGCACTTCGCGGGCGACCGTGTAATGTTCCTGACCCACGATCAGCGGGTCGAGAATGCGTGAGGTCGACCCGAGCGGGTCCACGGCCGGGAAGATGCCGCGCTCAGCGATGCTTCGTTCGAGCGAAACCGTCGCGTCGATGTGGGCGAATGTCGTCGCAGGCGCCGGGTCGGTGTAGTCGTCTGCAGGCACGTATACGGCCTGAACCGACGTGATCGAGCCGGTTTTGGTTGACGTAATCCGCTCCTGGAGCTGACCCATTTCTGCGGCGAGAGTCGGCTGGTAGCCCACTGCGCTCGGCATTCGGCCGAGGAGCGCCGAGACTTCCGATCCTGCCTGCACAAAACGGAAGATGTTGTCGATGAAGAGGAGCACGTCTCGTCCTTCGTCGCGGAAGTACTCGGCCATGGTGAGACCGGTCAGTCCGACGCGAAGTCGGGCTCCTGGCGGCTCGTTCATCTGACCGAAGACCATGACGGTCTTCTCAATAACGTTGGACTCGGTCATTTCCTTGTAAAGTGCAGTACCTTCGCGCGTTCGCTCACCAACGCCGCAGAAGACGGAGTATCCGGAGTGGACAGCCGCAATGTTGCGGATGAGCTCGGTGATAATAACGGTCTTGCCGACGCCGGCGCCTCCGAAGACGCCGGTCTTACCACCCTTAGTGAATGGGGCGATCAGGTCGATGACCTTAATCCCGGTTTCGAAGACTTCGACCTGCGTCGACTGCTCGTCGAAACGGGGAGCGAGCCGGTGAATTGGATAAAACGTTTTAGCATCGACCGGGCCACGTTCATCGATCGGCTCCCCGACGACGTTGAGGATGCGGCCAAGGGTCTCCGGGCCGACCGGTACCGTGATCGCCTGTCCGAGGTCCTTCGCTTCCATGCCGCGGCGGAGACCATCCGATGAGCTCATGGCGATGGCGCGAACCCAGTCGTTGCCCAGATGCTGCTGGGTTTCGAGGATGAGGGTGCGACCATCATCAAATGTGATTTCGAGTGCGTTGTAGATCTCGGGCAGTTCGTTTGCCGGGAACTCGAGGTCAATAACCGCGCCCATGATTTGAACTATTTTGCCGACTGAACCTACGGCAGTTGCAACCATTGTTGAGCCTCTAGCTTCTAGCCGCTAGCTTTGAGGAGCTAGCGACGATTGTCGAACCAACGACAATTCCTTGAATACCTCGTTCTCCTAGCGGCTAACGGCTAGCGGCTAGAAGCTCGTTATTGTTTGAACGCTTCAGCTCCGGCCGCAATCTCCGAAACTTCCCGGGTGATCTGCGTCTGACGCGCCTTGTTATAGGTCAATGTCAGCTCAGAGACGAGATCCTTGGCGTTCTTGGACGCAGCGCCCATCGCGACCATTCGAGCTGAGTGCTCGGATGCGATCGCCTCAAGCATTGCCTGGTAAATCTGAATTTCCACGAATCGCGGAAGCAGATCTTCGAGAACCGCAGCTGGACTTGGTTCAAAGATGTAGTCGCTGTAGGTGCCTTCGCCTTCAGGGCGGACTATCGGAAGGATTTGCTTCACTTCCGGCGTCTGGGTCAGGGTATTGACGTATTTCGCGTAGACAACAAAGACTGCATCGACCTTGCCGGCGATGAAGTCATCGAGCGCGATCTGAGCGATTGGGCGGATATCATCGAGAGAGACCGCATCACCGAGCCCGGTGAATTCGGCCGTGACATCCTGCTTGCTGCGGATCATGAAATCGCGGCCTTTTTTACCGGCAGCGATCACTGAAACCGGCACACCGGCCTCATTGAGAATGTAGCGGCTGGCGCGGCGCAGTATGTTGGAGTTGAGCGGACCGGTCAGCCCCTTGTCTGGTGTGATCATGAGAATCGCGGCGTTCTTGATCTCCCGCTGCTGGAGGAGGGGATACTGGGCGATCTCATCAGCGCCGATCTGCAATGACGCAAGATCGGCGATCACGCCCTGCAGCCGCTCCGCGTAGGGACGGCTGGCGAGTACGCGCTGCTGAGCACGGCGCATTTTCGATGCGGAAACCATCTCCATCGCGCGCGTGATCTGCGATATATTGCGAACGCTGCGTATGCGGCGTCGAATTTCACGTGGACTTGCCACGTTCCGTCCCTCCTGGCGCTGCCCGTGCTGGCGAACCTGAGTCCGCCACCGTCAACTCCTAGCGTGCAGCGGTGGCCGCCGACTTCGACGCAAATTTCGATCCGACCTTGAAGTTTTGCGTAACGCTCTTCAGGGTTTCGATCAACGAATCACTTAGGGCCTTCTCGTCGGCGATCTGCTTGAGCAGTTCCGGCTTGGCAGTGCGAAGATGATTGAGATATTCGGTTTCGAATTCCCGAACATCTTCAACCGCCACGTCGTCCAGGTAGCCATTCGTGGCAACCCAGATAACCGCGACTTCTTCTTCTACGGGAAGTGGCGTGTATTGACCCTGCTTGAGCACTTCGGTCAGTCGGGCGCCTCGATCGAGTTGTGCCTTCGTGGCCGGATCCAGGTCAGAACCGAACTGTGCGAATGCTGCCAGCGAGCGGTAGGCGGCAAGATCGAGCCGCAAGCGACCGGCAACCTGACGCATTGCTTTGATCTGTGCGGCGCCACCGACGCGGGAGACCGAGATACCGGCGTTCACGGCCGGGCGAATGCCGGCGTAGAAGAGGTCGGTTTCAAGGAAGATCTGACCATCGGTAATCGAGATGACGTTGGTCGGAATGTAGGCGGAGACGTCACCTGCCTGGGTTTCAATGATAGGAAGTGCCGTCAACGATCCACCACCGAGCGCATCGCTCATGCGGGCGGCGCGCTCGAGAAGTCGGGAGTGCAGGTAGAAGACGTCGCCCGGATAGGCTTCACGACCCGGCGGACGGCGGAGCAGGAGCGAGACCTGGCGATATGCCCAGGCGTGTTTTGAGAGGTCGTCATAGGCAATGAGCGCGTTGCCGCCATTCTCCATGATCTCCTCGCCCATCGCACAACCGGCGAATGGGGCGATGTACTGGAGTGCCGCCGGATCGGAGGCTGATGCCACGACCACGACGGTGTGCTCGAGTGCGCCGTTCAGTTCGAGAATTCGAACGGCCTGAGCCACCTGGGCCTGTTTCTGGCCGATGGCGACATAGATGCAGGTGACTCCCTTGCCCTTCTGGTTGATAATTGCGTCGAGAACGACGGTAGTCTTTCCAGTTTGGCGGTCGCCGATGATCAACTCGCGCTGACCACGGCCGATCGGGATCATGGCATCAATGGATTTGATACCAGTTTGAAGAGCCGTATCGACGTCCTGGCGAAGAATGACCCCGGGAGCAATCCGCTCGATTGGACGCGTTTTGTCGGTAATGATCGGGCCCTTGCCGTCGATCGGAACACCAAGTGCATTGACGACGCGGCCCCGGAGGGCATCGCCGACGGGAACAGACGCAATGCGTCCTGTGGAGCGGACTTCGTCGCCCTCTTCAATGTCGGTGTATTCGCCCATGATGACGATACCGACGGAGTCTTCTTCCAGATTCAGGACCAGGCCGAGCGTACCTTGCTTGGAGAACTCGACGAGTTCGCCCGCCATGACCTGGCTAAGCCCGTAAACCCGGGCGATACCATCACCAACTTCGACGACCGTGCCGACGTTGGTCACGGTCATGTCTTGCTCGAACCCGGCGATCTGCTGGCGCAGAATGTCGCCAATTTCGGTTGCGCGTAAGACCATGGCGTTCCTACCCTCTCACGGCCTTCGAAGCCGTCTTGCGCCGGTGCCTTCGACCATGCGTAGGCGGAACGACGCGATCATGTCTCATCTGAAAACCAAGCCGGTGCGTCTCCGGATGGCAAAAATTAACTCGTCGCCAAACGAGCTCGGAGGCGACGCAACTGGTTGATCACGCTGCCATCGATCAGTTGATCACCGACTCTGGCAACGATCCCACCGATAATTGATGGATCGACTTTGAGCCGAAGCTCGATATCGAGTCCAACAAGTTTCCGCAGATGCTCCCGGACAATCTCTTGCCCGTGCGTATCGAGCGGTTCCGCCGTGGTTACTTCAGCGACGGCGATACCACGCTCCTCGAGAACTGCTTCCCGGAAGAGTATGTTCATTTCCGGCGCAATCTCAAGGCGTTGTCGCTGCAACAGCAATTTCGCCAGATTTCGAGACTCTGCACCACTATCGGCGAGAGCGGTGTCAAGCAGCTTCTGCTTGTCACTCATCGAGATACGCGGGCTCTCCAGATAGGCAGCCGCCTGCACATCGCTGACGACTGCGTCAAGACGAGCAAGATCGGCCTGCCACTGGTCGAAGTTACCCTTCTCTTTGGCCAGGCTGAACACCGCTTGTGTGTAGCGCTGGGCCGCGCCACTAGCCATGATTGACTCCTCGTCTCAGGCAAACGCCGAACCCGTGCTTACGCAACGGGTCCAGCGCCGCTCGCCCGTCCTGTGGCTTCTGAGAGTGTCTCTTCGATCAGGCGAGCCTGCGCCGCTGGATCGAGTTCCTTCCGGACAATTTTGGTCGCCGCGCTGACCGCAAGATCGGCAACTTCCTGACGGAGTTGCTGACGAGCCTGTTCGGTCTCTGCACGAAGCGTCGATTCAGCCCGGGCGAGATACTCGTCCGCCTGTTTCCCTGCCTCGTCGCGAGCGCGTGTCAGTGTTGCCTCTCCGGCTTCTCTGGCCGATGTCAGGATGGCCTGCGCCTCTCGTCGGGCTTCCGCCAGGGTCTCTTCATTTCGGGCCGCAGTTGCTTGCATCTCCGCCTGCATTCGCTGGGCGGCTTCCATGCCTTCGCGGATCTTCTCCTGGCGGGTATCGAGCATGGCCACAATAGGACCAAGTGCGAGCTTCCAGAGCAACCAAACGAATACAAGAAACGAAACAATCTGAACCGCGAGTTTCCACCCGCTTACACCTAGATCACCCATTGTTTGGTTCGTCCCCCCCAAGCGCCGGTTAACGATCGCGGTTTCGCCGCGTTGCGTTGCGCGTTCCGACGCACGGGCAATTGCCGATGGACTGAAGGGCGGGCGCCTGCGCACCCGCCCTTCAGGGATCGGTGATCTAGACGACGAACGCGATGATGATCGCGATAACGAAGGCGTAAATCGCGACCGCTTCTGCGAGCGCGGCGCCGATGATCATCGTGGTTCGGATGTCACCAGCAGCCTCCGGATTGCGACCGATCGCTTCCATCGCGCCGCGAACTGCCATTCCGATACCGAGCGCGGGGCCGAGGCCACCGATGCCGATCGCGAGAGCAGCACCGATCGCTTTTGCCGCCATAACGCCGTCGCCTTGCATCCCATCGAACACTGTGAACCTCCCTTAACGCCCGGTATCACGTCGCCTGCCCGAGCTCGCTCGTCTTCCGGAAGAACGACCCTCGTCGCCCCATCCAAACTCGTTGTGCCCCGAGCATGCGCCGGACCCGATGGCCGGTACGCATGCCTATCGATCTCCGGCGTGACAAGCGATCAGACGGGGCCCGTCCGCTCACCTGTGTTACCGGTTAATCGCTAATCTGCATGCCCAGCGGCCGGTTGCACTCCATGCCCGGGGGCAGCAGCACCGTGACCGTGAGCATGTTCATCATCATGTCCTCCCTCTGCCGCGAGCGTGATGTAAATCAGCGTCAACAGCGAGAAAACGAGCGCCTGAATTGCTCCGAACATGACTTCAAGGAAGAGGAAGGCGACCGGGAAGAGGAACGGCACGATTGCAACCTTGATTGCCGCGCTCATCGCGTACATCACGCCCAGGAGCACTTCACCGGCAAAGACGTTGCCGAAAAGTCGGGCAGAGAGCGAAATGATGCGAGAGAACTCGGAGATGACTTCGATGGGGAAGATGAATGCCGGATTTGCCATATGCTTCAGGCGGCCGCCAACTCCGTGCGCTTTGATGCCAAAGATCTGAACTGAAGTAAATGTCACAAGCGCCATTGCCAGAGTCATATTGATATCGGCATTGGGTGGGCGCAGGAAGGGAACCAGCACGCTGTGCGCGCCTTCGCCCTTTTCTGCTGTAGGAGCAGAGATCGAGGTCAGTGCTGCGCCTGTGGCCGCAATATCGAAGACCCGAACCTGAGCACCCTCTTCTGCGGTGCCTTCAGTTTCATGCTCTTCGGTCGTCGCGCCAGGTTCCTCGCTGTGGATTTCTTCGGTCGAATGTTCGGCCTCTTCAGTATGATAGAAGCCGACGGTTCCAACGCCAGGAAGCAAACCGGAGTAATTGGCGAAAATGATAAAAATGAAGATCGCACCAATGAGAGGGAAAATCTGGCGACCGAGTTTCTTGCCGGCGGTCGAAACAACCAGCCCCATCAGAAACTCGACAATCATTTCGAGAACACTTTGGCTTTTGCCGGGAATCTCACGGGCGTTTTTGGCAATGCGCCAGCCGAAGAGGATCAGGAAACCCATGACGATGAACATCGTCAACTGAGAATTGGTAATCGGAATAGGTCCAACATGGAAGAGCGTTTCCGCTGCTAACTCAACATGTACGTCCATGTTAGGCCGATACCTCTCTTCCTTTGAACTGGTCCATCGGGACTGCGATCACGTTGTCAACGCTCCCGTTTCGATGAGATCTTCTGAATTTGTTTCGTTACTGGTCCCGGATCGCGATCCTTCCGGCCCACGTAAGCAAGCTCATAGAGTTGAAGCCCTGACAGAATCAACCCGAGAACTACGCCAACCAATGTGAGCACCGGGGAGCTATCGAACCGTTTGTCCAACGCCACACCGCCACCGATACAAAGAATCACACTCACCACAATAGAACAGCCAAGGCCCGCTGCCGTGCCTACTGTTCCAAGTTGGCGCCGCTCTTCAGGTGAGGGCATGCATTCACGCCATTTCGCGGACCACCGTCCCGTTTGCGAATAATATCACAATCTCGAAAAGCCATTCAATTGCTGACCGCTTTTCGATCCGCGGCTGTCGTAGCATTCTCTCCGAAAAGTCCGAATTTGGGAATAGTCTTCTCATCAATCACTGTTCCCTCCGCCCCAATGCCTATTTCGGGCAATCGATGGTGCTCAGGAGTCACATTCAGGGGTATGCTGGCTGGGTTGCCGGAAATCAACGGCAGTACGCCAATGGAGCTTCAATCGACCAAAATGATCATCGATGTTGTTCAGACAGAAGAAACGCGTGAACCGATTGCAGCTACCGGTGGTCCGGAACCGGTGAGTGTTTCATCCGATGTTTTCGTCGCGCCCGTACGTCCGATGAACCAGCGACGCGTCCTTGGCCTCGCGCTACCGATTATGGGAGAGCAACTGCTCCATACGTCGGTCGTTGCCGTCGACACGCTCATGGTTTCCCGATTGGGCACCGCACAGGTCGCAGGTGTCGGCACTGCGGCGGAACTCGTCTGGTTTTTGATGGCTATGCTGGTGGCGATGGACATCGGCGCCACCGTGCTCGTTTCCCAGGCGATTGGCGCACAGCAGCGCTCTGTCGCGAACCGGTTGGCGCGGCAGGCGGTCGTATGGGGTACCTTATTGGCCATTCCGGTATCGATTGTTGGCTACTTCGGATCTGGACACGTCATCGGGTTGTTCGGAACCGAACCGGACGTCGCGAAGTACGCAACAACTTATCTTCACGTAACGACCGCGACCAGCATCTTCCTCCTCCTGACATTCGTCAGCAGCGCGATTCTTCGTGGCGCCGGTGACAGCAGAACCCCGCTCTATGCGGCAATCATCGCGAACGTCGTCAATGTCGTCGTTTCGTATGCCCTGATTTTCGGCCACTTTGGTTTGCCGGCAATGGGTGTCGCCGGGAGCGCCTGGGGAGCAGCCAGCGCTCGCGCCGTCTCCGCGCTCATCCTCGTGGCTCTCCTTGTAAGCGGAAAACGTCTGATTTCCATTCGAGGGAGAGATGGTTGGCGGCCGTCAATCTCTATCGGCAGGAGCATTTTTCGGCTCGGAATTCCGGCAGCAGTCCAGGAGATGCTCTCTTCCGCCGGATTCATGACGATGCTCGCCGTGGTCGCCATGTTGGGAACCGCGGCACTTGCCGCCCAGCAAATCGCATTTACCGCGCTTTCACTCGCGTTCATGCCCGGATTCGCCTTTGGCATAGCGTCGACTGCATTGGTCGGGCAAAGCATCGGGGCATCTCGCCCGGAAGATGCTCGGCGTGCCGTGGCAATCGCGGCGAGATGGTCGATGGGCTGGATGCTGACTGGTGGCACGCTCTATTTGATCTTTGCACCTTCAATGATGCGGATCTTCACTGACGACCTGGAAGTCGCCCATACCGGCGCCGACGCTTTGCGGACCCTCGCGATCGGTCTACCCTTTTGGGGTGCCTGGTTCGTCTTCGGGGGAGCACTGCGCGGGATCGGTGACACGCGAATGCCGATGATAAGCAGTGCAATTGCGGTCTGGGGCGCTGTGGGCCTCGCCTACATCGCGGTGTCGCAATTTGATCGCGGATTGGGCACGGTGTGGCTCACCTTCTTCTTCACTGCTCCGATTGCGGCAGGAATCAACTTCTGGTGGTTCAACCGAACCATGAGAAAAGGCGTTCGATCGCAACTCCCTGGGCACTTTGCCGGACATTGATCGAGTGACGCACTACAGTCGTTGGACCCGTATACTGCCGATCAGTCCGTTTGCACAGCGACAATCCATCCGTTCTCAACATTCTGCCCTGCCGTGAGCAGGGTCTGATCAACTCAGGAGTGCAACCGGTGAGATCGAAGGTAAGCCTGGGTTTGCCCCGAGACGGCAACTTTCTCTTCTGGGGCATGTTCTCCTGGGAGTTCGGGTTCGGTCTCTACAATCTCCTCCTTACCATCTATGTGGAGTCACTGGGAGCATCACCCTCGCAGATTGGTCTGCTTATCGGAGTGCAGGGGCTCATTCGTATCGCCGTGACGCTCCCGAGCGGCATCATCGCGGAGCGGTTCAGTCGCCGAAAGATCGTGATCTGGACAACCGCGGCAACTATTCCGGCGGCACTCCTGCTCGGTATTGCCCAAACATGGTGGCAACTCTTTCCGGGAATGATGTTGCTCATGGTCGGAAACATGGGAACCCCGGCATTTGCCTCCTATATTGTCGACATTTCCAATCCGGCGACCCGCGCCAGAATGTTTGCGGTGATTTATTCGGTCGCACCCGCGGTGGCGACCATCATTTCGCCATCCATGGGAGGAGCTATCGCCGAGTGGATCTCAATTCGGGTGCTCTTCTTTCTCGCCGCGGGATGCTATGCCATCTCGACGCTCTTTTTCACCTTCATCACGGAACGGAAACTGGAAATCCATCACACTGAAAAGCCGAGTTACCGAGATGCGCTCGCGATTCCCGTTGTTCGCGCGGTGGCGCTGCTCAAATTCGGTGTTCTCGGCACGCTAGCCCTCGGCGTGACGCTGCTTCCGAACTATCTCGAAGATATCCACGGACTGAGTATCGGCACGATCGGGCGTATGGGATCTGTCTATGCACTGGGAAGTGTGATCCTTGTGCTGATCACGGGCCGTGTTGCGTGGATATCGGGGTGCAAGGGGATCGTGATCGGTACGGTTTCGGTCGGAACCGTTTGCGGAATTACCCTCCTCACAGGAAACATCTGGATTCTCGTTCCGGCTTTCCTGTTGCGAGGGGGATTCATGGTGACCTGGGCGTTTTTCAGCGCGGTCTTCGGGGATATCACCCCGGATCGACTGCGAAGCCGGGTTTTTGCGATCGGAGATTGTCTCGGCGGGATCGGATTCGGTCTCGCTCCATTTTTGGCGGGTCCCCTGTATGACTGGCGTCCGTCCGCCCCGCTGATGGCGGCAGTGATACTTACGCCAATGCTTGGAGTCGCCGCGCTCTGGATCGAGCGGCGCTTTGTGGTGCCGGCAACGCGAGAACGCATCAGCGAACGTGAGGCGCATGAGGACCTCCTGTTAGAGAAGGGTGCGCCGGTTATGGAAGGAGCGATTTGAGCATGATTCCATTGATTGAAGCCAGCGGATCACCATATGAGGTGGGTGTTGCTATCGGTCGGGCGGCAGGAGCGGCGATAAACGAAGCGACCCTCTCCACCCGTGGTGGAATCGCCCTCGCGACCAGGCACCCGGACGCGATGCCGATGGTCGATCGCTATCTGGATGCCACTCGAGAGGCGACCCCGAACCTGGTTGCTGAAATGCAGGGAATTGCCGATGGAGCCGGAGTTCCGCTGCTTGAGATATTCATCATGAATGCCGCGGCGGAACTGCATCAGGCGACGGGATTTTTCGAAGAATCCTGCACAGTGGTGGGTATTACCCAGGCAGGAACGGCGGACGGCAGCGTACTGCTTGCTCATAACGAAGACGCGACTGCGGGATGGGGCAACTACGCCTACGTCGTCCGTGCCGAGCCGTCTGAGGGTCCGGCATATGTTGCATTCACCTATGCCGGGTTGCTCTTACATCAGGGAGTCAACGCCGCAGGAATAGGTTCGGTTGGTAATGCGCTCTACGCGCAGGATGCCCGACCCGGAGTACCGAAATTACTCGCGTATCGACAGATCATGAGTGAAAGCACAATCGAAGGAGCGATCAGGGCGGCCACCAGCAGCACCCGTGCGTTCGGCAACAATCACCTGATCGCCAACTCCGAAGGAGATATCTACGACGTCGAGGTAACCGGAACGCGCTGGGCGTTGCACCATGCAGGAAACCGGTTCATCGCGCATGGCAATCACCTGGTGGCACCGGAAATGGCCGACCTGGATGCGAACGACGATCTGTTGAACTCCCGCCTTCGACAAAAGCGAGTTGAGCGTCTGGTTGATTCAAACTGGGGAAGAATCGATACGGGCGTCTTGACTGGCATTATGAGTGACCACTCGAACTACCCAGGGTCGGTTTGCAAGCATCACGTCCCTGAGAGCGAACTCGAATATGGCACGATCGGTTCAGTCGTGATCGATGTCACCAATCGGACTCTGCGAGCGTGCGCCGGAAATCCTTGTCGCTCCGAATGGCGCGAAGTTCGCCTGTAGCAACGTGCTTTCGCAAGTGAACGGAGCACTCACGTCGAATGTGAATCGCGCAACACAGCGGCGACATCGAGAAATTCGCCGACTGACCGAAAGAAATCTCTACAATTACAACGTCACGTAAATACAATCGCGAGGGTCACTTCCAGATGTAACAATTGCCATCCGCCGCGCTTAAAATGTGACTCAACCGTTGCCAGATGTTGCTCCGCGTTCGCATCGAAACGAATTCGGCTTTTAACTCCGAACGACCTCGTCTAAAAGTTCTCATGAGAACTCGAACTACGCCGTAACTGCTGCCACAGACTCGATGAGCCGTTCGATTTCCTCGTCCGTCGTCAGATAGCGAACTGAGGTCCTCACCAGTTTGGTCAGGCCGCGAGCCTCCATATCGAACCGGGTGCTGAAAATTGAGGAGGTCGTGGCGTTAATTCGGTTCGCCGCGAGGTGATTCCGGATTTCCACCGCCCCGACGCGTTCGTCGGTAAAGGTGACGATTCCGCCTTTGTTTACACCCAGATCCTGCACGGTGATCCCGGGAATCGAGGACAGGCGTGCTCGCAATAGACCCGCCTGTATGTCGATGGTTGCCCAGATCCGCTCAAGATCGAGTTGGAGCCCGTAGTCGATGGCCGCACGCATACCCAGTTTCCCGGCGACATACGACTCCCAGTTCTCGAACCGGCGAGCGTCTCGACGAATTTCGATCGTGTCCCGAGCAGTCCAGGTTGCGGCGTGATTGTCGAGAAACGGCGGGGTGAGCTGTTCGATCAGTGACTCGTTCACGTAGAGAAACCCGACACCTCGCGGACCCCGCAAGTATTTCTGGCTGGTCGCGGTCAGCACATCGCACCCGATCGCTTTGACATCGATCGGCATCTGACCGACGGTTTGACATGCGTCGAGAATGTAAATCGCTCCTGATCCCTTGACGACGTTACCGATTTCCGCCGCGGGTTGGATCAGCCCGCCATTTGTCGGCATGTGCGAGATCGCGACTACTTTGACGCAATCGTCGAGCATGTTTGCCAGGTGGGCGACCGAAACCTGACCCTGTTCATCGGTCGGAATGACCTCGACCGAAACCCCCCGTTCCGCCATCTGAAGAAACGAGATCACATTGCTCCCGTATTCAGAAGCGGAGGTGAGAATGCGGTCGCCTGCTGCGAAAGGGATTGCATAGAAGGCCATATCCCACCCGCGAGTGGCGTTTTCCACGACCGCTAATTCGGTGCGGTTCGCATTGATCAGCGTCGCGATTGAGTGGTATGTTGCTTCCAGTCTGACGTCCGCTTCATCGGCGGCCTCATACCCGCCGATTGTCGCTTCACGCATCAAATGTCCGACAGTTGCATCGATGACGATCTGCGGCATCAGAGAAGCACCGGCGTGATTGAAATGTGCAGCGTGCGCGCATCCGGGCGTCTCTTCTCGTAGACGGGAAACTTCGGACGCGGAAAAAGCGGTCATTCGAGATACT
>Ga0105046_10002597_pt1 | contig 28524 bp, 23 predicted proteins | sample MAT03_FD_78385 | JGI IMG/M metagenome (GOLD analysis project Ga0105046, IMG submission 78385) | Freshwater microbial communities from Lake Fryxell liftoff mats and glacier meltwater in Antarctica - MAT-03 (megahit assembly) | ecosystem: Environmental > Aquatic > Freshwater > Ice > Liftoff... | reverse complement strand
TCCACGTTCTGGACCTGCTCACGAATCTGTTCAATCAACACCTTAGTGTCGACGGCGTGCCGCGTGGTTTCCGCATCCGCTGACTTTGACGCTAGGGTGTTGGCTTCCCGGTTCAGTTCCTGGATGAGGAAATCCAGGCGGCGACCCACGGGCTCGCCCGAGCGCAGGTTGTCGCGGAACTCCGCGAGGTGCGCGGTCAGCCGGTCCAGTTCCTCGCTCACGTCCAGCTTCTGCGCGAGCAGCACGATCTCCAGTTCCAGCCGGTCGGGGTTCGCCGGGACGCCGAGAGCCGCAACGCGCTCAGCCATGCGCTCGCGAATCCGGGCCAGCACTGCCGGGATCCGCCCAACGACGGCGGCCACGTTAGCCTCGATCTCCGTCAGCCGGCGCTCCAGCATGTCGTGAATCCGGGCGCCTTCGCGACTCCGCGCGCCGTTCAGATCAGTCACAACGGTTTCAAAGGACTGAAGGACGAGAGGAAACAGGGCCGTCGGATCCTGCTCTTCCTGTTCCAGGACCCCGGGCCAGCGCAAGACGTCCAGAGGACTTACAGCGGACGCACTCCGGAGTTCACCAGCCACGGCATGGAGGTGTCCGGCCAGCTGGCGGACGAGTGGCACGTTCAGCCGTGCCGCGGGCGCCCGGCCTTCGGCCGCGCGCAGGGACAGGCTGGCCTCCACCCGCCCGCGACCGAGCTGGCTGGTGGCGAGCTGGCGCAAGTCCGTTTCCAGGGGCCGGCAGAAGTCCGGCAGCTTCAGCTGGACTTCCAGGTACCGGTGATTGATTGAACGTACTTCCCAGAGCAGCTGGCCCTGAGGTGTGGTCGTCTCGGCTCGCGCGAAGCCAGTCATGCTCCGGATCACGCGACGGCCTCCCCGTTTTGGGCAAAAATGCTGTGCATCGGTTGTGGGCGGCGCTTAAACTCGTCCGCCAGTGTGGTTTTGACAGCGGGCATTGTAGTTCCGCTGGCCCGGATTGGCACCCACCAACCCTTGATTCGCTCACAAGTTCTCACTGGAGTTCCCTTGCGCGTCGAGTTTGCAGATCTGAGCCTCATTGGCGATCGCGAGGAGAACCAGGATCGCGTCCAGGTCGTGGCGGGCGAGCGCGCGGTCCTGCTGATTGCCGTGGACGGCATGGGGGGTCATGCGGACGGCGCGAAGGCCGCCCAGCTGGCGATCGAGACGGTGCGGGAGGCGTTCCAGCGCATCACCCATCCGGTCTTCGACCCCGTTGGCTTTCTCCATCTGGCCATTGGCCGGGCCCACCTGAAACTCGTCACCCTTGGGGCGCGCCTGCCCCTCGAATCCCGGCCCCGGGCCACCTGCGCCTTGTGTCTGATTCAGGATGACGCTGCCTTCTTTGCCCATGTGGGCGACAGCCGCATTTATCACCTGCGGGGTGGCGCCGTCCGGGAGCGCACCCGGGACCACAGCCACGTGGAACTGCTCCTGCAGGAGGGGGTCATTACCGAAGAGGAGATTGCCGCGCACCCGATGCGGAATTTCGTCGAATGCTGCCTCGGTGGTGACGCCTGGCTGCCCGGCATGGCCATCACCCGCCAGAAGCCCCTTGTGGCCGGCGACGTCCTGCTGGTCTGCACGGATGGCCTGTGGTCTGGTCTGGGCGACGAGCGGATCGGCTCGCTAGCGACCGAAGGAGAACCGCTGGCCGGCGGGCTCAGACGTCTGGGCGAACAGTCTGTCCGGGCCTGCGGCCCCTATAGCGACAACACGTCCGGAGCCGCACTGCGCTACCTCGGCACAGGCCCGGGTTCTCCGCAGAGTCAGGCGTCGACCTCCCGCAAGAGTCCCGCCAAGGGCCAGCGCAAGGCGGCGGCAGAATGAGCGCCGGACCAGGAACAGCCCGGCCGAGCGGACGGGGGCCGGCAGACCTCCGGGCAGTCAGCTTTGAAACCGGCTTCACGCGGCACGCAGAGGGTTCCGTGCTGGCGAGTTTTGGCGAAACCCGCGTGCTCTGTACTGCCAGCGTCGAGAGCGGCGTGCCTGCGTTTCTGCGCAACTCCGGACGGGGCTGGATCACTGCCGAGTACGGCATGCTGCCCCGGGCGACCCACACCCGTACCCGGCGGGAATCGGCCCAGGGCAAGCAGACCGGGCGCACGCTGGAAATCCAGCGGCTGATCGGCCGGTCGCTGCGGGCGTCGGCCAACCTGGAGGCGCTTGGCGAGCGCACGATTACCCTGGATTGCGATGTGCTCCAGGCCGATGGTGGCACCCGGACGGCGGCGATCTCTGGCAGCTACGTGGCGCTCGTGCTGGCTGTGCAGGGGCTCGTCGCCACCCGGGCGATTGCGTCCAGTCCGCTCCACGGCCAGGTGGCCGCTGTCTCGGTCGGGATCTACCGGGGCCAGCCCGTACTCGACCTGGACTACGCGGAAGACAGCGGCGCCGAAACCGACATGAATGTGGTCATGAACGAAGCCGGCCACTTCATCGAAGTACAGGGCACGGCGGAAGGCCATGCCTTTCGCCGGGACGAACTGGACAATCTCCTCGATCTCGCCGCCACCGGAGTGCGCGGGATCATGCAGGCGCAGAGCGCGGCGGTCGCCGCCTTTGGTCAGCGCCGCCGCACCTGAGTTCGCCATGGCGGACCTCGTACTGGCCAGCAGTAATACAGGGAAGGTCAGGGAGTTTCAGGCCCTGCTGGGAGCGGAATGGCGCGTGCGGCCCCAGTCGGAGTTCGCTATCCAGCCCGTCGAGGAAACCGGCGCCACGTTTCTTGCCAATGCGCTTCTGAAGGCCCACCACGCCGCACGGCTGACGAAGCTTCCAGCCCTTGCGGATGATTCCGGGCTCGAAGTGGATGCCCTGGGCGGCGCGCCTGGCATCCGCTCGGCCCGCTACGCCGGCGCGGAGGCCGACGATGCCGCCAACAATGCCCGGCTGCTGGCGGCACTGGCGGGGGTTCCGGATCGGCTGCGCACCGCCCGCTATCGCTGTGCCCTGGTCTGGCTGCGGGGTCCCGGCGACGAGTCGCCCCTGATTGCGGAGGGCGTCTGGGAAGGGCGGATACTCGCGGGGCCCCGGGGCCGGGGCGGTTTCGGCTACGACCCGCTGTTTCTGGATCCCGCCACAGGACTGGCCGCTGCTGAACTGGATGCCCTGGCCAAGAATGCCTGCAGCCACCGGGGCCAGGCTCTGGCCCGGCTGAAGGCGCTGCTGGGGTCTGGCGGGACCCCGAGGTAGCCAGGGTTACGCACAGTTGCCAGTAGCCACCAGATATCAGACAGATAGGTGACGGAGCCTAAGTCGAATATCTCAGTCTATGGCCCAAGCCCATGTTTTTGCTATAGAAGATGGTATGGCTAAAACATCGCCAACGTTAAGATTTGGCGCTGTCTGCTGGCAGTAAAGGCGGGGGATGCAAGTCTGTCCACAGACTTATCCACAGGTTCTGTGGATAACTGGGGTCCGCGGGGATGCCTTGCGGCCCTGCCGGCTAATGGCTATCCTCTCGGCCCCCTGCGACCCACTCATGCCTTCTCACGGTGACTCTCCATGAAAGCCGATATCCATCCCGCCTACTCCGACCTCAAGGTCACCTGCAGTTGCGGTAACGAGTTCGTGACGCGCTCCACGCTGGGGCGTGATTTGCACGTGGAAGTCTGCTCGTCCTGTCACCCGTTCTACACCGGCAAGCAGAAGACCCTCGACACAGCCGGTCGCGTCGACAAGTTCCGTCGCCGGTACAGCCAACCTGGCTGATGCTGTCCGGCCTGCCGGCCTGCCGGCCAGCCTGCCCTGCGTTTCTCCGGGACTGGAATCGTGATCCCGATGGGTGCGTTCGCTTCGCGCCTTAACCTATAATCACGAATCAATTCAGCCCGCACGCAGCCGGATACGATCATGAGCGACTCCAGGAAGGATGGACGGACTTACGTCGTCAGGGACAAGACTTCGGGCCAGGAGTTCGAGCTCAAGTCCCGCGGCGGCACCACGGGCCCGGATGTCGTCGATATCCGCAACCTGTTTACAGGCGAGGGTCTCTTCACCTACGACCCCGGCTACGGCTCGACGGCCAGCTGCGAAAGCAAGATCACCTTCATCGACGGCGACGCGGGCATCCTCATGTACCGGGGCTATCCGGTGGAGCAGCTGGCGGCCAAAAGTTCGTTCATTGAGGTGGCCTGGCTGCTCCTCTACGGCGATCTGCCCAGTCAGGGCCAGCTGGTGGAGTTTGATCGCACGATCCGCACGCATACGATGCTGAACGAGACGATTCTCCGGCTGTTCACCGGGTTCCACTACGATGCCCACCCGATGGCCATGGTGGCAGGCGTGGTGGCGTCGATGTCCGCGTTCTATCACGACACGACCGACATCCTCAATCCCCGGCACCGGGACATTTTTGCCCACCGCATCATCGCCAAACTGCCAACGATCGCTGCGGCGGCTTACAAGCACTCGCTGGGCCAGCCCTTCACTTACCCGCGGAATGACCTGAGCTACTGCTCAAATCTGCTGCACATGTTCTTTGCGGTGCCGGCCGAGCCCTACCACGTTGATCCTGTGGCAGCAGAGGCGCTCGATCTGCTGTTTATCCTGCACGCAGATCACGAGCAGAACTGCAGCACCTCGACGGTCCGCATGGCGGGCAGCTCTGGCACTAATCCCTACTCGGCAATTTCCGCAGGCATCTCGGCGCTCTGGGGGCCCGCGCACGGTGGCGCCAATGAGGCAGTGCTGAAAATGCTCGAGGAGATCGGTACTTCCGCCAATATTCCGAAATTTATTGCGAAGGCCAAGGACAAGGATGATCCCTTTCGTCTCATGGGCTTTGGCCATCGCGTCTACAAGAACTACGACCCCCGGGCCACGATCATTCGCGAGACCTGCCATAAGGTTCTGGCCCGGCTCGGCCACAACCAGCCGCTCTTCGATCTGGCCCTGCGGCTGGAGGAAATCGCGTTGCAAGACCCCTACTTCGTCGAGAAGAAGCTCTACCCCAATGTCGACTTCTACTCCGGCATCATTTACCGGGCCCTCGGCATTCCCAAGTCGATGTATACGGTCATGTTTGCCATCGCACGCACCGTCGGGTGGGTCGCGCACTGGACGGAAATGATCACCGACCCGGATGGCCGCATCGGCCGGCCCCGCCAGCTCTACACCGGCCCGCCCACCCGCGACTACATCGACGTCGGCAAGCGCGGAGTCGTGTAGGACCGCCCTGTAGGAGCGCCTTCAGGCGCGATCAATACCCTTAGCGCTTGAAAGCGTTCCTACAGGTCCCTTTTCCTCCAACATTTCCGCCAGCTCCTTCAGGCTGGCCCGCCGCATCGGCCGGCCATCTACCGGGCTTAGCGGGGCATGACCCCGCAGCCGGAGGGGAAACACGGCGCTCGAGAACTCGTGGTTGTGCGCGGCGAAGCGATAGCCCGGGAAGGCGTCTACCTCATCACGCCGCAGACGAAGCCGGCGCGACAGATCCCGGTAGCCGATGCCCAGCCCCTCCAGTGCGCTGCCAATGGCTTCAGCAGTGTCGCTAAACAGATGCAACTCCACACTGGAGTACGGCGTGGCGTTGCCGCTGAGCACGTCACCCACCAGCCGCGGGTGAAAAGCAGCGAGGCCCCGCATAACCTCGAAAGCGGCGTGGCGCAGGCTGGCGAGCAGCTCCGGCTGGGTGTCGCTGTGGAAGATCCGGGTGCGTTCCGCCAGCGCCGCCTCGATCTCCGCGTTGTCGGGGAGCGGCGCGTTACGGCCCAGACCCAGGCGCTGCGCTGCCTTGGTCTTCGCGCCGCGGAAGTCGGTGAGGCCCTCTTCCTGAATAATGCGGGCGGCCTCTGCTGCGACCGTCGAGCGGCGATGGTCTGGCCCTTCCGGTCGCTGTGCCGGCCTGGGAGGCGCCGCGCGCCGTGGCGCCGGTCGTCCGGTTCCCCGGCGGTTCCCCTGGTCAGAAGATCTCATTGTCATCAGCTATCGGCGTACCGAAGCCGCCTGCCGCGAGGCCGTTACCCGAATCCGTACCAAGGCTTGCCAGGTCTGATTCCCTGAAAAGCTCAAACATGCCATCCGGCGTGCCGGCGAGAGCCAGCAACCCCGTGTCCGCCGAAATCCGCGCGGTCACGATGCCGGACGGCCGTGGCAGTGGGCTCTCCGGCACCCCCTTCAGCGCCTCCGACATGAAGTAAATCCACATGGGCAGCGCCGTGCGGCTTCCTTCCTCCCGGGAACCCAGCGTCCGTTCCTGATCGAAGCCTACCCAGGCAGTCGCCACGATTTCCCGGTTGAAGCCGCTGAACCAGGCGTCGCGCCGGTCGTTAGACGTCCCCGTCTTGCCTGCCAGGTCTGCCCGGCCCAGAGCCAGGGCGCGGCGGCCCGTGCCCCTGCGAATCACGTCACGCATCATGTCGTACATCAGGTAAGCGTTTTCCGGGGCGATTATTCGCGGCGCCTGCTCCTTGTCCGCGAGAAATTCCGGCGTCTCACTGACTTGCGGCCGCCAGGATTCTGCGTGGGCCATCATCTCTGCCGCATCCTTGTAGGCGGGGAGCTCTTGTCCTGGGCGCCCTCTGGGCAGGTCGCCTGGTTCCCCGGCCAGGGCATCGACCTCTACGGGGAGTGCCACCGCCTCGGCGGAGACCGCCGGGGTTGCAGCGCTGTCCCACTGCTCTGCGCAGGCGATACAGACCGCCTTGCGCGGCGCCGCGAAGATCACGGTTCCCCGGGAGTCCTCGATACGCTCGACGAGATAGGGATCCACCCGATGCCCGCCGTTGGCAAAGCCGGCAAAACCGGCTGCCATATCCCGGGGAGCGACCGCGCCACTGCCAAGAACCATGGTCGGATTGCGGGGCATGGCGCTGTCGGGCAGACCAAAGGCCCTGATGTGCCGGATGGCCCGCCCCACGCCAGTCCGGAGCAGGATCCTGATCGACACCAGGTTGAGGGACTGCACCAGACCCTCCCGGAAGCGGGTGGGGCCGTAGAACTGGCCCGTGTTGTTCTGGGGGCGCCACTCGTCTGCCGTCGGGCCGGCGTTACCGAACACGATGGGGGCATCGTTGATGATGGTGGCCGGGGTAAAGCCGTGTTCGAGGGCGGCTGAATAGACGAAGGGCTTGAAGGAGGAGCCCGGTTGCCGCTTGGCCTGGACCGCCCGGTTGAACTTGCTCGCGAAGAAGTCGTAGCCGCCGGCCAGGGCCACGGTGGCACCATCCATGGGGTCGAGGGCCACGAGGGCGCCCTGAACGGCGGGCAGTTGCGCGAGGAGCCAGCCCCGATTGACCGTCCGGAGCAGATACACCACGTCGCCGACCGCGACCATGGCCGGCGCGGACTGCGGCGCGGGACCCACAGTGTCGTCGTCGACGAAAGGCCGCCAGCGCAAGCCCGCCCAAGGCACGGTCACAGGACCGACGTCGTGAATATAGAAGGCTGCTGAATTGTCGCTGCCGAGGTCGGTGACCACCGCGGGGTAGAGGTCCGGATGCACCGGGTAGGCATCCAGCAGGCGCTGGAGCGCTGCTTCCCGGGGCAGCTTTTCGTCGAGGCGTCCAAGCACGTCCCGCTCCAGTGGGCCACGAAACCCATGGCGGCGGTCGTACTCGAGCAGGGCCGTGCGCAGCGCCCCGTCGGCGCGCGCCTGCAGCCTGCTGTCGATGGTGGTCACGACGCGGTAGCCCCCGCTCGTGGCTTCAGGGCCGAAGCGGGCGACCATTTCCCCACGGACCATTTCTGCAATGTACGGTGCGTCGAGCTGCACAGTGGCGCCGTGCAGTTTCGATTCGACGGGGCTCTCCACGGCCGCGGTATAGGCCGTTTCGTCGATGAAATCGAGTTCCAGCATGCGCCGGAGGACATACGCCCGGCGTTCGCCGGCTCGGACGGGGTCCGACACGGGATTAAGGAGTGACGGGGCTTTGGGAATGCCTGCCAGCAGTGCTGCCTCAGCCGCCGAAAGCCGGTTCAGGCCCTTGCCGAAGTACACCTCGGCTGCCGCGGCGATCCCGTACGCCCGCTGACCAAAGAAGATCTTGTTCAGGTAGAGGGCGAGAATGTCTTCCTTGCTGAAGGTCCGCTCAATGCGCAACGCCAGCAGAAGCTCCTTGGCCTTGCGGACGAAGGTGCGTTCCCGCGTGAGGAAGTAGGCCCGCGCCAGTTGCTGGGTGATGGTGCTGCCACCCTGCGTGCGCTGACCGGTGAGCAGGAAATTCGCGCCCGCCCGTCCCAGACCCTGGTAGTCGAACCCGGGGTGTTCAAAGAAGCGGTCATCCTCGGCAGCCAGCACCGCGTGGACGACCACCGCGGGGATGTCTTCGTAACGCACAGGTATCCGGCGAAACTCGCCAAGTTGCGCAATGAGACGTCCGTCACGGGAATAGATCCGCAGCGGGACCTGCAGCGGGACATCCCGCATGCTGTCGACCGACGGCAGGCCGGGGGACAGGTAATACCAGCCGGCGGCGCCCCCGGCGCCCGCCACAATAAGGACTGTCAGCCCAACGCCAACCAGCCCCAGTAAAGCCCGGATGAGTAATTTCATGCAGAAGCGGGAAAGGTACCTTGCGCGGCCCGATGCGATTATGCATATTGGCCGAGGTCTTTGGGCAAACCTACTGAAAGGTGGGGACGCAAAGCCACCGGTCTACGGGACTGCGCGAGGTGTGGAGCCACAGGTTGGGGCGCCACGAGGGGTGCAGGGTCCTATGACAGCGGGGCTGCCGGACAGCACGACGCCACTAGCGTCAGCCGTCTGCATCCGCTTGCATACGATCCCCTCCCGGTGCGGACGTGCATCAGCACGCCCACCACTCCTTGCCAGGTTCTGGCGGACCGTCGGTTTTTGTCTGTCCTGGGGCCGGTTTGACCCCAGCGGGTGAAGCGCGCCACATCGCGTTTCCATCGGCGGTGATATATGGTTAAATCGCATTTGTGAAGCGCCGAAGACGTTGTTTGCGCAACCTCTGGAGTTAGAAGGGAAAAGCAGTGCTTTTCGGCTCACGTTCCAGGCCCTTGATTGGCCTTGACATAACAACCTCCTCGATCAAGCTCATCGAGCTGACGCAGAGTGGCAAAAGCTATCGCGCTGAGAGCTATGCCGCCGAGCCAACGCCGCCGAACGCGATCAACGAGAAGACCATTGTTGATGCGCCCGCTGTTGGTGAGGCCATTCGTCGCGCGATGAAACGCGCTGGCACCAACTCCCGGGATGCGGCGATCGCCATCAGTGGTGATGCGGCCATCACCAAGATTATCCAGATGCCACGGCGGCTCTCTGCTCGGGAACTCGAAGGCCAGGTGGAAATCCAGGCCGATCAGTACATTCCTTTCCCGATGGAAGAGGTCAGCTTCGACTTCGAGCTGCTCGGCCCTTCCGCCAGCGATCCCGAGATGCTCGACGTACTGCTGGTGGCAACGCGGACTGAGAACGTGGATCAGCGCAAGGCTGCAGTTGAAGCAGCCGGGCTTATCGCCAAGGTGGTGGACGTCGAGCCCTTTGCCCTGGAAAACGCCTGCAACCTCCTCGCCCATCAAATGCCCGATGGCGGAATGCAGCACCTGATTGCCATCGTCGATTTCGGGGCCAGCAACACGACGTTCAGCGTACTGAAGGACATGCGGGTCATCTATACCCGGGATTTCTCCTTCGGCGGGCAGCAGCTGACGGAAGAGATCATGCGCACCTACGGCCTCAGCCTCGAGGATGCCGGTCGCGCCAAGAAGGAAGGCGGGTTGCCGGGCAACTATGAGCCCGAAGTGCTGGTGCCTTTCATAGACGACATGACCCAGCAGGTCAGCCGCTCACTGCAGTTTTTCCTTGCCTCTGGTGGCGGCCGCGAGCAGCCCGACCAGATACTCGTTTGCGGCGGCTGCGCGAACATTGCCGGGGTCGCTGACATGATCTCCAGCAAAGTGGGTATCCCCACTGAAATCGGGGACCCGCTCGGCCAGATGAAGATCTCGAGCAAGGCGAAGTCCCAGGGGATACGGCGGGACGCCACCGCGTTGCTGACTGCGTGTGGGCTGGCGCTGCGGAGCTTCGACTAACATGCCAAAAATTAATCTGTTGCCCTGGCGGGCAGAACTTCGCACCCGTCGCCGCAACCAGTTTTTCATCGGGCTTGGCGCCTCCCTGGGTGCGGCGGGCCTTGCCGTCCTGGCGTCCAATTTCGTCATGAACGGCATCATCTCCAGTCAGAACGGCCGGAATGAACTTCTCAAGACCGAGATCTCGGCACTCGACAAGCGTATCGCCGATATTCTCGAGCTCGAGGCCAAAAAGGACCGCCTCCTGGCGCGCATGGAGATCATCGAGCAGCTCCAGCGCAGCCGGCCTGAAATCGTCCACGTCTTCGAGGAACTGGTCCGGACCCTGCCCGACGGCGTGCGACTCACCTCGGTGAAGCAGACCGGCCGCCGCCTGGAGATCAAGGGCGACGCAGATTCCAACACCCGCGTCTCTGCCTTCATGCGCAACATCGACAAGTCGAAATGGCTCACCCAGCCCGATCTGCAGGTCGTCGAGGTGCGCGACACGGGCACCAAGGGCAAGAAGACAGATGGCCCCGTTGAGAGTGGTGAGTTTGCTGGCCGGTCTTCCCAGTTCACCGTGTCCGCCGACCAGGTGTCCACGAGTGACGAAGAGGGGGCCGCGAAATGAGTTTCATCGATGATCTGAAGAGCCTCGACATCAACGACATCGGCCGCTGGCCACTGCCGATCCAGGCGTTCTTCATGGTCCTGTTTTTCTTCATTGCCACCGCGGGTGCTTTCTGGTTCTTCATCTGGCAGAACCAGATGCCGCGGCTGGAGAAGGCCCAGGCCGAGGAGAAAGAGCTTCGCGTCACGTTCGAGTCCAAACAGAAGAAAGCCGCAAATTTCAGCGCCTACAAGACCCAGCTATCCGAAATCGAGCGCTCCTTCGGCACGATGTTGCGCCAGTTGCCGGGCAAGACCGAGATTCCCAATTTGCTGGTCGATATTTCCCAGACCGGCCTGGGTGCGGGGCTGCTGGAGGAACTGTTCCAGCCCATGGACGAGTCCCGCAAGGACTTTTATGCGGAGAAGCCGATCAAGATCCGCTTGTCCGGCTCGTATCACGAGTTTGGCCAGTTCGTCAGTGAGATCGCTGCCCTACCCCGGATCGTTACCCTGCACGACATCGAGATCAGCCCCAAGAGCAAAGATGCCAGTTTTGACGAGCTTGTTCTGAACGTGACGGCCAAGACCTATCGCTATCTCGACGAGGAAGAGGTGGCCACCGCGGCGGCCGCAGAGGCTGGCAACGAGAAGGGTGGCAAGGGGAAGGCCCGGACGACCCGCGAGAACAGCAAGGGCAAGCCGAAAGCCAAGGCAGTGAAGAAGGGTTGATGGCGATGGAGTTCTCCGCAAGAGCTTTTCCCGTATTGCTGCTGGCCACACTGGCGCTGGCCGGTTGCGGTGGCGGGCAATCCGACCTTCTCAAGTACATCGACCAGGTCAAGGCGAAGCCCGGTGGCCGTATCGATCCGCTGCCCCAGATCAAGCCCTACGAAGTGTTTACCTACGAAGCGGGCAACGAGCGCTCGCCCTTCGTCCCCGACAAGCCAGCCGGACGTGGCGCCGCTGCCGGCCCTCGTCCGGAGGCCACGCGGCCCAAGGAGTATCTGGAGCAGTTCTCCATCGACACACTGAAGATGGCTGGCACGCTCAGCCAGGGCACCAGCAACTATGGCCTCGTGCAGACCCAGGACGGGTTGCTCCACAAGGTCCGGCCGGGCAACTACGTCGGCCAGTTCGACGGCCGGGTCGTGGCGGTAACCCCGTCGGAAATCCAGATTGAGGAGCTGGTGCCAGATGGCACCGGGACCTTCTACAAGCGATCCGCCGCGATCGCACTCGACTAACAGGGGCGGGGCTGGTGGCCGGTCGCCGACACAGGACAGTTTGGGAGTACGGGATGATGAGCACGATCAGGGGCAATGAGGTTCGCGGAACGCCGGCTGGATGGCTAAATGCCGTCAGCCGCAGTTTCGCTGCAGTGATCACCGGGCTTTGCCTTGCCCTGAGCGGCGTGACCGGGGCAACTGCCCAGCCGGTATCCACAGCGCAGAATGCGCCACAGGCGGGAAACCAGCTGCAGGACATCCAGGTCGTGCAACTCCCGGGCGACCGTATCGAACTGCGCCTGGTAACGTCCGGTCCGGCGCCCGCGCCGCTGGCGTTTACCATCGACAATCCCGCCCGCATCTCCCTCGATCTCCCGGCCACCACGCTCGCGATGACTTCGCGGCGCAAGGACGTCAAGATCGGGCTTCTTGACACGATTCTGGCTGCCGAGGCCCAAGGCCGGACCCGCGTGGTCCTTAACCTCGTCAGCATGGTTCCCTACGAGACCCGCGTGGACGGCAATGCGGTCGTCGTGATCCTTGGCTCTCCCGGACCGTCCAGCGCCGTCGCAGCCAGCTTCCCGCCCGCGGCGCCTGCGGCTGCCATGGCCAGCACTCCCACGGCTAGCGGTGGTAAAGCCTCCGCAGCGTCCGGCGGCCGGCAGATTTCGAATCTGGACTTCCGTCGCGGTGAAAACGGTGGCGGCCGCGTGGTCATCACGCTGTCCGATCCCGGCACCCCTGTGGATGTGCGGAAGGAAGGCGACCGCATTCTGCTCACCTTCAACGGTACGGCATTACCTGACAGTCTCGTGAAGCGCCTGGACGTCACGGATTTCGGCACCCCGGTGAAGGCGATCGAAGCCACGCGCAAGCCCTCCGGTGCCCAGGTGAGCATTGCCGCCACGCTGCCCTTCGAGGAGCTCGCCTATCAGTCTGATAGCGTCTTCACCGTCGAAGTGGCGCCGGTCGTCAAGAAAGCCGCCGAGTCCAAGCCGACGCTGTTCAGCAAGGACCGGGACTACACCGGCGAGCGCCTGACCCTCTCCTTCCAGGACATCGAAACCCGCGCGGTCCTGCAGCTGCTGGCAGACGTCAGTGGCCGCAACATCATCGTCTCCGACACGGTGCAGGGCAATGTCACCCTGCGCCTGCAGAACGTGCCCTGGGACCAGGCGCTGGACATCGTCCTCGCCACCAAGGGCCTGGACATGCGGGAAAACGGTGGCGTCATCATCGTGGCGCCGGCCGACGAAATTACAGCCCGCGAGAAGGCCGACCTCGAGTCACGCCGGCAGATCCTCGAGCTGGAGCCCCTCGTTTCCGAGTACATCCAGGTGAACTACGCGAAGGCCGCTGATCTGGCTGCGCTACTCAAGGGCTCCGACAGCAATTCCATCCTTTCCGAGCGGGGTTCGGTGGGCATTGATGACCGCACCAACACCCTGCTGGTGCAGGACGTGGCCTCGGGGATTGCCGAGATCCGCCGCCTCGTGAGCACGCTGGACATCCCGGTTCGCCAGGTGCTGATCGAAGCCCGCATCGTGATCGTGCGCGATGACTTCAGCCGCGACCTGGGTATTCGCTGGGGCGTGACTCAGGTGTCTACGCCCGGGGACGGGCTCCTGGCCGTCACGGGTTCTGGCTCCGGCGCCGACGGCATAATCAATTCGGGAATCGACAATATCAACACCACGGGACAGCCTTTCCCGGTCGCACTGCCAACCCTGCCTGAGCGCTACATGGTGAATCTGCCAGTGGCCAACCCGGCAGGCAAGCTGGCCCTCGCACTGCTGAACGACGATTTCCTCGTCGATCTCGAACTCTCCGCCCTGCAGGCCGAAGGCCGGGGCGAAGTCGTGTCCTCACCCCGCGTGATCACGGCCAACCAGAAAGAGGCCTCCATCCGCCAGGGTGTCGAGATTCCCTACCAGGAAGCGGCTTCCAGCGGCGCCACGACTACCCAGTTCAAGGAAGCTGTGCTGAGCCTGACGGTGACGCCCCAGATCACGCCGGATGACCGCATCATTCTGGATCTGGTCGTCACCAAGGATAGCGTTGGCGCGCTGGTCAGCAACGACCGGGGTGGCTCGATACCCAGCATCGACACCCGCGCGATTGAAACGCAGGTGCTGGTGGATAACGGCCAGACCGTGGTTCTAGGCGGTATCTACGAGACGGAAGAGTCGGAGGATGTCTCGAAGGTGCCGTTCCTCGGGGATATTCCGGGCCTGGGCGCGCTGTTTCGTTCCACGCGCAAGGTCTCGAACAAGTCCGAGCTCCTGATCTTCGTGACGCCAAAGATCCTCAAGGAAGGTTCGAACATCTACTAAGGCCAGAATTTGGACGGCCAACATTTACTAGGGAATGTCCTGGCGTAACGAATGACCGCCGGGAACGTGGTGAGGGAGTTATCGTGTTAAAGAACTTTATGAAGTTGTGCGTAGTCGCCGCAGCAACGGCTCTGGCCGCCTGCGGTGGTAGTGACGGCGGCTTTACCGGCGGCGGCTCGGGGGGCACAGCAGAGGTGGCCTCCGTCCAGGTGATCGCCGCCGCCACGACGCTTAGCTCTGATCAGTCCGGCCTCACCATAGTCGACATCACGGCCATCGTCCGGGACGCCAACAACGTCGTGCTCGTGGACGTTCCGGTCCTCTTCGGGGCTAACGCGAATGGCTCCGTATCGGTTGTTCAGCTGAACACGGATGCGAATGGCCAGTCCCTGGCCCGGCTCTCCAACGGGACCGATGTGTCCAACCGGACCATTACGGTGACGGCCTCTGCGGGCTCCGCCAGTGGTGCCGTTAACGTCAATGTGATCAATACCCAGGTCACCATTGGCTGCCCTGACACCATCGCACTCGCCGCCAGCGGACCCTGCAATGTGCGGGTCGAGGACTCGACGGGCGCCGGCATCGCCGGCCAGAGCGTGACTGTCACCTCCAGCCTGAACAACACGCTCTCGGCTACCACCGTCGTCACGGGCGGCTCGGGCGACGCCAGCCTGACCCTGACTGCCGCCAACGCCGGCACCGATACCCTTACCGCCACCGCACTGGGCGATTCAGGCATCGATACCGTGACCATTCCGGCCACCACCGGGGACAACTTCGCTATCACGACCCCGGCCGCGGACGGTTTCGAGATTCCCCTGAACACCCCTCAGGCCGTGACAGCCGCCCGCCTGGTCGCCGGGGTGCCTCAGAACGGCGAGGTATTGCAGTTCTCCAGCAGCCGTGGTGCCTTCTTCGTCCCCGGCACCAACACGCCAGCCTCCACAGCGACCACCGCTGGCGCCGGCCAGGCCTCGCTGGACCTCCGGTCCTCCACCGCCGGAATTGCGACGATTTCTGCGATCCGCCCGAGTGGCGCGATCACCAGCCGGAACGTCGAGTTCGTGGCCACCGTGGCCCAGACTGTGGATATCCAGGCCGAGCCCTCCAGTGTGCGCATTGGCAATCAGTCCCAGCTCACCGCCATCGTGCGGGATCCGGCAGGCAACCTCGTAAAGAACAAACTGGTCACCTTCTCGCTGGTGGACAACACGGGCGGGTTCCTGTCTTCATCGGTCGCGACGACCGGCAGTAATGGCACGGCGACAATCATCTACACCGCGGGGCCCAACCAGAGTTCGCTGAATGGGGTGACGGTCACCGCCAACGTGCAGCAGGGTGGGGCGACCATCTCGGATGTCGTTACTCTGACGGTGACCGGTCAGGCGCTCGCCATCTCCCTGGGTACCGGCAATACACTTTTCACCCTCGGCACAGCGACGTTCGCGAAAGAGTGGGTGGTTTTCGTGACCGACGCCGACGGTAACGCCGTGGCCAGCAAACCGGTCACGGTCAGCATTCGTTCGGTCAACTACAAGAAGGGCTCGCTCTATGTGCCCCTTGACGGTGACTCCTGGGTCAAGCTGCCCGTCACGGCCAACTTTGAACCGACCATTTGTCCGGATGAGGACCAGAACTTCAACGGCATCCTGGATCTCCTCCTGAATGAAGACCTGAACGGCAGCGGCCTCATCGAAGCGGGTAATATCGCCCTCGTCGCGCCGGTGGCCGCCAACGCGCCGGCCAATTCGCCCTGCTCCAACCTGGCGGCCGGCACCACGCAGGCATCCGTCACCACGGGTAGCGACGGCCGGGCGCGGGTCTGCGTGCTCTATCCCCAGAACTACAACCTCTGGGTCGACGCGCGCATTCAGGCCCGGGCGAGCGTGCAGGGTACTGAGTTCGGCAAGTCGGCAACCTTTGAGCTGGACGCTCTCGCAGCCGACATCAATGATGTCAACACTTCCCCTCCCGGTGTCGTCAGCCCCTTCGGTGCGGTGAATACCAGCCCGGGGGCCCTACAGCCGGCCTGCCTGCAGCCGCCGCCGGGCTGAACACGGCCGAAGAGACGGCATGAATAACAGGCCGGCGAAAGCCGGCCTGTTTTTTTGCCCTCACATCCGGCCCCACAATCCCGTTGACGCTCCCGCCCTGATCGCCAACACTGCGCGCCATGTCGACGGGCAGCATTTTTCTCATCGGCCCCATGGGCTCCGGCAAGTCTGCCGTTGGCCGGCGGCTGGCCAGCGAGATGGGTCGCGAGTTCATCGACAGTGACGACGTGATCGCGGACCGTAGCGGCGTGGATATTCCCTTCATCTTTGAGCGGGAAGGCGAAGAGGGGTTCCGGCAGCGGGAGTGCAAGGTGATAGACGAGCTGACCCGGCAGCTCGGGATCGTGCTGGCGACTGGCGGTGGCGCCGCCCAGAATCCGGAGAACCGGGCCCACCTTCACGCTCGCGGCTTCGTCATCTATCTCCACGCCACCGTAGACCAGCAGCTAAAGCGGACGCGGCGCGGCCGGCAGCGCCCCCTGCTGGCGACTGGTGACCCTCGGGAGGTCCTGGCGCGCCTGATGGCCATCCGGGACCCCCAGTACCGGGAAATCGCCCATCTGGTTATCGAAACCGACGGCCGCCGGGTGCCGGCCGTCGTCCGGGAAATTCGACGTAACATTGCGCCATGCTGATCACGCTATCCGTCGAGCTGGGTACCCGCAGTTACCCGATCCTGATCGGCAGTGGCCTGTTGTCCCAGCGTGGCATTCTGGACGCGCACCTGCGCCACCGGGATGTTCTGGTCGTCACCAACGAGGTTGTCGCCCCGATCTACCTGGCCCCCCTGAAGACGCTGCTGACCGGCTCCCGGATCGCAAGCGTGATCCTCCCGGATGGGGAGCAACACAAGACCATGGCCACGGTCGGCTTGGTGCTGGATGCGCTGGTGGAGGCGCGCTACGGTCGCGATTGCGTGGTTGTGGCCTTGGGTGGCGGCGTGGTGGGGGATATCACGGGATTCGCGGCGTCCATCTACCAGCGGGGCGTCGATTTCATCCAGGTGCCGACTACCCTGCTGGCCCAGGTGGATTCCGCGGTGGGCGGCAAGACAGGCGTCAACCACCCGGGCGGCAAGAACCTGCTGGGCGCCTTTCACCAGCCCATCTGTGTGCTGGCGGATACCGACACCCTGCGCACCCTGCCCGACAGGGAACTCTCCGCTGGCCTTGCCGAGGTCGTGAAGTACGGGCTGATAGCCGACGCGGAGTTTTTCGCCTGGCTCGAGGCGCACTCCGACGACCTGCTCCGGCGCGACACCGCCGCCCTGGAGCACGTGATCCGCCGCTCCTGTGAGCTCAAGGCAGACGTGGTGGGTGAAGACGAGCACGAGCGCGGGCGCCGTGCGCTGCTGAACCTGGGCCACACTTTCGGTCACGCGATAGAGCTCAAGGCCGGTTACGGCGAGTGGCTGCATGGCGAGGCGGTGGCGGCAGGCACCTGCATGGCTGCCGAGTTCTCGGCCCGCCTCGGCACGCTCGACCCCGCCGCCGTCGAACGGACCCGCCAGTTGTTCCGGCGGCTGCACTTACCGGTCAGTCCGCCACTCGCGGAGCCAGGGGAGTTTCTCGCCGCCATGGCCATGGACAAGAAAGTCCTCGCCGGACAGATACGTCTCGTGCTGCTGGACCGGATCGGTTCCGCACGGATCACCGGTGACTACGCTCCCCACGAGCTCGCGGATTACCTCCGGGAGCAGTTTGTTCGGTGAAGGCTTCCGGGCCTGCTCCCCGTCTTGCCCCTTGGGCTGCCCGGGAAAGCCAGAGCCGGGGCCGAAGTTTCCCGGAACCTGGCCACCCGTACCGGGGTGAGTACCAGCGGGACCGGGACCGGATCGTGCATTCCAGCGCCTTTCGCCGGCTCGTCTACAAGACCCAGGTCTTCGTCAATCACGAAGGCGATCTCTACCGGACCCGGCTGACCCACTCGCTCGAGGTTGCCCAGATCGGCCGGACCGTGGCCCGCTGCCTCAACCTCAATGGCGAGCTCGTCGAGGCCATCGCGCTGGCCCACGACCTGGGTCACACACCCTTCGGTCATGCCGGGCAGGATGCCCTGCACGCGTGCATGCAGGCCTGGGGCGGCTTCGAGCACAACCTGCAGTCGTTGCGCGTGGTGGACCAGCTGGAACAGCGTTACATCGGGTTCCCCGGCCTGAACCTGTGTTTCGAAACCCGGGAGGGCATCCTCAAGCACTGCTCGAAGCGCAATGCGCGCGGTCTGGGCGAGCTGGGGCTCCGCTTCCTCGGTCGGGGGCAACCGAGCCTTGAGGCGCAGGTGGCCAATCTCGCCGACGAGATCGCCTACAACAATCACGATGTGGATGACGGCTTGCGGTCCGGGCTGCTGTCCGAGGCGGGTCTCAGTCGGGTCCCCGTCTTCCGGCGCCACTATGAGTCGGTGGTCCTTCGGGCTCCTCACGCGCCGCGGCGGGTCCTGATCCACGAAACCATTCGCGCCATGATCAATGAGGTGGTGACAGACCTGGTTGCTACGAGCCGCAGGGCCATCGTTGCCCGCCGGCCGGGCTCCAGTGACGACGTGCGGGCGCTCACGAAGCCCCTGATTGCCTTCTCCCCGGGCGTTCTTGCGGAACACCTCGCCCTGAAGCGCTATCTGCGGCGGCACCTCTACAGCCATCCGCAGGTGCTTGAGGTCACGTCCCGGGCCCAGGACATGCTGAAGGCCGTGTTCCGGCGCTTCCTTGCCGATCTGCAGGCGATGCCCCCGGAGCACGCGGCGCGGGCGAGGGACTGGGAAGCAGAACTCGGGCCGGCCGGCCGTGCCCGGGCCGTGGCGGATTACGTGGCCGGCATGACCGACCGCTACGCTGTCTCGGCCTATCAGCGTCTGGTCGATCCCCGGGCGCGGCTTCCGTAAACTAGGGGGCATGCCAACCACAACCAATGCTGCCGATCCCCGGGATCGCCTGATTTTCGCCCTCGATGTTCCCGACGCCACTGCTGCCCGCCGCGTGGCCGAGGAGCTGGGCGCTGCCATCACCTTCTACAAAGTGGGCCTCGAGCTGATGGCTGCAGGCGGCTACTTCGAGCTGGTGGACTGGCTGCTGGCCAGGAACAAGCGGGTCTTTGCGGACCTGAAACTGTTCGATGTCCCCGCGACCGTCGGTCGCGCGATCTCGCTCCTGGCGAAGCGCGGCATCACCTTTGCCACCATCCACGGCAACCAGGGCATCATGGAGGCCGCCGCGGCGGCCAAGGGCGACCTGAAGATCCTGGCCGTCACCGTGCTTACCAGCCTCGACCGGGGAGATCTCACGGACCTGGGCTTCCAGTGTGACGTCGAGGCGCTGGTGCTCTCCCGGGCGCGCCGGGCCCTGGAAGCGGGCTGCGACGGCGTTGTCGCCTCCGGGCTGGAGCTGCCCGCAATGCGGCTCGCTATTGACGGCCGTCTGCTGGTGGTCACACCCGGGATCCGCCCGGTGGAGAACCGCCCCTCGGACGATCAGAAGCGCGTGGTTTCGGTGGAGCAGGCGTTTGGCGACGGGGCCGACTACATCGTGGTGGGCCGCCCGATCCGGGATGCGCAGCAGCCCCGGGCGGCGGCCGAGGCGATCCAGCAGACTATTGCCGGGCTGTTCCCTTCCTGACGGTTCCGCCGGGCTGCTGGCGCTGCAGCTCGATCTCGAGGACGGGCCAGACGTTATCCAGCAGGATCTTCTGCGCTGCCGCAGTCGGGTGAATGCCGTCCGCCTGGAAAAGGCTGATGTCCAAGGCCATGCCCTGCAGAAAGAAGTCGACCAGTCCGATGCCATACTTCCTGGCGAGTTCCGGGTACACCGCGGTGAAGGCTGTGGTGTACGGCCCGCCGTAATTCGTCGGGATCTGCATCCCGGCCAGCACCACGCGGGCGCCAGCGGCCTGGGAGAGCTCAATCATCCGGGCCAGATTGCTGCGCATCAACGTAAGCGGCGTCCCGCGCAGGCCGTCATTGCCGCCGAGTTCGATGATGACGACGGCAGGGTTATGGAGCTTGAGGGCGCGGGGCAGGCGCTTCAGTCCCCCGGTGGTCGTGTCCCCGGTGATGCTGGCATTCGCCACGCCATAGCCGTAACCTTTGGCCCGCAGACGCTCGCCGAGTAGCGCAACCCAGGACTCTTCCTGGGCAATGCCGAACGCGGCACTGAGGCTGTCACCCACCACGAGCACGGTCTGGCCCCGGTCGGCCTCTGCCGACAGTGGCGACGCAACGAGGGGCGACGCAACGAGGGGCGACGCAACGAGAAACGTGAGCAGCACCGCTGCCACGCTGGCCAGGCTTGATGTTCGAAGGTTGAAGTGCATGGATGGTGTGCTGCGTGCTGCGGGGCTGACGAAGCAGGTTAGCAGTCCGGAAGGGACACTGACCATCCTTGATGACGTGAGCCTGCATATTGCCCGGGGTGAATCCGTAGCCATCGCCGGCCCCTCGGGCTCCGGCAAGACCACGCTTCTGGCTCTGCTGGCCGGGCTCGACCGCCCCACGCGGGGCCAAGTGTGGCTTTGCGGCGAAGAGCTCACGGCGATGGACGAGGACGGCCGGGCTTTGCTGCGGGCGCGTCGCGTGGGCTTCGTGTTTCAATCCTTTCACCTGGTGCAGTCCCTCACTGCCCTCGAGAACGTGATGTTGCCCCTGGAGCTGGCCGGCGAGGCTCGCGCCGCTGGGGTTGCCCGGGAAACTCTCGCCAACGTTGGTCTCGCGGCGCGCGTCGGTCACTATCCGAAGCAGTTGTCCGGAGGCGAGCAGCAGCGGGTGGCCATCGCCCGCGCGTTTGTGATGCGGCCGGAAGTGCTGTTCGCCGACGAACCCACGGGTAATCTGGACAGCGCCACGGGCGAGCGCATTGGCCGCCTGCTGTTTGATCTCAATGCCGAGTCCAAGACCACACTGGTCCTCGTGACCCACGAACGGGACCTTGCCGGGCGTTGTGACCGGACCATCCAGATCGAAGCAGGAAAGGTCGTCCGCTAGCGTCCACCCAATGAAGGTCAGCACATGAAGGTTCTGGGTTTTGCGCTGCGTGCCTTTCGCCGGGATCTCCGGGCTGGCGAACTCTCAATCCTGCTCTCGGCCATCATCGTGGCCGTGACCGCCATGACCGCGGTGGGGTTCTTCACCGATCGCGTGGGTGGTGCCATGAAGGACCAGGCCAGCCAGGCACTGGCCGCTGATCTCGTGCTGCGCTCCGCTGGGCCTATCAGTGCCGGGTACCTCGAGGACGCGAGCGCCGCCGGTCTGGAAACTGCCGAGACCCTGTCCTTCCCGACGGTCGTCGTCTCCGGCCAGCAGACCACCCTGGCGGCCATCGATGCGGTCAGCACCACCTACCCGCTGCGGGGCCAGCTCACCGTGGCCGACACCCTGTTCGGCAACGGCCGTCCCGCTCCTGGCGTTCCCGGCCGGGGCGAGGCCTGGGCAGAAGCCGGTCTTCTCGGCCGGCTCGGTCTCGACATCGGTGCTCGCGTCAGCGTGGGCGAGCGGGAACTGCTCATCACCCAGGTTCTGCAGTACAAGCCCGACCAGAACATCGGCTTCATAAATCTCGCGCCCGGGCTGATGGTCAATCTGGAGGACGTGCCGAGTTTCGGCGTGGTCAAGCCGGGCAGTCGCGTGACCTACAACCAGATGTACGCGGGGAGTGACCCCCTGATCGCCCGCTTCCGCGAGCAGCTCACGCCCCGCCTGCGCCCCGACGAGACCCTGCGGGGTCGCGAGGACGCGGGCGCCCAGATCAACTCTGCCATCGAGCGCGCCCAGCGCTTCCTGACGCTGGCCTCCCTGGTAACCGTCATCCTCGCCGCCGTGGCGGCCGCCATGGCAGCGCGCCGGTACGCGCTCCGCCACCTGGACAACATTGCGCTGCTGAAGACGCTCGGCGCTACCCAGTCTTTTGTCATCGCCGTGACGGTCACGGAACTCCTGTGCGTGATCGCGCTGACGTCCGTCGTTGGCGTTGCCCTGGGCTATGGGGCCCAGTACGGTCTGGCGGTCATTGCCGCGGAGTTCGTCGGCTTTGTGCTGCCGCCCGCCACGGGTCAGCCTTTCCTGCTCGGCGTGCTGACGGCAGCCACGGTCGTGATCGGCTTTGCTCTGCCGCACCTCATCAGTGTGGGCACCACGCCGCCGCTGCGCGTGCCGCGCAAGGACCTGCCGCCGCCCCGGATGAGCGCCGCCATCACCTACGGGGTGGCGCTGGCGGCAATCGGGGCCCTGGTGCTCGTGATCGTGCGGGACCCACTGCTGCTTGGTCTGATTGCCGGCGGGGTGGCGGGCACCGCTCTCGTTGCCTTCGGCCTGGGGTGGTTGCTGGTCAAGGCCCTTGGCCGGTTTCGCGGTGCTGCGGGTGTGGCCTGGCGCTATGGGCTGGCCAATATCGCCCGGCGCGGCGGCGAAAGCGTCGTGCAGATCGTGGCCTTTGGTCTCAGTCTTATGGTTCTGCTTCTGCTGGGCGTCGTGCGCAGCGACATCCTGGAAACCTGGGAGCAGACGGTCCCGGCCAATGCGCCCAATCAGTTCATGATCAACATCGAGCCCGATCAGCTGGCGGGTCTGAAGGCTTTCTTCAAGGCGGAAGTTGGCCAGGAGCCAATCTCGCTGCCGCTGATCCGGGGTCGCCTGACTGACATTAACGGCACGCCGATCAAGCAGTTCAAGGTGGCCAATGCCCAGGGTGCCGCCTTCCTGAACCGGGAAGCCAACCTCACCTGGACTGACACCCTGCCGGCCAGCAACGTGGTGACCGCCGGCAAGTGGTGGGGCCTGGGTTTCGCGGGCCCCCTGCAGCTCTCCCTGGATGCAGAACTGGCCACGAACCTGGGCGTGAAGGTCGGCGACAACCTCACCTTCAACGTCGCCGGCGAGGACATCAAGGCGCCGGTCACCAGCCTGCGAACGATCGAGTGGGACTCTTTCCAGCCCAACTTCTTTGTCGTGTTATCGCCCGGTGTGGCTGCGGACCTGCCCCAGACTTACCTGGCCAGCGTTTACGTACCCCGGGACCAGGTGGAAATGCTGAGCCGGCTCGTGCGGCAGTTTCCCGGCGTGACCGTCCTGGACCTCGAAGTCATCCTCTCCCAGGTGCGGTCGGTGATCGACAAAGCCTCCATGGCCGTGCAGTACGTCTTCCTCTTCACTCTCCTCGCCGGTGTCGTGGTGCTGCTGGCCGCCATTCAGCTCACCCGGGACGAGCGCCGTTTTGAAAGCGCCATCCTCCACACGCTGGGCGCATCCCGGCGCAAGATCCTGCAAGGGGTGGCCATCGAGTTCGCGACGCTCGGCAGCCTCGCCGGGGTCCTGGCCGCCGTCGGCGCCACGCTGCTGGGCTGGGGCCTTGCCACCTACGCCTTCAAGCTCGACTACAGCGTGAGCCCCCTGTTGTGGCCGCTGGGCCTGGTTTCCGGCGCGCTGCTCGTGGGCATCACCGGAACGCTGGCGACCCGCCGGGCCGTCAACGAGCCACCGGTCGCGGTTCTGCGGGACCGGTGAGCGCCACCTGGCCACGCCCCGGGTCGCCGGGGTGCTCGACTGGGCCGAGGCTAACGTTGCAGGTTCGGTCGTAGGAGCGCCTTCAGGCGCGACCCTTCTCGATCGCGCCGGTCGGCGCTCCTATGGGCTGTGGGACATTCCCAGCGGAGCGCTGCTTCAGCCGGGCGTAGTGGGCGCAGGTCACAATGAAGCCGAGGGTGATGCAGATTTCGCCCAGATTGGAAATCGGCAGCGCGTAACGGCCCTGGCCCAAGGCCCCCGCGGCGACAAACATCAGCCCTGAGCCCACCGCCAGCCAGGCCCAGCGGCGCTGGATCCAGAGCGCGATCCCCACGCCCAGCACGATGACATTGGTGAGGATCGCCACGAGGGGGAAATCATTGCTCGAGATGACCTGGTCGGTCGGGCTGCAGAGCTGCGCTTCCCGCACCGTCGTGGTGTAACGCACGGTGTCATCGAGACACGCGAGGTGCAGTTCCATCGCAAAGATCTTGGGAATATCAATGGCGCTGAGCACCACGGCAACCACGCAGAAGGCGCCCATCACCAGCTTGTGCTGCGCCCACGGGAGGCCAGCCAGCCGCGCGACGGAACCCGCCGCGATCACCAGGAGAGGCAGCAGGGACCAATGCCAGGCAAAGGCGGGCACCGACAGGGCATAGAGCAAGTCCCCCTCGCCAATGAAGCGCCCCATGCCGATGCGCAGGTTGTCGTAGAAGAGCAGCGTGCTGCCAATGAGGACGACGAGCAGGGCAACCGGCCGGCCGGTTTCGGCCCAGAGCTTCCAGCCCCACAGCCAGATGCCGAAGTGAATGACGGCGAAGACCAGGAAAATGAATGACAACATGGCAGCATCCCTGTAGCAGCGGCTTCAGCCGCGATTTCCGCAAGTCGCGGCTGAAGCCGCGCCGACGGTCCGACCGAACTCTACCTCAGGCCACGCGATTCCGGTGTCCGCCTGACAGAAAAGCCTGGATGTTGGCCACGATCTCGTCGAGGGCACGCTGGCGGGATTCCCGGGCTGCCCAGGCGATGTGGGGCGTGACGATGAGGTTTGGCAGGCGGGCCGCCAACAGAGGGTGGCCTGCCACCGGGGGTTCCTCCGGCAGGACGTCGATCCCGGCGCCGCCCAGCTGGCTGCTGCGCAGCGCAGCCAGCAGCGCGGCGTAGTCCACCAGGTTGCCCCGGGCAGTATTGATCAGCACGGCATCGGGCCGCATGCGGCCCAGAGATTCCCGGTTGATCAGGTGGCGGGTCTCCGGCGTCAGGGGGCAGTGCAGCGACACCACATCGGCCGCTGCGAGCAGTTCGGGAAGAGGCAGCCGGTCCACGCCCCCAGCCGCTTGCTCGCCCGGGTGATGGCCGGCAGGCCGGAGGCTGCGTGCCACCAGCACCCGCATGCCAAAAGCCTGGCCCACCGCACTCACGGCCTGCCCGAGCTGACCGTACCCCACGATCCCCAGAGCTCTGCCCGATAGCTCCCTGCCGGGAAAGTCGAGCAGGCAGAAGTGCGGGCTCGCCTCCCAGGCACCCCGCTGCAGCAGCTGCCGGTACTCATCAAGGCGCAGGGCGAGGGCCAGCAGCAGGCCGAAGACGTGCTGCACGACCGACGGTGTGGCGTAGTTGCGAATGTTGCACACGGCGATACCCAGCTCCCGGGCCGCGACCAGGTCCACGTTGTCAGTCCCGGTCGCGGCCAGGACGACCAGCCGCAGGGACGGGACAGCGGTGAGACGTGCGCGATCGAGGCGGACCTTGTTGACCAGCAGGATTTCCCGGCCGGCGATCCGCTCGTCGATCTGCTGGTCAGTCGTCGACCCGTGGAGTTCGATTCCGGGCACGGTGGCCAGAAGCGCCGACGTATTGATATCGGCGGGGCCGAGGGAGTCGAAGTCGAGGAACGCGGTCTTCACGGGCAACCCTCCGGCGGCCGGGCCTTCAACCGGAATCCTGCAGGCCGCGGGCAATCCCGTTGACGCTCGCGATCAGGGCGGTAAAGAGGGCTTCATCACCCGTCTCCCGCCAGCGGCGCAGCAGGTCCACCTGCAGGATGCTCATCGGATCCACATAGGGATTACGCAGGCGAATGGAGCGACGCAGGGTGTTGTCCTGCTCCAGCAGGACCTGCTGCTGTTTTACCCGGAGAACGGCAGCGGTGGCGTGTTCGAACTCGGCGGCTATCCGGCCGAAGAACCGCCCGTGGAGCTCCCCGCCCAGCAGCGAATAGCGCGCGGCGATGGCGAGGTCGCTCTTGGCCAGTGCGGTTTCCACATCAGTCACAAGGGTCCGGAAGAAATACCAGCCACTGTGCATCGCCTGGAGCTGCTCCTCGCCAAACCGGTCCAGTGCGGCGGTGAGGCCTGTGCCAAAACCGTACCAGCCGGGCAGGATGTTCCGGCTCTGGGTCCAGGCAAAAACCCAGGGCGCCGTGCCCGCGGCAGCCAGTAACCCGTCGGGAACGCCGGCCTCAACTCCGGTACCCCGGCGCATCCGTTCGATGACATCGGCTGGGGTTGCCAGCCGGTAGTAGTCGGAAAAGCCTGGCGAGTCGAGGACCAGCGCCTGGTAGTGGGCCCGCGACGCAGTGGCAAGTGCCTGCAGTGCGTCTTCCCAGTCAGCATGCCCCACAGCGGCCGGTGGACCGCCGGGACGCAGGAGGCTACGCACTCCGGCCGCCAGTGTCTGGTCAAAAGTCCGCAGGGCAATTGCGCGCACGCCATATTTGTTGGCGACGAGCTCGCCCTGCTCGATCACCCGCACACCGCCTTCGGCCGTGCCGGCCGGGGCGCAGCCGAGGTCCACATGGGCCCTGCCGCCTCCGGCACCGATGGCGCCACCGCGACCGTGGAAGAGCGTCAGCTGGACGCCGTCCGTGCGCGCCGTCGCGAGCAGCTCCCGCTGGGCCGTCAGCAGGGCCCAGCGGGCGGAGGCGAGATCGCTTTCGACGTTGCTGTCGGCGATGCCGGGCATGGCCGTCTGCTTCTGGCGGCGGGCGTTGAGGTGTTCCTTGTACATCGGTTCTGCGTAGAGCTGGCGCATCAGGGCGGCCGCGCCGGCGAGGCCGTGAATGGTCTCGAAGGCCGGGGCGATGTCGAGCGGCACGGTGCCCGTGCGCTTGCGCAGTTCGCCCCACTGGGCGAGCAGCAGCACCGAGAGGACGTCGTCGACGCCCTCCGCCATGCTGATGATGTAGGTGCCGATCGAGCGCTTGCCATACCGGCGCCTGCAGAACGCGATGGCCTGGAAAATGCCGACGGCGCGCTTGGTCTCGTTGTCCATCTCGCCGGTGGGGGATTCGTTGTCCGCCAACGCGCGGCGCAGCCGCTGGAGGCGATAGTCAGGCGACTGCTCCAGCCACCCCGGCTCATTCAGGGCGCGGCCAAGCACCTGGCGGGTCGCCAGCGCTTCCTGCCGGACGTCCAGCGTCATCAGGTGAAAGCCGAACGTTTCTACGCGGCGCAGCAGGCGACGCACGGCGAACAGCCCCGCGTGTTGGCCGCGGTTTGCCTGCAGACTGCCGACGATGAGTCGCAGATCTTCCGCCAACTCATCAGCAGAGTCGAAGGGGTACAGGCCCTCTGTTCCTGTGGACTGGAGTCGCGCCATCACCAGCCGGATGAAGACCCGATAGCGCATGCCCCGATGGCCCAGGGGGGTGATCCCGAGCGCGTTCGGGAAGTGCCCGGAGTAAAGGCGGATACGCTCCTCCAGGGCCGGGGAGACGCCGACGCGGCTGGCGCTCTGGCTCATTTTCTCCGCCAGTTCCCGGAACTCCCGGTGGTACAGGTCCAGCACCAGCGAGCGCTGCCGCGCCAGCGTGTCCCGGATGCTCCGCGCCGTGATTTCGCTCCGGCCCACCATGTCGCCGCCAATCCAGGAGGCCATGCGGATCATCACCGGCAGCTCGGTGGCGCGACTGGCCTCACCCCAGACCGCCTCGAGGGCGACCTCGGCAGTTTCATAGACGACCGGGATGACCCGGTAGATGCAGTCCGTGAGGAAGAAGAGGACATGCTCCCGCTCGGCGGCGACTGTCCGGGCCTCGGTGGGGTGTTCCTCGGTCTGCCAGATCGCCGTGATGTCGTCGCGGATGTTGGCCAGGTCTGCGGCGAGTTCGCGGGGCGACAGCGCGGCGTTCTGCATGTCGATCAGCCGGCTGACGATGTCTTTTTGCCGGCGCAGGATGGTCCGTCGAGTGGGCTCCGTGGGGTGGGCCGTCAGCACGTGTTCCACCTGCAGGGCGGAGAGAGCGCTCCGGGCCTCCTCCAGGGTGACCCCGGCATCCTTCAGCTCAAACAGCGTGTCCTCGAGCCCACCTGGCTGGCGGTGCTTGCCCTCCCGCAGGTAGTCGCGGCGGCGCCGGATGCGGTGCACAGTCTCGGCGAGGTTCACCGCGAGGAAGTAGGTGGAAAACGCACGAATGAAGTCCTGGGCTTCAGTGGGGGACAGTGCTGCGACGAGCGCTTCCAGCCGCTGGGCCCCGGCGGCATCACCCTCCCGGGCGTCGATCGCCGCCCGCCGGGCCTGCTCCACACGGTCGAAGAGCGCCGGCCCGCCCTGTTCTTTCAGCAGTTGTCCCACGATGACCCCAAGGTCGTGGACGTCCTTGCGCAGCCCGGCATCCTTGGGAGAGAACTGGATGTCGCCACGTTTTTCGGGGGGGGTGGACAGAGGGGGCATGGAGCGTCACGTGCTGGGTGGTGGCTATCTTAGTCCCAAGCGGTCACGGCTGGCTTGGCCTGGCTGGGAATCACACAGTGGTTAATGGGGCTCAGGTTTCAGCCGAAACCCGGGATGGTGCTGATCTGCGATT
>Ga0105046_10002593_pt1 | contig 28548 bp, 20 predicted proteins | sample MAT03_FD_78385 | JGI IMG/M metagenome (GOLD analysis project Ga0105046, IMG submission 78385) | Freshwater microbial communities from Lake Fryxell liftoff mats and glacier meltwater in Antarctica - MAT-03 (megahit assembly) | ecosystem: Environmental > Aquatic > Freshwater > Ice > Liftoff... | reverse complement strand
TCGATTTGGTTCAATTTGGAAGCATCGCGCCCGCTTCACTGCAGGTGATTCGAGATTGGATCATGGGCGACGTCGTTGGCACAGGCAGATCGCGCATTTTTTTAACGCATCTCATGCGCGCACTTTTTCGATTCGGCGGCACGTCCGTCGGTTACAACAAGCTGGCACGTGAGTCTGGATTTGCGAACAACACTGTGGCCGCTGGCTATGTTGAACAGCTTTCGGATCTGTTGGCCGTTCTGCCAGCGTGGGCATACGAAGCTGACAAGGAGATCTTTAACTTGAAGAAACCCGCGCGCTTTCACTTCGTAAGTCTGGCGGTAGCTCTTGCGTTTTCACCGTTGGCCATTCATTCTGTTGCCGATTTTGAAGCTCTTACCGATCAAGCCCAGAGCATTTGGCTTGAGTGGTTTGTGGCGTTTCACCTATGGCGAAACGCCAACCTCCAAAATGTCGAGAATCCAGAAAAGTTGGGATTTTGGCAATCGCAGGAACACGAGATCGACTTCGTTGACGCTGAAGGAAGCCTCGTGGACGTAAAACGAGGACGAGCTGGACCGCTCGACTTTTCCTGGTTCCCCCGCATCTTTCCAGGAGCAAAGCTTACCGTTATTTCTAGCAGTCGATTCACCACGAACTCTGTAACTGGCTTGACGTTTGAGGACTTCATTTCTCAACCAGCTACGAGTTCCTCATCTGCGTCGTTCAATCGTCCTACCGGTCGCCGCGGCGGTGGCATTGTGAAGTAGGAACGGTATCGCCTTCCGCCCTCGCGCAAGCAGCGTCGATGCACAGGGCCGGATTCACAGTTCAGTATCGGGCAAGGTTGAGAGGATCCGCGCCGCGATGGCGGCATGCCCCCGAGGCCCCGGGTGGTAGTGATCGGCGGCCAGCCGATCGTCCCGGGCGTCGAAAAGATCAGCGATGTGTATCAGCCAAGCATCGCCAAACGGCAACGTCGCGGCCTCCAACATGAGGTTCCAGTTGGCAACAGTCTGCCGCACGTTGGCCTCACCCTCGGGTCGGGTTTCGTAAGGGTTATACAAGCCCAGCACGCGCAAGGCCGCGCGCCCGTTCAACGTGCGCAAGGTTTCCACAATCGCGCGAACTTTCGGCGCCGTTTCGGTGGGATCGAAGTGCAGATCATCATCGTTGTTGCGCAAGGCCGCGCTCAAATCATTGCCGCTGATGCTGAATAGAATGAGAGCGGCCTCTGACACAGCTTCGCGTGTGCGGGGCTGTTGCAACTGCTTGGCCAGTTCGTCCACGTGCAGCCCCGAAACCGCAAGATTTTGCAGCACCACGTCTTTGCGAAACGGCTTCAGCAAGTCGGCCAAGCGCGCGGCGTAACCGTGATGACCTTGATCGCCCACGCCCGCGGTGATCGAATCCCCCAGGGCAACAATTGTGTAACGATCCCCAGCCAACATCGAATGTCTGGTACCGTTGGAGCTTGGCGGCTGCAAACGCTGGCCGCCCCACCCTGCCATTGCCACAACAAATCCCGCAAGCAACGCCGCACCCGCAAACCATGCTCCCGCCACAGGAAAATGCCAATCTAAGAAACGCCGCACAGCCACAGGCGACACCATACAACGATGCGGTGCTGGTTGCGGATCAACTGGTGAAACGTTTTGGTACACGGGAAGCGGTGGCAGGGGTTTCGTTTCATGTGCGGCCAGGCGAGGTGTTCGGTTTCCTGGGCCCAAACGGTGCGGGCAAGACCACGACAATACGTATGTTGGTAGGGCTCATACGACCAACCGCGGGCCGGGTGCTGATCGCGGGCAACGATCTATCGCAAGCCCGCGAACGCGCGATGTCGCGTTTGGGCTGCATTGTTGAATCGCCTGATTTCTACGACTATCTCACTGCGCGCGAGAACCTGGAACATTTTGGCCGCATGGTGGGCCCCGCGGCATTGAACCGCATTGCCGAAACGGCGGCGCTGGTGCGATTGGACAAGCGCCTTGCGGATCGCGTTTCGACCTATTCACTGGGCATGAAACAACGATTGGGCATCGCGCAGGCGCTGTTGGGCGAGCCGCAGGTGCTGATTCTAGATGAGCCCGCAAATGGTTTGGATCCGGCAGGGATTCGAGAGCTGAGGGCGTTAATTCGAGGATTGGCTGACGAGCGGGGCTTGGCTGTCTTCGTCTCCAGCCACCTATTGGGCGAGGTTGAAAAGATCTGCAACCGGCTAGCGATTGTTCATCGCGGCCGCGCGTTGGTTGAAGGCACCTTGGCCCAAGTAACCGGCGGCGGCACGCGTACGCTAGAAGATGTGTTCTTGGATGTGACCCACGGGGAATCTGTTTAAAGCTTTATGTTCTCTCCCTTGCTTGAAAATGAATTACTAAAACTGAACCGGCGACGACGACCGCAGTTGGTTTTTACGTTACTGATGCTGTTCTTGGTTGTGGCCAGTTGGGCCCAGAAACGACAAATGGACAACGCCCGTTCCGAATCGGGGCAAGCCGATTGGCGCCCGGTTGTTGAACAACGCATCGTCGATACGGAACGACGTGCCGAACGACGCCGCGTGTTTGTTGGCTTCAGCCGTTTTCTGCGTTTCGAGGCGGCGCGACTTCGCTATCACCTAGAGCAGGGAATGGATCCGGATGCCATGTCCGGACCTGGCTTTGCGCGCGGTCTGCCGCTGTTGGCGTCCACGTTGTTGTTTCCTCTTTTGGTAACCATCTTGGCCACAGACATCGTGTCGTCGGAAACCACCGCCGGAACGATCAAAATGCTGTTGACTCGTCCTATCTCACGACAGCGCATTTTGGCAGCGAAGTTCATTGCCGTTGCGCTTTATACGACCTTGCTGATAGCCGTAGCAGCACTTTTCTCTTGGTTGATTTCAGGCTGTTTCTTTGGTTGGTCAGGATGGCAAGCGCCGGTGTTGTCGGGCTTTCGCTTCCGCAACGCCAGCGTTGATCTATCCGCTGTGCGCCAACTGCCGTTGTGGTTAGACACCTTGGCCACGTATGGACTTGCGTGGGCATCGGCACTCAGCGTGGGCGTGATCGCCGTGACAGCGTCCGTGCTGTTTCGCGCCACAGCGGCCGCCATGGGCACGTTGATGGCGATGCTGGTGGCAGGCCTTCTGGTGGGGCAAGTGGCCAGTGATTGGCAGCCAATGAGCTGGTTTTTCGCCACCAACTTGGGACTGCCGCAACTAAGAACGGGAATGCCACCGCCCGTGGAGGGCATGACCCTGCTGCAAGCGACGCTCGTGCTTGGGTGTTGGTGTGCCGCAGCTTTGACCATATCGTTCTGGGTCTTCGTGCGGCGCGACGTTGTGAGCTCGTCCGGCTAGCGACGTCCCCCGCCACGGGGCTCGAACGAACGAGAGCAACTTGCAAGGGCTCGCAACCGCTTCCGCTTCTACACACCCACAAGATCAAGCAAGTCGTTCAACACACCACCCGCCGTCACTTCCAATCCCGCGCCCGCACCCGTGATAACCAACGGGCTGCGGTAACGAGTGGTTGTGAACGCAATCTGATTGTCAGTTCCTTCAAGCGAAGCAAACGGCGTTCCGCGCGGCACTTTGCGCAGCCCCACACTGATCTTCTTTGCCGTCACCGTGGCTACATAGCGAAGCACGGCTCCGGCAGCGCGCGCAGATTCAACACGCTTTTCCCATTCGGCATCCCACGCAGGCAGCTTTGCCACAAACGCCTCTTTGCTCAGCTTCTTTGCCTCGGCAGGTACCAAGCTTTCCACAACAACATCATCCGGTTCGCCCGCGAACCCCAATAGACGTCCTAAAATTAAAGCCTTCCGGCCCACGTCAGCACCAGAAAGATCGTCGCGTGGATCCGGCTCCGTGTAACCCTTGGCCATCGCTTCAGCGACAGCCTCTGAGAACTTTTTTCCTTGACCAACCGCCGTAAGCAAATAGCCCAAAGTTCCAGAAATACAGCCTTCAATTCGCAAGACCTTGTCGCCCGATTCAGCGAGCTTGCGGTAGGTATCAAGGATCGGTAAACCAGCGCCAACAGTGGCTTCAAAGCGCAACTGCCTCCCGCCCTTGCTCACGGCGGCGCGCAAGGCATTGTGATCAGACGTTTTCGAAGACATCGGCCGCTTGTTGGCCAACACGATGTCCATTCCGTCTTTGGCGGCCGCTATTAAAACCGCTGTCGTATCGTGAGCCGTGACATCAACCAATATCGGCCGCGACAAAGCGTGCTTTGCAAAGTAATGAACCGCCTCTTGGGGCGATCCCTTATGCCCTTTCGGCGCCTGAGCAAACGAGTGCCCCTGCAGTTTGAGCTTTGCAAGCTCCGCTACGCGCGCAGGCGACAAACCATCCGCATTGAACACAAAGCCTGTACGATCTATGGCGCCAACGACGCGCAAACGGCTAGCGTCTGCACCCTGCCCCGGCTTCTTCGTTTTTGGGCTGGTTTTCGAGCTTTTCGAGATCAACGCCGCCAAGGTTCGGCCAATCTGGCCGAAGCCCAACAAAACAACGTCAACGTGATCTGTCTCACGTACCGAACCGCCACCAATTTTAGACAACTGAAATGTGTCGTGAATGGCGCGTTGGGCGTCCGCTGTTTGTGCCTGTGAAACCACAAACGATATGTTCAGCTCAGACGATCCCTGTGCAATGGCAACGATGTTGATGCCAGCACCAGCCAGCGCGCCAAACACGCGCGCCGCAATGCCGGGTTGCCCTGCCATGCCAAGCCCAACAACAGCCACCGTAGCCATCCCCGATTGAACTTGTATGCCGTCAACGTAACGGCTTGCGATCTCTGTGGCGAACGCCTTTTGCAAGCACTTCTGCGCAGCCTTCGCTTCGCTTTCCGGAACAGTAAAACAGATGGTTTGTTCAGATGAAGATTGTGAAATCAACGAAACAGACAAACCATGATCAGAAAGCGTTGCAAATGTGCGCGCCGCAACACCAGGCACGCCCATCAAACCTCGCCCCGCAACCGATACCAAGGCCTGCCCCGAAGCTGCTGACAAAGCCTTCACGGGATACTTATCCAAGGTGTGGCGCGCAGAGATCTCTGTGCCCAACGAAGTTGGATCGCCAAACGGACGAACGTGCACCGGAATGTCTTTCCCGGTGACAGGAATCAACGCTCGAGGGTGCAGAACTTTGGCGCCGTAATACGCCAGCTCTGCGGCTTCTCGAACGTTCAACTGAGGAACAACCCGAGCGTCGCTCACAACGCGAGGATCGGCTGTCAAAAGGCCAGGCACGTCTTTCCACAACGACACACGCAATGCGCCCAGCGATCGACCAAGCAACGTGGCCGTGAGATCAGATCCCCCACGCCCCAAAGTGACCGTACCCACAGGCAGACCTGCGTCGTCGACGATGGCGCCCAAGAAGCCCGGGACAACGGCAACAATTCCTTTTGCCAACAAGGGAAGCAACCGCTTGCGGGTTTCTTTGTCGCTCGCATCTAGATCAGGTGCCGCCCCGCCATGGGGTCCGTGCGTGACGATGATTTCGGTGGGCTCAACGTATTCGGCGTGGACGCCAGCGCTGTTCAACACGGCGGCAAACAAGCGGGCCGACAAACGTTCCCCTCGCGAAACAACAAGGTCGCTGGTGCGCGGGGTAAGCTCGCGTAGCACCAGCAAGCCCGTGGCCAAGGCCGCCAACTCTGCTAGCGATTCATCAATAATGCCTTGCAGTTTTTTTCGAGCCGCAGCGTCACTCAGTGCGCCTTTGACAATCGTGTGAAACTTCTGCTCCAATTGCAGATTGGCCTGGTCCACTGCCGTCTTATTGCCCTCATGCGCCGCTTTCGCCACGGCCAAAAGGGCGTCCGTTACGCCCGCGGGCGCCGAACACACCACAGCCAGGGGCGACGTGCACGCTTTTACGATTGTTGCAGCGTGCTTATAGGCCGTAGCGTCGCCCAACGAGGCACCGCCGAATTTATAAACTTCTGGGGCTTGGCTATTTTTTGGGCGTGGCATGACGGTTTTCCCGCCCGTGCGGGGCGGATACGTTACTTGTTTTTGGGTCGTCTGGCGAGTCTACGGGCCGCCAATTGGGACCTGCTTCCCACAGAAATGCTCACCGATTGTCGCTGTACCCCTTGCCGGAGCAAAATTTGAGGTAAATTGCGGCCCCATGAAGCCACTTAGCGCCGTATTCAAATGTATCTCCGGTTGTGCCGGACAATGGGCGCTCGACGAAGTCATTTACCGCTGCCCCACCTGCAATGGTCTGCTTGAAGTCCGCCACGACATTGAGGCCCTCAAGCAACGCTCTGCCCGGCAATGGACGAAGTTGTTCGAGTCTCGGTACCTGGGCAACGAATGGCCCTACGGCTCGGGCGTCTGGGGCAAGCGCGAGTGGGTTCATCCTGGCATCCGGGACGAAAACGTCGTTTCAATGTACGAGGGTGGCTCGAACCTGTTTTGGGCCCAACGTTATGGCAGCCAAATTGGCGTCGAGAACTTGTGGATCAAGTTGTGCGGAAACTCCCACACAGGGTCGTTCAAAGACCTTGGCATGACCGTCTTGGTTTCCGCGGTCAAGCAGATGATGGCAGACGGCAAGAACGTATCGGCCGTTGCCTGCGCATCTACCGGTGACACCTCTGCCGCACTGGCAGCGTATTGCGCGGCAGCTGGGATTCGCTCGTTGGTGATTCTGCCCCACGGAAAGATCTCAACCGCACAGCTGGTGCAGCCTTTGGCCAACGGAGCTTCCGTTCTTGCGTTGGACGGAAACTTCGACGATTGCATGGATGTTGTTCAACGCCTTGCTGCTGAAGAAGGTGTCTATCTCGCCAACAGCATGAATTCGCTACGGCTTGAAGGCCAAAAGACCGTTGGTATCGAGATCTGCCAACAATTCGAGTGGGAAGTTCCAGATTGGCTGATCATCCCAGGCGGCAACTTGGGCAACGTCAGCGCCTTGGGCGCCGGCTTCAACCTGATGAAAGAACTGGGGATCATCAACAAGATGCCGCGGATCTGCGTTGCACAAGCAGAGCACGCGAACCCACTTTACCAATCCTATCTAACGGGCTTCGAGACCTTCAATTCAATTGTCCCGAAAACCACCTTGGCTTCTGCCATTCAGATCGGCAACCCCATCAGCAAGGACAAGGCCATCCGCGCTTTGAAGCAGTTTGATGGCGTTGTTGAACAAGCGTCTGAAGAGGAACTGGCCAATGCAGCAGCAAAGGCTGATCGCACGGGCATGTTCTGTTGCCCACATACGGGAGTCGCTCTGGCTGCGCTTGAGAAATTGGTCGCACGCGGAACCATCCGTAAAGACCAAACAGTGGTGGTGGTCAGCACCGCCAATGGACTCAAATTCACTGACTTCAAAGTGGCCTACCACGAGCGAAAATTGGATGCCGTTAAGGATCCAAAGTACGCAAACGCACCCGTCGCCGTCTCCAACAATTATGGCGACGTCCGCGACGCCGTTCGCCGCATTCTCGACAAACCACAAAGCGCGCAGACATAACCGTCTGCCGCGCTTCGCTTTGGGGCAGAAAATGCAAATTCATCTATTCGACACCACCTTGCGCGACGGCACCCAAAGCGAGGGATTGAGCCTTTCTCTGGAAGACAAACTGAAGATCACCAAACTGCTCGATGCGTTTGGTGTGCAGTTTGTTGAAGGCGGGTATCCAGGATCAAACCCAAAGGACGTTGAATACTTTCAACGCGTCAAAGAGCTTGATCTCAAGCAAACCAAGCTCACCGCGTTCGGTAGCACGCGCCGCGCGGGGATCACTGCCGCGGAAGATCCTAACTTGCAAGCATTGGTACAAGCCGGAACACCCGTCGTATGCATCTACGGAAAGTCTTGGCCACTGCACGTCACCGAAGTGCTGCGCACCACACTGGATGAAAATCTTGCGATGATTCGTGACAGCGTTGCGTTTCTAAAAGCGGCTGGCCGCGAAGTTGTTTACGACGCTGAACATTTCTTTGATGGCTACAAAGCGGATCGTGCCTACGCGTTGGCTGCCCTTAAGGCTGCCGAAGAAGCTGGGGCCGATTGGCTAACTCTGTGTGACACCAACGGAGGCAGTTTACCGGGGTTTGTCTCGCAGGTTGTGGCTGACGTCAAAGCCAATTTGAAAACGGCTTTGGGCATTCACACCCACAACGACAGTGATTGCGCCGTTGCCAACGCATTGGCTGCAGTTGAAGCGGGCTGCACGCAAGTGCAAGGTACGATCAACGGTTGGGGGGAACGATGCGGCAACGCGAACCTCATTTCGATCATTCCCGCCTTGCAACTAAAGATGGGTTACAGCTGCGTGCCTCCCGAGGCGCTCGCAAAGTTGACCGATCTTTCGCGCACGATTTCTGAAATTGCCAACATTCGCCCACGCTCACACGCGCCTTATGTGGGGGCTTCAGCCTTCGCGCACAAGGGCGGGGCTCACGTCGCCGCGGTTGAAAAACTAACCAGCAGCTACGAACACTTGCCCCCGGAGCAGGTCGGAAACCGCAGGAAAATTGTTGTTTCCGAACTTTCTGGCCGCGGCAACGTCCGCATGCGTGCCGCTGAAATTGGTGTGGCTCTTGAAGGTCACGAGAAAGAAGTTTTGGCTCACATAAAAGAGCTCGAGAACCGCGGTTACCAATTTGAGGCCGCTGAAGGTTCATTCGAGCTCATCGTTCGGAAGCAACAACCTGGATACCAGGCCCCTTTTGAACTGTTAGACATCGTGGCTATTTCGGAACTCCGCCGTGGCAACGAAATGTTCTCAGAAGCCACGGTGAAATTGCGTGTGGGCACCGAGTTAGTCCATACCGTTGCCGAAGGTTCCGGCCCTGTTCACGCGCTAGATCGCGCCTTTCATAAGGCACTTGACCCCATCTACCCAGACCTTGCGCTCGTACATCTGGTGGATTTCAAAGTTCGCATCCTTGATCCTGAATTGGCAACGGGCGCCAGCACCAGGGTGCTTATTGAAACAGGCCACGGCCTACAACGGTGGAGCACGATCGGTGTTTCACAAAACATAATTGAAGCCAGCTGCCTGGCTTTGTCTGACGCTCTTGAACTTCACCTCGTACGGACCACAGCCTAAAGAGCCGCGTTCACGATGGCTAGGTAAGCATCCAAAGTGTTCTCGAGGCCTTGATCGAACGACTCACAGACCACGGCGTGTCCGATGGAGACCTCAAGAACGCCAGGAACGGCCTTCAAGAAGGCCCCAAGGTTCTTCTGGTTCAAATCGTGGCCCGCATTGACCCCCAGGCCAAGCGATTGAGCCCGTTTCGCGGCGGCAGCAAACCGGGCGAGCTCTGTCGCCTGTCCAACGTGGCCGAACGCCGCAGCGAAGGATTCGGTATAAAGTTCAATGCGATCCGTACCCGTAGCCTTGGCGGCATCCACCTGATCGAGTTCAGGATCCAGAAAGACGCTGACTCGGATCCCAGCTGCCTGAAGCTTGGCGACGGCAGCACTGAGTTCAGTTTTCCGGACAATCGCATCCCAACCATGGTCGGAGGTCAGTTGGCCCGGCTCATCGGGCACCAAGGTGCATTGGTCCGGTTTGGTTCGCAGGACCATCTCAATAAAGTCTTTCGATGGGTAGCCTTCAACGTTGAACTCAACACCATCTTTTCTGGCCAAGAACGACGACAAGGCCGCCACGTCAACGAAACGGGTATGCCGTTCGTCTGGTCTTGGGTGAACCGTAAGACCATGAACACCTCGCGCAACGCAGCGCTGAGCGATGACCAAAAGGTCAGGGTTGTTGCTCCCGCGCGAATTGCGCAGTAGGGCGAACTTATTCAGGTTGACGCTAAATTTTGTCATGACGCGAACGGTGGGCTTTCGAGACCTAGGTTATGCGGAATTTCGTGGGCGTGAGCCACAGACTTCCGTGACTTCACGAAAATTCGTGCCCGTTATCACTCTCCTCGAATGTTAAGTCCTTGAAACTACGATGCAACGATTTCGGCACGCAGGTTGCAAAGAAAGTAAATCGCACCAACCTGCGGGGTTCCAGGTTTATCCCCCGAGAAGACTTAAAAGACCCACCCGTTGCCTCCGTCCCGACCGCTGGGCTGTAGTTCTTGCCTAGATGGTTACCCTCCTCGGACTGGCAATTCCTGCAGGTTGGCGTGCCTTTCAGGCTCGCCCGATTCCCATCTTCTTCATCTTTGAAGCCAGGGTGCTTGGGCGCAGGCCGAGCAGGGCAGCCGCCCCCTGAAAGCCGGCGACTTTCCATTGCGTTTTTTCGAGCGCCTTCATGATGCTTTGGCGTTCCAGACGTTCAAGGTCGTCTGGGGAAAGTATCTCGCCCACAGTATTGTTCGATTGAGAATCGTTTGCGCTAAGCGCGGCTCGAGTTTGATTCGCGACCCATGCGCCCGCCTCTGCGGGTAGAGAGGTTGTACGGCGCTGCCCTGGCTCCATCGCGTCCTCGAACGCTTCGAGTGACAACTGGCCATTCTGCTGTTGAGCAACCGCGTGAAACACCATCGCTTGCAATTCACGGATGTTGCCGGGAAAGCGGTAGGTATCTAACAAAGTCGGCAAGGTCGGGGGATACGATGGAACATTGATGCCTAAGTCTTCTGCCGCAAGTTTGATGAAGTGCCCCAACAACGTACGCAGGTCACCAGAGCGCGCACTCAACGGCGGGATCGTTATGTGATAACTGCGAAGCCTGTAATAAAGATCTGTACGTAGCGATGTGGCTTCACGGTTCGTGGCTGCCACCACGCGAGCGCGCATGGGACGCGTGCCGTCGGAACCCAACGGCTGGTATTCCCGCTCTTGCAATACGCGTAAGAGTTTTACCTGGGAAGCCTCGGAAAGATCGCCAATTTCATCGAGAAACAGGGTTCCTGCGCCAGCCGCTTCAATCATACCTTTGCGTGTCCCAACCGCCCCAGTGAACGCACCAGGCACATGGCCGAACAGCGTATCCGAAAACATCTCATCGTCGAGGCCTGCAACGTTCACGGCGACGAAGGGCCCTTTCCGGCCGCTTGATTCGTGCAGTGCGCGCGCCATCAATTCTTTTCCTGTGCCAGTCTCACCAGAGATGAGAACAGGCTGAAACCCCTTTGATGCGGCTTCGAGATACGTGAAGATCCGCATCATTGCAGAGTCGGACGTAATGATGGCAGCAAACGATTTTGGATCGCGCAGCTCTTGCTTGAAATAATTCGATCTTAAGGTGGCAGCTTCCTGCTTCAAAGCGCTGGTCTCAAGTACCTTCTCAACTGTGGCGATCAAGAGATCGGCGTCGACGGGCTTCGTGAGGTAATCGGCAGCGCCAAGCTTCATACAACGCACCGCTGTGCGAACATCGTATTCGGCGGTCATCACAACAACCGGCAATTGAGGTCTCTCGTGCAGCGCTTGTTCAAGCACCACCTCGCCGCGCATGTGTGGCATCACAAGGTCAAGCAGCAGCAGATCGATCTGCTTGTCGCGCAACAATCCGGCAACCTGCCGACCGTCACTGCAAACGATGATGTTTGAAAAGCCCGCCGCCCTCAGATTCAGCCGCACGCCATCGAGTGCCCCCGCTTCATCATCGACGACCAGAATGGCGCCCGTTTGTGCTGAATCTTCATCCATTGCCAAAGAATCTCTGCCTCGTGAACCTTCGCAACAGTATTAACGAATTATCGCGAGTCGTCGCGTAAATTCGCGACTGAGAAGTCGTCACGAAAATTCGCCACCGAACTCGAACAATCGGCGCGAAATTCCACGAATTTAGCCCACAACACATGACATGAGTTCTAGTAATTCCAATTACTTAAGATGGTTTTGTGGAATATGGGCCATTGGCATGACCCCTGCTAGTCATCATTCACGAAGCTCAAGCAATCGGTTGTTGCTTTGCAGGACGGAAGGTGGGGACCATGATCGAAACAGCACTGAAAACTGGAATTGGGACAGCCCTGATAGGCAATGAAGCCATGCGCCGTGGGCCAAAACTAGTGAGGCCCGAACAGGCCGACGCGCAACGTCTAATCCACGATCTCAACAATGCCCTCACCGTCGTTCTGTCGGCTGCAAACATGCTCCACGCAGAACTCCCCGCCACGTCCTCGCTTTCCGATGATGTGAACGACGTGTACACCCACGCACGGGCCGCAGTCTTGATCGCCCAATCTTTGTCACAAGAATTGCGAAAGCTAGACCGATGAGCGCCACTGGTTTGCCTAGCTCCCTGTCACCGCTTTGCGCTTTGGTTGTAGACGACGTGCCAGAGATTGGCTTTGCCATCTCACACTTCCTCAGCCGCGTTTGCGAAGGTGGAACGCGGGTTGCCAACAGTGCAAACGAAGCCGTCGCAATGCTCGAACGGTCGCCAGTTGACGTCATCATCTCTGACCTTCGCATGCCGGGCCGCGATGGAACCTCTTTGCTTGCCGAGGTTCAAGCTAGATGGCCCAGTACTTTGCGCGTCCTGCTCACCGGGCAGTCACAATGGGAAGCTGCGCTTTCATCGATCCCTTATTGTCACCAGTTCCTAAGCAAGCCGACCGAACTTCAAACCCTTGGCACAATGGTCAACGGGGTTAAGCCATGGATGGACGGAACTTTAGATCCAATCTTGGCTCGGTGCCTGGCTGGCATCAGCATGTTGCCGAGTCCCAATGGGTGCCTTGTAGAACTCGCTAAACTGATGGAGCAGCCGTCGCCCCGTAGTGGAGACTTGGCGGCCGTGATAAGGCGGGATCCAGCGTTAAGTGCCCGCGTGATTCAAATCGCCAATGCCAGCTTCTTTGGCGGCACAAATCGTATCAACGATGTGGATGGGGCCGTGAGCCTTGTTGGTTCGCAGTGCCTCCAAGATTTGTACCGTCGCAAAGCGCTAGCCACCGGATGGCAAAGGCCTGGGCTTCCACCTGTGGATCTGAATCGTATCGCCAGGCACGCACTCGTGGTGGCGCACACGGCGAAAAGTACACTTCGCGATCCACGTGCGGCCGAGGCCGCTTACACTGCAGGGCTACTTCATAGTGTTGGTTGGCAAATCTTGGCGATGGCAACCCCTGAGGTTTTCAATGCACCTCGGGCGGTATTTCCAGGACTCCCTGAACGAATGTCAGCACAGCTTCTGGCGTTTTGGGGTTTGCCAACACAAATCGTTTCAGCGGTCAGCCGATCGCATGAACCTCCGGACGAGGAAACCTTCGGGCCTGCCTCGGCCGTTTACTTGGCACGTAAGATTGCCAGCGTTGTTGCAACCTCAAGTTGCAGCGGGGTTGTTCCTGAAACTGCCTTGTCTGACGCTTTCGTACTTCGCCACGGACTTGCGGACCTTTTGCCGATTCTGGTCGACAAAGCCGCCAGCGCAGAATTGCAAGCACAGCGAACTTTGAGTCCGATACCCGGCATGTTGGTAGCTGTATAAAAAAAGGGCGAAGCACCCAACCGGCTTCGCCCCTTAAACTTCATCGCAGTGCTTGCTTTCGGACTAGACCAAAACTGTTTGGCCCATGAGATGCTTGTCTACACTGCGAGCGGCTTGGCGGCCTTCGGCGATGGCCCAAACCACCAACGATTGACCGCGTCGCATGTCGCCTGCCGAGAAAACGCCCGCAACGGAGGTGGAGTAGTCTTCGCCAGCTTTGACGTTTCCGCGTTCGTCCATCTCGACGCCGAGTTCGGCCAACAAACCTGGCTTTTCAGGACCCAGGAAGCCCATCGCAAGCAAAATTAGATCGGCCTTAATGACCTGTTCCGTACCCGGGATCTCTTCGAAACTCGGGCGCCCCACAGCGGGAACCATGCGCAGACCAACGACGTGCAACTCTTTGATGTGGCCGTTTTCGTCGCCCACGATTTTCTTCGTGCTTACCGAGTATTGTCGAGGATCTTGCCCCCACTTCGCAGCCGCTTCTTCTTGCCCGTAGTCCATCTTGTAGACCTTTGGCCATTGCGGCCATGGGTTGTCTGAAGCGCGTTCATCAGGTGGGCGCGACATGATCTCAAGCTGCACGACAGCCTTCGCTCCGTGGCGAACCGACGTACCAACGCAATCGGTTCCGGTATCACCGCCACCGATAACCACCACGTGTTTGTCCTTGGCGGAAATGTATTCGCCGTTGGCAAGCTGGCTATCAAGCAAGCTCTTGGTGTTCTTCGTCAAGAAATCCATCGCCATATGAATGCCTTTAAGCTCGCGACCTTCAACGGGAAGATCGCGGGCCTGCGTGGCGCCACCGCACAGGACAACAGCGTCGAACTCGGCTTTGAGTGTTGCTGTGGGGTAATTTTGTCCGACGTTGGCGTTGGTTACGAACGTAACGCCTTCTTCTTTCAGAAGATTCACGCGGCGTTCAACCAACGACTTGTCCAACTTCATGTTCGGGATGCCGTACATGAGCAAACCACCGATGCGATCAGCGCGTTCAAGAACCGTCACCATGTGGCCGGCCTTATTAAGTTCTGCCGCACAGGCTAAACCTGCAGGGCCTGAACCAATCACGGCCACCTTCTTGCCGGATCGTTTTTCAGGAGGCTCAGCTTTTATCCAACCTTCTTCAAAGCCGCGATCAACAATGGAGCACTCGATGCTCTTGATCGTGACTGGCGGAGCGTTGATTCCCAACACACAGGATCCCTCGCATGGCGCAGGGCAAACCCTGCCCGTGAACTCGGGGAAGTTGTTGGTTTTGTGAAGTCTGTCCAGCGCTTCACGCCACTGCCCTCGGTAAACGAGATCGTTCCAGTCGGGGATCAAGTTGTTCAGCGGACAGCCCGTGGCCATGCCGGCAAGAATGTTTCCCGTGTGGCAGAACGGCACGCCGCAATCCATGCAGCGCGCGCCCTGCTCCTTGAGCACCTGTTCAGGCAGGTGTTCGTGGAACTCGTTCCAATCTTTGACCCGCCCCTTGGGATCGTCCCATGCCGGAGCCTGTCGCTTGTATTCCAGAAAGCCCGTTGGCTTGCCCATGATTGTTGTTCTCTTCGGTCTTTGGGTGGGTGACTGCAGTTGAAACTAGAAGGACGAAATGACTTGCCGCTATGTCATTTGCCCTGCGCACGCGCGCCGTCGTGGGAGTTCTGCTCGAAAGCAGCCATCTCAGCTTCCGCGGGCGACATCCCCTTTTGAAGCATCTCTTTTTGAGCATCCAGCATGCGGCGGTAGTCGTTCGGAATGACCCGGACGAACAATTTCCGCCACTCTAGCCAACCGCTAAGAATCGCCTTGGCGCGCTCGCTGCCTGTGAATTGTAGGTGCTTTGAAATCATGCGTTGAACATCTTCAAGCTCTTGCACATCGGTCACCGGTTCAACGGCAACCATCTCTTTGTTGCAACGGCTTTCGAAGGTTCGCGAGTCATCCAAGATGTAGGCGATTCCGCCCGACATACCTGCAGCGAAATTGCGTCCCGTAGGGCCCAAGATCACCACACGTCCGCCCGTCATGTATTCGCAACCGTGATCGCCAACGCCTTCAACAACGGCATTTACTCCGCTGTTGCGGACGCAGAAACGTTCGCCCGCCATGCCGCGGATAAACGCTTCACCTTCTGTGGCGCCGTAGAAGGCAACGTTGCCCACAATGACGTTTTCTTCCGCAAGGAAGCTCGATTCACGAGGAGGGTAAACAATGACTCGGCCACCGCAGAGGCCTTTGCCAACGTAATCGTTTGCGTCGCCTTCCATTTCAAAGGTTACGCCTTTGGGTACGAATGCCATGAAGCTTTGGCCCGCAGAACCGCGGAACTTCACGTGCACGGTGTCTTCCGGCAAGCCGGCCGCACCAAACTTTCGTGTAATCTCAGAACCCAAGCGGGTTCCGATCGTGCGGTTTACGTTGCGAACTTCAAGTTCAACGTTCACCTTGGCTCCCGTTTCAAGAGCAGCCTTGCACGATGGAATCAACGTCGTGTCATCGAACTCTGTTTCAAGACCGTGATCCTGAGCCATCGTTCGGTAGCGATCGACTTTGCCGGTAACATCTGGGCGGTGAAGGATGGCGGACAAATCCACGCCCTTAGCCTTCCAGTGGTCAACAGCATCGCGAGTTTCAAGACACTCGGTGTGTCCAACCATTTCCTCGATGTTGCGGAACCCGAGCTCGGCCATGATTTCGCGCGCGTCGGCCGCCACGAAGTTCATGAAGTTCACCACGTGGCTAGGATCACCCGCGAAACGCGCGCGCAACTTTGGATCTTGCGTCGCCACACCCACAGGACAGGTGTTCAGATGGCAAACACGCATCATGATGCAGCCCAAAGCCACAAGCGGCGTGGTAGCAAAGCCGAACTGTTCTGCGCCCAAGAGCGTAGCGATAACCACGTCTCGACCGGTCTTTAATTGGCCGTCTGTTTCAACGAAAATGCGGCTTCGCAGGTTGTTCAGCACCAATGTTTGGTGCGTTTCCGCCAAGCCAAGTTCCCATGGAACGCCCGCGTGCTTGATACTGGTCAAAGGCGAAGCGCCCGTGCCACCATCGTAACCGCTGACCAAAACAACGTCGGCCTTGGCCTTGGCCACACCGGCAGCAACGGTACCAACGCCTACTTCGGCCACCAACTTAACGCTGATGCGAGCTGTGTTGTTTGCAGCCTTGAGATCGTGGATCAGCTGAGCAAGATCTTCGATCGAATAGATATCGTGGTGAGGAGGAGGCGAAATCAAACCCACGCCTGGCGTTGAATGCCTAACCTTTGCGATCCAGGGGTAGACCTTGGTGCCAGGCAGCTGCCCGCCTTCACCTGGTTTTGCCCCCTGGGCCATCTTGATTTGGATCTCGTCAGCGTTGACCAAGTAGTCGCTGGTAACGCCGAAGCGCCCCGAGGCCACTTGCTTGATCGAGCTGCGTTTTGAGTCACCGTTGGCCATAGGCACAAAGCGCTCTGAATCTTCGCCACCTTCACCAGTGTTGCTGCGTCCGCCCAGACGGTTCATCGCTATGGCCACCGCTTCGTGAGCCTCTTTGCTGATCGATCCGTACGACATCGCGCCCGACTTGAATCGCTTCACCATCGATTCAACGGATTCAACTTCTTCGATTGGCACGGGTGGACGTGCTTTGCGGAACTTCATCAGCCCGCGCAACGTTGCCAATGTGCGAGTTTGGCCATTGATAAGCTCAGCGTATTCTTTATACGCTTGGTAATTGCCCGTGCGAACAGCGTACTGCAACTTGTGAATCGTCTGAGGATTCGTGAGGTGGTATTCGCCGTCTTTGCGCCACTGGTATTCGCCGCCAGGAGCCAAGCCCAAACGAACCACCTTACGTCCTTCGACGAAGGCCCGCGCATGACGTCGACGAACTTCTTCGGCAATGACATCAATACCAATGCCGCCCACGCGAGAAGCGGTACCGGCAAAATACTTCTCGATCACGTCAGACGACAAACCGATGGCCTCAAATACCTGTGCACCGTGGTAGCTCTGCACTGTGCTGATGCCCATCTTCGACAGCACCTTCGTGATGCCCTTGTTCACAGCTTTGACGAAGTTCTTTTCAGCCTTCGTTGGATCAATCTTCAACCGCCCCACGCGAGCCATGTCGTGCAGCGACTCAAACGCCAGGTATGGATTGATGGCACTGGCGCCGAAGCCGATAAGCAAGCAGAAGTGGTGAACCTCGCGAGGCTCACCGCTTTCAACCACCAGCGAGGTGCGCGTTCGGGTTCCCTTACGCAGCAAATGATGGTGTACCGCTCCAACCGCCAAAAGTGCAGGAATCGGAGCGTTGTGGGAATCGTGTTTGCGATCAGAAAGTATGATGATGTCGTGGCCACTGACCACGGCTTGTTCAGCCTGCAAACACAGTTCTTCAAGTGCAATTTCAAGCGACTTGCCACCACCTGCGATCGGGAAAATCATCGACAGGGTTGTCGATTTGAAACCACGCCCGGCGCTGCCACCATCGAGTGCGCGTAGGGTTTCCAACTCGGAATTCAACACGATGGCCGAATTGAGTTCAATTTGACGTGCTGAAGCGGGTTGAGGATCGAACAGGTTGCGTTCAGCACCAATGGAGGTACCGATGTCCATGATGATCTCTTCGCGGATGGCATCAACGGGAGGGTTGGTGACCTGCGCGAACAGTTGCTTGAAATAGTCGTACAGAGGCCGCGCCTTGTTCGACAAAACAGCCAGCGGTGTGTCAGTGCCCATTGAGCCCATTGCCTCTTGGGCTGTTTCGGCCATAGGCGAAATAAGCTTCAAACTCTCGGTGGTGTAACCGAAAACCTCTTGGCGAAGTTCCACTGTTTCGTGATCGGGTTCAATTGCCGGAGCGCCTGATGGCAAAGACGACAATGACACCAAGTTTTCCTCCATCCATTTTCCGTAGGGATGTTGCGAGGCGTACTTGGTTTTGATTTCTTCGTCAGGAATGATTCGGTGTTCTTTGGTATCGACCAAGAACATGCGACCCGGCTGAATGCGGCCTTTTTGCACCACATCTTCAGGCTTGATTTCAGGGATAACGCCGGCTTCGGACGCCATGACCACCAAGCCGTCCTTGGTGACGTAGTAGCGCAGCGGACGCAGGCCGTTTCGATCCAAGACGGAACCGATGATGCTGCCGTCAGTGAAACAGATGGCGGCCGGGCCGTCCCATGGTTCCATCATGCAGCTGTGAAAGCGGTAGAAGTCTTTCTTCTGCTCGCTCATGGCCTCGTGACCTCGCCATGGCTCAGGCACCATCATCATTACGGCGTGGGACAGTGGACGTCCGCCCATCCACAAGAGCTCAAGCGCGTTGTCAAGCATGCCGGAGTCGCTGCCGCTTTCGTCGATGACGGGATGCAACTTATCGACGTCTTCGCCGAACAACGGCGATTCCAGCACGTTTTCGCGCGCACGCATCCAGTTTACGTTACCGCGCAGGGTGTTGATTTCGCCGTTGTGGGCAACAACACGGTATGGATGTGCACGGGCCCAGCTTGGGAACGTGTTCGTCGAAAACCGTGAGTGAACCAACGCCAAGGCGCTTTCGAAATCTGGGTGGATCAGATCAGGAAAGTACTGCGGAAGTTGCTCAGACGTGAGCATGCCTTTGTAGACCAAAGTCTTAGAAGACAGGCTGCAGATGTAGAAAATATCCCGGTGCATGAGGTGGCTTTCGCGCACCAGCTTTTCGGCGGTCTTCCGGATGAGGAAGAGCTTCCGCTCGAAGGACTCTTGGTCCGGGATGTCTCGACCTTGGCCGATAAAGAATTGCCGCATTGAGGGCTCGGCCGCCTTGGCCGAGTCGCCGATCATCGAGTTGTCCGTGGGCACCACGCGCCAACCTAGAAATGGCTGGTGTTCGGTACCGACAGCTTGTTCGATCAGGCGCTCGCAGAAATCTCGTTCGGCGGCGTCAGTAGGAAGGAAAACCATGCCCACACCAAAGGTACCTTCGGCGGGCAGATTGATCGCGTTCAATTGAGCTTGGGCGCGCAAGAACTTGTCTGGCACTTGCAAAAGAATCCCGGCGCCGTCGCCAGTGTTTTCCTCGCAACCGCATGCGCCGCGGTGACCAAGGTTTTTTAAGACTTCACAGGCATTCTGCACGATCTTGTGGGACTTGCGAGCATGAAGGTCCACGACAAAACCGACACCACAGGCATCGCGTTCGTTGGCGGGATCGTAAAGGCCTTGTTTTTCGGGAATTCTGTTCATCTTCAGTACAGGGTGCCGGCAGCCGGTTTTGGACGGCCCAGGTAGAGGTGATTGGAGTAGGACAAGCTAGCACCCACAAATCTCACCTGTAAATCTCGATGCCACCTGGGGGTGTCATTTTTCTCTCTGGACACATACTGGAAACAATCCGTTTACTGGGGCGCCATTTGTTTCTAAAAGAAACACGAAAGTTTCGCTAAGGTGCGAAATTACAGTTGATTTCGGACAGACATTTGTAATGTTTCAGACATGCGAGCCATCGTCGTTACCTCAAAACCGTCCGAGGCCTTCAAAGATGAGACCTCTGCCGCTGCCGCTCTTCGGGAACTTGGTTGCGATGTTGTACCGGTAGGCTTCGATCTAGACGAGCTTCCGGATGACATCGAACAGATTCGCCCGTCCGTTATCGTTATCGATGCTGGCGCCCACCTTGAAATCGGCCGTGCGGCGGTCAAACACGTCCGCCAGACCAGCTCCGTGGCGGACGTCCCCATTCTGTTGTGCATCGAAGTTTCGCGACTTCCAGGGCTCGACCCGGAGGTTGGAATCGACGATTTTGTGCTTTCACCCATCGTTGGCCCCGAATTGTATGCACGGGTTCGGCAGTTGGATTGGCGCCTTTCGTCGTTCCGAGCGGCTGGGCGCGTCAAACTGGGCGATTTGGTGATAGACACCGTGGCAGTAGAAGTGAATTACCGCGGGCGACCCTTGAAGTTGCCTCGGCAAGAGTTCCAGCTATTGAAGTTCCTGGCGACCGGTGCTGGCCGCGTTTTCACGCGCGAGCAGCTCTTGTCGCGCGTGTGGGGATACCGCTACACAGGCAACACACGAACAGTCGACATACATATCCGTCGCTTGCGCGCGAAGCTGGGGCCAGGCGCTGACATGATCGAGACGGTCAGGCACGTCGGTTACAAGATGAAATCGCCATAGAAAAGGCGCCCCACAAGCCTCTGCCGCAAAGCCGGTGTATCCTGCCCGAGCAATGACCGCAACGGCAACACAACCGACTCTCTTACGCGTGGCTTTTCAGGGCGAATTGGGCGCCTTTTCGCATGAAGCGGCCCGCGGCGCGTTCGGTGCCGACATCGTTATGGTTCCCCGTCGGACGTTTGAGGAAATGTTCGATGCAGTGAACCAAGGTGACGCTGACGTCGCGGTTGTGCCGATCGAAAACACTTTGGTGGGTTCGATCATCAAGAATTACGATTTGCTGGTCGAACACCAGCTTCAAATTGCGGCAGAACTTGTGCTGCGCATCGTTCACAATCTGATCTCCAAGCCTGGCGTCCGGCTTGATGAGATAAAGCACGTATTTTCCCACCCCGTGGCCCTAGCTCAGTGCGAGCGTTTCTTAAAAGCCCACCCCTTGATCGAAGTGGAGCAGGCCTACGATACGGCAGGCAGCGTGAAAATGGTGATGGAAGGCACAGATCGCACGGCGGCTGGCATTGCGGGGGTCGCCGCAGCGGAAGTGTACGGCGCACAAATTCTCGTCGCCGGAATCGAAAGTCATAGTCAGAACTTCACCCGCTTCTTTGTACTGACGGCCCCCCAGCGGGTTCAGCAGATCAACCTCAAGAATGCCGGGCCCGGACGCAAGACCTCCATTGTGATGCGCATTGCGAACCGACCGGGCGGACTTTACGAAGTGTTGTCCGCGTTTGCCAAAGAGGGAGTGGATCTCACCAAGATCGAATCGCGCCCGATCGAAGGGCGCCCCTGGGAATATTCGTTTTATCTAGATCTTGCTGGGGCCCAAGATGCCCCCGAGGTGCAAAGAGCGCTCAAAGCGGTTGCGGCCGGGTCGGAATCCGTGCGCGTTCTTGGGTCATATCCGACGCTCACGGTTTGAACGTCTGGTAGATTTCGCGCGCCATGCCCAGCGACGACCAAGGCCAACCGGCCGCCGCCCCTCACCCCTTAAAGGCCCTTCGGGGCGAACTTGATCAGATCGACAGTGATATCGTGCGCTTGATTGCCGCCCGATTTGAAACTGTGGCGAAGATCATTAAATCAAAAACCGGTCGACAAGACACCATTCGGGATATGACCCGTGAACGTGAAGTTCTGTCACGGGTGGAAGCCCGGGCGCGCGAGCTTTCTCTTTCAGGGGCCTTGGTGCGCAAGATTTTCTCTGACATCATGGCCCACTCGGTTGCGGTTCAAGCAACCACGATCTCTGGTGGACTAGCCGATGTTGGCCGTGAAATCGGCGTGGCGTTGCAAGGTGGTAGTTACAGCTACGATCATCTTGCTGCCGAGCAATACCTTTCAGGACGCGGCCTTGTTGGGCGCTACGAAACCATCGATTCGTTGGAGAGCGCCGTCGACCGGCTCAAGAGCCACGGCGTTGATCTGATTTTGCTACCAATCGAAAACACTTTCGCTGGCAGTATGAACGCCGTTTACGATTTGCTGCGCGAACACGATTTGCAGATCGTTGGCGAAGAAACCTACAAAATCGATCATTGTTTGGCAGCCGTTGCTGACGTGCCTGCGGATGCAATCGAGCGCATCTATGGCCACCCGAATGTGCTTGAGCAATGTTCTGACTTTATTAAAACGTTGCCCCGCGCGCGGGCTGTTGCCACGCGGGACAGTGCTGAAGCGCTTGAACTTGTGGCCGAACAGCAGGATCCAAGCCAGGCAGTGATTGCCGCTCCACAAGGGGCTGCTGCGCGTGGCCTTAGCGTTGTTAGGCACGCGGTTGGAAACCAAGATGAGATCCTGTGCCGCTTTGTGGCCTTGGCACGCGAGCCGCTTCACGTTGATCCACGCGTCCCCTGCAAAACCAGCCTGATCCTTACAACCAGACACGAGCACGGTGCGTTGCTCAAGTGTCTACAAGTGCTTTCAGATTTCGGGGTGAGCCTTACGAAACTTGAATCGCGTCCGCGCAAAAGCCGCCCATGGGAATACATGTTCTTCATTGATTTTGAAGGACATATCGAAACACCGAACATTGCCGCAGCTTTGGATAGCCTGCGCGCACAGGCGTTGTTTCTGAAGATCTTGGGATGTTACCCATCGAAGGCGATGCCCAACGATCCGCAAGCAACTTCTCTTCGGGCACAGCCAACGCCAGAGTTGACGCCGACGAACAACAGCTTGCCTGAAACAACACGCTTGGCCACCACCGGGCCAGCTAGGCTTTCAGATCGGTCGACGCGCCCAAACGACACAATCATTCGCGTGGGCGACATGCTGATCGGCGGCAACAACTTCACTGTGATTGCCGGGCCAGTTTTTGTCGAATCGAAAGCTCAGATTGAAGCCACCGCACGGGCTGCCCACGATGGGGGAGCGCATGTGCTGCGCGGCAATTTGTTCTCGGGCTCAGCAGACGCATCGGATTTCGCAGGCGTGGGCATGCAAGGACTTGACTGGTTGGTTGCCGCCGGCAAGATGTTTGGCCTACCGGTAATGACCGAAGTGACTGCCCCGGAACAAGTGCGATCGGTCGCTGAAAAAGCCGATTTGTTGATGGTAGGTGCACGCAATATGCAGAACTTCGCACTGCTAGCAGAAGTCGCCAAGGTGGATCGCCCCGTCATCCTAAAGCGCGGTCTTTCCAGCACGATCGAAGAATGGTTGGCGTCTGCCGAGTTCGTGATTTCGCACGGAAACGGCCAAGTTATCCTTTGTGAACGCGGCATCCGAACTTTTGAAAGCGCCACGCGAAACACACTAGATCTGTCGGCGGTAGTGGTGTTACGCGAACGGACCCACCTTCCCGTGTTGGTAGATCCAAGCCAGGGTACCGGTAAGCGTTCTCACGTGTTGCCAATGGCAATGGCTGCGCGTGCGTGCGGAGCTCAAGGCGTAATGATCTCTGTGCACCCTGAACCAACGACCGCGTTGGTGGGAGGTGACCAAAGTCTTGATCCTAGCGATTTTGCGGCTTTGGTCGCTTCGCTGGCGCGCGTGGGCAGGTGAACCCGCAGTTGCAAAGTGGCGACGTCCAGCAGATAGATCAGTTCGACGATCCCCGGCTGGACGACTACCGAAATCTGAAAGACAACTTGTTGCAAGATCGCAGCAACAAGTTCGTGGCTGAAAGCTTCGCCGTGGTGCTGCAGCTTCTGCAAAGCAACCATGCGGTGTCATCGTTGATGTTGACAGAATCCCGCTGGCATCGACTGCGGGAAACCCGCGAATTTCAGACGCGTACAGAAAAGACAACCGTCTACATCGTTTCGCAAACGGTGATGGACCAGGTCACCGGCTTCAACGTTCACAGGGGGTGCTTGGCCATTGGTGTGCGGCCCCCGTCGCCCCAGTTTGCGCCGGGATCGCGGCTGATCGTAGCGCTGGAGGACTTGGTTGACGTCGACAACGTGGGCGGAATCGTTCGCAACGCCTGTGCGTTTGGCGCCGACGGCATTTTGCTTTCACCCAAGGCCGCTGACCCCTATTACCGAAAGGCCATTCGCGTTGCGATGGGAAACACGTTCCGCTTGCCCATCGTCCGAGCCACCACCTGGCCAGACGCCTTGTTGGCAGTGCGTGAACAACTTTCTGCGACCTTGATAGGTGCCGTTGTGCAGGCCGATGGTGCCAAACCCTTGCGGAGCCTCTCCCCTTCATCGGACAAGGCCCGCATCTTGGTATTCGGAGCGGAAGGTCCCGGCCTAAAGCCCGCAACCCGAAGCATTTGCGACGAGCTTTGCACGATCCCAATGGCGAACGCAGATTCGCTGAACGTTGCCACAGCGGCCGCCGTGTTCCTGTTTCAACTCTTAGCCCCCACCAATTCATGACAACAGAAACTTCTGCATTTCAGCCACAAAGCGTATTGCTGCGATTGGCGTCAGAACACTTCGATTGGTACCGCTTTGACGAAAACCTCCCATGTGTGCGTGACGAAGAGGTTTTGGAGGCCGTACAGGCGTTTTCAATCCAGCCGCCCGAGCAGCGAGAATTTGCAGCAAGTCTCGTGGAGGTCTACAGCGCCCACTCATTGGTTTCGTTCGCTGAACGATGTGCTTCGTGGGCTCTGACGACCCGCAACCCACGGCTCGTGTTCTTGGGATTGGTGGCCGTAGGTTGGCAATGGAACGGCTGCGAAGATCCCTGTGATGGCATCGCCGTGATGGGAGCGCTTTACGACGCGGCTTGCCGATTGGCACTCGTGCCATCACAGCTTTTTGCTGAGGCAGGCGACAGTTCCGCTCCCAATATCAGGCAGGCATTTTCAGATTTTCTGACCCGCAACGACTTGGATGAAATCGCTAAGACTATGGGCTATGCCGTGCGCATCGCGCCTGGAATCGCTCACTATTGCCGCAGTTGGTAAAGAATCACCAAGTGCACTGAGGCCTCCGCGCTGTATGCTTACGTGATGTCCACCAGCATGCTTGTTGTCTTGTCGATCGGCACACTCGGCTGCGCCGTGTACGTTGGCAGATCAATTCGCTCGGTCTTTTTGCAACGCCGCAACCTTGTCCACTACGAAAAGGACGAACCGCTTGAAGGCGGCGTTGATCGTTGGGACTAAGCCTATTCGTGAGAGTGCGGTTCGTCCGGCGAACACATAAACGGGTCGGAGCTTGGAACAACGGTTGCGGTTGGCGCAGCGGCAAAGCCATTGGTGACCAAATACGCCACGTAATATTCTATCTCACGGCGCTCTTCCAAGGTGCCGTCATCCACAGCCTTCTCGCAGAGCGCCCGCAGCTGGCCAATCTGGCGCGAAGGAGGCAGTTTGAAGGCCTCCATAATCGCGTTTCCTAACCCCGGAGGAAGTGGTGGAACCTGAGCGTCAAGCTCGCGTAAGTTTAGGATGCGGGCCATCAGCTGCTCTACATTCAAAGCGGCTTCTTGTTTGCGGCCAGGCTTTCGCGAGGTTACGTCAGCCATGGATAGTTGCACCAGCCACTGCAGCCGTTCACCCATTTCCTTGTCGAAGCGTCGTACGGCAGAATCGGTCCATTTACGGCTGTACGCATTGGCGCGCAGGTGGTTGTAGATCAAGAAGCGAATGTCGCCTTTGTAGACGCGATCAAAATCAAGCCGACGCGACACCTTGTCGAACATCCGGGCGCCCACTTCAGCATGTCGGTGAAAGGTGACCTTTCCGTTGTCGTGAATCACGCGGGTGGGCACTTTGCCAATGTCGTGCAACAAGGCGGACCATCTTACGATAGGGTCCGCCGTACTTTGCAACACCACCTGCTTGGTGTGCTCCCACACGTCCTTGTGTTTTCGACCTGCTTCCTGCGAAAAATCAACCGTGGCCGCCAGTTCAGGCAACACCACTTCCAATGCTCCAGAAACATGTAGCCACTGCAAGGCCAAGCCAGGGTGAGGCGACATCAACATCGACTGCATGGCGCCACGTAGCTTCAAGCCAGAGGTTTGAGCAAGACCAGGAGCAAGGCTGCGTGCGGCCTGCACCACCTCGTCCGGCAACATAGAACCTGTTTCCGCGATCTGGCAAGCAAGACGCAGGAGCTCTTCGGGTTCGTTGCCGAAGGATGAAGGGGGCACGGTCAGATCGGACATGGCGTTCCGGGAAAAGGGGCCAGCAATAGCACAAGGGCCCACGCATCGCTCACGAAAGTAGCGACACGCGGACCATATATAGAGCTGCTCCTCTACTTATGAATCATGAGCTTATCCTGATCGAGCTTGCGCTGCAGGTGCTCGACGAAGCTAGACAACTGGCGAACCCTGCCCACCATGGATCGTTCGGTCACAGGGTATGCCGTCGTAAAATCGCTGGCTTGGTTGTAAAGCGTTTGGCTCAGCTCAGCGTCTTTTATGTAATAGGACGCCTGCTTCTTGGCGTAGACAGCCTTGCACAGGTTCGGCCAACGTCCATCAAGCCAATCAACAAGAGGATCGCCGAAAGCCTTTCGATACGTGGCGAGCTGGGCCTCCAAGGATTCGAATGGCTCCGGCCATTGCGCTTGAAATTCCACTGAAGCTTCAGATTTGTCGTCTACGATCTTCTTGAGAGCCAGCCGGAGATACACCACGTCCTCGGCGTAACGAAGGTAGGCCTCAATGTGGCCGTCCTTGGGATTAAAAACGTGCATGAGGGTGGCCGCCGCGAGTTCGCGCAAGGGCGCGGGTAGTTCGGGGTCAATCACGGCCTCTGCCAAAACTTTCATATCAAACGGCAAGGAGACTAGCGCCGCGGTAAACGCCTCAACAAAGGCGCGCTCCGATTCTTTATCCATGAGTCCTGTTGTTTTACCAATGTGCCACCCCTCCTTACAAGCCACTTGCTCACACCTGTGCGAGAAAACGACGTGTTTTTCGAGCGGTGAAGCATCTTAACCCCGAAACGGCTCGGTTGAGATACCCTTGATGGCAATGACGCGCCTATTGGGACAAGCCAAAGAGGAACTGGGCCAGCATACCCGAGCAGGCCTATTTGCACCGGCACTGGCTGTTTGCTCGGACATTCTCACGGCGGCACCGGCCGCGTTGGCGCCCCGGTTTGCTTTGGCCACCATTTACGCCAAAGCGGGGCACAAGGCCCACGCGGTTCATCTTTTGACGGCACTCGCAGAGCATATGGCCGCCGCAGGGCTGCCGTTGCGCGCCCTTTGTGCCCAGAAAATGCTGGTTGAACTTGGAGAAGATTGTGGTTTACAGAACGCGGCGCTCGCCCAAAGGTATGCGAGTACATCGCAGGTGTTGGCGAAACTGGTCACGCGGCCGCCAGCTTTGGATTGGCAGATGCCCATTCCGATACAACCATTGCCCGAATCGCTTGACGAAGCAGCCCAACGCGCCTTCGCAATGGCTTGCGACTTTTCAGCGTTGCCGCCCCCGTCCGAGCTGGTTTCCCCCCTTCCCTTGTTGTCTGAATTGGCACCTGCCGCCCTGGCGACAGTCCTGCACAGCGCACAGCGCAAGGTGTTTGCACCTTCAGAGCTGTTGATGGAACAAGGTCAGGTTGGCGACAGTTTGTTTTTCATTGCTTCGGGCGAGGTTGTGGTGTTTACCACGGATCCCCAAGGGGAAAACCACGAGATTGCCAGGCTGCAAGAGGGTGCGCTTTTAGGAGAAATGGCAGTGGTTTCAGCCGAAGCCCGCTCTGCATCTGTTGTGGCCGCAAGCGACGTAGAAGCGATTGTGATTCACAGCCAAACACTGGCGGCGTTGGCCGTTGCCGAACCTGCAGTAGCACAAGCGCTAGATCGCTTTGCTCGCGAAAGGCTGCTTAAGAATCTGCTTAGCACTTCACCTTTGTTCGCACCGTTCTCTCAAGAAGAGCGAGCGTCGCTATTGGGGCTTTTCCAAGGCGTGGAATATGAGGTTGGGGCCACTATCTTGAGTGAGGGAACCCTAGGACAAGGGCTTTTTGTCATTCTGGTTGGCCAAGTGGAAGTGTCTTCATTAGTCAATGGCAGCTCGATTCCTTTGGCCCGCCTTGGCCGCGGCGATGTCTTCGGAGAGATGTCACTGTTGGCTGGCGAAGCGACGTCGGCTACGGTCACGGCGGTCGCGCCAACCACAACACTGTTTCTGCCTAAAAGCGATTTCCTTAGACTGACCGAAGGGGTACCAGCGCTGCTGACGTATTTTGCAACGCTTGCAAACCAAAGAGCCGGAGCCCAAGCCGTGTTGCTCGGACGACCTAGCGACTAGGTTGGCCCCTCGTCAGCTGACTAGAAGCGCCGGCGAACAATCCTTGCTAGCCTCTTGACATGAAAACGCTGCGATGGGGCTCGGTTCTGGTGTTGGCTTTGTGGCTGCTTGCCACGGCGGGCGACGCTTTCGCTAGACGCTCAGGCGGCAGCTTTAGTGGCCGCGGCGGCTTTCGAAGCGCGCCGTCTCGATCGCCCTCAGGCAGCCAACGCCCCAGTTCTGGTGGCGGTTCCAACGTGGTGATCATGCCGGGTTTCGGATGGGGCATGGGGTACGGCATGGGTGGTAGCGGCTTTGGCGGCTTTGGCGGCGTCGGCAGTCTGGTGGTGCTGGGGATGCTGGGGCTAACCGGCTTTTATGTG
>Ga0105046_10002590_pt1 | contig 28564 bp, 20 predicted proteins | sample MAT03_FD_78385 | JGI IMG/M metagenome (GOLD analysis project Ga0105046, IMG submission 78385) | Freshwater microbial communities from Lake Fryxell liftoff mats and glacier meltwater in Antarctica - MAT-03 (megahit assembly) | ecosystem: Environmental > Aquatic > Freshwater > Ice > Liftoff... | reverse complement strand
GCGGCCGTAGCGGAAGACGTCGAGATCGTCTGCTTCATCGCCTCGCCTACAGTTGCTCGAACCCCGAAAGCTTCACCTCCTATGCCTGTTACCGAGCCCGTTGCTCGAACCGTCAACGCACCGATTGCCCTCGGGCCTTCTTCGCTTCCTTCCCCGCCCCCTCCCTTCCCCTCCGAGCCCGGCGCACCGTCGGAGCCCGGCTCCACGGGCACCCCCATCGCCTCGACGATCCCGCAGAAGCTCGCGCGCAAGGTCGCTGCCGAGTCAGCGAACACCATCGAGCCGGAAGCCGGCGACACGGTGATTCACTTCGCCTTTGGCGAGTGCGACGTCGAATCTTCCGATGGCGACCGCATCCGTCTTCGCCAGCGCAAAGACGATCGGGTCCGCGAAGTCTCGCTCGAGATGCTCCGCATCGAAGCGCCGACGACCGACGACGCCGGCAAGCGGCACTTCAAGCTCTCGCGCAAGAACTGAGACGACTCCCTCGCGCGGGCGCCTGCTCGGCGCCCGCGTGCCGCCCCTGCGTGGTGCGCGCCAAGGATGCCCACATCGACCGATGGCTGAAGTGATGGCAACAGGACCAATACTGTCGGCCTGCCAGCTGCGAAGCCCGACGCCCACAAGGGGTTCAACTCAGAAGGGTCGGTCCTCGACGTAGATGCTGTCCCCCGCCTGAAGAGGCACGTCGGGTATCTCGTTGTCGATGATGGCTGCGTAGCTCACCGACGCGGCCACGACCTTGCCGCTCGTGGTCGTCCTGCGGATCGTCACATTCTGCTTGTTCGCGAGGCTGGTGAGGCCGCCCGCGCGGGAGATCGCGCCCACCAGGGTCATGCCAGGCTCCAGCGCGAAGGAATCGGGCTTCTTCACTTCGCCCTGAACCTCGATGCGCTTGGAGTTGTATTTCTTGACGATGACGGAGACGTTTGGCCGAAGGAGCACCTCCTTTTCGACCAGCAGCTCGCGAACTCGCTCGGCAATCTCCTGAGGCTCCAAACCCTGGACCTTCACACGATCGACGTAAGGCAGGTCGACCGTGCCGTCGGCAGCGATGGTGTACTCGGCGGGGAGCTTGTCTTCGCCGACGATGCGGAGCTCGAAGGCATCGCCGATCCCGAGCGTCGTCGCTGGGACGGGCGGCGGCAGGTTTGCCGGCCGCGCGGAACCACCGCACGCCGCAACGAGCAAGCTCAGGCCGACGACCCACAGCACGAGCAGACTCCGTGCGCACACGAGCAGACTCCGTACGCACACGAGCAGACTCCGTGCGCACACGAGCAGGCGCATGGCCGCGCGCCCCTCGTCAGTAGAAGAGCCGCGCGCCAACGAAGCCCTGGAACTGCTGCCACTGCAGCTCGCCTTGCCCACCCGGCCCACCGCCACCTACAACATCATCCAAGTTGGTGTTGCTGAAGTAGTGGTCGTAACGGAGGGTTCCATTCACCGCGAAGTAGTCGGTGAACCGGTATTCGCCCAGGATCTGCGCATCCACCTTCGCGTCCGTCCAGGCGGCCTGTAGCGGCACCACGACGTCCGGGAACACGACAGCGCCGCCGCCGCCCTCGACCGACAGGAGGAATGCCCCGCCGAAGAAGTACGAGAACTGCACGTACCCGCGGTTGTACTCGTAGTACGTGCCGATGAAGCTGTCCTGGAAGTCGCGATTGAAGCCGACGGCCATCTGCGACTGGAGCAGGCTCGCCGCCGTCGGGTCGTTTGCCGCGTTCGGCGTGAAGTAAAAACGCGCTTCGATCTGGCCGATGAAGCTGTCGAAGTCTTCCTGTCCGTCGGGCTTGTAGAAGCTCGCGCCCCACCCGCCGGCGGCGAGGATGCCGAGCCAGTTGGTGACCAAGCCATTGTAGCCGATGCGCGCGCGAAGCGGGTTGCTCCCCGTCTTCTCCTGGCCGTCGGGGTAATTGATGAGGCCGAGGGTCGTGTTGTAAAATAGCGCCGACCGCGGGAGGAACTTCCACTGGCCGCGTGTCCCGAACCCGTGGTTCAGGTTCGTCAGGTCCTGGTACTCCGACTGCTCGAAAACCGTCGCCTGCAGCTCGTAATTGAAGGCGAACTGAAAGAGGCCCCCACCCGGCGCGAAGCCGATCTCCGCGCCTCCGTTGGGGTTCAAACGGTTGAAGCTGAGCGAAGTGTCGCCCAGGTTGTTGGGCGTAATCGTTCGTGCAAGCCCGGCATGCACCGAGCCGAACACCGGACGGCCGGGGAAGAACTTCAGGGCGAGGTTGAGCAGACCGCCGAGGTTGCGCTGCTCATTCATCAGGCTCTGGTCGGCGGCGCTGCCTGAGATGCCGATGTACTCGTCGTAGCTAAGGCCGAGATCTCCGCGGAACTCCACATCGGGCGGCGGGGCGTCCTCGCCGCGACGTTGGGGACCGAGCGTGGAGACCGAGAAGTGAGGCGTGATGCGGAAACGGAGGGCGCCGACCGGATCTTCAGCGTCGGCGCGGCGGAAGAAGTTCGAGTCGTAGCCGAACTCGGCGCCGATGCCCGGGTGCAGCTCGAGGTTCCCCGTGCGAATGCCAGGCCCCTCGGCGAACCGACGGTCGGCGAGCCAGGCGGGTGCTTGTGCATGCGCGTCCGAGGCGCCGGCAAGCCAAGTGGCCGCACCAACGGCCACGACGCTCGCTCCAAGGGTCAGCGAACGAACGGCTTTCGCCATCGTGCCGCACCGCACCCCGGCCTTCTGGGTCGACTGCAGGCCCGAGGGCCGCGCTGCATCAAGAAAGGGCTTCATCAGTTTGCCAGGTTCGTAGCTTGGAGATGCGTCCCGGAACCCGCGTGAGGCTCAAAGCGGGCTCTCTCGGACAGCTCAGCAAAGGTGGAGAGACAGCGAGCGCTCTCGGTGTCGGTCTTGCGCCCAGCAGCTTCGCCGGACCGACGGCAACTCGCCCCCACTGCGCGATTGGCAGCATGGGGCCTGTTCAAGACCCCACGCATCATCCCGGAGCGAGCGCACGGCAAGAAGGAATCGACGCGATCGCGACGATGCGCCATGGCGGCCCGAATACTGAAGGCCCGCTGAAGAGCGACGGTGAACGCAAAACGAGCGTTCAGGCTACTGGTAGCAGCTCGAGCACTGCGGTGGGTCGACCACGATCGTGAGGTCTGGCCGGCCATCGTCGCTCGGAACGCCATCAACCGTCATCGTGACGGCGGCGTCGCCACCGAACGCCGCCTCTTCACCGATGCACTGGTTCGCCTCGGCCACCAGCTGGTCCGAGCGCTGACGAAGCACGCTCATGATCGTGAACTCGTGGTTCGACAGGTCCCCGTCACCGCGCTTCGCTGCGAGGTCCAGGGCCGTCTTGCGCTCTCGCGCCGATCGGATGGCGACGTCGATCTGATTCAGCTTGTCGTTGAGGCAAAGCGTCTTGACTACGTCACGAGCCTGGCGCGCCGTGGCGAGCTGCTTGGCGACGCCGCCCCGTCCCCCTTCCATTCGAGCCAGGTCGGAGTCGGCCTGGGCGACCATCTCGGTCGGCGTGAGCGCCACCTGCCGCGCGAGCCCACCGTTGGCCTGGGCCGCCGGAGCTGCCGCGGGTGCGGGCTCCCCAGCCGGGGCCTGCGCGGACGCAACGCCCGAACCGAAAAACAGCTGTCCAGCACATCCAGCGAGGACGGCGGCGAGAGCAAAGCGGACCAGACGTTCGCGGCGCATGAGCAAGAGCCTCCGAGGTTGGGGAGCTGGCCAACGATGGGTCGTGGATCACGACCTTGGTTGGGCTCGCCGGGAGCTGCGTGGGGACTATACGGGGGCGCAGAGGCACGCGTCAACGAGCCCCCCATTTTTCGCTCGTGAGGGACCGTGGTTGCGCGCTTTCCGCGCCCAGAGGCTGGACGCGGACTTGGTGCTCTCATCGTTGCAAGAACCGCGTCAACCATTCAGGCCGCAGCGCGCCGCTCGACAGGTCAAGGTTTCAGCGTCCCGGTTTGCCGGAATCCTGACCGGCGCGGGTTCCGCGCTCGCAGGCTGAAAAACCCTAGGAGGGCGCTGGGAAACTGCTGCGCGCCCCGCTAGCTGCGTTGCCGGGGGCCCACCGGTCCTCAGCGTACAGGAAATACGCTTCCGGCCGGTCCCCCCCGGCGCCTTGCTATCGGGTCGCTCGCGACGTTTCCCAGCGCCCTCCTAGGAGTGTGTCAGCGTCACTGCGGGAAGAACGACACCGGAATCACGATGGTCGCCCCACCCCCTTCAGGGGGTGAAAACTGCGCGCTGCCAACGCGGGCGGTCACGCAAGAGATGACCGTGCCGGAGAGACCGCCACCACCCGAGGGGCTGGCCCCGAGCACCTCGCCGTTGGGACCGATCTTCGCGGTGATGCGGATCGAGCCCTTCATGTCCGGGTTCTCCTGGAGGCCGCGGTTGTAGCAACGGCGGAAGCCCGCCGCCATCTTCGCCACGACGGCCGACGCATTGGCGACGCTGCCACCGGAGACGGCAGCACCACCTACGCTCGCATTGCCCGTGGGGCCTTTGACGACGGCGGCTTGACCACCGCTCGCCGGCCCCTCGCCCTTGCCGGTGTTGCCGATGGAGCCGAGACCGCCGCTGCCTGCTTCTCCCGGGCGCACGGTGCCCGAGCCCGAGCCACCCATGTTGAGGCCCGCGACGCCGTTCGAGCCGATGCCCTGATTGGAAGCAGCCGCGTTGTCGAGAAGGCCCGTCGGGACGTCGCCGCCGGAAAGCACGCGATCGGTCGAAGAACCGGAAGCGTTGAGTGCAGCGAGCATCTCGACGTTGAGCGAGTTGAGCTCGTTCGAGATCGCAGCGGCTTTCGCGTCGCTCACGCTTCCGCCGCCGGTGTTGCCCTTCGCCGGGCTGCCACCCGCGCTGGGCGTCTTCGGCTTGTCCGCTTCTTTCTCGGCGTTGGCGGTCGAGGCCTCGACGGGCGTCTCGGTAGGCGTCTCGACCGGAGGGGGCGGCGGCAGCTGCTTGAGCGACTCGATCAGCTGGGCCGTGTTGGTGTCGTCGTCGAGCACCGGGTCCATCCAGTCCGAGTAGATCGAGCCGACGAGACCGAAGTGAAAGAGAAACGAGAAGGCGGCGATGATCGTCGTTGTCCAGTCGATCGCCATGCCGTCACGCACGCTCGACGGGAGCTGCGGCTTCGGTTGGATCGGAGGCGGGGCGACGAACTGGAAGAGGAAAGTGGTCTCGCCGATGACGACCTTGCCCCGCGCCTCCTCGCTCAACGCGACCTGGTAGGCCTGCGCCGGACCTTGCTGGACCTTGCGCGCCTGACCACGGAGCGCAGAGAGGTCGCTGATGCCCGTCTTGAGGGCGACGCGGCCGCCCATGCCGTCGAGGAAGTTGAGGCAGTAGTCGTTGCCGACGAGCTCGAAGAGGCGAAAGTTCGGCGGGACGCTCTTCGTTGGAAGAACGAACATGCTCTTTTCGCTCGGGCCGACCGTGACGTGGGTGCGCTGCTTGACAACGCGCTCCTCGATCACTTTGCCACCCTGGACCAGGCCGATCCGGAGGACCTTCGGGCCTGATTGCGCGGAGATCGCCCGCATGACCGCGGTCATCTGACCGGGGCGGCCTGCCGGGGTGCCCTGCGCCTGCGGTGTCTGTTGCGTCATCGAACGAAGCCTCCGTCGAAGGTCCGGCAGAGTCGCCGGCCGAGACACTTCGACCGCGGTCGAGCGTCGAAGTTCCAAGTGAAAGTCGCGTCGCTCGCGAAAGGTTATCGTCGACCACCGCGCCGGTCCAGCCCGAGGCTATGACCGGTTGAGCGCGTGCCGGCGCAGGCGCGTTTTCCTGCGGCGCCTCCCGCGAAGAGCGAGACGAGCTCGTCGGCCCGCTGGCGCTGCATTTGCTCGAGGGTACGGGCGCGGCGGGTGAGACCTGCCCCCATCGCAGCGGCCACCGCGCCGACTCCAGCGGAGACCAGCGCCTGGATCATCCCTCCGCGGATCAAGCACACGCTGGCTGCGAGAACGCCGCCAAGCAGAGCGATGCGCGGGACGGCGCGATCCCAGCCGTGACTCGCTTCGAAGCTGGCCTCGATGTCGGCGAGACATGCGTCGATCGCAGATGCGCGAGCGTCTGACGAGTCGGCGTCGGCGACCTCGCGCGCGAGCTGGCCCTCCCAGGTGTCGGCCGTGGTGGACGAGACGGCCACAGCGACCCGTGTCGCTCTGGGCTCTCGGCGGAGGGATGCAATGAGCTCCCCGGCCGACGGGGAGAGCCTTCCGCGAACACGTTTGACTCGCCGCCAGGCAAGCGCCAACGCCAGCCACGCCGTCGCGAGGGCGAGCCCGATGCCCACTTTAGCTTTGCATGTCCAAACCTGGAGCCTGGCTCAGAATGGATCCTTGTAGATGGCCTTCTCGATGCGATCGAGAAACGGCTGGCGAAGCTCCGCGAGCGTCAGCTTGGGCTGGATGCGGCTCACGTCGACCGCGGCGATGGGCTTCTGGATGCGGCCAGTGATCGTGACTTCGGCCAACGTGATCACGCCGCGCTGATCGACGCTCGCCTGGCTCGCCGGCGGAGGCGCGGCAGCGGGTTGTGCCTGGGCACCGGATGCAAAGGTGGACGCGAGGAGCGCCCCGGCGAGCGTGGCGGCGATGCGAAGCATGGAGATCACGGGTCGTTCACTTTCTGGCGAGCAGCGCGGCGGCGCGATCAGAACGGGGCGCGGCGCGCAGCCGTCTCGATGCGGCCGATCGGAGAAAACGCGCGCAGCGGAATGGCCTTTTGCGTGGAGACGCGAGCGACCTCGACAGCGGCGAGCGGACGGGGTGCTCGCGATTTGATCACCACGCAGCGAAGCGTGACTTCGCCAGGACGAGCCGTACGGGGACTGCTCTGGACGCAAGCATCATCGGCGAGAGCCGGTGTGGCCCACGCCGCGCAAGCAGCTGCGACGAGCCCGATCCAGATCTTGAGGCTCCGGCTACGAAGTGCTCGAGCGTCCATGATTTCGGTTCTCCTGTAGGCATCATCCCAGGTGGGCACCGGGAAGGCTACTCATCCCCTTCGTCCACTGGCGGCTTGGCGCCACCCGCGGGAGGAGTCGCCGGAGGCTTCGCCCCGCCAGCTGGCGGGGCACCGGGGGCAGCAGGTGCACCCGGCTTGGCTGCACCACCAGGCGGCGGCGCGGCGGGCTTCGCCGGGGCGGCAGCAGCAGAGGCAGCCTCGAGCTCGCCGCGCTTGAGCTTGGCCCGCTGCAGGAGCTCCTCCGAGTCGTCGGCTTCACCCTTCTTTCGAAGATCCTGAAACTTCTTGAGCTCCTTGGAGGCCTCGTCGACTTGCTGCATGGGCGTCATGCCCGGGAAGGCCGGCGCGAACAGGTACAGCAGGCCGAGGTTGTAGTGGACCGCGGCCAGCGAAGCGTTCTTGGTGACCACGTAATCGAAGCGCTGCTTCGCTTCGGGGTACCGGCCGAGCAAGCGATACGTGTCGCCGAGCGCGAGATGCGCCGCGGCGTTCTCCGAATCGAAGCGCAGGGCACCCTCGAGAAGCGGCAGCGCCTGATCGGCATTGCCGGCCTCGAGCAGGAAGGTCGCCAGCTGCACGCGCGCCTCGACGAGATCGGGTCGACGGGCGATCGCTTTCTGAAACTGATCGCTGGCGCCGGCGCGGTTGCCCTGCTCCTTCAGGATCAGGCCGCGCAGGAGCAAGGCCTCGGCATTGTCCTTGTCGCGCGGGGGGTTCTCGGCCTTCGGCTCAAAGCCGTCGAGAATCGCCTGCAGCGTGTAGAGCGCGAGATCGATGCGGCGGTGCCGATAGTGGTCGCGCGCGATGACGACCATCGCCGGCCGATAGTTCGGGTTGTTCTTCAGCGCCTCCTGGGCGATCTGCTGCGCCGAGCCGGTGTCGCCGGCCATCGACTTGACCTCAGCCAAAGCCGCGGGGATCGCCGCGCTCTTCGGGACCTCGGTGCGCTTCTTGGTGAGGAACTGATCGGCCTCGCCCGCTGCACCGTTCTTCGCCTTGAGCATCCCGTAGGCGACAATCGCAGGCTCGTAGCTGCCCACGATGCCGTAGGCCTTCGCGTAACTCGCCGAGGCACCGGTCCTGTCCTTCAGGCGCTCCTGCACGACGCCGAGCGAGAAGAACGCTTGATAGGCGCTGGGATCAGCCTGGGTCGCCTTCGTGAACGAGTCCTTGGCGCCGGCGAGGTTGCCGCCGACGAAGGCCTGGATGCCGGTCTGGTAGTGACCAGCAGCCTCGCCATTCATCTGCGGTCGATCCACATCGATCCCGGCACCGCTGGGGTCGTCGGAAGCAGTGAACTGCTGCCCCGCCTTGGGGGTTCCACTGAGGTCGCCCGTGCCGACCTGCCCGCCTCCGGCGACGGGCACCTTGGCGGGCACCGCGTCGCCTGTGCAGGCCGCCGCCGAGAGGGCGAGCGCGGCGGAGATCGCGATGTGGCCGAAGCGGGAGAGACTGCTGCTCATGGCTTCACTTCGATCCTGCCGTGACCGGGAGGGGCGCGGGGATTCCGTCCGCTGCGAGCGGCGCTGTGAGGCCCGGCCGCGATCGGAGGAAGTAATTGTCGGTGTATGTGAACGGCGACTTCGTCTCAGGATCGACGACGCCCTGCGAGAACTCACGCATCTTCGGGTTTCCGAGGATGTCGGTGAAGAACGCGAGGCGCCGGATGGCATGATCGACCGCGTTGTTGCGGACCTTCCACGCGCGGCCCCAAACGACAGACTCGGCGTAGAACTTCACCATCGCCTTGTCCGCGTCATTCAGCGCGCGCTCGCGAGCCGTCCGCCATTGCTCGCGGCGACTCTGGCGGATCGCGTCCGCCTGCTCCTGCAGATCTTCCCGATCGCTCTCCTCCGCCTTGGCCAGGAGCGCTTCCTCCTTGGGGGTGTACATCTTGAGCGCGGGAGGCGCCGCGCTGTAGAGCCCGGTGCGAATGGAGTCGTAGAGCGAGCCCTGACGAGCGCGCGCAGCGACTGACCACGGCCGCGACTCGAAGCTCGTGATGACTGCCTGGAGCTTGGGGAACCAGACGTCATTGGCCTCGCTGAGATCCTTCTCGAAGGCTTCTTTGACCTTGTCGATGACGCCGGCGTAGCGGTGGTGATTCGTGTCGTAGTCCCACTTCGCCTTGAGCTGCTCGTCGATCTCGAGGAAGGCGCACTCCGCCGCCATGTCGGCTTCGCGGGAGCCCATCGCTTCTTTGGCGTTGGGCCCGGCCTTGAGGCCTTCGAACGCCTTGATGGTGTTCTGGCACCAGTTCTTGGCGCCTGCGTCGTTGCCCGCCCGTCGACCCTTGGCGGCGTAGTAGGCGGCCTGCACCACGTACTGGCCCGCGTCGGCGTTCGCCTTGTTCTTCGTGTAGTAGGCGTCCATCGATTGGATCGCCCTGACGCGTGCGGCCCGGTTGCCGCCGTCGTCGTTGCCGTTCTGATCCCAGCGCTTGAGATCGGCGCTCGCGACCAGGTAGTCGATCTCCGCCTTCTGCGAGCCGGGCGGCTTGAGATCGTAGAGGGTCTGGCGCGCGGCCAGCATCTTCGGCTCCTCGCCGACGTTGGCGTAGAGGATGACCGCATTGCGTGCTGCGTCGCGGCGCGGCGCTTCCTCGAAGCGCTTGTTCTTGCTGATGGTGTCGTACGAGGCGGCGGCCTGGCGGTAGTCGAAGAACAGGACGTAGGCACTGGCCAGCGAGTCCTGCGCGACCTTCAGGAACTTGACGCGCTCCTGGTACTGCGTCGGGTTGGCCGCCTTCGGCGGCTCCGCTTTGGGGTCGCCCTTCTCGAGCTTGGCGAGGTTGTCCTCGTTGCCATACTCCTTGATGAAGAGCGCATACATCGAGATGGCCTGGTCGTACTCGCCGACCTGCTTGTAGGCGTACGCGCCGTTCATCGCGGCTTCCGGCGCTTCGTCACGAGCCGGGGCCTTTTCCAGGGCGACCTTGTAGAGCGCAGCGGCTTCACGCCACGCCTTGTCGCGCTCGGGCCCGGGTTGCATCTTCTCCGCCTTCTCGAAGGCGCGAGCGGCGTCGATGTAGTACCCGCGCGAGATGGTGGGGCGCGCGATGTCGCCCTCCTTCACCTTCTGCTCCTCGCTGACCGCGCAGCTCCGGTTGAGCGCGGCCTCGGCGAGCTTGCGACTCTGCTCGACGTCGTTCTCGAGGTTCGACATCGTCGTCAGACGTTCCCAGGCCTTGTAGCCGAAGGGGGTCTTGCCGCACTGCTGCTCGTAGATCGGCTGGAAGCGCTTCCGCGCCTCGGCGAACTGGCCGTACAGGAAATAGTAGTTGGCGGCGTCGAACTCGTAGACCTGCGACTGCGGGACCTTGACGCTGTCGACTTCCTTCATGACGTCGACGGCGGGGGGCACGCGGCGAACGTAGTCTTCACGCGCCGAGATCGCGGCGACGACAGGCGCCGGGACTTGCTCGCGAATGACTTTGACCTCTTTCGTGCCCTCGTTCTCGAGCTTCACGCCATCGCGCTCTTCGAGACCTTCGCGGCCGCTCGAGTCCTTGTGCTTGCGGTACTCGTCGAGGAGTTGCTGGTGCGAAACGTCGACAACGAAGAACGCCGAGGGCTGGAGGTACTTGTCGTCCTCGTTGGAGTCGCGCACGTCGATGGCCGACTTGCGCGCGACGTCGACCTGCGCCTGGGTCGGCGAACGCCCCATGGCGACGGTGATGACCACGCTCTTGTGGTGCGCATCGGCGAGCCAGAACCGGCTCTCGTAAGCGTCCGACGAGTTCTCGTCCTGCGTGAGGTAGCCCTGCCAACCTTGCGCAGCGAGCTGGTACTCCTTCAGGGCGCGCTCGAACGTCTTGTCGCGCGAGGCCTTGTCGGAGTCGCCGAGCGCGACCTGCACCAGAGCGCGGCCGCCGTTGGTGTGATCCGCTGCCGCGCGGCGCAGACCGCCACGAACCAGCTTCTCCGCCGTCTGGATGGCCTCGGGATCGTCCTTGTTGGCGTCGACCCAAGCGGTGTTGCCGACGTACTTCGCGAGCTTGGTGCGCGCCTCGAGCGCCTTGGCGCTGAACTCCGCGTACTCCGGCGTGCCTTCCCGCGCGCCCCGAACGAGCGTGTCGTAGATGTCCGCGATGTTGTTTTGCACCACTGGTGCGTCGCGGTGCATCGGCCACTTGGTGAGGATAATCTCGGACAGCTCGATCGTGTTTTTGTACTGATTGAGCTCGCGATACTCCTGCGCGAGCGCCTTGTAGATGTCGACCGTCCACTTCTGATCCTGGGGGATCAGCGCAGGATCCTGAACGCGATCGATGCCGATGTGCATCTTCTTCTCGACCTGGTCGGGCGTGAGCGACGAGTCGTCGAGAACGTCGTTGCGCGGGATGTACGGCTCGTCGGCAGTCGGGCCGTCGAAGTCGAGGTACGTCAGCGAGCCGGCGATGTACGTGAAGGCTTCGCTGCGGAAGTCGGCGCCCGGGTCGCCGGTCAGCTTCTCTTGCTCGTCGGCGTGCTTCAGGAGCTGGACGAACTGCGTGACGCTCGTTCGGTAGCGCTGCTGCTTGTAGTAAGTCCAAGCGAGCTTGTACATCGCGACGCCGTAGACGGGCGGCTTCTTGAACTCGAGCGAGTGCCGGTAGGCGGACTCCGCGCGGTTGAAGTTGAACGGCCCACCGGCGCGGCTGACCTCGTTGAAGTGGTAGTCGCCGATGAGCCACCACACCTCGGCGAGGTAGCGCGGCTCGTCACCGGTTGCGGTCTTCTGCGCGACCGGCTTGCAGGTCCGCGGGAACGGATCCAGGAAGCCCGACTCGTCGGTGAGATCGCTGCCGCCCTTGCCGTTCTTGGGTCGCGCCGGGGCGCGGGCAGGCGGTCGCTTGGCGCCACCGCTGGTCTTTGCAGGGCCGGCGTCGGGGTGCTGGGCTTCCCACCCGCGCCAATACTCCTCGTCGTGGTCCTGGGGGAGCGGCGCGACCTTATCCTTCCTGGGGTCCTGCGGATCGGCCTCGGTCGGATAGACGAACTGGTCGTGGCAGACGAGCGAGCGCCACACCTGCTGGGCCTCATCGAGGCGCGCCGAGTCGGCGTAAGCGTGGCCGAGATAGTAGAACACGCCCGCGATCTCGCGATACTTCGGGAACTCGACGAGCAGCCGCTTGTAGAGCCCGATGGCGGGCTCGAGTCCATTGGCGAGCGCCTCCGGCGAGTCGTCGGTGCTGGCGCGCGCGCGCTCCTCGTAGAGCGCGGCAAGGCGGAACATCGCGTCGGGCGTGCTCTCGGGGTGGGCGTTGACACCGCTGTAGCGGGCGACGAACGCCTCGAGCTTGGCGATGGCCTCAGCGCGCGCAGCGTCCAGCCCCTTTCGCTCGATGTCGATCTCGGTGTCGAGTGCGGTGATGACGCGCTTGCGTCGCTCCTCGTAGTGGTGTTGGACGATGCGCGTGATCGTGCCGCGATAGTCCTTGGCACCGGCCTCGTACGCGCCGGCCTCTTTCTGGAGCTCGGCGAGGGCGGCGAGCTGATCCACGGAAGGCGGCGGCAAGGGCGGAGCGCCACGGGTCGGCGGGACCACCGCCGGCGCGACGGCAGGCGAGGCTGGTGCAGCGGAGCCGCCCGGTAAGGTGGCGGCGGCCGGCGAAGAGCCGGGCGAAGATCCGCTGGGCGCAGGCGCCGCAGAGCCACTCGCAGGCACTGCGGACGAACCGGCGGGAGGCGTTGCACCCGCCGGAGCTTTGGCACTCCCTGCGGGCGCTGCCGGCTGCGCCAACGCGGTTTGAATCGCGCCGGGCGCGACCGCCAGGAGTGTTGAGAGGGAGAGCGTCGCGACGAGCGCGCGACCACCGAGGCGTCGGCTGAAGGAGAGGTGCTTCATTTCGATTCCCCGCTGGGTGCGGGCGCGGACGGGGGTGTCGGCGGAGCTGCCGATGGCGGTACGGGCGGCGCGGTGGGGACGTCGTACGCCTCGCCGCCGTCGTCGAGCACCTCGTTGAGCTCGTCGGTCAGGACGCGCAGCTCGCGAGCACGCTCGCGCTGGAGATTGCGGACGCGCGTGATCTGCTCCTCACGGACTTCCCACGCGTGTTCGGTGATGCCGACGTCGGCACGCAGCACGACACTCTTGAGGCGATCTCGCACGAGACCGAAGTTGCGCATCGCCACTTCGCCGACGACCTGTCGCGACTCGCCGTCGAGCTCGGTGAGGCGCCCGCCGTACGTGACGAGACTCTGACGCTCCTTGTCGACATCCGCCTTCACCAGGCCGGTGCGGCGCTCGGTTTCGGCTTCGAGCTCCGCGCGGACCGCGGCGATGCGCTCGTCGGTTGCAGCGGCATTGCTGAGGAGTGGCGAGACGCGGCCCGCATATACCTGGAGGCTGCTGCCCCCGGCGCCGTTGCCGGCGAGACGGACCTCGTTCTCGAGCGCTTCGCGATAGGCGGCGCGGACCCGATCGTCCTCCACGTAGCGCTGGTCGCCGAAACCGGCCTGAAGCCGACCGCGACGGATCTGGGAGCGCAGGTCTTGCAGCTCACGCTCGTAAGTGCCGAGCTGCTGCTCGTTGGCCTGCAGCTCGCTTTGGAATTGGGTGACCGAGGCGGGGTCGCGAACGACGCCGAGCTGCGGGCTGTCCTGGACCATTCGGCGCAGCCCGTTGACCGTGGCCTTGAGCGTCGCGACCTGCAGCTCGAGGACCTTCACCGCCTGCGACACTTTGTTCCACTGGCGCTCGGCCTCGGTCTCGCGATTCGCGAAGTCCGACTCGGTCGCGGGAATGCGCTTCATGCGGGCCTCGAGGGCGCGGCGCTTGCGGCGCCAATCCCCGAGCTCACCCGAGAAGTCGTCATCTTCCGTGTCGTCCATGCCTTCGCCCAGCTTCAAGCGGGCGAGGCCGACGGTGTTCAGCAAGGCGAGGGCCCGCTCCTGGCCGGCTCGGAGCTCGGGGAACGCACGGACGCGGTTCGGCGAGTTGAGGACAGAGTCGAGGCGCTCGATGTGCTCGTTCGACGACTTGATGAGATCGCGGCACTCGTCGAGATCGTCGATGATCGCGAACGCAGCCGGCCCATTTTCGGCTTCGCGGGCCCAGGTCAGAGCCAGCGGAGGAAGGGGCTGCCCCTCCAGGGACTCAAGCTGGTCCTTGCGGAGCTTGTCGAAGTACGCGCCGGGATCGCTGGTCGAGCCGAGGAAGGCGTCGACCTTCTCGCGCATGGGATCGTAGGTGGTTCGCGTGCCTTCGTAGATCTGGACGGCGTTGTCGAACTGGCCCGCGCGCAGCATGAGGTCGCCGCGGAGGAGTGAGGCGTCGGCAATGTCCTGGTTGTTCGGGTCGGCTATCTGCAGAACCTCGAGCGCTCGGCGTGCACGGTCGACGTCGCCGAGGCGGACGTACACCCAAGCCAGCTCGTAGAGCATGGTGCCGAACTCGGGCGAGCTGCGATCGATGCGGTTGTACGCGTTGAGAGCCTGGGTCCACTGGTCAGCTTCGTAGAAAAGGCGGCCGATGGCCAGCCACGCGAGGTCGACGACGTGGCGCTGCTCCGGCGTCTTCGCTGGCAGCTGCGTCACGCGAGTGAACGCGTCCACCGCAGCGGCGTAGCGAGATGGCGGCGATGACGGAGGAAGATCGCTCGGGTCGGCCGGAACCGGGAGAGGGGCCGCCTCTTTTACCGAGACGAGCCCGGCCATGTAGCGCGCTTGGTGCGCATGCGAGCTGGTGTCCTGGACCTGCGAGAGCGCATCGCGCGAGGCGGGATAGTTCCTCTTCTGGAAATAGGCGCGGCCCTTGGCGTACTGGAGGAGCCCCGAAGCCTCGGGCGGGATGCGCTCGAGGATCGGGATCACCTCGTCGAGGAGCTTGTCGTCCTTCTTGCGGAGGGCGATGTCGACGAGACGACCGACGGCCTTCGCCTGGTAGCTCGAGAAACGTGGATCGCCGCTTTCGTCGACGACCTTCTTGAAGGCGCGGCGGGCGCTCCAGAGCTGGCCGGACTGGTAGTAGGTCTCGCCGAGCATCGTGAGCCCGTCGGGATACGCGGTGGGGTGATCCGCGTGCTTTTCGACGACCTGGTTCAGGACGTTGGAGGCCGAATCCCAGTCCTTGGCGCCCATGAGAAGAATCGCATCAGCGATCTTTTGCTGCGGCGTCCGCTCCGACTGGCGGCTCTTCTGGACGGCCTGCCGGATGCTGGGGATAGCGGAGTCGGCGCCCGAGACCTCGCGCTGCGCGTCGGTCAGCGCCGTACCGGCGTCGATCGCCAGAGCAGGTGACGACGACGCCAGACCTGTGACCAGACCTGTGATGACGGCCGCAGCGGCGACCCACTGCCGCCGGGACAGGAGGCGGGAAGCGCCTCCGCGGCGTGTGCCGCTGAGGGAAGGAAGTGAGCGGATCATGGCAACCATGCCTTTGTCATCGAGAGCTTCGGTGCTTCACCGACGTCGCGATTGGAGGACCTGCGAAAGTCATCAGACCCAAGGTGAGAGGAGCGTTCGGGTCTGCGAACGCTCCGGGCATCTCACTGGGCCGGCGTGGCCCCAGGGGCGGTGGAAGCGCTTTCCGCAAGGCCCGTCGAGACCTTTTCGCGGTAACGAATAGCCGGACGCTCTTCGAGCGGCGTGGTGACGCCGCCCTTTTCGTAGGCGACGGCATCGAGGTTCATCGTCTTGCCGTCCACTGCGGTGAACGAGTGGCTCGAACGGACCTCGAATCGATAGCCGCGAAGGTACGAAAACACGCCGTAGCCGTGCCCCTGGAGGTTCACCAGGACCTGCATCGTGTGGTCGCCGGGCGGGATGGTCCCGTTGAAGATGGGGATCTGCTCCTGCTCGCTCAGGGCGCCCGATTGGTCGGTCTTGTTGTACTGGACCGCGCCGTCGACCACGAAGAGGAGGCGCGTGACGCGGAACGCGTCCGACAGCTCGTTGGAGAACCGGATGACCGCACGCGATCCGGCGCCGCCGCCAGAAAGAATCGTGTCGCTCAGGAGCGACAGGCGCGTGTGACTCCGCCGGATCTGCTCCTTCAGCTCGTCGATCCGCTGTTCGAGATCGCGGAGACGGACTGCATAAGTCGCGCCGTCCACCTGGGTGCCGTCCGGCGCGGTGGTGGTCGGCGCGGCCGACGAGCTCGTCGGGTTGGCAGCGGCCGAGCCGGCGTCGGTCGGAGCGGGCGTGCCTGAAGCAGGCGTGGCCCCCGTTCCGGGTGCCGGCTTTGCAGGCGTGCCAGCTGCGGGCGCCGCTGGTGCTCCGGCGGGCGGCTTGGCGGCCGAGCCGGACGCCGGCGGCGCGGCGCTGCCGGCCGGCGGCGCGCTCGCGGGTGGCGCGGTCTTGGGGGCAGCGCTTCCGGCCGGCTGAGCTGCCGCCGTGGAAGAAAAGACACCGATGACCAAGGCCGCGGAGCCGAGGGTCCGAAGGAGTCGCTTCACGTATCTACCCCAAGGTGAAAGGAGGCCGAGCACTCGGTGCGCCCACTCGCATGAGATGACCCCTCGATGGTCGAAAGGTCACAAAGGGAGGGAAGCTGTCCGCGCGCCGCGGGAGGATAGGCGCCCACCGCCCCTCCTGGCAACGACGCCCTGTGGCCCAGCCGGATTCGGTCGCCGGGAGCTCTCGCGGCGACCGTCGGGGTCACACCTCGAGGAAGTCGTATAGGCTCCCGCACCGTGGGGCCGGAGCGCGGAGACCCGAGGCGGCACTCGTCCGTCGAAGGAGAGGCCGCAAGGTGGCGGAAGCATGCCCCTCTCCCAGACGTCATCTCGTCGTGCGCTCTTCGTATCGAAGCTGGCCGGGCTCTCCTACCGGGCGCGCGGAGCTGACGATGGCGGGCCGCGGGACCATGCAGAGTCGACACGACGACCCGCCCGACGAGGTCCTTCTGGCGAGGTACGCCGCCGGCGACCGGTCCGCGTTCGTCGAGCTGGTCGCGAGGCACGAAGCGGCCCTCTACAACTTCGTCCTGAGGCAGGTGCGATCGCCCGCGCTCGCGCAGGACATCGTCCAGGACGTCCTCGTGCGCGTCGTGCAAGGCGTCGGCGACTTCAAGGGCCAGAGCCGCTTCTCCACTTGGTGCTTCACCATCGCGCGCAACCTCTGCATCGATCACGCGCGCAAACAATCGCTTCGCCGGCACCCGTCCCTCGACCAGCCGGGGGCGGGAAGCGACGATGGTGAGGGTCAGACCCTCGGCGACCGCACGGCTGACCCGCGCGCCGCCGTCGACCGAGCCGTCATCGGCGATCAAATCGGCGACTCGATCGCGCGCGCCGTGGACGCGCTCCCCGACGATCAGCGCGAAGTGTTCCTCCTGCGCGAGGTCGGACAGGTTCCCTTCAAGGAGATTGCCGAGATCACCGGAGTGCCCGAAAACACCGTGAAGAGTCGGATGCGCTACGCTCTCGAGCGACTGCAGCGAGCGCTGGCCGAGTACGAGGACTACGCCAAAGCGCTGTCGTGACCATGATGGACTGCGAGACCTTCGATCGAGACGTCGTCGACCTCCTCTACGAGGATGGCGATCAGGCGTCGCGCGAAGCCCTGGCGCTCCACGCCGCGACTTGCGCCCGGTGCGGGGCCGCGCTGGCTGCCTTGCGGTCGACCCGCGCGAACCTCGCTTCCTTGGCCGTGGCCCCGCCCGAGGGTCTGACGAGGCGAATCCTCGAAGCCGAAGCGCTGGCGCGACGCCCGGCCCCGCTGTCGCGGCGTGTGGCGAGGGGCGCGTCGTGGGCGGGGAGCCTGGCGATGCGTCCGCAGTTCGCGATGGCGGCGATCTTCTGTATTGCCGTCGGCTCCAGCCTGCTTCTGCTGCGCGCACGCTCGAGCTCCGTTCCAGGCCCGATGAGCGTTCGAGAAACAGGGGCTCCGGCTCCCGAGTCCCCTTCCCCGGCGGCAGCGCCTGCCGAGGCCTACGCCAAACCCGGGACGAAAGGCCGCTCAGACGAAGGGATGGAGGCGAGGGCTCCGGCGGCGACCGCGACCGCGGCCGCTTCAGCGGCGGCGCCGGCCGCCGCGCTTCCTCCCGCGACAGTCGCCAGTGCGGCGAACATCGCTTCTTCGACCGACGACGGCCGGCGCGCCCTCGATCGCGCGCTCGCCGAGCTGCGTCGCGGGGGCTGCGAGATCGCAGCTCCCGACCTGCGTGCAGTCGCTGGAAGCTACCCCGACACGCTCGAGGCCAAGCAAGCCGCACGAGAGCTCGAGGGCTGCGCCCACGTGGGCGGGCCGGCCAAGGCCAAGGACGGCGGACCACCAAGCGCCGGTGAAGCCCCGTCCACGGCGCCGCGGTGAACCGACCGAGCGGCCGTCACCGACAGGCTGCTCCCGTTACCTTCCCGCTCGGCATCCGAACGTTGCCGGCCTCCTGCGACTGCGGAGTATCCTCGGCCCGCGATGCGTGTTGCTCCCCTTTTTCTCGCCGCTGGCTCTGCAGCCTGCGTCTCCGTTCTCGTCGCGGCCTGCGGCGAGCCCCCTACGGCTGCGATCGGTCTCGTCCTGAAGACCGAGCAGGGGCTCCTCGACGAGGCGACGAGCGTGACGCTGAGCGTGTTCGATGGGGACGTCATCGCATGCCAAGTGGATGGGAGCGCCGGCGTCATCCCGGAGGGCGCCCAGACCTTCGAGCTGCAGAAGGACGGATGCGAGGGCGATGCGGTGTGGTGCGGGGAGATCTCGCTCGATCGTGACGATGCCTCGAAGGTCTTCTACGTCGACGTCGAGGGCCCCGGCGGCATCCTCGCGCAGGGGTGCGCGGCCGCGAAGATCGACCAGGACCCGGTAACGGTCGACATCAAGATCATTCGCTTCGTCGAGCCGGGTTGCTGCAACGATGGCACCCTCCAGGCCGGTGAGCAGTGCGACTCGGCTCAGATCGCGCCGAGCTCGTGCGACGGCTCCGCAGGCGGCGAGTGCAAGGGCGTACCCGAGGACGCGGTGTGCAACTGCGACTGCACCACGAAGGCCATCCCGATCGATCGTCGCGCCGACGAGGCCCTCGCGGGTGTGGACGAGAAGAGCGATCTGGTGATCGTCTTTTCACGCGGCGACCTCGAGCTCGACAATGCGCTGCGCTGCGCCTTCACCGACACCGCCGGGGACACCGTCGGCGAATCCGACGTGGGGGTCCGCTACCTCGCCTCCGACACGTCACCGTTCGACCCGATCGAGAACAACGACGTCGCCGACCCGCTGTTCGTTCCGCTGCAGTGCTCTGACCCGGATGGCGCTGGCGACGGGCGGAGGCAGAAGAGCCCGGCGATGGCGAACGTCTCGAACGATTCGACGCCGCTGGTCTACCTGAGCGACGAGTTCGACATCGGCACGTTCGACGGCTACCTCGTCAACCTAGGACCGGAGGGCTGCGCCGACGATCCGCCGGTCGTCTTCAGCAGCGATGGCACGGTCGACAACGTCGATATCGCCGCTGGGCCCACCGGCATCGCGCTCATCGTCTACGGGCAAGGTGGCGCCGTGCAAGGCCGCTTCTGGGGCCAGGACACCGGCTTCGGCGAGATCTTCGAGATCGCGCAGCTCGGTGGCAATCCGCGGGTCGCCGGATCGCCGGTCGGTTGGGCGGTCACGTACACCAGCGCGTCGGGCACCGACAGCGACGGCGTGGTCGCGCGCACCGTCAACCTCGTCTCCAACCTCCCCAACGTTGGCCCGGTGATCGCGGTCAACACGGTGACGCAGGGCGCCCAGGATCAGCCGGACGTCGCGATGCTCAACGACGGGCGCTTCGCGGTGACGTGGCGCAGCGGGGGCGACGTCTACGCGCAGCGCTACAGCGCCGGCGGGTTCGGATCCCAAGGCGATCAGGATGGGCCGATCAACACGGTGACGGACGGGAGCCAGGGCGACCCGCGGATCGAAGGCAGCGGAGCGACGGGCACGTTCTACGTGGTGGCCTGGGCGGACTCCGGGTCCGGCGAGATCCGCGGCCGCTTCCTCGGCGATGCGACCGGCTTCCTCTTCAACAGCGTCACGGGGCAGAACGACGAGTTCACGGCGAGCCCGGTCGGCGTGATCGGCGCCCGCTCCAAGCCCGGGATCTCGGTCGGCGGCGCGGCGAGTGTCGCCATCGGCTGGCAGGACGCCAGCGCCGGCAGCGCGGGCGTCTACGTGCGGCGCTTCCCGCTGCCGACGTCCAAGTAAGGGCCCGCCCAACAATTGCTCTTGCACGCAGGCCGGTACTCGCTCCGGTCTCGGCCCAGATGCCGCGCCCGGCGGAGCGCGCTTCGGCGGCGAGCTGCAGGTAACGCCGGCGGCTCATCCCTCACAATCCTTCGCGATGGATTCCACGGCGCTGGCTACTCCCCAGCCGCCCCGCCTCCGCACCCACCTCACCCCTCCACCTCTTCGCCGAAGATCGCCTCGCGGCAGAGCTCGTCGGCCACGAGCACGATCTCGCTGGCGACGTCCGTACCGATCAGCACCGAGGCCCAGGGCAGGGTGCGCGCAGGCCTCGGAGGCTCCGTGGCGGGAGGCGCGCAGTACGTCTCGTGGATCCACGAAAGCGACTTCGTGCGCGCCGTCGTGCACCTCATCGAAGAGACCGACATCGAGGGCCCGGTGAACCTCGCCGCGCCGAACCCATTGCCGCAGCGCGAGTTCATGGCGGCGCTTCGCAGCGCGTGGGGGCGATGGCTCGGCCTGCCGGCTACGGCGTGGATGGCCGAGACAGGCGCCTTCTTCCTGAGGACGGACACCGAGCTCTTGCTCAAGAGCCGCAGGGTCGTGCCCGGCAGGCTGCTCGCGTCGGGGTTCGAGTTCGAGCATGCGCAATGGTCGGAGGCTGCGCGCGGCCTCACTGCGCAATGGCGCGAAGCCCGGGCCACGCGTGATCGCGACGCCGAGCCGGCGGAGACGAGTCTGAGCGCCGCTCTCAAGGGCGCGACCGTGGCATTCGCGGCGCACGCGCTGTTCTGCGTCGGGTACGTTGCGCTCGCGGGCCGCTTCGGGGCCGACAGCTTGGAGAACCTCCGCGCGCTCGGGGTCCTCATGGGGTTCGCGCTCCTGCCGACCCTGCTCGTCGGCGCGGGTCTGGGTTGGCTGGCGCGGCAGCTGCGTCGAGCGCGTGCGCTCTCGCTGGCGATCGTGGCCATGCTCGCGGTCGTGCTCGTCTTCATCCTGACCTTCGGAGTCTTCATGGGTCTCGCGTTGGCGCTCATCTTCAGCGTGGCGCTCGCGCCGATCGCGATTGTCTCCGCGGTGGCGCTCGCGTGGTGGGTGCGGCCGTCGGGGGTCGAGGCGGCTGTGGGTGCGCCGACGGGTCGAGGGCGCTGGTGCTTGGGTGCGCAGGGCTGAGGCCTCGACCGCTGGCCCGAGGAGCTGCCAGTCGTCGCTGGAGGGCCGGGGAGCGTAGGTGGAAGCGCGGCTCGCCTGCCCGACTCCCACCGGGAAGCCCTGCTTGCCCAGGGCGCTTGCAACCGAGGAGACCGACGCATGAGCCCGTCGCCGCTGACGTCGATGTGAATCGGTTCACCCCCACCTGCGTGGAGACGACCATGCGTATCGGCGTGGCGGTGAACCCGCGAGCGCGAATGAGGCGGCCAATTCCCGAGATGGGCGGGGTTTAGTTCGCCGCGGCGTCTTCGCGGAGGTAGGCGATCGAGCGGACCGTCTCGACGAGACGTTCGCGTTCGGACGGCGCAAGATCGATGAAGCGGATCCCCATGCCGGGGTTGGGGTTGTCGCCGCCGGGGCGCACGTGGTTGACCCACTGCACCGATCCGCGGAGGACGAGCTCGCCCGACGGTTCGGCGCCCGCTTCGAAGGCAGCAACCCCCGCACCAGTGCGTGGCGAAAAGCGGAGGGTGAGCTGCGTTCCCGCCTGCAGAGGCGACTCGGTGCGCACGAAGATCCCGATCGCCGAAATGTTCGTGATCGACGCATAGAGGAACGTGTCCTCGGTCGTGCAGTCGACCGACCATTCCACGTCGACGCGGCGCGCACTGCGACGGTTGGCTCCGGAAGAGGGGGCCGACGCGTCGTCGCCTTCTATGGGCGCGTCGCTCGTTGCAGCCCGAGGATGCACTTCGTGAATCCCTTGGTCCGCCACCTCGATGCCACTCGCCGGCGCTCCGTCGTCGCTCGGCCGGTTGGCATCACTGGGATCACCGGTTCGGCTGGCTCGAGGTGCGCTGCCGCCTGCCATGACCCATTTCGAGTAACCCCGCGCAACGGCCGCGTCGAGCGGCATTTCGTCGAGACGAATCAGCGCACGATGAGCTTTCCGAGGCGCGCGCGGTCGAGGCTTGCGGCACCCTCGGTGACCTTCATTCGCGTCGTGCCGGCGAAGAACCCGAAGTAGACCTCGGCCTCGCCTATTGGAAAGTTCGCCTCGAGCAGGACGTCGCAGGTGAGCACGACGACGTCGCCAGGTAGCCAGGAGGGCGGCGGATACCCGTGATCGACGAACGTGTCATCGCCGTTGAATCGCAGCTTCTTGCGGTCGATATGGAGGAAAGGCGCGTAGCTTGCGTCGAACGTCCCGATCACGCGCAGGTAGACCTTGGCCTGGACGCGGGTGCGCGTCGGCACGGCATCGATCAGGGCGCCGCCTTGGTCGCGAAGCTCCCACCCGACGAGCTCGATCTCGTCGCCGAACTGCGCGTGTTGCGAACGCGCCGGCGCCGGCGCCTCGTCGAGGACGACGTCGCGCAGCGGCGAGCGCTGGGGCATGCCGGCGAGATCGCTGACCGCGAGCAGCGTCTGGCTCGACGAGGCATCGACCACCGGCAGATTGCGACCGAAGCGCGCGCGGTGGAGCATGTTGAGCTTCGCCAGCTCGCGCTCGGGCACCACCAGCCACCGGCGCGGGAGATCTCCCCCGGGCTTCGTGGCGGCGGGCGGCGCGTCGTCCCCAGCGAACCACCCGAATGCGGAATCGGCACGGGGGAACGCCCGGACGTCACCACCTCCGTGGTAGTCGACCAGGCGCGGGCTCATCCCGACCAGACCGAGCGACTCGCCGCTGCGGTGCAGTGAAGCGAAGGCCTCGAGCGCCTCGCGCGGCGAGAGCTGCGCAGCAAGCGTCGGGTAAAAATCCAAGACGAAAGCAGAGGCGAACGCTGACGCCATCGCGACACCCACCATCGGCGCCGAAGTGCCGAGTCGGCGCGCGAACCAGCGGAGGGCATCGGCGCCCAGCGTGGGGATGGCGAGCCCGACCGCGAGCCCGACCGGCGCCAGCCAGAACAGGTGCAAGAACATGCGCTGGTAGAGCTCTGGCAGGCGGACGATCGAGCTCCAGTCGAGCCAGCGGCCGACCGCGACCATAGCGGCGAGGCCGACCAGCGTGGCCTCGATCACGACCAGCAAGAACGCGAGATGTCCGTTCCACGCCGCCGAAACGTCGGCGAGGAGCGTGCGGGCATCGGCGATGCGCGCGGAGAGCACGCTCGTTGGGTGCGCGACCTGTCGTTCGGCGGAGCTTGGGGCGGTTGGCGTCCCGCCCTCGGCGCTCGAGCCGGCCACCGCGGTGCGCGTACCGATCGACGCGGCGATGGCCAGCGGCACCCCGACACCCGCCGCGACGATTGCTACCCAACGCTTCTCGGTGACCGGGGGGCTATCCAGGAAAATGCTGGCGGCTCCACCGAACGCCGCGACGATCCGGTCCGGTTCGCGCACCAGGTCGAGCCCGAGGATCGCGGAGGCGATCAGCGTCGCGAAGGCGGCGACCCGCGAAGGCGTGGCGCCTCGGGCGAGATCGTCGAGCGCGAGCGCGACCAGCGCCGCCACCGCCGCGACGCCAGCGAACGGGACGTCGATGGCCCACGGCCCGACGAGCGTGCTCGCGGCCAAGGCGCATCCCGCCCCGAGCAGCAGCAGGATGCGCAGGGCGCCGGCCTGCGGTCCGGCCGCGGATTCTTCGCCGGCAGGACGATGGGATGGTGCCTCTGGGGGGGGAACCGCCATCGCTCGCGCGATCGCAACGGGGACGAGAATGCTCCAAGGAAAGAGCGCATGGCCGAGCCGACGCGCCATCGTCTCGAAGGTCGCGCCCGACGCGGGCGCCTCGAACGTCATCGCCGTCACGCGCGTGACCACGCCATCGGCGGTTGCCCGCAGCACGCTCGCCTCGTCGAGGAACGTGAGGAGAGAAGCGATGCCGAGCGCCAGTGCGGTCGTGCCGAACATGACGCGGCGCTGGGCGGTCTCGCGCCCGAGGGCTGGCATGACCAGGAGCGAGCCCAGACCGACCGCGATCAACGGGACGGACACCCCGAAGAGGAGGCCCCGCGAGAGAAAGCCGCAGGCGAGACCCACGATCGCCAGGACGGCCCATGATCCCGTCGCCCGGGTGCGCGCCTCGAGGACGAACCCCGCCAGCCCCGCAAACGCGATCGCGAACGATCCCATCGACGCCGCATCGCCGAGCATCGTCCGGGCGTGCACCGTGTAGAGCGGCGTAGAAGCGAGGACGACCGCACCGATACCGGCGGCGCGCGGGCCCGCAAAGCGCATCAGGAGATGCCAGGTCGCGGCGAGGCCTGTCAGGGCGAAGAGGGCCAGCGCCAGACGCCCAGCCCAGGGATGCAGCCCGAAGAGACGGAAAGAAGCTGCCATCGCGACGAAGGGCAGCTCGCCCGATCGGAGGTCGCCGAGCGTCGGCGCGGAGGTCGGATCGCCGGCCACACCGAGTGAAGCGGCTCGGAGGAGGCCGACTGCGACGCGCCTCGCCTGCTCTGCCGACGAAAGCTCGCGGGGCTCCCAAATCCCGGCCCGGCTGATGGGGGCCACGATCATGGCGCCGCTCAGAAGCAGCGCCCCGAAGGACACGGCGGCTCGAGATCGAGAGCGCGCCACGCGGAGCGCACCGTACTCCAAGCCCCCCAATGTGGTAAGGCGCGCCGGATGAACAAGGCGACAGGCTCGAGAAGCGCGCGAGGCGGGCGAGGTGCCCCGCGTCCGGGCGGCCCGGGCCAGGGTCGCCCCCGTGGGCCGAAGAAGCCGGTCGAAGGCCCGCTCGCACGCAAGAACGCGCGCGTCCGGGAGGAGATCGCCGCGACGCAGGCCGCCCACCATGCTGCGCGCCGTCTCGAGAAGGTCCCGCCGAAGCCGGCTCAGCCCGCTGCGAAGGATGCGCGCGGGCCCTCCAAGGGTCGTCCGCCGCGTGGCGAGCCGGCTGCGCGCAAGGGCGAGCCGCAGAAGGACGCACGTCCGGATCCGCGCCGGGATGCGCCGCGAGAGGGCGCTCGGTTCGACCCGCGACGGGATGCACCGCGACGCGCACCCGCGCCCGGCTCGGCTCCCCGAAAAGACGATCCGCGTCGCGGACCCGCGCCGGCGCCGCGCAATGACGATCCGCGTCGAGGTCCCGCGCCGGCGCCGCGCAACGACGATCCGCGTCGAGGTCCGCAGCAACCGACGAACGATCGCAAGGCGACCCCACGCGACGATCGCAAGGCGACCCCACGCGACGATCGCAAGGCGGCCCCACGCGACGATCGCAAGGCGGCCCCACGCGACGATCGCAAGGGCCCGCCGCCCCGCAAGGGCGCGCCCCCGCCCGGAAAGGATGCCTCCGCCCGCAAGGACGCGGCAGCTGACCCGACGCGCACGCCTCGCCCCGCGATCGAGCCGACCAAGGCCATGCTGCGCGATCGCGAGGGCCCCGTGCCCACTGGGCCGTCGCGTTCGGGCTCGGTCGCGATCGTCGGGCGCTCCAACGTCGGCAAGTCGACGCTGCTCAACGCCGCGCTGGAGATGCCGCTCGCCATCGTCTCGCCCACGCCGCAGACGACACGCGACTCGCTCCTCGGCGTGGTCCGCCACGGAACGGCCGAGGTCGGCCTGCTCGACACGCCTGGCATCTTCGAGGCGGAGACGGCGCTCGATCGCGCCATGATCCGCGCCGCAAACGATGCGACCGCGGATGCCGACGTGGTCGTCTTCGTGACGGCCGTCTCCAAGACGGCGACCCAGAACGATGATCCGCTGAGGCCCCATCGGCGCGACATCGAGCTGCTCAAGGCCCTGCCCGCCTCGGCCAAGGTCGTGATCGCGGTCAACAAGATCGATCTGGTCAAGGACAAGCGGCGCCTCTTGAACCTGCTGACCGCGCTCGGCGAGGCCCGCCCCGTCGAGGCGATCATCCCGATCAGCGCGCTGCGCGAGGACGGCGTGCGCCGCGTGCTCGACGAGGTCGCGAAGCTGCTGCCCGAGGGCGAGCCCCGCTACGCCGAAGACGACGTCACCGATCGCCCGGCGCGCTTCTTCGCCCGCGAGTACGTCCGGGAGCAGATCCTCCTGGCGACGCACGAGGAGGTCCCGCACGCGGTCGCCATCACCATCGACGACTGGGTCGAGGGCGACGGCAAGCGCGCGACGCGGGTGTCGGCGACGATCCACGTCGAGCGCTCGGGACAGAAAAAGATCCTCGTGGGAGCCGGCGGCTCGATGCTCACTCGCATCGGCAGCTCGGCCCGCGCGCGCCTCGCCGAGTTGGTCGGCGGGCCCGTGCACCTCGAGCTGTTCGTACGGGTCACCAAGAACTGGCGCAACGCGCCGACGAAGCTCGGCGACATGGGCTACGGACCGCGCGCCAGCGACGAAGGCGGCAGCGGGGGCGGCGTCGTCATCCATGCGGTCGCCGATGACGGCGACGACGCGGACGGCGAAGACGGAAACGACGCTGACGTGGACGGCGAAGACGCGGACGACATGGACGGAAACGACGCTGACGCTGACGCCGGTAGCCACGCGGACGACAAAGACGACGGCGACGAAGGCGAGGACGGGTCGTGAGCGAATCGCATCGAGGAGCCGCACGGGGCAAACGCCGCGGCGAGGGAGACGAAGTCTCGACGTCGGGGGCCATGGCAGTCGTGGCACTGGTCGGAAGGCCGAACGTCGGCAAGAGCACCCTCTTCAACCGCCTCGTCGGCGGCAAGCCCGCGATCGTTCACGATCGGCCGGGTGTGACGCGCGATCGCCACTTCGGTGATTTCACGATCGACGGGCGACGCTTCACGCTCATCGACACCGGGGGTTTCGATCCAGGCAGCGACGATCCGATGCGCCAGGGCATCAAGCGACAGATCGAGCTGGCGATCGACGAGGCCGATGTCGTCGTGTGCGTGCTCGACGCCTCCGAGGCGCCCACCGCGACCGATCACGCCGAGCTTCGCCTGCTCCGCGAGTCCGGCAAGCCCGTCGTCTACGTCGGCAACAAGTGCGACAACCCGGGGCAAGAGCTGGAGGCGGCGGAGCTTTATCGCCTGGGGATGGAGAAGCTCATCCCGGTCAGCGCCCTGCACAACCGGCGGATCGACGAGCTCACCGATGCCATTTTCGCGTCGGCTCCGCCGCTGCCGAAGGTCACCGAGAAGGACGAAGAAGCCGAAGCGAAGCCCAAGGAATCGCTCGGTCTGCGCGTCGCCATCGTCGGCAAGCCCAACGCTGGCAAGTCGAGCCTCGTGAACAAGCTGCTCGGCGAGGAGCGAATGCTGGTCGATGATCGCCCTGGCACCACGCGCGATCCGATCGACTCGATCGTCGAGCGCGACGGCCGAAAGTACGTCTTCATCGACACCGCTGGCATCCGCCGGCGCGCCAAGGTCCGCAAGGAGTCGGACTACGTCGAGGCGGTCAGCGTCATCCAGGCGATGCGCGCCATGGAGCGCTGCGACGTCGTCCTTCTGCTGTGCGACGCCGCGGAAGGCGTCGCCGAGCAGGACGCGAAGATCCTGGGTCTCGCCGTCGATCGCGGGCGCGCCATCGTGGTCGGCCTCAACAAGACCGATCAAATGGACATGAAGGAGCTGGCCAAGGCGGAGGACGACGCACGCGACAAGCTGTCCTTCATCCCCTGGGCGCCAGTGATGAAGCTCTCGGTGAAGAACGGCCGCGGCGTGGGCCAGCTCGTCGAGACGGTCACCCGCGTCGGCGACGGCTTCATGAAGCGCGTCGGCACCGGCGAGATGAACCGCTTCTTCGAGCAAGTGCTCGCCAACCGCCCACCCCCGACCCACGGCGGGCGCGCGCCGCGGCTCTTCTACATCACCCAGGCCGAGGTCGGCCCTCCCCTGTTCGTGGTGCAGTCGAGCAACCCCGAGCAGATCCATTTCAGCTACCAGCGATACGTGATCAACCAGATCCGCAAGACCTTCGGCTTCGAAGGCGTCCCGGTGAAGGTCCGTTACAAGCCGCGCCGCCGCCGAGGCGACGAGGAAAAGTCGCAGACCGCGGGCGGCACCACCAAGCGCGCGATCGCCAAGCGCGAAGAAGCCAGCGCCAAGCGCGCCGCGCCGACCAAGCGAGCCGCCGCCGCCAAGCGCGCGCCGGACAAGTCGCTGGGCCTCGGCCCCGCGAAGCCGAGCAGACCGACGAAGCCGAGCAAGCCTGCTGCACGCAAGCCGGATGGCGCTGCCGGAAAGCCCGCGGGCGCTGCCGCCAAGCCGGCTCGCAAGTCGGCTGGTCAGGCGGGCAAAACGGCAGGTCGATCTACTAGTAAAAAGGCAGATCAGGTGGCTCGCAAACCGGCGGGACGGCCGGCTAGCAAAACCGCAGGCAAGCGACCGGTCAACGCCAAGCGCCGCGAGCGCTGAGCCACTGCCGCGAGCGCTGAGCCACTGCCGCGAGCGCTGAGCCACTGCCGCGAGCGCTGAGCCACTGCCGCGAGCGCTGAGCCACTGCCGCGAGCGCT
>Ga0105046_10002589_pt1 | contig 28567 bp, 22 predicted proteins | sample MAT03_FD_78385 | JGI IMG/M metagenome (GOLD analysis project Ga0105046, IMG submission 78385) | Freshwater microbial communities from Lake Fryxell liftoff mats and glacier meltwater in Antarctica - MAT-03 (megahit assembly) | ecosystem: Environmental > Aquatic > Freshwater > Ice > Liftoff... | reverse complement strand
TTTAATATCGTGGTAAGAGAAGCCGCGCCGCCAAACTTTACGGTTTGTCCGCTTAACGTAACGGTTCCGGCAGGTCCGAACTGCTCCACCCTCGTGACGCTGGCTATGTTGACCAAACCTTTGGCAACAGACAACTGCTCGACGCCGGTGGTAACGCTGGAAATCCCGCTTCCGATCACAGCCACGCCTGGAGGCAGTTCCTTCGGGATCGTTTGGCGTGCAACCGATGGTTCGAGCAATACCAGTACGGCATGCTCCCAAACGGTAACGGTGGTCGATCAAACACCGCCGAGCATGACCTGCCCGGCAGAGAAACTGTTCAATACCGTCTCACAGCCCTGTCTCGGCATCTCGCCCGCCGAATTAACGGCGCAGGGCGGCCTTGGCACGCCGACCGGATCCGACAACTGTAGCGCTGTATCTTTTTCCCAGTTGACCTTTCCGAACTATTTCCCGGTAGGTTACTCCTATATTACCTGGCAGGCAACGGCAGGAGCGCTTACTACAACCTGTATACAAACCGTTCGGGTTCGCGACAGCGGCAACCCATCCATTACCTGCCCGCAAGGCGTAACGGTATTCGCCAATCAGGGCGCCTGTTTTGCCACCAATCCGGCCTTAGGTACACCCACGGCCAGCGACAACTGTTCGGCGGTAACCCTCACCAACAACGCCCCGGCACAATATCCAAATGGTCCTACAGTGGTAACCTGGACGGCAACCGACGCCGGTGGCCGGACAGCCATCTGCCCGCAACTGGTAACCGTGGTACCAAACGACGAGATCTGCACCAACGGCATCGACGACGACTGCGACGGCCTTACGGATGAAGACGACCTGGATTGTGATCCGGGCGGTGGTGGCGGAAACGGCGGTACAATCTGCGAGGTCAAACTGCTGGCCTCCGATGGTACCCTGCGTGATAGCTTTGGCCTTAGCGGAGCAATCGACGGATTTACCATGATCGTCGGCGCTCCAAAGGATGATGCACCCGCCCTGAACCAGGGTTCGGCGTATATCCGCTATGAAGATCAGGGAGGCCCGGGCGTTTGGGGTCAGTTGCTGAGACTGACGGCTCCAGACGGCGTAGCTGGCGATTTCTTCGGCATGAGTGTAGACGTAGACGGCGATTTCGCCGTGGTCGGCGCACCCGAGCACAATAACCGCGGCGCGGTTTATCTCTATGACCGCAATCAGGGTGGCCCTGATGCCTGGGGTTTTGTCAAAAAAATCACTGTGGCCAGCCTTGCCAACGACCAATTCGGCACTTCGGTGGAAATGGACGGCGATTACATCGTGGTCGGCGCTCCGATGAATGACGCGCCCGCAGCCAATTCCGGTGCGGCTTATGTATTCTTCCGCAACCAGGGAGGCGCCAACAACTGGGGCTTACAGAAAAAGATCGTCGCTTCCAATGCCTTGGCGCAGGACCGTTTCGGCACATCCGTTTCGATTTCGGCAGACCAGGTGATCGTTGGAGCGCCTCAAAAGGATCCGTCTCTCATTAGCAACGCCGGATCGGCTTATATATACGCCCTGAATTCGGGTGGAGCCAACAATTGGGGCCAGGTGAAGATCATCGTAGCTATGGACTTTGCGTTGAGCGATCAATTCGGCTATAGCGTATCGATCTCCGGAACGAATGCTTTGGTAGGGGCTTACCGCAAGAACTCCATTTCCGGTGCGGCTTACATTTTCAATCAATCCACCGGTGGCGCCAATAACTGGGGTCAGGTGAAAAAACTTCTCCCATCCGATCCGTTCAACAACGACCAGTTCGCTTTCAGCGTAGCGCTGGAAGGACCGGTAGCGCTTATCGGATCGCGTTTTGATGATGATAACGGAGCCAGCTCCGGCTCGGCATACACCTTCGGCCAAAACCAGGGCGGCGTCAACAATTGGGGTCAAGCGAGCAAAATTATCCCAACGGACGGACTTGCCAATGACAACTTCGGTCAGTTTGTGGCTATCGGCAGCGGCTATTATTTAGTCGGCGCTGTTCGCGACGATATCGGCGCCAATGTAGATCAAGGTTCGGCTTATGTGTTCAGCACGGATCCGAATTGCAGCGGCAGCATGCGGCCCGGTGCAGATAACCGCGATCAGTACGATACAGAGTTTATCGCCGAGAGCATCCGCTGTTACCCCAATCCGTTCAACGATGTGTTGAACGTTGAAGTGGTACTCACCGAGGAGGAAGAAGAGGTTCTGGTGATGGTGTGCGACGCTACCGGACGGGTCATTTCAAACCTGTTCCAGGGTGTTGCTTCCGGTGAAAACCTTTACCAATGGGATGGCAGCCGTTTCAACAACGGTTTGTACTTTATCCGCATCCAATCGGCCGGCTTGCAGCAAGTGCTACCGGTTGTATTGGCCAGGTAATTCGTACGGAAATTTTAAGAAGGATAAATAAGTGCGACCGCATCGGGTTTCCGGTGCGGTCGTTTTTTTTGGCTGTGTGCGAACGAATAAAATTCGGGATGACTCGTGTTTGTGGTGAATTTTAAACCCTTTTCCTTTTCGTAAAATAATAAATCGGAATGCCCAACAACACGATCACCAGACCGGGTAGGGTATTTTCCGACTTGTAAATCAATAAGATAAGCGCGATACCCGAAGCCATCAGGATATAAAGCGCTGGCAATACCGGATACCCGAATGCCCGGTACGGACGTTCTGCATCGGGTCGGATACGTCGCAGCCGGAAAATCCCGGCCACCGTCAGCACGTAAAACAACAAGGCGGCAAAAATGGTGTAATCGAGCAAAGCGCCGTAGGTACCGGATAAACACAAGACGCTTGCCCAGGCAAGCTGTATGTACAAGGCCCAGTCGGGTACGCTTTTTTCATTCAGCCTCCCGGCCCGGCTCAGAAACAAACCGTCTTTCGCCATGGCATAACAAAGTCGCGCGCCGGACAGCGTAAGGCCGTTGTTGCATCCAAAAGTGGACACCATGATGAGGCCGGCCATAACGTAGGTCGCGCTGGCGCCGAAAATGGCCCCGGCAGCGGCAGTACCCACACGATCGGCCGGCGCAAATGCGATATCGGACAGCGGCAGTACGCCGAGGTACACGATATTGGTCAGAATATAAATCACACTCACGATCAAGGTGCCGAAAAACAGGCTGAGCGGGATGTTTCGCTTCGGGTTTTTGATCTCCCCGGCAATAAAGGTCACGTTGTTCCAGGCATCGCTGGAAAAAAGCGAACCCACCATAGCGGCGCCTACTGCGGTAACAATGCTCAGGCCGACCAGCGCGGTAAATTGTCCTTCACCGCTTAAAACGCCGGGTTGCCAGGCATTTTGCCAGTTTTGGCCCCAGGTTTCGCCCTTGAATCCCATGAAAAAGCCCAGTAAAATCAGGCCGCCGAGGGCCAGCAGTTTGGCCGAAGTAAAAATCGTTTGTACGATTTTGCCGCCCTGCACCCCGCGCGTATGCCACAAGGTGAGCAGTACCAGACTGCCGATGGCAAGGCACTGTGCCGCCGAAATTGTCAGAAAACCCAGGTCGAACAAGATATTGTCCGGACTGAAAAAAGGAAAAAACACAGCCGTGAATTTTGCAAAAGCCACGGCTACTGCGGCAATGGCTCCGGTTTGAATGACCGTAAATTGGGTCCATCCGAATAAAAAGCCCACTAATGGGTTGTAGGCCTCGCGCAGGTACACATACTGCCCGCCCGCCCGGGGCATCATGCCAGCTAATTCGCCGTAACTCAAGGCGGCGATCATGGTGAGGACACCCGATAAAATCCAGGTCAACAGCAAAAAGCCGGAAGACCCGACGCTGCGGGCGATGTCGGCGCTTACGATAAAAATACCCGAACCGATCATCGAACCCGCCACCAGCATGGTGGCGTCAAATAGTCCGAGGGACGGTTTAAATGCTGCTTGGTCGCTCATTGTTTAGGTGTTTTGACGCCAAGGTGCAAAATTTCGGGCAATTGAAAAAACGGACTTGTTTTAAAAGTAAAATCACCACAAAGGACATAAAGCGATTCTCGGCGTGTTTTTGAGATGTCACCCGCTCCTGCGTCGCGGATGACACCTCAAAAACGGTAATGCCACTGCAAGCCGAGAATCGCTGCATTGTGGTGAAATTTAAACCTTTTAGAAAGAGGTTTCTATTCTGATGAAACACAGCGTACTTTGTGTGACTTTTTGTTCTTTGTGGTGAAATTTAAACCATTATGTGCAAATCAGTTCCTGCCGAGCGCAAAGCGCCCGCCGATGCCGAACTGCAGCAGCGGTGTCCGGTCCTGGCTGGTACCGAAACTGTAAAACCCGAAATCGACCCCGAATTTATTGCGGTTGCCAAACAACAATCCCGTGTTTCCACCTGCATACGACACCCCGTCTTCCGCGCCTACCCAGGAACTGAACTGGTAGATATAACGCGGATTGAGGTATACGGCAAATTTTTCGCTCGGATGGATTGACGCAAAAACCGGCACCTGCACGTTCCACAAACCGCCTATTCCCAGGCTGAACGTACCTGCTTCCGCCCCGATTGCCAATGCGAAAGGCGATTGGCGGTCGCCCACCAATTGATATTTAGCATTAAGGCTGATGTTCAGGTTGGAATTGATCCGCATGCCGATGTCGAATTTTTCCGCTACGCCGTACCGCCCGCCAATTTCGATATTGGGAAAAGCGCTCGGTACAATGTCGAAAGTATCCTGCTGGTCATTAAAATTATTGAATTCGGGGCTCTGGTTTACGTTAACCGAGGCCGAAATTTCGCCGTTGTTTTTACCAACGCTGCGGCCGTCCTGATAGCCGGTCAGGGACGCGCAGCTGTTTAGAAAAAAAGCAATCGTGGCTGCGGCCAATGCCGGCAGAAGAAATTGTCGCTTCATCATAGATGTTGATTAGTTTGTGAACAATGTATCTATATTTCGGCGGCAAAGGTGAAAAACTTTACAAAGGAGATGTGTTAAAAGGATTTTATAGTTTTATTATACAATCGTTAATAATGCGAATAATGGGTTCAAATTATAACTATCTGAAAATCAAGGGTCAGCATAGTGTCGGGGTGAATTTAAGTCACCCCGACACTATACAAGGCACTGAAAATCAGCACTTTCCCCCAACCCATTATTCGCGTAACTTCTTGTTTGCTACCCGAAATTTTTCAAACGGTAGGTAAATGTCAGCATAAAATACCGGTTCAACACATTGGTGCGCGAATCTTCCACGTAATTGCCCGTTACAGTCCGGTTGATGTTGTTGGCCATCCCGACAAACGAAACACGGCGGGTTCCTTTGAAAAAATTGATGTTCACGCCCGATTGATAACGTTTCTGATCGCCGGAACCGGCATATCCTGGGCTTTCACCACGCCGTTTTCAACCGTGATACCCGGCATTTTTTTAATCAGGTCTTCCGCATCGGCATCGGGGTTGGTTTTGAAAGCGCCGGCGTTAAATTCTGTCGTATCGCCTTTTGGCGCAACAGTATTCATTTTTTCAATGACCTGTACTTCTTTCAGCAATTCACCGTCGGGTTCGAGTAGCAGGACGCCCAGATCGAGTGCGCTGTCCCGCAGCGTTACCGCTTGTTCCCAGTCCCGGTAACTCAGGTACACTGCTTGCAGCCGGTACGTTTGTTGTAGTAAACCTTTAAAAACGAAGCGCCCTCCAGTATCTGTTACGGCCATGCGCCGCTGGGTGGAATCACCGGGCGCCGTAAGCAATACGCTCGCGCCAACCAGGGGCGAGCGGTCGGTTTTGTCGGCAAATACGCCGTAAAGGCTGCTATTTTGCGAAAATGCCGGCATTAAAAAAGATGCAAAGGCAAGTAGAGCGAAAAGGGATTTTTTCATTGTGAAAAATAAACGAATGGGAATTTGAAAATGTACCGTGGAATGAGGGCCGAGTCCTGCAAATAACATATTGATTTTTTCAAACACATAGGCACATAAGAACACATAGCCGTAGAGCACACATAAAACAAATAGGCCTTTCGCAGCTCGCGAGATTGTCCGGATTGCTGATCGTTCAGGTTCAGTTCGCGTTTAAAAAGTCCCTCCGTATTGGGAGAACGATGTTTGGGCCTGCGCCCGAAGAACAAGGCGCACAATAAGAGGACATTGAACACAATCAAGATAAGGCCCTTAAGTTTGACGAAATGAAGACGAGTCACAAAGGAAAAGGGAAAAAAGGCGATGGCCAATGCCAAGGAAAAGGCAAGGTCAAAAAAGCCTAAAATGGCTCAATAACCTTCATCCTCCGCACTATCGCAATGATAATGTTTTTTCGGCGGGGCCGGCTTATCGCCGGCTTCGCCGCTTTTTTTGAGTGTCAGGAGTTTCTGGATCAACCGGTTGCGCTCCACGCGCAGGGCCTCTTGTAGTTTGGCATCTTCCGCGCGGTCAAAATACAGCGTGCCGTCCACCCAGGTTTTATCTGCATGCGCATACACCGACAAGGGGTTGTCGTTCCAGAGTACCAGGTCGGCGTCTTTGCCCGTTTTGACGCTACCCACCTGGTTGTCCACGTGCAGGAGCTTGGCCGGGTTGAGGGTCACCATTTTCCAGGCGTCTTCTTCTTTCATGCCGGCGTACTGCACCGATTTGGCGGCTTCCTGGTTGAGGCGGCGGGCCATTTCAGCATCGTCGGAGTTGATGGCGACGACCACGCCGCGATCCGTCATCATTTTGGCATTCTGCGGGATGGCCTCGTACACTTCGAATTTATAGGCCCACCAATCGCTGAAAGTACTGCCGCCAGCGCCGTGTTTGGCCATTTTGTCGGCCACTTTATAGCCTTCCAGGATATGGGTAAAGGTATTGACCTTGAACCCGAATTTATCCGCTATCCGGATCAGCATGGTGATCTCCGATTGCACGTAGGAGTGGCAGGTAATAAAACGTTTGTTTTCCAAAATCTCCAGCAGCGCTTCCAGATCAAGGTCTTTGCGGTACACTTTGCCTGATTTTTTCAATTTGCCGTATTCGAGCGCGCGGGTGAAATAATCCATGTAGACCTGTTCCACGCCCATGCGCGACTGTGGGTAACGAATGCGGAAATCGTCGCCCCAGTGGCTTTGTTTGACGTTTTCGCCGAGGGCGAATTTGATGAACCCCGGCCAGTTTTGAAATTTCAAGTCCTCGGGCGCGGCGCCCCAGCGGAGTTTGATGAGCTGGGTCTGGCCGCCGATGGGATTAGCCGAACCGTGCAGGAGGTGGCTGGAAGTGACGCCGCCGGCCAATTGGCGGTAAATGTCGATGTCCTCAGAATCCAGCACGTCGCCAATGCGCACCTCGGCCGAAGACTCCTGCGTGCCTTCGTTCACGGAGCGCGCCACGGCGATATGCGAATGTTCGTCGATGATGCCCGCTGTCAGGTGTTTACCGGTACCGTCGACGACGGTCGCGTTGTCCGGCACGGGCAGTTTTCGGCCGATTCTTCCGATTTTTCCACTACTGACCAGCACGTCCATATTTTGTAAAACGCCCTCTTTTTCATTCGTCCACACCGTGGCATTTTGAATGAGATAAGTGGATTGTTTCGGTTTTTCTGTCCATCCGAAAGCCGTGAAGGGATACACCATCCCGCCTACTTGCGGGATGACCACGGGCGCCTGTTTGGTCGGTTTTACCGGCGCTGTATCGGCAAAACGAATGGCTTTCCAGTCGGTCCATCGTCCGTCGGGTAAAGTACCCCGGCCCGACCAATCGCCGGTACCCGCTGTGCCCGACAATACGGTCATACCTTTTTGCAGGGTATCCGCCTGGAACGAGAGGGCTACCAGGCCGTTGGCAAAGCTCATTGTGGCTTTTATTTTGGAACTATCCGCTTTCATCAGGCTGGCTTCGGGTGTATCTGCTTTCATTGTGACGCTCAAAACATACTGCTGCGCGCCGCCGACGGTCAATTGATACTGACCGGACAGGTTTTTACCCGCGAGTTTATCTGGCGTCACGTCGAACGCTTTGCCTTTGACCCAGTTTTGGTAAATTTTCGTCTCCGCTTTAAAAATGTCACCGGAAGTAATAATGAAATTGGCCAGTTTGCCGGGTTCCAGGCTTCCGGTGGTTTGGTATACGCGGATCAAATTAGCTGGCTGAAACGTCAGCGCTTTCAAGGCCGCTTCCTCGCTCAATCCGTATTCGACTGCTTTGCGCAGGTTTTCCCAGAATTTGGATTTTTCGCGTAACCCACTGGTCGTCAGTGCAAAAGCAATGCCTTCCGCTTCGAGCCGGCCGGGATTGGAGGGCGCCATTTCCCAGTGTTTCAATTCTTTCAGGGATACATTTTGGGCGTCGTAGGGATCGCGAACGTCGGGGCCTTCCGGAAAAGCGACCGGCACGATGAGCGCCTGGCCGCCGGCTTTTACCTCCTGGAGGCGCTGGTATTCGTCGCCCACGGTTTTAACGATGTAGGAAATTCCAAATTCCTGCCCGATCCTGCCGATGCGTAAAATATCGAGTTTGTCGGAGGATTCAAAAATCTGCGGTAGTCCCTGTACCGTATTCCAGGCATCCAGCGAAAGGTTTTTTTCTTCTTTGTATCCCTCCGCTTTGTACCACTGACCGTCTAAATACGTCTGGCGGATCAGCGCGATACAACCCATCAGCGAGGAGGGGTAGTCCTGGGTGCTGGTACCTTTGCGAAAAGACAGGTAATTCGCCGCTTTATTCAGCACTACAGCCTCGCGTTCGCGGGCGTCCGTGAGCGCTACGAGCGCGCCCGTTCCGCGCGAGACGCCATCGGCGCGGTGGGTGAGCAGGGTGCCGAAACCGATTTTACGCCATTCCTCGGCGGCCTTGGCATCGATGCTGAATGCGTCGGCGGCGTTGAACTCGGTTTTCAGGGCCTCGTTCCAGGAATAGGCGCCTTTTTTATTGCTCAACATTTGCGGTTTCTGTTCAGGGGATTTGCCTTCGGCGATCGGGGCGGGCAAACCGTAAGCCGCCGCATAGAGGTCGATGAAGGAAGGGTAGATCGTTTTGCCGCTGCAATCGACTACCACGGCTTCCTTGGGCAACACCACATTTAGTCCGCAGGCTTCTACATTGCCTTTGCGAATCAACAGCGTGGCGCCTTCGAGCCTGGTTTTGTAATCCACGTAAATTGTGGCCCGGGTAAAGGCAAACAAAGCGTCGCGCGGATCAGAGGGTGCGGGAACCGGGAAACTGGTGGTTTGTGCGCGGAGCGCTGCGGCCGGGGCGAGGATTAAGAGCAACAAGGCAAAACGGGTCAAAAACTTCATAGACAGGCAGATTTTGGGCAAATGTAATCCAGGATTGAACATTAATTAACACTTATCGTTTAAGGCGAACACAAAACACTGGCGAAAGGGTCGTACTTTTGCGGCGCAATCCAAGGCGCTTTCTCCTGACAAAAATATGAGTGATCCAATCCAGCATGAATGTGGCATCGCGATCGTGCGACTGCTCAAACCGCTTGATTTTTACCACAAAAAATACGGCACCAGCTTTTACGGGCTGCAAAAGTTGCAGCTGCTGATGCAGAAAATGCGCAACCGCGGCCAGGATGGCGCCGGTATGGCAACCATTAAGCTGAATCCGCAACCGGGTCAACGCTACATCAGCCGAAAGCGCAGCAATGCGCCCAATTACCTCGCCGACCTGTTCGATATGGTATGGACCCGTCTCAACGCCTTTACGCCCGAACAAAGGGCCAACCCGATGTGGATGCGGGAAAATGCCCCTTACATGGGCGAGGTTATGATGGGTCACCTGCGTTACGGTACCCACGGCGACAACAGCATCGAGCGCGTACACCCATTTCACCGGCAAAACAACTGGATCACCCGCAACCTGCTTCTGGCCGGCAATTTTAACCTCACCAACGTCGACGAACTTTTTCGCGAATTGGTAGACCTCGGCCAGTATCCCAAGGAGAAAAGCGATACCGTGACCGTTTTGGAGAAAATAGGCCACTTTCTGGACGACGAAGTACAACGCCTGCATACCTGGTACAAGCCCGACGGCCATACCAATCAGGACATCAACCAGCTAATTTTTCAAAACCTCGATATCCAGCGCCTGTTGCGCCGCGCCACCAAAAAATTTGACGGCGGCTACGTGCTCGGCGGCTTGCTCGGCCATGGCGACGCATTCCTGATGCGCGATCCCAATGGCATCCGTCCGGCATACTGGTACATGGATGAGGAAATTCTGGTGGGCGCCTCGGAACGCCCGGCCATCCAATCGGCGCTGAATGTGCGCTATGCCAACGTCCGGGAACTGAAACCAGGCCATGCCCTCATCATCAAATACAACGGCGTTGTAGAGGAATTGCCTTTTGCAGAACCGCGTGAAAAACGCGCCTGCTCCTTCGAACGTATCTATTTTAGCCGGGGCAACGATCGCGAGATCTATCAGGAACGCAAAAAACTCGGCGCGCAACTTGCCCGCCCCGTGCTGGATGCGGTCAATTTCGACATTGAAAACACGGTTTTTTCCTATATTCCCAATACCGCAGAAGCGGCATTTTACGGACTCATGGAAGGTGTGGACAAGGAATTGAACGACTGGAAGCAGCAGCAAATCCTACAGGCCGGGAAAGATATTTCGCCGGAAAAATTGTCCGAAATCCTGCACGTCCGCCCGCGTTTTGAAAAATTAGTGCATAAAGACGACAAGCAGCGGACGTTTATCGCCGATACCAAGTCGCGCAACGACATGGTCAGTTATGTATACGACGTTACCTACGGTTTGGTGCAGGACGGCAAGGAAACCCTTGTGCTGCTGGATGATTCCATCGTGCGGGGCACCACCCTGCGCGACAGCATCGTAAGCATAACGGCCCGCCTGCGCCCCAAAAAAATTATCATCCTGTCCAGCGCGCCCCAAATCCGCTTTCCCGATTGCTACGGCATCGACATGAGTAAAATGAAGGATTTTGTGGCCTTCCAGGCATTGGTACAGTTGCTGAAAGAAACCGGGCGGGAACACCTGCTGCAAGAGGCCTACGAGCGGTGCAAAGCGTCGGAGTACTCGCCGGTAGAAATGGTGAAAAACGAAGTCGTGGCCTTGTACGATCTGTTTGAATATTGCGATGTCAGTAAAAAAATTGCAGAAATCGTGACGCCCAACAACATCAAACCACAATTGCAGGTCATTTTTCAGGACCTCGACGGCCTTCATACGGCCTGCCCCGGCAACTCGGGCGACTGGTATTTTTCCGGGCGCTACCCCACACCGGGCGGCAACCGCGTAGTAAACCGGGCTTTTATGAATTACGTGGAAGATAGAGACGAAAGGGCATATTGATTTTCAGCATTTTAGTGAGGGTATGACTCAAAGTCATACCCTCACTATGTAAAATGCTGAAAATCAATATGCCCTTTCAAAAATGGCCCTGTCCGGATCAAGCGGACAGGGCCATTTACCTGTTGTTTAGGAAAAATCGGGATTACCGTTTTTCTATTTTATGGGTGGTCAGGATACGCTGACTATGATCAATCAATTGAACGAGGTACATACCTTTTGGCAAATCGCCTACATAATATTGTTCGCCTTTGGTGTAGGTATAACCTTTTACTTTTCGGCCGACCAAACTAAAGACACCTACTTCTCCAACCAAATCGGTGTTATCTTTCACAGAGATGTATTCCGTTGCGGGATTTGGGAATACTGATAATTCAAGTTTGGCATTGGTTTGCGCTCCTAACGCTACAACACTCAACACGAAGGCAACCGAGAGTAAAAAATGTTTCATAGCAAGAGATTAGAACCGCACACACGCTTATTTTTCACAAAAAGGGATGTTTGGCGTTAAAAATTGGGAGATGAACAATTTGGTTAGCGCAATATCGGGAGCGAAATTAAAGTGATTAACCGGACTAACAAACCAATCCCCCTTAAGTTGACAAAAATTTAACAGTTTTGACACAATAAATGCAAAACGTTAAGTTAAGTCCTGTTTTTGTCCTCCCTTTCCTTACGCAATCTCGGGCCGTCGGTCCTGGCCTTCCGGGATATTTGCCGAAGGTCGCGGTGTGCCTCCAATAAATCGTGGTAGCGCATCCGGGCTACACCGGCCTCGCACACAACTTGTGTGACGCTCACCGTTTGTACCCGGTTGCCCCGGTTCATGACATAATCGTTTTCCGGATCGCCGAGGCTGCCAGTAAGGTGCAGGCGGTAGATGGTTCGGGGCAAAATATTTGAGGACGCATCTGGACGGGTGTTGTTGGCAAGCCAGTTTTGAAAAATATTTTCCCGTTTAGCCTGCATCTCCGGCGGGTAAAGGGTAGGGGAGCACCAGAAATGCGGCTCGGTGGCAGAAAGTGTTTTTAAATAGCGTTGGGCGCCATCCCAGCGGAACTCGCAGACTGTACCCGGCTGAAAAAACAAAAAAGTAAAGGGTTCGATGCCGTCCAGCACATAGCGATTGAAAAAATCGTCGGGTTCGGGCCATTTAAAAAAATCGAGCAGGAGCAGGCCCCGGCTTTGGCGGTAAGGCGGTTCGTGTGTATGTTTTATAAATGCTCCGTTCAACAAACAAGCAGTTTTTCCGCTGCCGGCAGCAACGATCCAGGCGCCGCCAGCCTTGGTATCCCGGGGGTACAACAAGATGTCGTCGCCGATTTTTTCCCGTGAAATCTCTTTTGGCGAACGCGTTGGCGCTTCATCCCGGTTGTGTGTGAGGATAAAACCGGAGCGGTACGGGAGGTACGTAACTGTGCACATTTTACAAGGTTAAATTCACCACAAAGGTCACAAAATGCATTGTTCAGTTGTTTTTGCATCGGTGCTTAATTTTTTGAAAACGGATAAAAGGGGAAGAGGGGCACGAGGCGCCCTCTTCCGGTGATTTGCAAACTTCACCCGTAAAATGAATTGGAAATCGACTGTAGACACACAAAGGGCAAGTTCACCCTGATGCATGGGCGATTTTTTTTACCTTATGCCGAAAAAATATCGCGTATGAAAATTCTATACGGCGCACTCGCCCTGCTTTTCCTGCTTTTTGCAGCCGTTCAATACAACGACCCCGATCCGGTGCAATGGATGCTACTTTACGGCGGTGTTGCGGTGCATTTTGTCTTAGCGGCACTGGGCTGGCTTTACCGTCCGGCCTTGTGGGTCTGGCTGATCGTGTCGGTGTGCTGGGTAGCTTTTTTATCCCCGGATTTTATAGCCTGGCTGCGCATGGGCGCGCCTTCTATCGTACAAACGATGAAGGCGGAAGTGTCGTGGGTGGAGGTGACGCGGGAATTCCTCGGGCTGGGAATTGCTGCGGTGGCTTGTAGCTGGTTATTGTGGCGTACCAGGCGAAAATGACCTCATTTCCGCCCGAAATCCGCCGGAATTTCCCCCCAGTCCTTGGTTTCCCATTTCAGGATGGGGTTGGTGACCTTGTTCACGGCGAGCCATTTTTCCGCCCGGTCAATGAGTTCGAAAATTTTCTCGTTGCGTCCGGTATGCTCCAGTTTGGTGCGGCAGGTTTTGGCTTTTACCCAGAGTTGGGCATTGCGCGAGTCGGAATAAATGGGCAGGTTCGGTTTCCCTTGTTGCTGGAGCCAGGCCAGCGCGTGTACGATGGCTAAAAACTCTCCCACGTTGTTCGTGCCATCCGGTAATGGGCCTACGTGAAATACTTGTTGCCCGGTCGTTACAAGCACGCCCTGGTATTCCATTTTGCCTGGATTTCCGCTACAAGCGGCATCCACGGCTAAGCTGTCTTTGATAATCGAAGCCCTGCTTTTTTTCTCGTTGGGCGAGGTAGAAGCGGCAGGAGCGTTCTTTTTTACAAATTTCCAATAGTTGTCCTTGAATGCCTTTTCGGCTTCGATTTTGTTGTCGAAACTTTTGTATTTGGCTTGCGGGAAACCGTCCACTTGTTTTTTACAATCGTCCCAACGATCGAATACCCCCCGTTTATGCCCTTCCCAGACCACGTAATATTTTTGTTTTGCCATAAAATTGCTCAAAATTCCAATCGCCAGCTGATATTCGGGATCAGCCCCAGCTGGTATTTTCTTTCTGTTTTTTTCGTGAATGGATCGTAATAATGGTAGGCGATGTTTTTTTTCATGGTCACGTTTTGTAAATCCATCGCCAAAGTGCTGTTGCGGCGGTTGCCCAGGCTGCGCTTCCAGTATACCCGCAAATCGACGCGGTAGTAATCAGATTGCTGTAGGGAAAAACCATTTCTGGTATCAAAAATAGTACTCTGCGTCCCGAGGGGCGCCGCTTCCGAAGCTGCGGCATCAACCGGCATTTCCCGGAACCCGCCGGTCCAGACGATGCGGCCGTTGATGCCGAAGGAGCGCATCGTATGTTCGCCGCGTTCGCGATACCATTCGCGGCCGACGGTTAAATTGGCCAAGTGCCCCAGGTTCCAGCGGGTATCCCGCCAAATGCCATCGCTACCGCGGAAACGGGAATCGAAAATCGTGGTGTTGGCAGTCACGAACCAATTATTGGACAAGTAGCGTTCCAGGCTGATTTCGATGCCTTTATTTTCTCCTAAGCCATTGTAAACCAATCTGCTTGAAGATGTTTCAAAATCACGGACATTCAAAAGCGAAAATGCAGTTGATCCATTTGCCTCGATGCCGGCAGTCGTTATTTTTTGCCAGAATAATTCCGTTTTCAGCGTCCAGGAATTCAACACATTCCAGGTATGCCGCAGTCCGGCTTGCCAGCTGGCTTGTACCTTTAAATCGTTTTTAAGCAGCCAAAGCGGGGCAATTTCACTGTATTTCCCCCATGAAAGGGCCAGTCGGTGTCGTTTGGAGATGACTTGGGTTATAAAGAGCCGAGGTTCAACAGCGCTGTGGTCCAGCTCGGGAACCAGCAGACTGTGGAGGCCGATTTGCAGCAGCGTACGTTCGTTTTGGCTGGTCCAGTTGAACGCAGTCCAGGGTTGCATGGAAAGTAGCCCGTGGTCAGGCCTTTCCAATAATATCGTATCGCGATCGCTTTCGGCCCGAAAATCTTGTGCAGTCAGCAAGGCGCCTCCCTGAAAACGCCAGCGGTTGTTGAGCCGGTGCGAGAGCGTGACCGTTCCAGAGGTTTTGAGGTGCCTGGTTTCATCCCGCTCGTTTATCCGGCTGTCCGGCGAATAAATTGCAGTCCGCCGATTGGTCTGGGCAGACACCGCGAGGGCCGTTTTCAACCAGGTTTTTTGGCCTAGCGGCGACCAGCAAGACAGGCCGACGATGCCTGTTTTCGAGGTAAAATCGATATCAAAGAAGTCTTTGACGCGTTCGGCAAAGCTTGTATCGCTTTTATGCCGGAATTTGTTTTCACTTATGGCGCCTAATCCGAAAAGCGACCATTCGCCGCCTTTTTTGCCGGAAAAATTTAATTTGAAGGACAAATCCTGAAAGTCGATTTGTTCGTCGCCAAAAGAAATGCCCATTTTACCGAGCAGCCCCACGGTGGAATAGCGGTAATTGGCTAAGTAGGAATTGCGTCCTTTCTTCGACATAGGCCCCTCTGCTGCCAGGTCGAGGCCGATTAGCCCGGCCTGCGCCGTAAATTCGTGCCGGCGGGTATTGCCGCGACGCAAATTCAGGTCCATTACGCCACCTAATGCATCGCCGAAGCCAGCCGGGAAGGCGCCGGTAAGTAGCGAAGAATTATCGAGTAATTGTGCTGAAAACATCAAAATCCCCCCGCTTGCGCCGGCCGGCCGGTCATTGAACGTGCCCGAATTGGAGAGGTGGTTGGGATTCACCACGTCCACGCCTTCCAGACGCCAGTGCACCGAGGCGGGATTGTTGCCGCGGATGCTCATGCCGTTGTTGCCATCGTCCGTGTTGGCGAGGCCCGGATAGGCCATGGCCAAACGAGCCGGATCGAAATACACTGCCGGGAAACGCAGTGTTTGATCGCGGGATAAGGGGATTTCAGACAATGGCTGCAAAGGCCGCCGCCCGCCGGGGCTGGAGGTGGTAATAGTTACGTTGGGAAGCGTTGTATTTGCTTTTACCAAGCCAATCTCGAGGGTCTGGTCTTTTCCTGCTGCCACTGATATCTCTGTAAATGATTGACTTTCATACCCTTCGGCAAACACTTTGCAGCGGTAATAACCAGTTCGTAAACCCTCAAATTGAAATTCACCCGAAGGCCCGCTGGCAATCCGGAGCGAGTCGGCGCCCGATTGGGCGCGTTGCAGCAACACTGTGGCGCCTGTGAGCGGCGCGCCGGAATCGGCATCCCGTACGGTACCGCGAACGATTTGTGCCTCTGTTGATAAAAAAAACAACAAGAAAAACACGGACAACCAGTATTTACCTACTTTCATGGCTCGAAAAATTCATTACGTTTGCAAATGTAATTCAGGATTTAAGGGATTTGGTCTATTTCCGTCATTTGATTATCCCGATTGTCAAATAACCCGTTTTTACTAACTACACCTACAAACAATGCCCGATACAACAATTGTTATTGCCGCAATAATCGGCGTCCTGCTGTTTCTCAGTGTCGTGACGGTCCAGCAAGGCACCGTAGCTATTACCACGATTTTTGGAAAATACAGCCGCACGATGTATCCCGGTCTGAGTTTCCGGGTTCCATTTATCGAATCCATTTTCAAAAGGATTTCGGTGCAGAATCGCGCTGTTGAACTGAATTTTCAGGCCGTTACCATCGACCAGGCCAACGTACATTTTACCTCCCTGCTCCTGTTTTCCGTGATGGACAATGCGGAAGAGACGGTGAAAAAGGTAGCCTTCAAATTCGTCAGCGACCGCGACTTTATGGCCACCCTCACCCGTACGGTGGAAGGCAGTATCCGCGCCTTCGTGGCGATCAAAAAGCAACAGGAGATACTCAGCCTGCGCCGGGAGATCACCGAAGCAGTGAAGACCAACATCGACCACATGTTGGAAGAATGGGGTTTTCACCTCATCGATCTGCAGATCAACGACATCACCTTCGATGACGAAGTCATGCGTTCCATGTCCAAAATCGTGGCGGCCAACAACCTGAAAGCTGCGGCTGAAAATGAAGGGCAGGCGCTGCTGATCACCAAAACCAAAGGCGCCGAAGCCGAGGGCAACGCGATCAAAATTGCCGCCGAAGCCGAACGCGAAGCCGCCCGGATGCGCGGCCAGGCCGTGGCACTCTTCCGCGAAGAAGTGGCCAAGGGCATGAGCCAGGCCGCCAAGGAGATGCAAACGGCCAACCTTGACACATCGGTGATCCTTTTCTCCATGTGGACGGAAGCGATCAAGAATTTCACCGAGCACGGAAAAGGTAATATTATTTTCCTCGACGGCTCGGTAGAGGGCATGCAAAAAACCCTGAAAGAAATGATGGCGCTAAATGCAATGGACTATTCGCCAAAAATAAAGCAATAGTCGCATTTTTGCGCCCATAATGCGGCTTTCCGTTATCATCGTCAATTACAATGTGCGCCATTTTCTCGAACAGGCGCTGCTATCTGTGCGAAAAGCCATGCAGGGGATTGCTGGCGATGTATGGGTGGTCGACAACAATTCGGTGGACGATTCGGTGCGGATGGTGCAGGAAAAGTTTCCCGAAGTACGGCTGCTGGCCAACAAAAACAACCCCGGTTTCGCGGTAGCCAACAACCAGGCCATCCGGGCGAGCAACGGTGAATACGTGCTGCTGCTCAACCCGGATACCCTGGTGGAGGAAGATACGTTTTCAAAATGCCTGGCTTTTATGGATGCCCACCCCGAAGCAGGCGCCCTGGGCGTGAAGCTCATCGACGGCAGCGGCAAGTTCCTGCCAGAGAGCAAACGCGGATTTCCTTCACCCTGGGTGGCATTTTGCAAAACGGTTGGTTTGTCTTCTATTTTTCCCAAGAGCCGCCTGTTCAACCAATATTACCTGGGCTACCTCGACGAGCGGGAAACCAATCCGGTCGACGTGCTGGTGGGCGCTTTTATGTTCATTCGCCGGGCGGCGCTGGATAAGGCCGGACTGCTCGACGAAGCGTTTTTTATGTACGGAGAAGACATCGACCTATCCTACCGCATCATACAGGCCGGGTATAAAAATTATTATTTCCCCGAAACAAAAATCATTCATTACAAGGGGGAAAGCACCAAAAAAGGCAGCCTGAACTACGTGCGTACGTTTTACCAGGCTATGATTATTTTTACCCAAAAACATTTCACGGGCCGGCAGGCGGGTTTGTATATCCGAATGTTACAGGCGGCCATCTGGCTGCGGGCGGGTTTGACGCTGGGCAAACATCTATGGGATAAAATTTGGTTGCCTTTGCTGGATGCGATGGCCATTTATGGCGGCCTGGTGTTCCTCAAAAATTTTTGGGCCAATTATTACTACAAAGATCCGGAGTGGTTCAAACCCAACGTGTTGTGGTTTAATTTCCCACTGTACATTCTCATTTGGCTGGGCACGGTTTGGCTGAACGGCGGCTACGACCAACGTTATTCGCTGCGCCGGCTGGTGGCTGGTCTGTCGGCCGGCACACTGGCATTGGCAGCCGTGTACGGTTTTCTCGACCTCGATTACCGGCCTTCGCGGGCCTTAGTGCTGATGGGCGCTGTGTGGGCGGTTTCCGCCACGGTAGGCATCCGCGCGATCGCTCATTTTCTGGAGTTCCGGAATTTCAACATCGGCCGAAACCAGATGAGAAACCTGGTGGTCGTGGGGTCCCGGGAGGAAAGCGAACGGGTGCTCGGATTGTTGAACCAGGCGGGGGTGCGCAAAAATCTGATTGGCATCGTGGCGCCGCTTCCCATAAAAACAGGTAGCCGTATGCAAGAGGCAGGTAGTACGATGCTCGGCAATCTCGATCAATTGGACGAGATCGTTCGGATTTTCCGGGTTACCGAGATCATATTCTGTTCCAAAGACATTCGATCGCAGGATATCCTGACCTGGATGACCAGCCTGGGGCCGGCGGTATCGTACAAAATCGTACCGGAAGAAAGTCTCAGCATCATCGGCAGCAGTAGTAAAAACGAACCGGGCGAGCTGTACACGATCGAGATACGTTACAACATCGACCAGCCCGGAGAGCATCGGAACAAACGTTTGCTGGACTTCTCGGTATGCGTATTACTGCTAATAACCCTGCCTTTGTGGGTCATTTTTTCCCGAAAAAGGAAGGCGTTTTTGCAAAACTGGTGGGGCGTTTTTATTGGCCGCAAATCATGGGTGGGTTATGCGCCCAACGGGCAAAACGCCGCCTTGCCGAGATTAAAACCGGGCGTTTTTTCGCCTGCGGATGCGTTGGGGGGATTGAACCCAACGGAGACGACCATTAGCAGGCTTAACTTTTTATACGCGAAAGATTGGAATGTGTGGCGGGATTTGGAGGTGTTGCTTTATTGATTCAAGTACATCATTTTAACCTCATACGCTCCGTTCACCACCACCTTCTCGCCTTCTTCTACCCCTTTTAAAATCAAAGTCCTGGTTCCGTCGTCTTCGCCCGTTTGAACGTAACTCAGGGTAAACAACTCCGGCGCGTCTTTCAGGAAAACCGCTGCTTTGCCGTTGATTTCGGTCAAAGCCGAGTTCGGCACCGTGATTTGGCGGCTGGCCTGTTGGTTCAGCGCCTTCACCGTCACGAATTCGCCGATCTTGAACTCGCCCCGCGGGTTGTCCATCTCGAACAGCACCCGCTGGCTCTGGTTGCCGGGGTTCATCGTTTGGGCTTGCGACAAAAGCCGCACTTCGGCGCTTTTGTGGTCGTCGTTAGAGCAGGTAACCAGGAATTTGTTGCCCGGCTGCACCGCCGGCACGTCGCGGTCGTACACCTGCGCCTCCACGTATACCTTATTCAAGTTGGTCACGGTGAACAAGTTTTGTCCGGCCGCTACCTCTGCGCCCGGTGTGAGCGTAAAAGCGCCCACTATGCCGGAAATTGGCGCAATCAGCGAGAGGGTCCGGCTATTGGCAGCCGTATTGGCGCCGACGGCCAGGTTTTTCAGCGTTTGCAGTTCAGCTGAAGCCTGCTTGTAGTTTGCCTCGGCGGCCTGCACCTCGCGCCCGGCGGCAATGTCTGCGATTTTTTGTAATCGCTCGAATTCCCGTTTCGTAGCAGACAGCCGCGCTTTTGCCGTTTCGATTTGCACCGCGAGGCTGGCGTTGTTTGCCGCGATATTTACCTGATCCGACGTGCCGATATTTTGTTGCAAAACGGCCAGGGTCTGTCCGGCGCGCACGGTTTGCCCGACCGCCACGTTGACCCGCGTAACGCGCCCGCTCTGGGGTGCAACCACGAGCCCCAGGCCGCCGGAGGCCGGCACGATTGTGCCGAACATGGTGGTCGCCGACTGATAATCGCCCGTTGCAACCGGTTGAGTCAGAATTTCAAAAAGAAACTGGGTTTCCTTGGGCGCATCCACGGATTTGCCGTAGCCCCTGCCGCCCGCTTTGGGGCCGTGCTCTTCGTCGCCATGCGCAAAAGCCGGGTTGAAATTCGGCGTGGAAAACCAGGCACTCGCCAGCAACAGTGCCGCCGTCAAGATTCGGTTGCGTCGCCGACTCACGAACCACATCAACAAACCGCCCAGCAAAATACCGCCGACGAACCAAAGCCACTGGTTACGCGGCGCCTGGGCCTCCGGGGCAGCCAAAGCCACAGCCAGTTTTTTCCCAACGTCCACGCCGGCCACGCCGATCAGGTCGGCGCCGTTCGCATGCGAGACCTGCACGTTGAGCGTGTAGGTTTTGTTTTCAGGAAATACGACGTGCAATTCGTACACCCCTGGCGAAACCGGCGTGACTTCGAATTCGATTTGGGTATTTTCTGCCGTTGTGATTTTGAAGCTCGCTTTTTCAATCGGGCGATTGCTGGAATAATCGGCTGCGTAGAGCGTCAGGTGAGCCTCTTTTCCTGCGGTCAGTTCAGGGTAGTAAAGCGTAAGTTCGTACTTATCGGACTGGCCGTATACGGTGAAGTGATCGCCGGATGCATGTGTTCCGGCGGGCAGCTCGTCGCCGTGTGCAAACATCGTATTCGATACGCCCGCGACAAGGAACATAAGGTGGAGAAAATGGACAAAAACGAATGAAAATTTCATTGCTGGCATGACCTGTTAAGTTGAAGTTCAAATATTATTGCCCCAAAAGGTACTGCATCCGAAGCCGTACGGCATTGAGGACGCTTAGTTGTTCGGCGTAATCGCGTTGAATGGAAAAAACTTCGTCCAGCGTGCGCAGGAACGAGACGTAATCTACCTGTCCAGCCTCGCCCATCCGTATCGCTGCGGCAAGCAGCGAGCGGCTTCGGGGTAAAGCTTCGCGTTCGTAGTATTGCACTTTGGCCAGGGCATTGACCAATTCCGTTTTGGCGCGCACCCATTCCTGTTTAAGCGCCTGCGAATGGGCCTCCACCCGGCTTTCGGCAGCCTGGGCCTGGCTTTCGGCCTGCATCCGGCCGGCCCGATACTGTCCGGCCCAAAGCGGGACGCCGACGCTGGCGCGAAAACGGTAGTCTACCGGCGTGCTGCGTTCGCCTTGGTTCATGTACCCAATCGAAAAATTGGGCAACGCGCGGCTTTTGGCCAAACCGATTTGCTGCTCGGCAACCTGCACCGCCTGCTGATCGTACACGATGGAAGGGTTGCCCTGGAAATTATCCAGCAGCGTATTCAAGCCGAGCGTATCCGGCTGAAGCGGCGTTAACGCGCCTGAGTAGCTCAATCCGGTAAAATCAGCCAATTGTCCGCGTATGGCTTCCAGCGTTTTTTCTGCGGCCAAACGTTCCTGGCGAACCTTACCCGCTTCGTTTTCCGCCATTATTTTTTGCAAAAAATCGATCTCGCCGGCGGCGAATTGCCGGGCCGCCGCCGAGACAATAGCCTGGTAAAGGCTGTCGCGTATGGCCCATTGAAGGTTTTGATATGCTGCCAACTGCGACTCCAGGTATAAGGAACGAACCTGGTAGCGCAGTTCGTTTTCGCTCATTTGCTGCCCGGCCTGTGCGAGCACCGTTTCGGCTTTGGCTACTTTTTTTTGGCGGGCATACACCGTCGGAAACTCGAAGGACTGCGATATGCCCAGGGTGTAAAATCCGCCGGTGGGGCTTTCGGCGTTTACGTCCGGGTTTGGCAGGTTTAGGGCGCCTTTTTCTGCGTACTTCCTGGCCTGAACGTCGAAGGCGGCAGCTTTCACGGACGGGTGATTTTGGAGCGCTGCTCGGACGGCTTCGTCGGGCGTGACGGCTTTTTGGGAAAAGGCCGGGAATGCGAGCAGTAGAAGGCCGGCTATGTTTGAAAATTTATGCATAATTTTGTACTCAATTCGTGTTTATGAACCAGAAAGACAAAGACATCGCCGAAGCTGTAAAAGCCGCCGTCCGAGAATTCGACCCGACTGCGGAGGTCGTGTTGTTTGGCTCCCGCGCGCGCGGTGATGCGCGTAAGGATTCGGATTATGATTTTTTGGTATTATTTAATCTACCTATTGATTATCATTTTAAAACCAATGTTTTAGACAAGATTTATGAAATTGAACTGAGAACAGACAAAGTCATATCACCGCTTATTCATAATAAACAAGATTGGTTTAAAATGACAGCGTTTCCTATTTTTCAATAGGTTTCAACGGATGGCATTCCAGTATGAATAATAAAGAGGAATTAAAAAATATCGAATCCAACGGGCTTTCGAGACGTTTGATGAGGCAGAACTCTTATTTTGTGAAAAGAAAATTTTGGGTGCGGTCAATCGACTTTATTACGCTTGCTTTTACGCGATATCCGCATTTTTGATTTCCAAAGAATTGAAGGCGATAACCCATGCGGGTGTAAAAATTTCCTTCAATAAAGAACTGGTCAAAACGGGTATGATAAATGCGTCATACGGCAAGTTTTTCAATAAACTTTTTGTCAATCGGTTTGAAGCAGATTATGAAGACATGCCGAATTTTAAAGAGGAGGAGGTTGGCGAAATGATTTTAATGGTGAAATCTTTTGTCCAGGAAATGGAAAAATTGATTGAAACAATTTAAGCAAATTCCTCCTTCTTCGCTTCCAAATACCCCTCCACCGCCTTCTTCCCCCAAACCCAAAACACCGTAGGCGTCACCACTATATCCAGCAAAGTCGAAGACAACAGCCCACCCAGGATTACCGTCGCCACCGGGTACAAAATCTCCTTTCCCGCCGCCTGTGGGTCCAGCGTGAGTGGAATCAGCGCCAGGGCAGCTACCAGCGCCGTCATCAGCACCGGCACCAGCCGTTCCAGCGAGCCGCGTACGATCATCTTTTTATTGAACTGTTCGCCCTCGTGCTCCATCAGGTGGAGGTAGTGCGAAATCATCATAATACCGTTGCGCGAAGCGATGCCGGTGAGCGTAATAAAGCCCACCAACGTGGCCACTGAAAACGTACCGCCCGTGAGCCATACCGCCGCCACGCTGCCCACCAGGGCGAGCGGAATGTTGAGCATGACCTGTAGCACGATGCGCCAGGAACGAAAATGCGCGTACAGCACCAGAAAAATGCCCAAAAAGGCAAAAAGGCTCAGGATACCGATGAGCCTGGAAGCATCTTTTTGCGCCTCGAACTGCCCGCCGTAAACGAGAAAATACCCCTGCGGCATCGGCACTTTTTCCCCTATTATCTTTTGAATATCGGCCACCGTGCTGCCCAGGTCGCGCTCCTGCACATTAGCCGACACGACGATGCGGCGCTGTCCGTTTTCATGGCTTACCGAATTGATGCCCTTTTCGTACTCGATGTGGGCGATGCTTTCCAGCGGGATCAGCACGCCTTCCGGGGTGTGAATCTGGGTGCTGCGAATGTTTTGCAGGTTTTCGCGGTCTTCTGCGACCGCCCGCAAAACGAGGTCGAAGGTTTTTTGGCCATCGAGGATCTGACTGACCACCTTGCCGCCAAACAGTACTTCGAGGTCGCGGGCCACCTCGCCGGTTTGCATCCCGTAGCGTTGCAGGGCATTGCGGTCGAGGCGAATCGTTAGCTGCGGCACCATTACCTGGCGTTCCACCTGCACGTCTACCGCCCCTGGCACGGTTTCTACGGCCTCCTGAATCTCTCCGGCCAGCGCCCGGAGTTCGACCAGGTCTTCCCCGAAAATTTTGATCGCCACCTGTGCCCGCACCCCGCTCAGCAGGTGGTCGAGCCGGTGCGAAATCGGCTGACCGATGCTGACCGATACCCCGGCCAAATTGGCCAGTTCCCGGCGGATGTCGGCGATCACTTCGGTGCGGGAGCGCGCATCTTCGCGCAACTCCACTTCAATTTCCGAATTGCTCACCGGCTCTACGTGCTCATCCAGCTCGGCGCGACCCGTGCGCCGGGCGGTATATTGTACGTCGGGCACCCGCAGGATCAGCTGCTCGGCGACCGTACCGATTTTGTTGCTTTCCTCGAGCGAAGTGCCTGCCGGAGCATACAGGTTGATGGTAAAACTACCTTCGTTGAAGGGGGGTAAAAACTCCGTGCCGAAGCGGGTGACCATAACCGCTGCGGTTATGACCAGTGCCGCTGCCGCAGCGATGACTATTCTTGAGTGCGTCAGACCAAAATTCAGGAGTTTCAGGTCTTGTCGTTTCAGCCAGCGCACCAGGCCGGACTCCTTGTCCTCGTTGAGTTTCGATTTGGGGAGTAAATACGAACAAAGTGCCGGCGTGACGGTCAGCGATACCACCAGCGATGCCAGAATGGAGGTGATGTAGGCAATTCCCAGTGGGGCAAAAATGCGCCCCTCGATGCCTTGCAACTGGAACAAGGGTAGAAAAACGAGTACCACAATGATGGTGGCATAAACAATGCTGTTGCGTACTTCGCTGCTGGCTTCGTACACCACGGTCAGTGGATTTTTGGGGCTGCCCGCTGCCCGGTTTTCTCTCAATCTCCGGAACACATTTTCCACGTCCACGATGGCGTCGTCCACTAATTCGCCGATGGCAATGGCCAGGCCGCCGAGGGTCAGGGTGTTAATGGAAATGTCGAACCACTTGAAAACCAATGCGGTAATCACAAGAGACAGTGGTATGGCAGTCAGGGTGATGAGCGTCGTGCGGAAATTGAGCAGGAACAAAAACAGCACAATAACCACCAGGATAAATCCGTCGCGCAGGGCGTGCTCCACGTTCGTCAGGGAGTGGACGATGAAGTTTTTTTGCTGAAAAACCTGTGCGTTCAGGCGGACATCGGGTGGGAGCGCCGGCTGTAATTCGGCCAGAGATTTTTCAATTTCTTCGGTCAAGTCCACGGTGCTTGCCCCGGGTTGTTTTTCAACCGTTAAAATGACGGCTGGCCGGGCATTCACGCTCGCGTCGCCGCGTTTGATGGCCGCGCCAAATTGTACTTCCGCCACCTGGCGCAGCAGCACCGGCGAACCGGCCCTGTTCGCTACCACGGTGTTTTGTAAATCCTCCAGATTCTTCGAGCGGCCAAGCACTGAAATGAGCACTTCCGAGCCGTAGCGGTTGAAAAAACTGCCGGTAGCATTCATATTGGCGTTTTCCAGGGCCCGGTCAAGGTCTTCCAGGGTGAGGTCGTATTGCTTGAGTTTGACCGACGACACCAGTACCTGGTATTGCAGCCGGTCACCGCCGATCGCTATGACCTGCGCCACGCCTTTGATGGCCAGCAGCCTGCGCCGGATGGTAAAATCGGCCAACGTCCGCAAGTCCGCCGCTGTACTGAGGGTTTTGCCCGCGCTATCGGGTTCTGCCGTCACGCCAATGAGCATGATCTGCCCCATAACCGACGAAATCGGCCCCATGACCGGCACGATGCGGTTGGGTAAAGGCACGGACGCGAGTTTTTCGGCCACCAATTGCCGGGCGCGAAACACGTCCACATCCCAACCGAACTCCACAAACACCAGCCCGATACCCCGCGACGAACTGCTGCGCACCACCTCCACGCCCGGCGAACCGTTGAGCGCGGTCTCGATGGGCTGCACGGCCTGCACCTCGATTTCTTCGGGCGCCATCCCACCTGCTTCGAGGAAGACCGTTACACGGGGGCGGTTGAGGTCGGGCAGCACGTCTACCGGCAGATTGGCGACCGTCCAACTGCCCCAGACGAGCAGCAGCGCTGCGGCAGCTACGACGAAGAGTCGGTTTTGAAGGGAAAATTTGATGATCTGGTTGAGCATAAATTGCTGCTATTGGCTTAAATTCGTTGAAAAACGGCCATAAATGGCCTCTTACCGGCGGCGTAAACGCGGCGCTACCGTTGAGACACGTACTTATTAAGGACGACGGATTTGGAATGCAGCTAGTGCCGTGTCCAGTGAATAACGCACCGTTTTGCGGCCCTATTTTTCGCTCAATTTCGTTATTCGTCGGTTAAAATGTCCCGTATTTCGCCCTCTTGATGCCTAATTGAGCAAAAAATATGTCTCGCCAAACTGCATGCCATTCACTGGACGCGGCATTAGTTGCTCAAAGAACTATAGCGCCGGGCGATCTCTCTTAGGAACGATGAAAAAATAAGGGTACAGAAAACACGGAAATTTCCCGGAAAAATTTGTACCCTTATTTAAAACCGGTTCCTAAATCACCCGGCGCCCAATCCTTTTTTATTCCAGATTACATTTTCCGCCGTTCATACTGGCAACAACCGTGCAGATTATTATAAGCCGCGTCGTCGCCTTTCAACTGATCCGTATCGTACCCAGCCGTCGCGATGGCCTGGTGAATTTTATCCGCGCCGGTTTTGGCCGGATCGAACTGAACCGTAAACTGGTGTGTGTCAACGTTCCAATCGGCACTTTGCACGCCAGCGACGCTGTTTGCGGCCTTTTCAATGGTCGTTTTGCACATGCCGCAATTGCCCCATACCTGGAACTGTGCGGCTTGTATGGCGCTACTGGTCACTGCGACCTTTTTTACCATGCCGTGCATTGGTGCGGGGGCGCTTGTGGCGTCCGCAGTACCACTTGGCGTGCAGGCAGCTGCTTTCTGCGATGTACCGGCGGCGCAGCAGGATTTGCCTGATTTTTCAGCACCGGCGGCGCAGCAGGATTTTTTCGCCGGCGCCGGCGCGGGGGTGGTGGTTGTTTGCTGGGCCAAAGCGGCCTGGCTTATAAAAGCCGCGAAACACATTACTATGAGATTTTTCATGTTTTAAAAATTGTTTTTTGAATGAAAAATTGAATTTGCGCAGGTGCGACCGGGCAACGACGTGCCGCCCCGGGGCTTAGAAAATTAATGCTTTTCGTGTCCTTCGCCTTCCTTATGGTTATGGCCCTCATGCTCTTTCTGGTTTACTTCGCCCGGTTTTCCTTCATCTACGTTTAGCACAAAATCAACCGTATGCAACTTGCCACCGGTCTGGAATTGCAACCACCCGCGATAGATTCCCGCCACCTCGAATGTGGCGTGCAGGTCGAGCTTGCCGGCCGCAACGTCCGGGTGAACGTGTAAATAATGTTCCGCACCCGCACCGATTACAACCACGTGGGCTTTAGCGCCGAGGTAGTTTTCAAGCGATTCGGCCGGAACGTCCTTGTTTCCCTGTTTGATCGTGGCGGCGATGTGCATCTCGTTGTTGGTCACGAATTTCCCACCTTGCGCTTCAAGCGTTACCGTATATCCGTCTACCGTGCTGGATAATTTTTCTTTGGAATAGCTCACAGGCTTGTTCGGCTTGCCGCCTACGTTGAGCGGGATGCGTTCGAGTTGCCCCGACGCGCCGGTTGGCATATAGTCGGCGAACAGAACATAGTCGCCACCCTGATCAAACTTCGTTTCGTTTTTACCGGGACCGTCCGTGAAGGTATTGGCTTTGTCGAGCACCCTGATTTGGTAGGACCCGTCTGCCTGGTAGTTGGGGTGAATATGCTCGAAATAAGACAGGTCTTTCGATACCACGATGAGGTGAATCTTTTTCTCGTGGTGCAAATCGAGCGGGACCGGCGTGGCGGCCGAGCCCACTATTTCGGGTTTGAACGTGAGCGTGGCTGCGTTGCCAGCTTCCAGCGTGGCCGGATTGCTGGCAAAAGCCATTTTATAGCTCGTTGCCGCGTTGGCTTTAGCCGGCTCGAGGTCCATGCCGCATTTGGAGCATTTATCGCTTGCTTTACCGGTGATATCCGGGTGCATCGGGCAAGCGTACACAGCGTTCGCATCAGCGGCGGTAGTGGTGGCAGCGGTGTTTTTATGGTCGTTTTTGCAAGCGGAAAATACGCCGAGCAATCCCGCGAGCGCAAAGCCCGTGATGAATATGTATTTCATAATAGTTGGATGTTGTGAAGATGTAGAGAAAAGGCCCATGTCGGGCTAACGCGGCACTATACGCCTAATTTTGGCGGCTGCCAGATAGGAAGGTAAACAGCTTCCGGCAAGTGCTCGGCAAAGTAAAAAGCCCGTTTTTGCACGGAAGCATTGAAGATGCGCGCGGTAAGCATTGTGGGCGTTTCGAGCGCAAAAGCAGCTGCGGAATGGCAGGCCATGCCGCAACCCGGACAGTGACAAGCGCCTTTGCCGTGGTCGCAAGGGCATCCGGGGCCGGAATGCCGTGGTTGGTCGCAGGCGTCGGAATCAGTGGCGTGAGCGGATTGCACGTCGCTTGTTTTATCACAGCACGATTTTTTAGCGCTCGGGTGCTGCGATGTTGATGTACCTTCTACAGATTCGTTTCCACATGCCCAAGCCTGGTTTGCCGATGCTACGACAAACAGACTTAGTAGAAGGAACAATGT
>Ga0105046_10002588_pt1 | contig 28577 bp, 32 predicted proteins | sample MAT03_FD_78385 | JGI IMG/M metagenome (GOLD analysis project Ga0105046, IMG submission 78385) | Freshwater microbial communities from Lake Fryxell liftoff mats and glacier meltwater in Antarctica - MAT-03 (megahit assembly) | ecosystem: Environmental > Aquatic > Freshwater > Ice > Liftoff... | reverse complement strand
TTCACGCAGGTGTCTTGGTGGGAACCGCGACTCCGGAGATCGGACAGATGGCGCAGGCTGTTGCGCTCGAGCGCGCAGTCGATGGCAAATGGATATCTTCGAGCGTCGCGCCTCCAGGGTCCTTGCAAAGTGGTGCACTCGGCATGGCGGCAAGTGGCACTGTGGTTGGTTGGTATGAATCAGCCACACTCAAGCGGAGTGGGTTCGCGCGTTCCAACGAAATCTTTCGCGATGTGGCTCCTCAAAACGCGAAATGGTCAGAAGCATGGGACATAGACGATGCTCTAAATACAGTTGTGGGGAGCTATTTGCGATCCGACCTGAAGCTCGTTGGATTTGCGGAGGTGCGGAGGACCGTGAATGACGTTTCTGTCCCATCCGCCCTTGCAACGCGGGTGCGTGGCATTGGTCCGAACGGCGACTTGGTCGGTGATTTCGATGACGGCGAAGGTTTCTCTCGTGGATACATCGCCAGATTGCTGCCCGCGATTGGAACCGGCAGCATCGTGGCCCTCACAGCCTTGCCCGAGCCGGTGAACGCCGATATCGCACATGCCTGTGATCATTCGGTGTTAGGTCCCTTCCAGGCGTTGGGAGCAGTTGTGAACGTGGACAACGCGCGTGCTCCTTGGTTCTCCAAATCACACACCAGCTATTCTGTGGATTTTCCTGACGGGGTGCCAAGCGGGCGCATTGAGTTCCGCGCGACAGGGGCTGGCGAACTTAGCCTTTTCGTACGCCCTCCTTTGCCTTTGCGGTTGCGTGCCGAGGATGGAACACGCCTGGAGGCCCAACGCATGGAAATGGTGTCCCGATGTCCAGGGATCGAATTTCTCTATCAGTTCTCTATCCCCAAGTCTGGATCCTATTCCGTTGAACTAGGGCCAACCGATGCCGCAAAGGTTTCAATCGTTCTAGAGAAAAGTTGGGTTTATCCCTAACGTGCAATCATTTAGGAGAATAAGAATGCGAAGTTTTACAGAAGCGATTTTCAAGGCCGTGTTGGCCGCTAGCTTGGTGGCGAGCGCTACCAGTTGCGATGACGATGAGGAAATCGCTGTCATCCCACCGATGAACGTAGATTCAGGTACGTTATTGCGGGATGCCAGCGAGTCAATAGCTCCAGTGGACGCTCGCGTGCCCGATTCAAGCGCGCTGCAAGACGCGGGATCACCGGATGCCACAGCAGATACCTTCGTGAGCTTCGTTGCCGAAAATGATCGCGCCACAACAGGCCGTGGGGTAACCGTTGTCCTTAAGGTTCTCCAGAATGACACGGGGGCGGACCGCGCCGCGGTTTCGGTCTGGTCTTTCACGAACGGCAGCCACGGACGGGTCCTGGCACGCGCCGATGGTGCGCTTTCTTACCAACCCGATGAAGGCTTTGATGGTAACGATTCCTTCACGTACGTAGCGAGGACCGTTTCGGGGCAATCGGCAACGGCGACGGTAAACATCAAAGTGTTGCCGCGGCGGGGCACCGTTTCTGCTGGCGTATTGTTTATTGGAACTGAAACTGTACCTGGAGACTCGCCGGTGGGGCTACGATGGGAGGACATCAATGCTTCGGGCACTCGCGTAGGACGTCTTCTTCCTGCTGCCGTGCCCGTCTTGGGCAAGGCAACCGGCGCAATTGAAAAAATTGTTCTTCCAGGTACGGTAACTGAAGTGTACTTGCGTGCCATCAACGATGGCCGGGCTCATCACAGGATTTGCGACTGCGAACAACGAGCAGAAGGTCTTCGTCTTCAGTGGAACAGACGTTGCTTTTTGGCCGGGAGATTCTTCAGAATACACACCTGAAGGCATAGGATCCGACGGAAGCGTCGTGGGTTTCGTGTATTTGTCCGACCCGCCTGCCGGGTATCGCGGCTTCATTCGACCTGCAGCTGGCCCCATTGCTCATCTGCAACGTACAGCGGGTACCGACACTGTATTTGGTGGGATAAGCAGTAGCGGTGCTATCGTGGGCTACACCGGATTTGGCGAAGGAGCGCGGTGCTTTCGCCGCGACAGTGCGGGATTCTCTGATCTGCCGCTGCCCACTGGTTATGCGCCGTACGCATTCCGCTGTCAGGCAATCAACAAGAACGGTGAGGTCGTGGGGTCGGTTCAAGAACGTTCAGATTCGAGAAGAAGCGCTGCGCTTTGGACCTCGGCTGGCTTTCAGAAAATACATTTCCCGTTTCCACTTGTTGCGGGCGCCACGGGACGCAGCGAGGTACTAACCGGTATCAACGATTCAGGCACTATGGTGGGCCTGTATTCTGAAACCACGCCATACGTGGATGCGGGTGAAAAAAAGACAAGAGTGGTCACGCACGCTGTCGAACTGACTCCAGTTCCTGCCCAAACAGATGTCTTCTTCGAAGACACCAAGTACGGACTTGTTGACGCATCCTAGCTTGATCGCACTTCGATACACTTAAAAGGACAAGGCCAGCCTCCGTGAGAGGCTGGCTGCTTCAACTCACCGCAGTTAAGGCAATGGTCTTGAATTTGGAAGCCAACCCATCAAAGGTGCGCGCCTTGACCAGGTTGAATAGACCGCAACTGTAATGTGATTGCATTGGCGTCTATACCCTCACCGATAAACACAAGTTCGGATCGCCGAGGCCCCGCAGGCCAAGCTTCATCAAACCGCAGATCAAGGCTTTCGCCGGCGCGCTCAAGGTATCCTCGACGTGGCTCGCCTTCGATGTTTACAAATCCCTTAGCCCTTACGAGGGACCTTCCAAGCTGCTCGCACATTTGCAGCAAAGGCTTTGCCAAAAGCGGGCGATCGTCACTGAACGTTGCAACAGATAGCTGTGCATGATGGTGCCGCGCTTTGGAACGCGGAAAGAAGGGAATGCGGCCGCTGCGGCTTTCCAGCAGCCACGCCGCAAGCGCTTCTGTGGCCGCTGACCCAGAAGGAAAAGCCGCCCGTTGAACCTTTTTATTGAGAGATGAGAGTAGAGCATGCAGCTGTGCCAAACTATCGGCCGAGGCGACATCTAGCTTGGAGATGAGGATTCTATCGGCGGCCGCAACTTGGCTTCGTGCCTCGCTAAAGCGTTCGAGCTGATCACAGCCAGCCTGCCCATCGACGATCGTAACCACGCCGTCATCAAAAACGCGTTTTCGATCGTCTTCCAACGCTGCCATGCCAGAGATGATCGATTGAGGCTCAGCAATGCCCGTTGTTTCAAGCACCACACGGTCGATCGTGCTGCGTGCTGTGATTTCTTCGAGCGCCTGCCACAACTCCTCTTGCGTCTTGACTTCGTGGCACACGCAGCCTCCTGCCAATTCGACGACATCGCCCGCACGGCTTTTGATGAGTTTCGTATCGATGTCGATCCGGCCCAATTCATTGACGATCACAGCAACGCGCCTGCGTCGCTCGTTAGCCAAGATTCGATTGAGCACGGTGGTTTTTCCTGCCCCGAGAAAGCCCGTAACGATTGTCATGGGGACGAGCGAGGGCTGTCCCTGCTCCACCCCATCCTTCATCCGCTTCTCGTTGCCCATGCAGTCGGTCCTGTCACACATGCAATGCAAGTGCAAGTACGAATGCACTCAAGGTTCCCTCGTTAGTCGAACTTCGAGTCCTCAAAGGTGGTATTGGGCTCGGCGTTCAGAGGGGCAAAGTCGATCGCGTGAAACCGCAGTTTGTATTTGCGCTTGTTTCCGTCCTCAGCGTCGAGGTAAGGCGTCCGCTCGAAGTAGTACCCCGACACCACTCCCGCGTCGCTGATGGCTGTGAGACTGGCGCCACGACTATACGATCCTGTTGGTGGAACTTGTGGAAAGTAAAACCTACTAAACCCCTTGGCTTCCGACCAAATGAAGGGATAGTTGAAGGAGTAGTCCTGAGCCTCCATCGATCCGACGACGATGTTCGAATTGTTACTTCTAGGACAAGCAAAATTCAGTATTTTTAGATCGGCTGCAATCACAGGGCGGGTGATCTTGCCGTCCTTGTCTCGCAGAAAACATTGGGTCGTGTTGGGCGAGTCCATGAATTTAGCGTGGCCGACGATGGTGCCATTGTTGCTAATGCCTCTGGCATCGACACCTGTGGCACCCGGTATCTTGATCTCCACGGGCTGGTCGGTGCCGTCGATCTTCCAAATATATCCCTTGGCCCCATCGCTAAAATCGGTGCCCACGACCTGCCCCGAGTTGTTGATGCCGAATGCACCCGCATGAGTCCACTTTTTAACAAACGAGCCGTCCTTCCATAGGAAGGCATACGAGTTGTAGTCAACATCAAACATGTTCCCCACAACCGCACCATCGTCATTGATCTGCTCGAACAGCACCAAATTCTGGCCGGTCGGAGGTGCAACGAAAATGAACTTGCCGTCCGCCGCTTGTACGAAGGCGTGGTCGTCTGGCTCGGTCCGACCGACGTGTTGCCCCTTGTTGTTGGCTCCGAAAAATGCACCTCCAAAGCGTTCTGGATCCGCGGGACTGCGTGTCTCGGTGGCAAGGTAAACCACCCCGCCTGCAACAGTGGCCGTCTTCGGTGCGACCGTCACTGTCACCGTGGCCCGGCTCTCGGCGCCCAAGTCTGAACGAACCACGTAGACGAAAGAATCCGTGCCATCAAAACCCGAGCGTGGACGATATTCAATTCTACCGTCCGGCGTGCTGCGCACCACGCCATTAGCCGCCGCGGTGAACGACTTCACAAAGGCATTGCCTGGCGTGATGCCTTGATCGTTTGCAAGCACATCAATTACGACCGGGATCAGTCTGGCCGTTGTTGCTTTATCGGCTGCTGCAATCAATGCAACCGAGGCGTCGACACCCGCGTCGATGCTCACCTCGGGCTGGGTGACCGCGGCATCCTGTGCTACGAACGTGCCGGAGTCGAGCGTGACGTTTCCCGTCATGACCGCCGCGTCTTGGTTAGCCGTAAAGTCCGGAACGTTTGGCGAATCATCCGCGTTGTCACAACCTACAGACCAAATCGCCATGCTCGCGAATAGTGGATACGAATACCATCGATTCATTTTTGCTCTCCCGAACTTTGTTTTGATTGCAGATTTCAAACTTTGAATACAGATGACTTCAGTATGGCCATCCGTGTTCGTAGATAAATGACACGCTCGCGCCAGCCGAAGGTCCAACTTCAAAACTGTAGTCCGCTGCGTCAGGAATATTGAACTGGTAAATCCAGCGGATTCGTTTGCACGTTGACGATCGCACCGCCAGCGCTGGCGCAAGTGCAGTGCCGTCCTCGCGGCGCAAACGCATCGGTCCATCGGGATACAGGAAGAACGTGACGAGCCCCGGCTGTGACGATCGGTAGCGGATGAGGCCAACACCCGACGGAGGCAAAGTGACTGTGTAGCTTGTATGCGAACCCGAGAACGACGGCGCATCTTGTTGCGTCGATGGGGCAGTGAGGAATTTGAAGGGCCCGCCTTCGGAATGGCTGCAGGCGTGATCAACGTCGCGATTTACGGGCTCTGGTGCCAAGGAAAACTCTATCCCTCCGTACGACGACAAATCGACAGGACTCGTCCGAAAGCCAAAGTTGTCCCCCGATGGGTCTTGTAAACTGCCAAACAGCGATCCGTTCGGTCCGATGCCGAGCGTCTTTGTGGACAACGCCATGTGCAACTCAACAGCGGGAAAGTCGGGGGGCGCAGGTCGAAATCCTTCGGGTACCGGTTCACCGAAGGGTAGACGAATGATTCGGTGAAACACATCGCCAAGCTTGATCCAGGTTTCATCAAGTATCTCTACATTCACCGTACCCGAAGCGATGACGTCGATGTCCCCGATGGATCGCCACGCAAAGGCGATCTTACCGCTCCGATTCCACGCCGCGCGGTAGGAGATGCGAGTCGGACTCACGACAGTAGCAACGCCGTCGGATGGAGGCTGCGATACTTCAAGAACTGAATTGAGTGACGGCTTTGCGTCCACTAGAAATGTCGTCGCCATGTTGCGCGCCAATCGTATGGCGATTCCAGCAGAGACGTCAGCAGTGGCATCCGTCGGAGCGGTAGCAGCGTCGGGTACGATTGAACCTGAACCTGTATCCGTAAGCGGCCCGCCCGCATCTGCAGAACGGGGAGCGTCGCGTCGTGAGGAACCGTCTGGTTCCACCGTTGAGGCATCATTCGATATCCAGGGCCCGTCCAGCCCACCGGCCGGTTCGTCCGAGCAGGCAGCAATAAAGATCACGAGCAGAAACAGACTGCGCGCTGGCAAACAAGACAGGGACATTTTGCCCACCTATAGCACATGCAATTTCTTTGCACTATCTTAGTCGCACTATGGACCTGCTTGGTCGCATGCTTTCGACTGACATTCGCAATTATCCTGCCACTGCAATCGCATTGCGCCTGGTTCGGTTCTGAGCTAGATCCGTTCGGAAATGTGGGCAGTGCGCTGCCTTTTCTGCAGAACGATTGGCACCAAGTGACCGCCCCCCACTATCTGTTTGTCTGTATATCCTGCCGCGAGGCTGGGGAAGCGCGAGAGCCAACCCACCGTCGTGCAGGCAACCGGATGTTCGAGGGTCTTCAACGTCGGTTCGACACGTGGGCAAAACGAGAAGGGTTCGTGATAGCACCCTACGAATGCCTAAGCGTGTGCACCCGACCTTGTGGGGTGGCCATGCGCGCACCGGAAAAATTCACCTATGTTTTCGGCGATCTAAAGCCGGGAGTTACCGACAGCCAACTCATCGAATGCGCGTCTCTTTTCCGACGCACACCGAACGGATTCATGCACAGGGATGATAGGCCACCTGCTTTACGAGGCGGAATTCTTGCTCGCGTGCCACCCTTAGAGATGCCCTAGTCGGGATCCTGAGATCAATCGCTAACGCAACTCCATTGCTTTTACAGCCCTCCTCTGGCATATCTCATTTTAACTCACCGTTCTTGGAGAACATAGGCATGCAAAGTCCCCTTCCCCGCAAACTTCCCGTCACTGTGCTGTCCGGCTTCTTGGGAGCTGGAAAGACAACGTTGTTAAACCACGTCTTGGGTAACCGCGAGGGCAAGAAGGTGGCCGTCATCGTCAATGATATGAGCGAGGTGAACATTGATGCCTCGCTTGTGGCAGGAGGCGGATTGTCGTTGGATCACACCCAAGAGAAGCTGATAGAGATGACCAACGGATGCATCTGTTGCACGCTTCGGGAAGATCTACTTAAGGAAATCACACGGTTGGCTAAGGAGGAACGATTCGACTATTTGTTGATCGAATCCTCGGGCATTTCTGAACCCATGCCCGTGGCCGCGACTTTCTCGTTTCGCGACGAGCAAGGCTTTTCACTGGGCGACGTTGCCGAGTTAGATACGATGGTAACGGTGGTTGATGCTTCACGTTTCCTAGACGATCTTGACGAAGGCGACAGCCTTGCCGAACGTGGCACGGCGCTATCAGAAGACGACACACGCAACCTTTCACCGTTGCTGATTGACCAGGTTGAATTCGCCAACGTTCTGGTCGTTAACAAAAGTGATCTTTTGGATGAACATCGCCTGCTTCAGCTTGAGAACGCCCTGCGCAAACTTAACCCTGAGGCACAGGTGGTACGCAGCGTAAGAGGCAAGGTTCCCTTGCGCAATCTTATGGATACCGGCCTATTCGACGAGGCAAAGGCCGAGAAAGCCGCTGGCTGGCGCAAAGAGCTGGCCGGCATCCACACACCCGAGACCGAACAGTACGGTGTAACCAGTTTTGTGTATCGTGCACGTCGACCATTTGCTCCTGAACGCATTTGGGAGCTGCTGCATTCCGATGTTCCTGGCCTCCTGCGAGGCAAAGGCTTTTTCTGGTTGGCGACTCGCCACAATGAAGTGGGTACTTGGTCCTGCGCCGGGGCCTATGGCGAAATGGCACAAGGGGGCGCGTGGTGGACGACAGTGTCTGAAGAAGAATGGCCGGATCGGCCGGAATGGCGAGAACGCGTTCGCGGCTACTTTCAAGAGCCCTTTGGTGATCGCCGCCAAGAAATTGTCTTTATCGGCGTGGATCTCGACGAAGCTCTTCTGCGTAGCCAACTTGACCAATGCTTACTCACCGACCTGGAAATGGAAGGTGGAGAAGAACGTTGGACGTTGATGCCTGATCCCTTCCCTTCGTGGCAGGAAGAGGAGGTCGCCAATGTCTGAAGTCTCGATGCTCTCAAACTTGCCCAACATTGCTTGCAGCCTCTCGTATGTTGAACGCTTGCCTGACTTGGTTTCGATCTTCGACGACGCCATAAACGTGGCTGTCTTGCGCCGACGCCTTGATACGGTTCTGGAGGATGACTGCGCGCGCTTGGCAGCAGAGCCAGGTTTGAACATTAAGCTGGTGGTCGACGCAAACCAAAGTGGCCGAGACGCGATTGTCAGCGCCGTTGCAGGCAACGAAAAAAGTGCGTTGGCCGACGATATCTACAGGTGGGTGGAGTTGGTGGCAGAGATCACGGGAGCGGAATCCGTTGGAATCCGTTTGATGAAACACTCGCAGGCGATGTGCCCCAAGCTTCACGTCGACAACGTTTCCTTACGGTTGGTCACAACTTACCAAGGGCCGGGAACTCAGTTCGTTAGTCAGCATATGGTGCAGAGAAGCAAATTGGGACACGCCAGCCACGGCCGCAGTGATGAAGAAAGCGGTGTCTTGTTGCCCGGTGATGGCATACATACGGCACAACCCGGAGACGTGGTTCTTCTAAAGGGCGAAGCTTGGCCCAACAACGGTGGCCATGGCGCCGTTCACCGTTCGCCACCCATGGGTGAAAATGAAACGCGCGTTGTGTTGACGTTGGATCCCTTGTGAAGACACTGGTTAGTCTAGACCTGCCTGTCCCACAGTGACCTGCATCAACCAGACCGTAGTTTGATTTGTCACACTGTCTTCGTTAGTAGGGCCTGCCTGGCCCTCGTTAGCGGCCAGTGCCGGCACAAAAGATGCGGCACGCAGCGAAGCGAAGGTACGCCATAAGCAAGCGGTGCAGGACTACGACTTCGGCGAATTCGATAGAGCCCTCGCACAGTTTCAAGAAGCGTATCGCGCATGGGAAGATCCCGCGTTCTTCTGCGGGTGCTTAACGAGTTCAGCGCTTCGCTGCGGGGCTCCGGGAACGTGCGAGGAGGTCATGTGCACGAGAATAGTGCGTAGGCGTGTGTGCGCGCCGGTGGACGCCTATGGCTTGGGTTCGAAGCGAAACCCTTTGTAAGTCACACCAAGCTGCGAATAGTTGTAGAACGCGAACTTGCCGTCAGAGTATGTCGCGTCCGTCGATTCGATCAGCGCAACGCGCGTTTTGTTCTCTAGGATCTCGACGCGAATGCTGCCCGGGCTATGTTCCAACACAAAGGTGTAGTCGACGTTGCGTTTCCAGCCGACCGGATTTGCCGTGGTGGGCGACAAAACTACCACCTTTTCCGTTCCCGCTGAATCCCAGAAATCGGCGCACACATTCGGTGGATCGTTGCTGGCAACGCGCTTGAGCGAGATCCCGATCAGCGCCGTATTGCACGCCAGCGATGCTGCCGTCGGCCCCTGCGTTTTCTGCTTCCAGTCCAGGATGTAGTAGTGCCCATCGTCTTGATAGCCAAACGCGAATCCGATAAAGTCGTCGTCGTTGTCCGCCGTCGAAACCCGAAACTGGCCCGTGATGATCACGTCGCGAAGAATCCGGCTGTTCAAATAGATCGACGGATTGGCGTTCACATTTTGTGTGGCCACCGTGCCGTCGGCCGAAAATGTGTAGCTTGCGGGTGGTGTGGCGGGCTGATTGGAGACGGCGAATAGTCGCACCATCCAGTCGTTCAGGAGAGACGGCGCACATTCCGGCCTGCCCGCGTCCGATGCCATCATGCAGCCGCGATCGCATTCCAACCTGTTCCAAGTCGTGCCGCCGACGGCACACACTTCCAACGTTGCGGCGCCGGCACAGCGACGTTCCCCCTCCTTGCAAACGGCTGCGTCTTGCACCACGGCAACATCCATAGCAGCCACATCCGGGCTGCTGTTCACTGTCGCGGTGTCCGCAGTGGCCGCGCCGTCGTTGCGCATTTCCAGGTTGCACAATGCGCACGCGTCGATCGGTCGGCTATCCGATTCGGACGAACAGGCTATCAGCGCGATCGTGCAGCAGATGGTAGTCACATAGCGTTTCATGGACATGATATACACCCGGGCCGAACGGTTTACGTATCAAAAGGCGTGACTACAGAACATCGTGCTGCAATGCGTGCGCAAACCCGCCAAAGAATGCTCGCGGAGCTGAGGCTGCCGACGGCTCCAGGGCCTCCCTCATCGAGCAGCTGACGAGCGGCCTCAAGGATTGCATTCTTGGCCGTTTCGCTTCTCGGGCGACCACGCGGTACACTAGTTTATGTAACGTAAGCGATCAAAGGTCGCAAGCCCTCAGGAGAGTCCGATGTCCGTGAAACCCGTGCCCAACGAAGACCAGCCCATGTGTCCGTACATCATCGTGCGGGGCGCGGCTCAAGCGATCGATTTCTATACGAGGGCCTTTGGTGCGAAGGAACTGTTCAGGCTCAAGGACCCGAGCGGGAAGATCGGTCACGCTGAGCTCGAACTGGGCGGCGCGCACCTGATGCTGGCGGACGAGTACCCGGACTTCGGCGCGGTCGGCCCTGTGACGGTGGGCGGCACTCCCGTTTCGATTCACCTCTACGTCGCCGACGTCGACCGCGTTGTCGTCGCCGCAACGGAAGCAGGTGCAACGCTGCTGCAGCCTGTCCGGGACGAGTTCTTCGGTGATCGGGTCGCGCTGCTTTCGGATCCGTTCGGTCACAAGTGGCACCTTGCCACGCGAAAGGAGGACGTGTCCCCCGTAGAAATGCAGAAACGGATGGACGCCGCGTATGGGGAAACAGCAGCTCCAGAATGACCGTCGAGCAGCTTCGTGAACTCGTGCTGAGCTTTCGTCGCCGCAAAAAACGATAGCGGTTGGCCAGTTCTGGCGACGCGTGGTCCATGCCCAGCAAGTGTCCGGCGACGCCGATCATGGGCGCCGCGGGACCGCTTATTGGACGCGCACTCAGCGCGTGCAGGTGTCGACCGGTGTCGTTCCCGGCTGAACCGCGAACAGATAGCCGCCGCCTTTTAGAGCACTTGGCGTGGTGATGGTGGCAGCGACCGTCTTCGCGTTCGTGTCGATGACCGAGATCTTGCCTTCGCCGCCGTGGCTTACGAAGCCCCAGCGACCGTCAGGCGTGATGGCCGATGCACGTGATTCCTTGCCAGCCGTACTTTGCCCGGCAACAGGGCCGCTGGCCAGCGCCGCCAGCGGCACGCGCGCAGACACCTGCCACAGTTCCGCCGGCACAGCCGCATCGATCCCGATGTAAACGGCGAAGTCACCTTGTCCGGTGACGTTCGCGAAGAACGCGTGGCGCTTCGACATTTGGAACTTGGGCACAATGCCCTTTGTGAACGAAAAGCGTTTCGCGGTTCCGGCGGCTAGATCGGATGCGTGGAAATCGACCTCGCGCTCGGCCCACTTATCCGCGCCTTCAGGCGTCGCAACGGTAAGCGCGCCGTAGACGTATTTGCCGTCCCATGACAAGCGCGGTCGGAAGTTCTGGCCCGTTGTGCGTCCATCTACATTCCATGGGATGAGGGCGGCGCGAGAAAACGGCGTGGCAGCAAAAGAGACGCCATCAAGTCCTGCTTTCGTAGTCACGTAAACCCGATTCAAAGTGTGCGAGACCACAGGGCCATGTGATCCGAGGCCAATCGGAATCGCGGTCGAGGCGATTGCTGGCGTCATGGAGCCAAGCGTCGAGAGCGGGAACGCCTGGAACTCACCACCCACGCTGACGAACAAGTGCCCCGGATCTGCGGCTAAGAACGAGTGCAGCTCTTCGTCGGCCTTCATCGTTGTTTCCACCATCTTGTTCTTGAAGGTGGCCAGGTCGACGATATTGGTCGTTTGCACATCGCCCTCACGCTGGGAAGCCACCGCAATGTGGGTGAGAGCTGCATCGGCGCAGCCCCACACAGCGCGCCGTCCGAGGATCGCGTCGGTACGGTTGACGATACTTGGCTTGCCGTTGGCATCGACCTTGATCGCAATGATCTGTTTGTTTTTGTCGTCGGAAGCCACGACGCGGCCATCAGGCAGCGCGAGTGCTCCTAGGTGGTTGCCAAACAGCACGCCGTCAATTCTTCCAGTCAGGTTGAGGTCGGGCAAGCTGTATGCATAAATGCTTTCGGTTTGGAAATCGGCCGCGAGCAAGTAACCTGCCGCGCCCGGCGGGGGGCCGCCATCGCTGCCACCGTCGGGTGCTCCAGCGCCCGTGTCAGCGGCACCCGCGTCGGCCACCGTCCTGGTGTCTGCCGAGGTGGCGTCGCGCCCAACGGGGGCGTCTGCAGCGGCGGCTGTGTCCATGCCGCCCGCGGCAGCGTCAGTCGGTGATGTGACGTCTTCATCGCCACAACCGGCCAGTAACGCTGGCACGGCGACCGTGAATCCCGCCACAAATGCAAAGTTCTTTAAAAATTTCGTTATTCGCATGTTTTATTCCTGTGAGGATCGACAACCAATATGCAGGGGTCGGCTCACCCGCCGCCACACCGAGGCAATGCGATCGCTCGCCGTTCCTAGCACGCGTTGCAATGTCATTGCAAGAAACCTTGCTATGATCTTACAACGCATCTGCAGCAAGAAAATCTCAATTGCCGCTGCATCACAGAACAGCACGTCTTGCACTTCCCGCCGTTCCGACTAAACCAACGTCCGTTAGTGTTGTGAGCCTCGCGTTCGCCTGCGCTCAACCGATATGCTTCAGATTCCCATGCGCAAGAGCAAAATCTACAACGCGGTACGGAGTCTCGAAGATTTGATCCGCGACATGCGCGCTAAGCGGGAGCTGTCGCGTTCGGATGCGACAGCAGAGTGGACAAAGAGCGATGAACAAGCAGGTGGCGACGGAGTTCAAGCGAACGCCCTCCGCTAGCTAGACCACGACAACATAGGCCAAAACATAAACCTTCGGCTGCCATCAAGGTGAAGGTGATCGTGATGTTTTGCATCCCAGTCGGGCGTCAAAATAACTCCGAATGTCCGCTCATCACGCAACCTCGCAACGAGCGCCGCCAAAAATGCCTGCGCCGGAGTCTCGATGCTCGTGCCTGCATGCGCGAAATCTCGTTTGACCTTAATGCGCACACCGTTCGTAAGCACGAAGCCAGAAACGTCTATCGCATTGCCCAAAGCATGTTCGCTCAACGTTCCCCCCGCCCCGGCGACGTTACGACAAACATACGTACCCAGCTGCTCGATGCGTTTGACCGGCACGCCGAACCACTTCTGAGACTCCTCTTGAACCATACGTTCGAACGCTGTAAGGCGCACTGCAAAGTTAGCGTTAACGTGCGGCGCCTTGCTGTAGCGAACGCCTGTTGCTCCTTTCAATACGAGCACCCCATCCGGGATTTGGCACCGCAGGCCCTTCGCCGTAGACCTTGAACTTACGGGTGCAGCTCGGAATTGAACGCCAGCCGCGAGCAGCGTCTCTAACGGATCTTGTGGCGGCGCTTCGTTCATCTTTGGCGATTGTGACCAGTTGGTCGCATGGCCTTCAAAAGACGGCCTCAGCCGACAAGCCGCAGGCCACACCACCGCGATGGGTAAGAGGAAAAGCCAAAGGCAGGCGTGCTTCACAGGCTAATTCTGGACTCGTGATCGAAGAATGCCACCCGAGATTCACTAAGAATCGCACGCCGGCAGAAGACACGAACACCTCCCGCTAGGTTGCCACCAAAGCTTCACGACGGCCCAGCGTATTATGCCTAGGGCACAGGCAGCAGCTGCAGGCGCGTCACTGCCACCCGTGACGCGCCCGCGTGCGTTACGATGTAAAGATCTTCATGGCGCGGCTCCGGAAATTCCCTGCCCTTTTCACCACCATCGTGGCTCCACCGACGCAGCAGCTCGACGATGCCGGGGCGGTGGCCCACGATTAGCACCGTCTTTCCTTGGTGCTGGCGAAGCAGGCCGGCCGCCAGAGGTTCAACGCTGTCGTAAATGATCGGCTTAAGGTTCTTGCTTACTGCCAGGGGCGTTGCCGTCTCAAGCGTTCGCTTCGTATCCGTTGAGTACACAGCGCCTATCTCGTGGTTCGCGAAAATATGGGCCAACTGCGCAGCCCTCGATTTACCAGCGTCAGAAAGGGCCGGATCTTTTTGCACTTCGTCTTCGGTCTCTGCGTGACGTACAAGGATGATCGTGATGGGTGGTTTACTATCGAATGAACCACCGTTCGAGGCGTCAGTAACCTTGGCCGTAGCGCATCCCAATGCGCTTGTTGCCGCCAACAGCGAGGCGCAGAACAGGGCCCACGTACGCGCACGTTTCATAGGCATTGGCAGAAGATTCATACCTGTTGATCCGTACGGATAACGCGAGCCACTGTCAACTCGCCTCAGCACGATTGTAGATGATCAGGCTGGTTGCGATCAGCTTGAACGCTTTAGTGAGGCGCGAAGTCAAGTCGATCCGGACGCGCACCGATCGCCAGAGACGGTCGCCGAACTCAAGGCCACAAAGTCAGACGCCGTACACAAGGCATTCGACACCGCCAGCGCTGCGGCCTTCGGCTCTTGCATCTTACGAGTCGACGGGGTTGTCACAGGGTTTACGGATCAGTGGCTCACAATAGGCCCCGGCCAGAAGACACCAAACGATTCCGCGTGGCTGCTAACAAACGCTGCGGGAAAACGGCGCTTCCTGATTCGCTTCACAGCATTTCAAGAACCAACACCCGAAAGTCCCGGGAAAATTTCTTTGCAGATCAAAACCATCTTCCACTGAACCAATAGGAAACAACCACCGTGAACAAAAAGCTTTTATGTGCCGTGCTGGCCATCGCTGTGTGCGGTGCCTACGACGAGACTTCCCCCACGGATGCGGCGCTGCCGAGCGACGCCAGCGTTCAGGTTGACGCAACTATCAACATAAGGCCGGATGGCGGATCGACTGACACTGTGGTATCCACGGCCGATGTTCTAGTAGTCCTCGACCTTTGCCAAACGCGGACGCTGTGATGGACACGGATACCGACGGCGGGTCGAGTTGTGCCATTGCTCTCGCTGCGGCCTTGGCCCGCAAAGACGCGGTATCAGCCGGAGAGGTGCGAATCGTTAGTGAAGCTCAAACCGAGCGCACGCTATTCATTGACGCCGCAGCGGGCGGCAGTGCTGCAGCCTTGATGAATCCCCGAATCTATTTGCGACTTTGCTGGTGGATCAAGTGGAATTCGCGACAACGTTGTCCCGTGCTAAGAAAACCATTTAGATGCCAGACACGTACGCCACGCCCCTTGTCGTTTTGGTGGGATTCTTAGGGGCCGGCAAAACCACTGTACTCAAACAGCTCGTCGTGGAGGCTCAATCCCGCGGTCGCTCTGCTTCTGTGATCTTGAACGATTATGGAGATGCTTCGATCGATGTGATGGACCTTCAAGCGCAGGTGCAAGACGTCATTCCTATCACCGGAAGTTGCGTATGTTGCAGCTCGCAATTCGATTTATTGGCTGCGCTAGCAAGCCACAATCACCGTGCGGACAGTGCGATGTTCCTTGAAACCAATGGCACCACCGACGCCGTAACGTTGTTGTCGATGCTCGCTGACTCCCCGTGCCTTGCGGGCTTCTCGCCGCCCAAGCAATTGTCAGTGATTGATGCCAAGCGCTGGGGGCGCCGCCCCCACGGTCAGGAGCTGGAGTTTCATCAAATGCGCACCGCCAGTCACTACTTGATCTCTCACGAAGATGAGGTGACACCGGCTCGCTTCCTCGATGTATTGGAACAGGTAAAAGCTATCAACCCGTACGCCCAGGCCACCACCATTCGAAGGTTCGTCGCAGAGCTAGATGCCCCGCCCAAGGATCCTGCTCATGGCGCCCGGGCGCAAGCGAACCACGATACCCATCACTACTCCGCTGTTACCATTCCCGTGGGAAGTAAAGTGCATCGGGAGGCGTTCATTTGTTTTTTGCAGAATTTGCCGTCGCAGGTGATCAGAGCCAAGGGTGTGGTGGATTTCGTCGAGACCCCTGGCGGACCTCGCATGTTTCAAGTGGTCGAGCGCGATGTCGACATTTGCCCGTATCCCTTGCAAAAGCGTGATGTGGCGTCCACCTTGGTGATGGTGGGACCGTCGATTCCAACGGACGAAGTGATTGAGCGCTTGGCCACCACGTTCGCGTAAAACTTGCTCGGACAGGCCCATCGCAAGGGCCACTCATCCCTAAGCCGCCCCACCCTCCTTGACTCCCAGGTGACAAACGGTACAATAATTCAACAGCTGTTGAAATGTTGAAGCCACGACTAGCACCCGCCACCGAAAAGTGCGGACCTCATTCCGAGCATCGGGCCTACGACGGTCCTCGTTTCGACGCAGCCAGTTTCGAACGGGCGGCGTCTTTGTTCAGAGCCATTGGCGATCCAGCCCGCATCGCCTTACTTCATCGATTGGACGCTGGGGAAGCGTGCGTGTCTGAACTGGCCGAGGATAGTGGGGCCAAGTTATCAACGTTGTCTCAGCAACTACGCGTCTTGTTGGCGGAGCGCACTGTGAAGCGCCGCAGAGAAGGCAAACATATTTTCTACTCACTCGCTGATGATCACGTGCGCGAGCTCGTTCGATCAGCCCTTGAGCACGCCAGCGAAGACCAAGATGTTTCTAAAACCCCTAAAGAAAAGGCATTGAAGACATGACACATACAACCCACGAAAATCACGATCACGTGCATGGCCAAGACTGCGGCCACACCTGTATTCGACATGGCGATCACGTTGACTACCTACACGATGGCCACCTTCACCGACTGCACGAGGGGCATGTGGATGAATGCGCAATCGAAGCTGACTCAGTTAACCCCAGCCATTGCACGCCTTCACATGCTTGCAAGGGGCACGCTTTGGATCACGTTCACGGACCTGCTTGTGGGCACCAGGCCCTTCCGCACGGAGATCATTTTGACTATCTCGTCGACGGTCACCTACATCATCCACATGGCGGACACTGTGATGATCACGGTCCTATTGAGCTCCTTTAGTAAGAGCCAACTTGACTCCGGCGCCGATGAACACTTGTATACTCTTGCAATCGCATCGCATTACCATAAGAGTGCTTAAGGGATCCTTGTAGCTCCTGTGTATTTTCGCTTGAATCAGAATTGCAATTGCAATTGCTAAACGATGCGATTAGAGTTCTTGCATGGTCGAAAAAGACGCCAATGCCCTCAAGTCGCTGTTTCACTCCCTTGGATTGCGTAGCACCGGTGCCCGCATTGCGGTGTACCGAATCCTGGCCGAAGCGGAGCGCCCGCTAACCCACGCCGAGGTGTCTACTGAGCTTCAAGAATCGGGTTTTGATCACGCCACCATCTTTCGCAACTTGAACGATCTCGCCACTGTGGGTGTAGTGGTTCGTACGGACCTTGGCGACCACGTATGGCGCTTTGAGCTTCGTGGTGACGGAACCAAATCACACCGCGAGCAACACCCGCATTTCCTGTGCACTGACTGCGGCTCGGTGTCGTGTTTACCTGACGGGGCTGTTTCATTAAAGAAAGTCCGTGGCACGCCTAAGGCCATTGGCACCAACAAGGTGGTTGTGCAAGTGCAAGGTCTCTGCGACGAATGTCGAACTTAGAGCGTAGGTGCGTTGGTGGTTTCTGTGGCGGAGCCAGCTGCGTGTGCATCGACAAGTTGCGCAACAGCGTGCCGTAGCAGGCCGGTGGCCCAAACGATGACGACGATGGCACCAAGCGCGGCGCAAATAGGGTCAAGGAAGAGCACGCCCCACACCTTGCCCGCTACCAACGCCGCCACAGCCAACACACTGGTGACCGCGTCAGCAATGATATGTACGTACGCAGCACGTAGATTGTGATCGTGGTGGTGTCCGTGTCCTGCATGTTTGTCTTGGTTTTCGTGCTTGTGCAAAATTCGAGCGCTTGCCAAATTGACCACAAGGCCAAGTACCGCCACCGGGATCGCTTGCGAGAACAAAATGGCCTCGGGCGAGGAAAATCGATGCCACGCCTCCCACAACATGGCAACGCCAACCAACCCCAGGCCCAAGGCGTTGGTGTACCCCGCCAACGCCAGCACTTTGGGCTGACTGAATTTCAAACGGCTTGATTTAAGACTGCGGCGACAATACCAATAAGCGAGCCAGGCAATGCCCAAGGCACCGACGTGAGTTGCCATGTGCCAACCATCGGCCACAAGCGCCAACGAGTTCGTCCACCACCCCACGAACAATTCTCCCAGCATTGTTGCGGCAGACAACAAAACCACAATGCGGGTGCTTCGCTCTTTTGCAACCAGCGAGGCGGCGGTATGGTGAAGGATTGCGTCTGTATCGTGCTTCACAGCGCAAGCATGGTCGTGGTTTTCAGCCTTGTGAGTCGTTTCATGGGGCAGATCGTGGGAGTGAGCAGACATTTGCAAGCCTTCGCAAACCTAATGAGGGTGCCGACTGTAGCAATGATGCAATGTTATTGCAATGTCGCGCTGCATTGCAAATGCAGCCGCTGCTCGGTATCGTGCCTACCGGGGGCAGCTACGGCACCGCCGCGACCAAACATTCTCCTTCGCCGCGAAAGTGCCCCACAGTTCGCACCAGCGCCGTCACGAAATCGCCCAAGGTAGCAACCTCGAAGCCAGATGGATCGTACGAACGCACGTCCAATGGCGTCGCGACCATTTCGGCCATTGTGATCTCTCCATCTAGATTCACGTCTGCATTGGCCTTCTCGTCAAAGCGAAGTGAAGTCACCATTGCGGGGTTGTCTGAAGCACGCAAGCGATCATAGAAGAAGTGATCGCCATGCGTTGTTAGCTCACTCACGTCGTTGCCGCCGTTCGTTACAACAATTCCTTCAAGCTCCCGCCCGCTCTCCGGAGCCTGCTTGCAAGCCCTATATTGCGTTGCCGTTTTAAAGCCCCACTTAAAAGTCTTTTCAACTCGCACTCCTGCCGCATCGGTCTTGAACGCACTGCCTTGAACGAAAACTGAATAGCCATTGGCCACCATCATGTCTTTGTCCGTTTGGTCAGCGGCAACAAGCAGCGTGTCAGCGGCGGCCGGAGAAATCTGGTAGCCAATCGCAGACCATTCCTTAGCCTCCAACTTTGGAAAAGTCACCAGCGGTTTTCGTCCGGGGCGAACGTTGTCAACCAAGAACGAACCTGCCGCGACGCCGCCAACCTTGCCGTTTCGATCGGCCACTTGAATGTTCCGGAAGGTAACCAGGAACTTTTGGTACTTCAAAGTCCAACCGTCAACAAAGCCTGTCTGCCCCAAGGGATCTACGGGAATTTGCTCTTCGATATACTCTTCGCCCCAGGTTGTGAACGATGCTGTACCTTCACCGCCACCTCCACATGCGGTAAGGCAAATCACTTGGCACATTGCGAACATTGAACTGTTTGGTCTGGTCATCGAATTGTTCCTCTACGGTAATGAATCGGGTTGGAAGGAAAAGTGATAGGCGCTAAGTTGCACAACGCCCAAAGTGAAGGCGATCTGCGCTGTGGATCCTGGATCGATTGCGGTGGGCGCTTCCTCGGTGCCAGCAGCAAGGGTTGAAAAGTCCACCAAGTTGAACCAGATGTGGGGCTTCACCTTTACGGTGACCAACCCATTTCCCTTGATGGTTGTGGTGTCGAAAGTACACCCTTCCACAAGTCCATCACGGGTACGCGAAGCAATGGTGGCAATGTCGGTTGCCGCCGTGAAATGGATTTTCTTCTCATCTTTTTGTGCCAAGCCCGCAACAACAACGCTGTTGGCACCAAGCACGGGCAGCGCGGCGCCTGCAATAGGTGCCGCGAAGGCAAAGGTCGCAGATCGCACCAAGCCACTGACACCTTGGCCCGTTGGCAGAAGAGTTTCAGGCGCCAGAAGATCTACCGAGAACTCGGTGAGCATTTGCCCTTTGGCCACACCTGCTGCGTAGTGCCCTGGGTGCGCAAAGGCCTTTGACTCGAACAAATTACCAACGCGTTGCCAATAGCTTGGCGGCTTAAACATGACGAAAGCGGGAGAACCATCAAAGTAGTAAAGAGGCCCAGTCGCAAGGGCCGCTTTCGTCAACTTGATGTTCCAACCAGTAAGAGTTGTAAACCCAAGCTGAGCTTCTGCATCTGGAACAACCCGAGTGCGCAAGATGACTCGTTTTCCAGTTGTTTCGTCGTTTCCACAAGCAACAAGCGAAATTCCGCACAGCAGAGCCAGTGCAACCCATTCGATTCTTTTCATGAAGTTGTTCCTTACAAAGACAAGGTTAGATCAAACATAACGGTCCGCGGATTGCCCACGGTAACGAAACGTTCTGGTACAAGTGATGCTGCAGCATTGGCCTTCCACTTCGCGGCATAAACAAACTCGCCGTCGTACCAATGTCGGTCCAGCAGATTCCAAACCTGCGCAGAAGCAGCGACCGAGCGGTAGCGGATGCGCAAAGAAGCATCTACCAGAAACACGTCGTGCCCCATTTCGGCGTACGGCAGAGGCCTACTAGCAAGCATCGACCAACCTGTGCCAACTTCTGCGAAGATCGGATTGTCTTTGACGATGGCAACGGTTCGTTTTGCCGCAACATCTGCTCGGGCCACCCACTGCGGAACATAAGGCAATAGTTCTCCCTTCGTGTACGTCATGTCACTTCTGTTAAAACGCGCCTGCGTGTACGTTCCTCCGAAGTTGCCCAGCAACCATCCCCATCGCTGAAATGAAAGATCCACCGCAGCGCCCAGCCGCTGAGAGCCTGGGACGGCTTCGTTGCGCGTGGTGGCTGGATCGAAAACCAGATCTTCGGAAAGTCTCGTTGCGAATCCCGCAAGCGAAGCTGAGCCCCAAACTCCGTTGAGGCGCGCACCCAACTCGGCGCTGCGCACTTTTGTGAAAGGCGTTGTCTCACTTTCTGCCAAACTGCGCGCCTGAGGTGATCTAAAGCCCTCACCGTAACTGAACAGAACATGGCCGCGGCTCCATGCCGCGAAATCGACGGTCACTTTCGGTCCCAAATGTGCGCCCTGTGATGAACGCGATTGCCCTGCAGATTGTGGCCCTGCATCCGTTGACGAAAACGCAAGGCTGCTAAGCCGCAGCCCTCCCCTCACGGTGAGCCGCGACCAAGGGTGCAATGCTGCGTCCAGGTAGGCGGCTATCTGATTCGCTTGCACATGCGCTTGCACTTGCGCGCTGGTAACTTTGCCGTCTATAGAAGACAGCCGAGCTTGCGATTGCTCAATCCAATCGGAACGAAGGAAGAATCCAGCTTCAAGTGAATCTGTCGACGACAAAATTGCAACGTGTTGGCGGAAGAACCCATGAGCTCCAACGGTGAGCGCGTCGTTGCTTTGCTGTTGAAGATCTCCACTCGGATTCGCAAGGAACCCTGTAAAGTTTTGCTTCAACCGCATTCCCCTAAGGATTCCGTAAACTGACAGGGAAGTTCGTTGTCCAGGGCGGTCTTCACTGATCTCCGCCAAAGCGGACGTTCGCGTCGACGCTCCCCCTTGAAAAGGATCGTACGTTGCAAATGGACTTACAGCGCCGGACTGCAAATCAGCCAGCGGTAACACCCCGGCCGACGAAAAGTGACCACTGTAGGAGGAAACCAGCACCCGGAATTTGAGATCGTCAGGTAGATTCCAAACCGATTGTGCTACCGCCGAAGCCCGTTGCGCCGCCCTTGAAGGGCCGAAACCATTCGTGCTGTAGTGTTCAAACGCCGCGAAATTCTCAACACTTTGTCCTGCAGGGCGATACGCCAAAAACTGCCGCTGCGAACCGAACGAGCCTGCGCCTACTTTGGTGGTGATGCCCGACTCTTCGATTCCAAGAGAAAGCTGCAACGAACCTGCAACTGCGAAATCGCCCTGGCGCGGATCATAGGTACCAGGCAAAGCACGCAATTGTTGAACCAATTCAGCAGGTATGAAGTTTAGATCAGCGTACCCTTGGCCATGAATGTTTGAGACATCGTTAACGGGCACTCCGCCAACCGAAATCTCAATGTCCTGCCCATGAACGGCATCGAAACCGCGGTAGAAAATCTGCGAGGCTTTGCCTTCACCACCGTGGTGGGTGATGAACATACCAGGCACCATCAACATCAAATCGTCCGCCGTTTTGTGCGGAGCAATGGCAAGGGTCTCCCGTTCACGAACGCTTTGCGAAGCGCTGCGCGGTGGCGTGGGAGCCGTTACAGTGACGTCATAGGGAGAAGCTGCGCTTTGCCCCAATAGCGCAGGAAGGACGAACATTAGCAGTGGCGACATAGCAGCCTTGAGTAACAATGAATTGCCAACACGATTCCAAAGCGCAGCTACGCAAAGCAAGATCGTGTTGCGGTATGCGCAGCCGATGGCTGCACAGCACGTTTACAAGAACACTACGCGCGGGAAGGCGGGCCGCGAATGTGTTGGGCGAGCGGTCGCGCAACCACGAAGAACAGTGAAGGTTCCGTCGGAACAAGCTGTCGCAGCAGGGTCGTGATTGTGCTTGTGACGAGTGATGGCGAAGTGCCATGAAACAACAATCCAAAATGCAACAGCGATCCACTGCCGTGTGCAACGAGGCCTTCGTGACCTCCAAGATCAGAGCTTAATTGCGGGCTGGAGCTGAACCGAGATGAGAGCGCCTCAACTTCATTGTGGCCATGTGGCACTCCCCCGAACGCTGCTGCCTTAATTTCGGCCAGCACTTCATCCATGGAAGTTGGCCCAGTGTCAATCTGGCCATCCAAGTAGACCACACCACCGGGCGTGTGAATGTGATCGTTCCAGTGAGAAGAAATGTGAGCTGCGGGCAACACAATTGTGCAGACCACAAACCAACACAACGCGCCCACACCCTGCAGAACGCGCCGCAAGCCGCCGTAACGATTCGGCGATTTTCGGAACGTTATGGAAAAGCAGGCGGGCAACGAAATTAAATAACAAGACGAAAGAGCAACCGCAACTGAAGAAGCAAACCTGTTGGCGAGACGACAAAACGACACCCACGCCATGCGCTCTCAGAAAACTGAGCGCAATGTAGTGCCTAGGTTCACCTAAACGCCTGAATTTGTTGAACGCTGCGTCCCACATTTCCCTGGAACGGGCCTTGCTAAGGTAGGATTGCGGATCTCGATGCAGCAACGAACCCTCCTTCACTTTGTCATCACATTCGTTCTTGGGACAGCACTGTCGGGATGTCTCGGCAGCGGCAGCGACAACGACGCCCCCTGCCGAGCTCTGTTCGGAGATTGCACTTCGGCATCTCCGGCCGATGGCGGCGTTTCACCTGGGTTCGCTGTTGATGCCAACTTTTTCGGGAGCCCCATCGACGGTGGGCGCCCATTTCCCACCTTGGATGCTGGAGGCGGAGTGGGAAGCCTCGGCGCCAAGTGCAACAACACCAAACAAAGGGCTTGCAACGTTGGCACTTTCTGTGAATTCGCAGTTACAACGTGCGGCACCATTCCGCCGTTGATGCCTGCGCTCCCATCTCCAATAGATGCTGGCTCAAGCGCCGATGCCGGGATACTGCCACCGATGTTGTTGCCCGACGGTGTCTGCGCAGCACAAAACCAAGCCTGCACCGCTATCTTTGCAGCAGTATGTGGCTGCGACAACAAGACGTACACCAACGACTGTATGCGCAGGGTTGCCGGTGTTTCAAAGTTCGCTGAAGGCGCGTGTGCAAACGCCGTGGTCACTGTGGGAGAAGGCGTTGCCTGCGGAAGAACCAATTCTAAGGAGACGGTCGCTTGCAGCTTGGGTTTGTACTGTGAATTTGAGCTCAAGGGATGCGCAATCCCGAACGCACGTGGCGTTTGTAAACCGCGGGGGGGTCAATGTGACATGGTCAAAGAAGAGGTCTGCGGGTGTGACGGCAAGACTTATTTGAATGATTGCGCGCGTCGGCAAGCCGGTCAATTGCTGGCCTTTGCCTCGGCATGCGCACCAACCAACGCTACCTTGGGCGAAGCCTGTGGACCTGCCTTGGAGAAGCTCTGCGAGAAGACTTTAGTTTGCGACCCAGAACCCAATCAGTGCACGACCTCGAAATTCGTCGGTACCTGTCGCTCGCCATCAACCATTGCCTGTACAAGGGAATTCGCCCCCGTCTGCGGCTGTGATGGCCGTACATACGGCAACGATTGCATGCGCTTGGCGGCAGGAGCGCCGAAGAACCACACAGGCGAGTGCAAAAACAAGACCTCATTGGTAGGCGTCGGTGTTTGGGGAGGGCAACATCTTGAATTCACGATCAAAGATCCCAACGCTGGTGGTCTTTTGAAATTTGAATGCGGCCAAGCCGAGATCTCTACGCCACTTGATGTTGATGCAAACAACGGGTTTCTTTGGAAGGCGAAGTACAGTGCAAGTAGCGGCGGCACCATCCGTGACGCCGTTATCACCGGCGTATTGGGTCCAAGCGGAACCGATATGAAAGTGAGCGTTCAAATTGTTGGGGCAATGTCACCTGCAAGTTTTTCTTTGCAACTTGGCACGGCTGCAACGTTTAGCGGATGTCCGCTTTAAGCAAGAGACGTATGAGCAGTAGGTGGCCGTTTTCGCTTTGGTCCTTGGCGCTGGTCACTACGCTCTCATGCCAACGCCAACGGTTGTAAGCACCGCTTTTGTTGAGCTGCTTAACACTTCAGATCAACCCGTGAATCTTGCCAACTTTGCGTTGCGCATTTCACCGACGAAACCTGGATTGCCGTGGCCCGAATCAACCTACGGCGCAGATATTCCGATCCCAGTGGCCACCAACTTGGCCCCCGGCGCGCGGATCGCTGTGCCCGTGCCTGTTGAAGCGCTGTCTGAACTTTCCAAAGATCCGCTATTCGAAGGGGTGATCACCTTGTTCGATGCGCAGGACCAAGTGGTTGATCGCACAGACTTTATGCGGTGGCCGGTAGGCAGCACGTTGGCACGTCCAGAAAGTGATCTGGGTGATTTTGGTTTTTGCCAGCAGGTGACACCAGGGGCAGCAAACACACTGTGCGATATCCCCTGCCCTCTCGCGACGTGGGCGATCGCTTGCGTCATCTGCGTACCCCCAATGATTTTGCGGCACTTTCCGCGGGTGGAACGGCCTTGGCAGAGCAGGTCGTTAAAGTGATCGTTGACATCGCGCGAGGCGACGCCTTGCATCTGCTTGGCACCCGCGATTGGGCCTTGCACTACACCTTCATACGCGAAGCCATCGACAAAGCGCAGCGCTTGAATTTGTGCGACGCCACCCAGAACGCTGTATTTCACCAAGGGTGGATAGACTTTAGCGCGAAGGAATATTTCGTCACCGAAGACCGACATTACCTTTTGGGTACGCTGGCCAAGCACGCAGGAACGCAACTGCAAACGCTAGAGTTCGCGGTTGGCGATGCCATCAACGGCGCGCAAATGAAGCAGGCTTTTTTCGCAACAACGAAGAACCTACCTGATACGCAAGCATGGACCGTGAGGCCACAAACCCCAGGACAAGTTGCGGCTATCCGTGCAACCGAAGGCCAGTTGCCCATGGTGGGACCCAATGCCCCTTTTCGAGGCCAAACTTATCAACCGCTCACCGCCGCTATTGGTTTTGGCGTGTTGCGATTTGTGCCTGCAACGGACTTGGCCCAGGCAACGCTAGATCCTCGCACGATTCTGATTACCGACGACGTCCCCAATGACATCAGCTTGGTGGGTGGGTTGATCACCGAATCGTTTCAAGCGCCCTTGGCTCATGTGAATGTTCTTTCTAAAGGCCGCGGCACACCAAACATGGGGTTCCGCAACGCGCGCCAGAACCCGCGTTTGACACCGCTTGTCGGAAAGCCTGTGCGCATTGAAGTACGTGCCGACGACTTCGATATCAGGTTGGCCACCGCGGCCGAATTGGATGAACAATGGGCCAAACAGTTTGGTGGCGGCGCATTGATCGAAGCCCGCATAGATAAGTCCATTCGCAAGCTTTTGCCTTTGAGCGCCGTTGGTTGTGTTGATCTACCTAGAGTGGGTGCGAAGGCGGCTCAACTCTACCTCTGGTTGCGTGATCCGTCGGTTTTGTACCGAAGCCGCAGCACTTTTTCGCCAGAACAACCCGTGATGCTCAACGTGATTTCAGCGCACTTTCGTCCCTTGATTGATCCCCAGCAAAAGCAACCATGGTTCGCAATGGAAGTAGAGTTCAAACTCATGTTGAACCCTCAGGATCCAAATGGCGCGAAACGATTGGTGATCAAACAAACGCGACCCTACAGCGTCGTCCGCCCGGACATTCCCGCGGATTGTCGCGAGCGACTGTAACTTGGGCTAAGCCAAACCAGTGTAGATGGTTTGAACGTCATCGTCGTCGTCAAGCGCGGCAAGAAAGGCCTCGACCTCGGGCATGTGCGCTGGATCTACGCTAACCGGGTTCTTTGGCTTCCATCCCAAGGTCGCAGACGTGATGGTCCACCCCTTCGCTGATAAAGCGCGGCTCACTAGATCAACCTCGGCAGGCTCGGTGTAAAAGTGGCTTCCACCATCGTCGTCAGATTCAACGTCTTGAGCGCCCGCTTCAATTGCGGCTTCTTCAGCGTCAGCCCCCGCAGGACCCGAGGCGTTGATAAAGCCTAGGTGTTTGAAGTCCCAAGAGATGGCGCCGGCGCCGGCTATCTGGCCTTTGCGAAACAACACGCGCACGTTCGTGGCGGTACGGTTCTTGTTCTCCGTCAGACATTCAACAATCACCGGCACCTGGTGCGGCGTGAAGCCTTCGTAGGTCACCGTTTCGTAGTTGACACCCTCGTTTAGCAGTCCAGCACCCTTCTTTATCGCGCGCTCAAGGGTGTCGCGCGGCATTGAGGCCCTCTTCGCCGCATCGACCGCCATGCGCAGTCGGGCATTCATATTCGGATCAGCACCTCCACGCGCAGCCACCATGATCTCTTTCGAGAGTTTGGTGAAAATTCGTCCTTTTGCGTCGGCAGCTGCGACACGGCCCTTTTGCTTCCATTGAGCGCCCATGGTCTCTATTCGTACCGCAGGCACGCTCCCAGGGGAAGCCCCCTGTGCTATCGGGGCGTTGGGGGGATGCGTTCACCACAGGGTCTTAACGACTGCTGCATCCGTAATCTGACGGTCTTTTGTCACGAGTGTTAGGTTATGTGCCAAGGCTCTTGCTACGACAACTCGATCAATCGGAAGAACAACGAGGCTGTCAGCAAATTTTTGTAGCCCCGTGGTCGCATCAGGCTTTAATTCCACTACACCACGCTGCACCAGCATGGAAATCTCGAACAACGTGATGTCTGAAATGGCCATTGCCGCCACGACGGCAAGCACCTCCTCATCTCCAACGTGGACTCGATGGGCGGATTCACGGCGGGCACCGGGACGGCGTCGGGCGGCACGCTGACGTTCACCTCGGAAGGGTTCAAGATGGGCAGGAAGGTCAAGATGCGTGAAACCATGCAGAAAACCGGCGAGAAAGGGATTCCAGCCCATGGGCTAAGAGGTCTGCAAGAAATAAAGGCGGGAGCAAGCCCGGCGCCCCGTCTGCGCCAAGGTCCGCCGGCTCGAGGTGTCGTGAGTTGATTCTTGCCGCAGCCAGCGCTGGCGCCCGAATTCACACCTCGGATGGCGCCGTCCGAAAGGTCTGCCGCAGCCTTCGCGTTTCACTGGCTTGAGCCTCAAGACGTTCGATGTTATCGGAAACGTTCCGGTGGCGAATGCAAAGTCTTCCGCCATCACGGAGAGTTCCGCCGCGACTTCGTGAACGCGTTGATTCGTCGTCGCTAGTTCTTCAGTTGAATGACGCCGCAGCCGTGCCGGTCGGCGGTTACCAAACCGTGGATCACAACGGGATGGGTGAGGATGTCGCTTTCGGCGCCACCGCCGATCGTCCACTTTAAGGCCGCGTCTGTGTTGGGTCGCAAGTATGTGAGGGTGCCCGTCATGGCCGCCGTGCAAGTGATCTTGCCGGTGCCGCCAATGCCTTCGCCGCGGGCTGGCCCCCAGTGCATGCCCTGGGCATTGGCGTCAGCGCAACCTGTTCCTGCATGGATGTGCGTTTCGTGCATGCCAGCCGGACAGTTAGCCAACTGATACGTGACTTCAACGCCATTCGTCTTCTCGACGAATAAAACGGTTCCGGTAATTGTGCCGCCGCCAGAGGGTGCGATCGTGGCCTACGCCATCTTTGCGGCCATGCCACCTGCAGCGCCTGCCATGCCACCTGCAGCGCCTGCCATGCCACCGGCACCACCGGCACCGCCCGCCATGCCGCCACCACCCGTCACTCCTCCACTACCGCCGCTACTTCCACCGCTGCCACCCGAACCGGTGCCACCTTTGCCAGCGCCGCCGCTCTCGCCGCCCCCGCCCGCACCACCGTCGCCATCGCTTTCACTCTTGCTGCAGCCCACAAATGTGGTTGTTGCAAGCAGTGCCGCCGTCGACAGAAAGGTTAGCGTTCGCGTCAGTTGGTTCATCAGAGGCCTCCGAGAAAAATCGCGTTTGATGTGCCACCTGTGACTTCGCAGCGTGGCTGCGCTAACCGTATGCCCCCTGCGTCTTGGGAACAACGAATAATCGATACGAATAGCTGA
>Ga0105046_10002587_pt1 | contig 28578 bp, 17 predicted proteins | sample MAT03_FD_78385 | JGI IMG/M metagenome (GOLD analysis project Ga0105046, IMG submission 78385) | Freshwater microbial communities from Lake Fryxell liftoff mats and glacier meltwater in Antarctica - MAT-03 (megahit assembly) | ecosystem: Environmental > Aquatic > Freshwater > Ice > Liftoff... | reverse complement strand
GTCTGCAAGCTGAATTGAAAACGCCATCGGTTCTGCCGACGCATTGCGTTCAATTTCCTGAAACAATTGCATCAGAGATGCCAGCGTCCATTTTTCGTCCCCCGCAGCGTTCCAGGCCCTTGATGCTTTTTCCACCTGCGTATCAGAAAGCACCAGGCCACCTGGAATATATTGTGCGAGCAACGCGGTTGCGACAGATTCGGAGATTGTGAATGCGACTTCTTCGTCGTCCGCAAGTTGCGGCGCATTGACCGACAGCGAATTGAATAGTTCATTTTCCGCAACGCCAGGACTCTGCGGAATCGCAGCAATCAAGAACGATGTCTCCGATGACCGCGCAACCCACTTTAATTCTGAAGTCCTGAGAGTTGATTCGACCTGCTCCCGAAGGCCGGAAAACTGCCGGCCCAGTTGAGCGAACTCCTGATCGACGATGCCATCAACCTTTGGCAGCACGGTACGAGTCACGTCTTCCGCGACAGCCTGATTGATCTCAGCCTGCCGACGTGTCACCTGTTCCCATGCCACGCGATCCGACAACGGACGCAACAGCGGCATTGCTGCCCCGACGGCGCTCACGACGCGCTGCGGTGCCTGAGATGCCTGGATCGTGCCATGTCCCGGCTGCGTGAGAAAAGTCGTACCGTTGAACCAGAAGGGTTTGGTGATTTCAAAGTGGTGCCGGCCCGTGCTGTCGATCAGGGCCTGAGGATTAATCCCCGTCGTCTGACTGCTGACATCGCCGGTACTCACCACATCAAAACGCATGCTGCCAGTATCGGGAAGAATCCGGAATCTCGTTTCGGTGGTTGTCGTCTGCTGTCCCTGAACATCGCTGTTCAGAATGCTCGTGGCGACCGGTTCCTGCTCCGTCCGCGTCCGCACAAGTCGTTGCTCAAGCGTGGTATTCCGGATTGTGATTCCAAACAGCGGTTCTTCGATCCGCTGCGCAGTCGCGTCACGCAGCATCATCAGCACCATGATCAACCCACCGCACACCGCCGTTAATCTTTTACTGAGCATATTTTTGCCCGAACTCGCTCGACACGACACCTGTCTTTTTTACAGGCTGATTTCTGCGTGGCCGAGATTATACAGTCTGGATTCTGATGAGCTACACGCAATTATTCGCATTCGGCAGCGAACTTTCTACTTCCGGATTGAAATTCCGATGATCCCACGAGTCTCCAGACGGGTGCAAGCGGAAGTACAAATCGGAGCGGCGGCGATTCGAAAAACCGCCCGACGCGATCAATCTGTGTTGAATCCACGAAAATGCTGCAAAACATGCGTTTTGCGAATCTGGGGCCAGGGACTACACGTTTGCAGCGAATCAACAGAGGCTTTGGTTTCTGCATCGCAGGATTGCTATAGTAGAGCTCAGGACATTCCGAAGGCTTTGACGCGATGCCGAGCCCTGACCCATAATCAGAGCCTTTTCGATGCCTCAGGACTTTATTCTTATGCGACGCAATTCTGCAACCGCTTTGCCGCTGGCAAGCATCATCCTTCTGATGCCATTGCTGACGTTCGCGCAGGATGACGCCGGGACCACCGAATCCGTTGAGGCACAGAAGGCCCAACTCGAGCGCAAACCTTTCGGACAGTTTGTCACAATCGGTAACCAGGTAGATGACCAGCTTGTGAGCCAGATCACGAATCTGACTGGGGAATTGCAGACCAGAGCCGTTCGAGAAAAGCGACAGGCGATTCTGGTGCTGGAGATTTCAGCCGGCTCAAGTCGACAAGGTCAGATCCATGATCTGGCAAAAGTTCTGATCTCTCCGGAACTCGGCAATGTTCGTACGGTCGCATGGATTCCGAAGTCGCTCGACGGAAATCATGTCATCCTGGCGTTGGCGTGTCACGACATCTTCATGCACCCGACGGCAGCTCTGGGAGACATCGGTCGCGGCACAGCACTTTCAAATGTAGAACAGAATTTCGTGCTGGACATCGTCGATCGTGGCCGCAACCTCCGCATGTCGCGTGCCATCGCGAAAGCCATGATGGACCCCGCGAGTACGGTCATGCGTGTGTCTCTGGAAGATCGCGAAGGCAAGACTCGCCAACAGTTTTTGACAGCGACTGAACTTCGTGAGTTGCAGAACAAGGAGGTCGTCATCTCACAGACTGACACGATCAAAGATCCCGGACAACCTGGACTGTTCAAAGCCAGCGAAGCCGCGAGTTCGGGGTTTCTGGTCGCCGCAACACCCGCCAATCGCAATGAAGTGGTCGCGAAGCTTAATCTACCGCTGGAAGCCATGCGGGAAGCAGGGAGCAGCGATGCGAAAGTCGTGGCCCGCGTGATCGCGATCAACAATGTCATTGACAAACTGCTGGCAGATTTTGTCCAGCGCGAAACTCAAAAGGCGATCGCCAGCGGTGCCAACATCATCATCTACGATATTGACTCGCCCAGTGGAGACAAGGATTACTCGCAACACCTGGCCTCGCTCATTGCTGAACTTGATCCCGCGAACGTCACCACGGTGGCATGGGTCCGCAAAGAAGCCACTCAGGCGGGAGCTCTTGTGGCAATCAGTTGTGACCGCATCTTTCTGGCCGATGATGCAACCATCGGCAACATCGATCTGAAAGCCATGCGGCTGAATCGCGGCCATCGGCTTGCACCTGCCGTTGAAATTGCTCTGGAAGACCTGCAGAAGCTGCTGACACTGACGGACTCGATCGCCAGACGCAAGAACCGTTCGGCATCCCTGATACGGGCGATGGCCGATCCATCATTGCCCGTGTTCGAAGTGACTCAGAAGGAATCCGGTCGAGTCGCATGGATGAATGAACCGGAACTTGCTGCTCAACCGGATGAATGGATCAAGGGTGCGGCGATCCCGGAAACACGCGGCGGAAGTCTGCTTGTGCTGACCGCAAAACGCGCCGAGGAACTGGGGCTGACAGAGGCTCCCTGCCATGATCTTGAACAATTGAGGACGCGGCTTGGCATCGGTGCAACGGCTGATCTGCGTCCCGTCTCTAAAACGTGGGTCGATAATCTGGTGACTGTACTCAATTCCGGAGTCGCCGGTTTCCTGCTGATCACGATCGGGATCATCTGTATCTATCTGGAATTGCACATGCCGTCCGGGCTGTTTGTGATCGGAGCCGTGACGAGCTTTTCGCTGTTTTTCTGGAGCCGCTTTCTGGGCGGTTCAGCGGGCGGCCTTGAGCTGATCCTTTTCATACTGGGCATGGTGCTTCTGGGGATTGAGATCTTTGTGATTCCCGGCTTCGGCGTGTTTGGTGTTTCAGGAATCCTGATGACAGTGGTGTCACTCGTGATGGCGAGCAATACATTTTCCGGCTTGTCGGCGACAGAAAGTTTTGAACAGTCGATGGGCAGTCTCGGATCGCTGGCTGCGGCGTTGATGGTGGTGATTGCCGTCGCTGCTGTGTTGAATCGATTTCTGCCGTCGATCCCGTTTATCAATCGCCTGATTCTGACTCCGCCCGGCTATGCGGCGAATGACAGCGAAGGGTTACTCCTGAAACCATCGCTGCTGAGCCGTGCGACTGTCATTGGACCGATCCGCGCGGGGATGATCGGTACGACGGCGTCGTCTCTGCGTCCCACCGGTAAGGCCATGTTCGGCGACAAGTACGTCGATGTGGTCAGTGACGGTGCGTACATCGACCACGATACAAAGATCGAAGTCATCCGGATTGCCGGCAACCGCATCATTGTCCGTTCAGCGAACGAGGCGACTGAAGCTTAGCGACTGCTTTTGTAGGATGAACATTCATGTCCGTCGGTTTGTCATCCGACTTTGCCGAAGCGAATTCGGTTGTGCTTCGGAATCCGTCGGACAGTGCAGCATCGAATGGCAAGGTCTTAAACCTGGCATGTCCAGGCTCCTGAAATCGGTGGTACCCCTATTGAAAACTCGTTCCGCGAGGCTCGTCCGCGAGGCGGAAGGGCGGGGCGTCTTCCAGATCGGACGTCACATGAATCGTTTCCGGAGCCGGGATTTTTCCGGGATCGCGGACAATATCGGCTTCGACCAGAGTCGCGTACGTCAGGCACAGCAGCAGGCCCATGGTCACGCCGTTCGGCAGCGCTTCCGGTCCGAAGAATTTCATGGCGCTGCCAGACGATTTTGCCAGTCGCACTTTCATACCGTCCCACTGCACGCTGTACATTTCGTCCAGCACCAGATGTGACAGAAATCCAATGCCGACACCCACCGCCATCAGTACGCGCACTCGAAATTCGTCACTGTGGTAAACAAGAAACGTGAGTTGTGAAGCGATCAACAATGCCGGCACACTGTGAAACATGCCGCGGTGAACGGTCAATTTCCCAAGCAGGAATGCGCCCCCGTACTTCACGGCCACATAGGCGATGATCGCAAACAGCAGGGCTCGATCACCATGCACGCCGACGGCCTGTGCATTGTGCAGCAGCAGCAATGGCGCGAACGCGGCCACGACTCCGGACAGTTCACGGATCGGTCGTCCGCTTTCAGAATCAAGGTCCGGCAGCATTCCTGCAACCCATGTCAGCACTGCGACAATCGCTGCCTGGGCCAGACTGTAGCCGAACAGCAGAACCGCCGCGCAGGCGTAGGCGGCGCCCAGAATTCCGCTGACGGTGATGTGTTCGCGATACGCTGCCATGACTTGTCTGTGATCCTTTGAAATCGCAGAGATGTTGACGCGTTAAAAAAGGGTCAGGAACCAATCGTGCGGAGCACCCTCCGGGCCATTTGGCTATTGGTTCCTGACCCCTTTTTTAAAGCCTTGCGACCTGGCGTGTCGTGGTCCCCCCCACTGAGTCGTGTATCGTCAAAGTCGGCCTTATCAGGACAGCTTTCCACAGTCATTGATTCGGAGAGGTCGATTTTCTTGCGCTTGCCATTTGGCGAAAACGGGAAACACGGGGAAATCATGTATCACAACCGGCAGAACCTGCCGCATAACGTGTGAGGCCGCAGCGTCAGGATCGAATCAACTGATACGCATCCTCATGAGCAATCTGTTCGTCCCCAACTTTTTGTCGCCGACTGACTTCAGGCCAGCGTTCAGAGAGCACACTTGAGCGACGCGCTGCGTCGTTGAATGGTGCGAACTCCGGAAGCAAAGTGTCTTACATGTTGAGCCTCGATCGAATGTCCCGGTTGCTTGCAAATTTGCGACGTGTGTTGGAATTCTCCGAACGCAGGCGTCTGCGACATTCACCGGTGAGCGCGGAACTCCTTGAAAATCGGCAACTGCTGGCGGCATTCGGGTTACAGGTACAGCATCGATCCGGGCAAAGCTTCGTGACATGGCAGGAAGATTCAGGCGTCACAGGAGAAGGCTATCATGTCTATCGCTCGACATCGCCGATCACGACTGCCAACATCGGACAGGCCCGGAAACTCACCACGAAATGGGGGGCACTGGATGATAACACGTCCCGTCACGCACTGACCGGAGTCGGGGCACCTGCGAACTTCGTCATTCAGGATCTGGGATTGCCGCTGTCTGATGATCAGGGGCTGTTTGTCTACACAATTCCGGCCGGAGAAGCCGGAAGCTGGTACTATGCCGTCACAGAAGTCATTGGTGGCACTGAGAATCAGACATTAACTGCCGGATCAAATTCACTCTCCAGTCCGGTTTTGGACACAGTCGCCGCCCCGCAGCCAGTCCTGGTCTCCACGATTAATGACGGCCACGGTCGCGTCTACACACAATATATGGACTACGATCATTGGAATCCGACGTTTCAAGGTTATGCTTACAACTACAGTGTCGCACTCCCGACAAATTATGATTCGAACGTCGCATGGCCGCTGCGATTGATGCCTCATGCCTATGGCGAACGATATCGTCTGGAATCCTTTTCGGACTTTGACTGGCCGGTGATCGAGGTCTTCCCGGATGATGCTGGCGCGCAATCAGGTTTTGTCAACTCGTGGTGGTACGGTTTTGCGGCTGACCATGACTACAAGACAAACGGACCGATTCCAACCAGCGGTATTATCGAGAACTACACTGAGCAGCGACTGCTGCAGATGATCGATCAGGTGAAGTCGAACTTCAACGTAGACCCACAGGCGATGCATATTCAGGGCAACTCCATGGGGGCTTCCGGCGCCTTATCGCTTGGAATGCGTTACGGTGACGTCTTTGCCTGGATTTTCGCCAGCGAACCGATGACAAACTATGGCACGAATCCCCTCTTCCAGGAAGGGTTTGAAGAAGTATGGGGAACACAGGCGGCCAATCTGCCCATTGTCAACAAGGGGCCGTACGCATCACGACTCACCAAATACAATGGCACTGGTGTTTATGACTGGATGAATCACCAGCAGATGCTCAGCGTCATGCGCAGTGAGCCGATGGCGATGTTGATGGTGGGTCACGGGAAAGTCGATGACGTGATCGACTGGCAGACGCAGGGACTACCGATCGTTGCCGCCTTGAACAATGCTCACGTCGCGTTTACGGCTGAGAATCGCAACAACTGGGATCACAACTGGATGGGCTTCGACTACATGAATGAAGCCATGTTCGGAGTCCCGAACGTTGAACGAACGGACTGGATTTTCCGCAAAGACAGCAGTCTGATTGCATTCTCTGACGCATCAGGTTCCGGTCCGCTGGTTTCCGGGCCCACCGGAACAGACTTCTACAATCTGGCGCTGGACTGGTCCGTTCCGTGGAATAACTTTGGAGCGGCGATTGTCGATTCCGCCCAGCAATATGAAGTCACACTGCGCTCGCGCGCCGGGGTTCAGACAGCCAGCGTAACGCCGCAGAGAACTTCCGCATTCAAAGTGGCTCCCGGAACAACCGTGACCTGGCAGAACATCAACGTTTCCACATCTCAGGTACTCCAGTCCGGCACTGTGATCGCAGATTCCGCAGGACTTGCGACGATTCCCAGCGTCCAGATTCTCACTGACAGCGGCAACCGGCTGGTCCTGAATGTCGCCGCGTTTCCACCAATCGTGCAGACTCCGATTGGAGCGACACTCCTTCAGGCCCCAACAATAACATGGTCGCCAAGTAATGGCGCAACCAGTTACGACGTGTGGATTTCCAATCTGAGCACTGGTCAGAATCCGGTGATCCGGACCACTGTCGGCACTACCAGCTACACGTCCCCGAATCCGACGGGAATCGGACGCTATCGCGTCTGGGTTCGCGGGAATTTAGTGACCGGCACGCTGACGGCCTGGTCGGATCCGAAAGATTTTCAGATCAGGACACGCGTCGTCATCGCCGATCCGGCAACAACGTTTTTCGACGGGGCCGTGATCTCCTGGGCCGTGTTGCCGGGTGCTGCAAAATACGATCTGTGGGTCAATAACCTGACAACAGGACAGTCGCAGATTGTTCGACAGACAGCACTGACGACTACTTCGTATACACTTCCGGGCAGCCTGCCACTCGGGAAATATGCCGTCTGGGTCCGTGGCATCGATGCCGCAAATACGGCGGCAGAATGGTCGCTTGTGAAACAGTTTACTGCAGCTCCGCGAACAGTCAGCACGTCGCCATCCACGCCGGGCTTCAGTAACCTGCCGGTCTTTCAATGGCAGGCACTTGCCGGAGCCACAAAGTATGAAATCCAGGTCCGGAATCGCACGACAAATGCGGTCGTCCTGACTCAAACGAACATTGCAGCGACCAGTTTTACCCCATCGTCGGGCTTACCAACTGGTGACTATCGCTGGTGGGTTCGAGCATCAAACAACTCGGGCATCGTCGGCGGCTGGAGTATACAACTCGACTTTAACGTCGGCGGCAAACCGATTTTGCTCACGCCGATCGGCACGACATCAAATCGTACGCCGACGTTTTCCTGGACTCCGGTGCAGGGAGCCGATCATTTTGAACTGTGGGTCTCAAAACGCGATGGCACGGGCGTCGTCATCAACCTCACAAATATCACGGCAACCAGTTATACGCCGACGATCAGTCTGGCTCCGTACCAATACCGCATCTGGGTACGGGCGGTGACATCGACGGGAGTGTTCAGTGCCTGGAGTTTGTATGTTGACCTGACTGTGACCGATCATTCGCTGGAACTCGTCGCGCCGGAGGATCTGTCATCGATTCTGGTCTCGGTGCTTTCACAGGCACAGCAAGAGCGCCCGGCGGTGCCTGAACCGACAAGAGGAACCAGCACATGCCAGGGCCTTTGAGACGGGTGCTTACGATGGATTTGCTGGATGACGCGACTTTTCCCGAACCGGTCTGCCAGACACGCCGCTGCTGCCGCAGGCGTCGGGAGATGAGTTGCGGGATTTGACTGTGTGGCAGAGCCTACACCTGCGCTATCGTTAAAGCAAGTGTGACGGAGCACCAGGTGTCGCTCCGCCGGATCATGAGCATTTTCCGATCCGCCACCGAATTCCGCTTGTTCAGGAAACCGCGGTGGTTCAGAATTGTTCGTAAGGCGAGCGGCAGATTTCTGGTTACCGTCGAAAACCGGGAGCTAACGCCCTGCGGCTAATAAAATCAGCCGCCACGCGCTAGCGTCCGGTTGTTCGGCTTGGTAGTTCCTAATCTTCCGCTCGCCCAAGGAGATCGACGAATGAAGAGTGTCGCGGCACTGCTGATGATGCTGGCTTCGGGATTGGCCGTTTTGGCTGATGACGGCGATGTTGACTACGCCCGCGATGTGAAGTCAATTTTTCGCGAACGCTGCTATGCCTGTCACGGGGCGTTGAAACAGGAAGCTGGCCTGCGGCTGGATACCGGATCACTTGCCAAAAAAGGCGGTGACGGCGGAGCTGCGATTGTTCCCGGTGATGTTGAGCACAGCCCGCTGATTGAACGCATTTCCGCGCCCGACGAAAGTGTGCGAATGCCGCCTGAAGGCAAGCCACTTACCGATGAACAAATCGGCGTTTTGTCTCGCTGGGTGCAGTCCGGAGCGGTGTCCCCCGATGATGAAAACCCCGAGCAGGATCCTCGGAAACACTGGGCTTTTCAGAAACCCGTGCGGCCTGAAGTTCCGGTGGATCGGAACGCGACTGACTCGGAATCCTCTGACGCAAATCCCATTGATGCCTTCATCAACGCGCAACTTCGTTTGAATGGCTTCGCGGCCATGCCACCCATCGACAAAGCCACGTTGCTGCGTCGCGTGTGCCTGGATCTGAAGGGTCTGCCTCCGACAGCCGATGAGCTGCAGGCGTATCTGGCGGAAGAATCACCGACTGCGTATGAAGAAGCCGTCGATGGTTTGCTCGCGTCACCTCAGCATGGTGAACGCTGGGCCCGACACTGGATGGACGTCTGGCGTTACAGCGACTGGTATGGCCGCCGATCAGTGCCTGATGTGATGAACAGTTATCCGATGGTCTGGCGCTGGCGCGACTGGATTGTGAAGTCGCTCAACGAAGACAAGCCCTACAACCAGATGGTCGTCGAGATGCTGGCGGCGGATGAATTGCTGCCTGCTGATGATCAGAACGTCGTCGCGACCGGATTCCTTGTTCGAAGCTGGTTCAAATGGAACTACGAGACATGGAAGAAGGATCTCGTCGAACACACGGGCAAGGCGTTCCTCGGTTTGACACTGAACTGCTGCCAGTGCCATGATCACAAATACGATCCCTTCTCACAGGAAGAGTATTTCCGATTTCGGGCGTTCTTTGAACCGCTGGAGTTGCGACATGACCGCGTGCCGGGAGAAGCCGATCCTGGGCCGTTTGTGAAATACGTGTACGCGATTTCGTATGGCCCGATCAAGAGCGGCATGATCCGGGTCTTCGACGAATACCTTGATGCGGAAACGTTCATGTTTTCCAAAGGTGATTCTCGAATGCGGATTGAGGGAAAACCGGCGATGACTCCGGCCGCCCCGGCTGTGCTGGGCGGTGATCAATTGCAGATCTCACAGATCGTGTTGCCGATCACTGCCGCCTATCCTGGGATGAAGGAATTTGTGCGTGCCGAAGAGCGGAGCAGATCATCGGCTGCGATCGATGCGGCCGAAACAGAGATCGCCGCAGCCAAAGCCGCGCTTTCTGTCGAGCCAGCAGTGTTGCGCGACGAATTGCTCGCTGCCGAAGCGGCACTCAACGTGGCCCGGGAGGAAGCACTGCGACAACTTGCCACAGACAGCCCCGGCACAGCCATTCTGGCCCTGCAAGGAACACAGTCACTGGTGTTGGACGCGAAGACCGGTCGCCGGGCGTTGTCCCACACGGTTCCGGAACTCAGTTCTCTCGCGGACAACGGGACTGTCTCGTACCTCATTCAGATCGTGCAGGATGATCACACCAATTTCCAACTGGCACTGGACATCGCTCAGGGAGCGACCGGCGGATACGTTGCTTTTGAGAAAGGTTCGATCAAAACTTACCAGCCGGGCAGCTTCAACGAATTCGTCGCCGGGAACTATGACCTCGCGAAGGGTCAGAATCGCTTCCGAGTGCTGATGCAGCTCGATTTGTCGCAGAACCAGTTCCTGCTGACGGTGACTTCGCTTGCGGATAACGTCGTGCTCGTCAATGCGGTTCCGGCAGCCGTGAACGGCTGGAAGCCGCAAGTCAACGGCAAGCGTGGGTTGTTTATTGATTGCCGACCAGGGACGGAAGCGATTTATGATGCCTTGACGTTCGCTCAGCCGGACGGGACGAATGTGCTGGCCTTTGATTTCGAACAGCCCGCATTTCCTGAAGGTCAGGAAGTCGTCGATGCGTCTGCTGCAGTGGGCTCCGCGTCGTGGATGGTGACGGGATATTGTCAGGCACCTGCGACTTCAAAAATCGCTTCAGCAGTTTCGCTGAATCCAGCGGTACAGACAGCGGTCGCCCGGCTGAAGGCAGCTCAACAGGCGCTGCGGCTTCCGGTGCTGACCATTGCTGCGGCTGAAGCCAGATTGTCAGCGGCACAACTGCAACTCTCCAGTATCCAACAGCGAATTGAAACCGATACGGTTCGGTATTCCACGGGCCTGTTATCAGAAGACCGGCAAGCGGAACCGGAAGTGAAAGCCCTGATTCATGCGGCCTGTCAAAGCGAACGAGCCGCCGCCGTGGCGACAGCAAAGGCGAATCTGGCAGCAGCGGATCAAGCCATCGCCTCTGCGGAAGTGAAGATTGCCGAAGTGAGCAAGCAGGCCGATCAGACAGCAATCGATGCTGCGAACAAATCTCTGCAGACTGCTCAGCAACAGCGAGTTGCGGCAACGACGGCACTCAATGCTGCAAACGCAACGCTGGCAACGGAGCCGGGTGAATACATGCCGCTGTCGCCAAAGTATCCTCAGATCACATCAGGTCGGCGCGCCGCGCTGACAAACTGGATCGCCGGCCGGGACAATCCCCTCACCGCACGAGTCGCCGTGAATCACATCTGGTTGCGACACTTTGGACAGGCGTTGGTGGAGACGACTCACGATTTTGGTCGCAACGGCAGTCGTCCGACACATCCCGAACTCCTGGACTGGCTGGCGTGCGAGTTGATGGATTCGGGCTGGTCCATGAAGCATATTCACCGCCTGATCGTGACAAGCGAGACTTATCGCCTCGCCAGTATTCTACCTCAATCATCCGGGCCGGTCTCGGAGCAGTTCGCGTCGGCAAGTGCTCTGGATCCGGACAACAAATTGTACTGGCGATTTCCCGCTGCGCGGATGCAGGCGGAAGTGGTGCGCGACAGTCTGCTGGCTGTTGCCGGACAACTCGATGAGACCATGGGAGGTCACGAGATTGACCACAAACAGGGTATGACATCGCATCGCCGCAGTCTGTACTTTGCGCATCACGGCGAAGAAAAGATGGAGTTCCTGGAACTTTTCGACGCGGCAAATGCGTGCGACTGCTACAAACGCACGGCCTCTGTGCAGCCTCAGCAGGCGTTGGCTCTTACAAACAGCGAGCTGACGAAAACACTGAGTCGTCAACTGGCGACAAAGCTGTGGTTACAAATCAACAATGAGGCAGACTCTGCTCGTTTGACCCGAGCCAACGGCGAGGCTGATCAATCAGTGGTCATTCGCGGGGCGGCTGACGACTTCGTCCCCCGCTTCGTAAAACTCGCATTTCTTCAGGTATTGAATCGCGACCCACGAAATCAGGAACTTGCCGTCTCAATCGGCTTTCTGGAACAACAGGCAGGACGGCTGACTCCGACCGATGGAAGTGCCGCGCCATTTGATCCGGATGAACGAGCACGCGAAAATCTGATTCACGCCTTGATGAATCACAATGATTTTGTAACAGTCAGGTAGTTAAAGCATCCGAAGGCACTCCATTGAAACTCCCCCGATCAACTTTCTGCGGCCGCTCCCGACGCACGTTTCTCAGTAATCTGGGAATGGGCTTCGGTGGCATGGCGTTGAATTCGCTGCTGCTGCAGGACGGCTTTGCTCGCGCGGCAGAAGCAAACCAAAACCTGCGTCCGGATGGCAGTCCGCACTTTGTCCCGAAGGCAAAGAAAGTCATCTGGATCTTTCTGTCCGGTGGCGTCAGTCAAATGGAGACGTTCGATCCGAAGCCACTGCTGAATACGCTCGGTGGTAAGACGTATGACGAAACGAACCTGCCGAACCCTCAGAAGCTGCCGATGTTTCTGGAACGCTCCCGGTCCGTGGTCGGATTCGACCGCGAGGTGCATTCAAAAATCTTTCCCATGCAGGTCGGTTACAGGAAGCACGGTGACATCGGGCTGGAAGTGAGTGACTGGTTGCCGCATCTGGCCGGTTGTTCTGATGATCTTGCGGTCGTGCGCTCGATGTGGACCACCGACAATGATCACGCGGCCGAGTTTCAGATGCACACCGGTCGACACAAACTGGATACGCCTGAACCCGTGATTGGTTCGTGGATCCACTATGGTCTCGGCACGCTCAACGAGAACCTGCCCCAGTTTGTATTCCTGGGCGAGTTCAAGGATCCTCGCGTCAAAGAGAATTTTGATGCACATTATCTGGGGCCAACTCACGGCGGCGTGCAGCTGCGGCTTGATCCTGCCAACCCACTCGCGTTCGGGAAGCGAGCCGACGACATCAGTGCGATCGAACAACGAGGTGAATTCGGTTTTCTGCAGCAACTGAATCGACTGACGGCTGAAGAATTTCCTCAGGACGCTCAACTGCAGGCCCGCATCAATGCCTATGAGCTGGCGTTTCGGATGCAGCAATCTGTGCCTGAAACGCTGAACCTCGCGGAAGAGACTCAGGAAACCCAGCAGCTTTACGGGATTGACAATCCGACAACAGCTGTCCATGGACAACGCTGTCTGGCCGCTCGCCGACTTGCCGAACGCGGCGTGCGGTACACGTTGGTTTATTTGAGCGACTATGGAGAATGGGACTCACACAGCGATCTGCAGAAGAATCATTCACGTTCCTGCGAACGTATCGACAAGCCGATTGCCGGGTTACTCTGTGACCTCAAACGCCGCGGCATGTTTGACGACACGCTGGTTGTGTTTACCACCGAGTTCGGTCGGACTCCCGGCGTCGAAAACGGCATGTTCAATAAATCAGCGACAGGGCGGGATCATCATCCACACGGCTTCACAATCTGGCTCGCCGGAGCAGGCATTAAACCGGGTATTCACGGCGCGACGGATGAGTTGGGTTTCCACGCCGTCGAGCACCCGCACTACGTCACCGACCTCCACGCGACGGTCTACAAGCTGCTGGGGATTGATCCACGTCGCCTGGAAATCCCAGGTCGTAAGCGTCTGGACATGGACTACGGCTATGCCATCGACGAAATCCTGGCCTGATGCCCACGTTTGACGCGATGCCTCTCTTTGTACGGCAAATGATTGAGATTTTGTTTTCCTGAGAAGATTTCTCTCATCCGGCGAGTGGGGGCGTCATTCCCCTGATTGGGATTCCTCACGGTGATCGCCGTCGTCCTGCACGTGCGTCAACTGGCGGAACAGAAAAACAGAATTGCAAAAACCGGAGACTGACGTCTCGCGGCTCACCATTTTCCGTCACCTCCACCTGGGTTGCGGGCGAAGCCCGCGCCAAGTTTGACTCTATCCGTTTGATCCGCACACCGGGCTTCGATCAAGCGTGTCTTTACGTTTTCAATCCCATCTCCTGATGTTGCTCGCGAGCCGATGCAAGGTATCGTGCATAGGCCGCTTCGTCGCGCTGGCATGATTTGCCCTTGAACACCATCGCAAACGAGCGGCGATGGCGTGTGGCGGACATATTGGCGTCGGCTCGATGGATCGTCATGCCATGGTGCGCGACAACGTCTCCCGGTTGCAGCGGAATGGCGATTTCACCGGTAAAATCGTCCGGCGTGTAGTCGGTGATCCCCTGCGAAAATCCCAGAATCTTTGACTTCGCATGAGTCCGAAATCCCTGCAGATGCGAGCCAGCGACGTACCGCAGGCAGCCGTTTTCTGCATCCACGTCATCGAGCGCCATCCAGATCGTGACGACGTTCGACGGTGCGAGACAAAAGTAATAGTTGTCCTGATGCGGCGGCGTGACATGGTTTGTGCCTGGCGGCTTGTTGAACCATTCCGGTTGATCAACAGTCACCGGCTCACCGACGAGAGCCTCCGCCAGGGCCGTCCATTCTGAGCGTTGCACGTAATCCCGGAAGTAAGCATCCACTCCCATCCGCTGCAACTGTTTCAGCGTCCCAGGCTTCGTTTGATCGTGATAAAAAGCATCCGCGTCGGGCAGCGAGGGCACAACGTCACGCACATAGCGATCCAGATTCTCGCACAATTCCGCGAAGTCGGTGTGTTTCAGCAGTTGGCGGACGATGACGAAACCATGTTGATCGTACGACTGTTTTTCAAGTTCAAAAGGCATGATTTACTGTTCCGGTTGTCGTGTTGAAAGTTGCACCGCCCGCACGTCCGTGATTTTCATGATGCCTTCCCGGTTGAAGGCATGATGGCGCTGCCAACCGTTCCCACTACAATTCCGACGAGCAGCGAACACGGCATCATCCACACAAAGCTGATGACGAATGGCAATCCAAAGTCTTTCGAGTACGCGATCAGCACGGCGGTCACAATGCTCGACAGCAAGCCCAGCCAGGCTCCGCCCGCATTGGCCCATTTCACGAACAATGCCAGAAAGAAAAGCACGAACAGCGGAGCAGTCAATAGTGGAATCAGTCCGTAGCCCACGATTACGAAGATCAATGGATGAGCCATGATTTGAGTCGTCATCATCGGGCCGTGTGCGATCATCTCACCTGGGTTGCCGAGATACGACAGTGTACTGGCGAGTGTGGCGAACAACGACAACCCGACCGCGAACGGCGACATTCTGCGACCTCCCGGCAGAAAGTCGTCTGCTGTCTGATTCTGTCGCGAGTAAAACGCCCCGACCCCCACAAACACACAGCCGTACGCGGCGGTCACCAGCCAATCGACTAACCCCACGTTCAGAATCCTCCCTGGAGAGCCGATCGCGACCATTCCCTGGCAGTCCTATTTGGACAGCGCCATTTTTGGCGGAAACCGAGCGTTTTTGCAACCCGAAGCGTGAGCGAGGGATTGTATCTGACTCTTTCCCTCGCTGACGCTTCGGGTCGCAAACCTCGGGCCACTGGCGTTTCGGGTTGAAATTTTCCCGGAAATTTGTAACCCACTGCGTCAGCCAGGGATCTACGGTCGCCTAAACGCATAGATCGATCGTTTTTAACTGAGTCATGTGGTCCGTATGGCTCGATGACCTTGTTCAAAATGACAAGATTCTGTCCCCACGGGAAAGAACGAGGGGACATTCACCTTATCAGCTACAGTTTAATGTCCCCTTAAACACGTTTCACCTTTGGCACATTGGGTGACAAAATCCTTTCCGGCAGAAAGGATCTACTTTTTGACAGTGAAGAAGAACGTGGATTCGGCTGTCGTGCGTAACAGTTTGCGGCGGTCGTCTGCCGAAACAAAGTCCAGATGATCGCGAACGAGGGCGATTGACGCTGCGTAGGTATTCGGAGCGGTGAGTTGATACGGGCAGTCGCTGGCCCACATCAGGCGATCGGGGCCGAACGCCTCGAACAGCCGTTTGATCATTGGCACCAGATCGAGATACGGCGGCTGCTTTTTTCCGAATGCATAGTACGCCGAGATCTTAATGCGTGCCTGCTTATGTTTTGCCAGGCTGCACAGATTCTGAACATCCTTGTCAGGAATTGTGCCATCACCGCCGATGCGGGCGAAGTGATCGATCACGACGGGCGTGTCAGGATACTTCACGCACCATTCAGCAGTCTCAGCGATGTTCGAAGGACCGATCAGGCAGCACATCGACTGGCGTGTTTCAGCGGCCGTCTTCCACATCAGCTTCATGCCGTCACCAGCCAGCCAGTCTGGTTGGTCGTCCCGCGGCCCGATCCTGAACCCGGTGACGCCGGTTTGCAGCATGTTGCGCATGAGTCGATCGACGTGGGGTCGAGCGGAATCAATTTGTCCGACGATGCGAAACCGATCCGGATGTTTCTTCCATGTGTCAATCAGGTACGAATTGTCGTAACCGTGATGTGGATAGTGTTGGATCAGCACCACACGGCCGACACCCTGCGGCATCGCGATGGCCATCAGTTCTTCATCTGTAAAGCTGCGTGGCTGCAGTGCCTCAACAGTCTGATTGTCCCGCAGCGGATACTTCGTGAGGTCTGTGGTCCAGATGTGCGAATGCGCGTCAATCCACGGATGCGCGTCGCTGTCGTCCTCAGCTTGTGGCTGATTTGTCGCGTGCGATCGGCGCACAACCGTGGCCGCGAAAGCTGTGAATGCGGTTGCAGCCAGCATTTTTCGGCGGGTAGAAACAGAAAACGTCAGCATAGCGGAGTACTCCTGCGTAGAATGACGAAACAATGTCGAGTCAGTAAGATGCGTGGTCCTGTGCGTTGCAGGCGCGGGGGGGACGATCGATGATACAGAAGTTTTCGCTGAGAATCGATGCTGCGGTGGAGATTCGAGCCGTCGCCTGGCAACGAGTGTGGCTCTGCCTGGGCCTGATTGTCGTATTTGCAGTTGCCGTACCGGCATGCATAGCTGCTGACGAACAAGAACACACAGTGCAGCAGCGTGTCAGAGTGATTTGCCGGAATCTGCAGCGTGCCACCGTTCGAATACGAAGTGGCTCCGATGTGTCTTCGGGAGTCATCGTTTCCAGGAGTGGTCTGATCCTGACAGTCGCACATGGGTTGATGCCTGATGGAGCAGCGACCGTCATCTTCCCGAGTGGACGATCGTACGAAGCGCATCGAATCATAATCGATGAATCCTCAGACGTGGCATTGTTGTCAATCAAGGTGGAATCATTGACAGAAGCTGACAGGAGTTTTGTTCCGCTCTCGCCGGGCGAAAACAGCATTGTCGGGGAAATCGTTCTCGCTTCCGGATTTCCCGCGCGGGAACCTGATGGAAACAGACCTGTCGTTCGGTTGGGCGAAATTCTGGCGATTGACGCGTCGGTCATAACGTCATCCTGTGCTCTCACCAGCGGTGACTCCGGCGGACCGTTGGTGAACAGTCGTGGTGAAGTGATCGGGCTGAACTGGCAGATTGGTGTTGCGACCGCATCAAATGGCCACATCGCACGGCCCGTAATTCAACGTGTACTGGAACGGACGGAGCACTGGAACACATTGGCGCATCAGGTTCGTCCAGAGCCGACGTCAATCCTGATGGCGAAGGCCATGCTTCCCCCATCGGCTGTTCTGAAAGCCGCCAGGCGAGCGACAGTTGAGATTCTCGGAAAGGACGCAAACGGCGTCCTGGCTGCGCGTGCCTGCGGTACAGTCCTTGATGACCATCATATCGCTGCGAAACTCAGCGAAATCGTTTTCTGGACAGCTCTGGAATGCCGGTTTGCCGATGGCACAACAATTGGCGTGATGATTCACCAGGTCCCCTTTTTTGATCTCGCCATCCTGACGCTGCGTAGTCCATACCAATCCGGATACATCGCTCAGGCGAGGCGCGCTAAATTCGAAGACGCTGTGTCACTCTTCGGTGACCACGAACCGCTCAGAGGGCAGATCGTCTTTTCGGCGACTGGTCCAACCGATGTTTCAGCGGCTGGAATCATCAGCCGAGAACGACACAAGGAGCCCGGTGGCACGGCGCGTTTTGGCGCGACGATGATGGCGGACGGTGAACGTATCCGTATTGCAGAACTATCACCGAACGGCTGCGCCGTCATGGCTGGATTGCTGGTGGGTGACGAATTGTTGCGAGTTGACGGCAGAATTGTGACTTCACTGACGGCGGTAGGCAATTTGTTGAAGGTCTGGCGCCCGGGCGACTGGACGTCGCTGGACGTCAAACGCGGAGAAATGGAATTTCGCGTACATGCCCAATTGCAGCACGATCCGGGACAGAAGTTTGAAAAAGCCGAATTCCTGGACGGTCGTTCCGGGCGAGTGAGCCAGCGCCGCGACGGATTTCATGCAGCGCTGCAACATGACATTGCAATTGATCCCGCAGCCTGTGGAGGTCCGTTGTTTGATGTCGAGGGTCGGTTGATCGCCGTCAACATTGCGCGCCGCGGCAGAGAATCAACACTCGCAATTCCGATTGAAGTTGTGTTGGATTTTGCGCAACATGTGGAATGAGAACTCAAACAACAGGTGAACGGCTAATGGTACTTGGGATAGAAAGTAGCAGGCACTTTCCAAGTGCCGTGGCCCTTGAAAACGGGCGAAATGGCGGACGGCACACGGAGTGTGCCTGCTACTTTTGAGGTAAACCAGGTGCCCTTGGGCCAACGGCACCCTACGCTTCAAATCGTCTGATCTGGAAACAGAAACCACGGCCATGTGCGGCTTGTGAGCGCCGACACGTTTTGATCTGTCAGATTCCGCAGTTCCACCAGTCGCGGTTCAAATTCCTGCGACACCTCGAATTTGATCGCATCTGTGATTCGCTGGATTTCACGCCCGATGTCATGGGCTGATTCGCCGGCATGCCGAGCCGAACTCATCTGACTGACCGCTGCTTCCTTTTCACGCAAGAGGGACGTCAGTCCTTCCTCCAGCGCGGCGGAAAAAACTTTCGTTCCCAGAAATCGTTGTGGGTTGAACTGCATCTCGCGAAGCTGCGACTCGATGTGCTGCAACTGCATCAGCCTTTGGCGCCCGTCGGTAAACAGAAACCGCGAGGCACTTGCCACTGCGAATGGTGTAGGCTCCACGGACCACCAGTTTCTGATCAAGGCGTCCGTGCACGGATCATATTGTCCGCCACCTGTCCCGTGAATAAACAGATCGCTGAACAGTAATCGCAACGTTGCCGTAATCAAGGCCCCGCGAGGCACAAGCTGTTGACCGGAAAACAACAGCGAAGTGAGTGCTTCGGCCACATTTCCCTTCTGCAGTGTCAGCAGCCGTTCACGATTGCATTCCAACGCCATTCCATCGGAGGCGCGGCGAACCTGCAGCACATGTCTGGTGCCTGCCGAATGATCGACGACCCAGAATGGAAGCTCGCACCAGCCGTCTTCAAGCGTCAGGTTCGGAAACGGATTCGCTGCGTTGCGAATGCGATGCTCGGCGCGAAACGTCGTCAGAGTCGTGTTGTAGCACTGCGCAAATTCAAACGGTCGCTCAATGATTTGAGCAGTGAAGCGAATGAACTCGGGAAAGCTGCAGATCGCGGACAGCGGCAGTTCCAGCATTCTGCCGCCGATGTCAGCATTCCAGCGTGTGATCAGATTGGCATCCAACGCCGGAATGCCCGGTGGTGAGATCTCAGCGAGTGCTGCATATTGATCGGCGACCGTTTGAAATGCCGTCGCTGCAGATTCTTTGCCGCACGCCCGCAACTCGTTCCTGACGGCCATCAATTCCGCGGACAGTACGTCGCTTGCTTTCAATCGGGTCCCGGAAAACAAACCAGGCGTTCGCGCGAATGTCGCTGATTTCAACAAGAACCACCGTTCTGCGCCATCAGAGGAATTTTGGAAACGTCCCGGCGACGCATCGACCGTCGGATACGAGAACGCTCCGGCGTCGCCTTCGTCGGTATCGATCACAACTGCGATTGCAATCAATCCATGCTGCGCCGCAAATGCTTCCGTGGTCTGATACTTGAAAGTCAGTCCGGAATGAAACACCACTGGCTGATGTCCGGTCATGACGATCGGCGTTGTTGACGGATCTCCAGTCAGCAGCGGTCGATCGCCTGACATCAATCCAGCGCGCCTGCCAATCTCGGACAGTCGGAGCACAAACTGCTCTGCCGAAGACACCAGTCTTGTTCGAGCCTGCTGCCGCAGTTCGCGGAGCGCAGTATTCGACATCTCCGAAAGGCCAGTGGGCCAGGTTGAGACGGGTGGTTCCAAAATGACAGATTCAAAGGGCAACGGGCTATCCGATTTTCAGGAAGAGTTTCAACAGATGCAAATGCCCGGCGAGCAGGATTCAGGGCAGTGAGGCGAATTACGATTTCAGTCCCCGCGGTTCCTTCGTTTGAATACTTCCCGGGAAACCGAATGACACGCGGACTCAATCCGGATAATCTACGCCGCGACCGGCGATCACAGAAGCCTTGCCCGCAAAACGGGCCACAACTTTGCTGACGACCGTCAACTGTGGGAACTCCGACTCGATTGGTACTCCGTGGAGATTCAACATTGGCTCAATCTCGCCAGGAAATCCTGCAGCGAATTCACAAAAAAATCGCCGATGGACTGCCGATCATAGGCGGCGGTGCCGGCACAGGCATCAGCGCGAAGTGTGAAGAAGCCGGCGGCATCGATCTCATCGTGATCTACAACTCCGGTCGTTTTCGCATGGCTGGCCGTGGCTCAATGTCCGGACTCATGCCGTACGGAAACGCCAATCAGATTGTTCGCGAAATGGCGAATGAAGTGTTGACGGCTGTGAAACATACACCCGTTCTGGCGGGTGTGTGCGGCACAGACCCGTTCATGCTTCGTGATCATTTTTTGAAGGAACTCAAGGCCATCGGCTTCGCCGGCATTCAGAATTTCCCCACGGTCGGCCTGATTGACGGGGTCTTCCGCGCAAATCTGGAAGAGACGGGAATGGGGTTCCAGCATGAAATTGATCTCATCGCCGCTGCCCATCAACTGGACTTGCTGACGACTCCGTACGCTTTTGATCCGGATCAATCCGTTGCGTTGACTCAGGCTGGAGCGGACATCATCGTGGCCCACATGGGACTGACCACGAGCGGTACAATCGGAGCAACCACAGCGTTGACTCTGGAAGAGTCTGTTTCCAGGGTCGCTGAAATCACCGCCGCCGCCCGATCCGTGCGCAGTGATGTCATCGTTCTGTGCCACGGAGGGCCAATTGCCATGCCCGAAGACGCCCAGTTCATGATGGATCGTGTGCCCGAAATCAATGGATTCTACGGAGCCAGCTCCATGGAACGCCTTCCCACAGAAATTGCCCTGACCGCACAAGTCCGGAAATTCACGGGGATCCGGAGATCTGCGACTGATCGATGACATTTGCGAATTCATGGACGGCGACAATCTGGAGAACCGCTACGATCAGCTCGTGTTCGCAGGAGCGTCACTGGGCGTCATGCAGCCGCGACATACCGCATGGCGGGACGTTTTCTTTCAGCACCTTGATATCGCCGTGCAACTGCACGACATTCGCGACGTGTACATCATGGAGCATCGAAACTGCGGTGCCTACGCGCATTTTCTTGGCCCGGACTTTGAATACCCGGATTCCGTCAAAGGCCAGATGGCGGAAGAGGAAGAACACCGCAAACACGCACAGAGCCTGCAAGATGCAATCCTTAAACACTGCGACGACAAACGCGATTCTGGCGGCGACCCGGAACTCTGGAACATCCATGTCCGCTGCTTCCTGATGGACCTTCGTGGTTCCGTCAGAATGCTGATTACTGAAGGCGAAAACTGCGACTTCTAGTGCTTTGTCAGGCCTTAAAAAAGGGTTCCGGAACCAATAGCCAAATGGCCCAGAGGGTGCTCCGCACTATTTCTTCCTGACCCATTTTTTAAAGGTGGTTGTGGTAGAAATTGCAATTTCTGTCTCAAAATACGTAACGGACTGTGAGGTTTTTACGCATTGAAACGTCGGATCTTGTAGTTTTGGCAGTCGGAACGAACTAAGCAGTTTTCGGATGTGTCAACATAACATCAATGAGAACAGTCACTTACGAGAAACTGCAGACTTGTGCCAATAATTGGCGCAACACTTGCGAATGACTAGAGATCAGTTCGACAACAATCAGGCTTCTAACCTGTCTCAAAAAGGGAGCGAGTACCATGCGAATTCAAATGACCCCCAAGACTGTTCGACGGCTCCTGTGCGCTGACGGATATCTCGACTTGGGTATGCCAGAACGAGCCATCGGAGAGCTCGACAAAATCGCCGATGCCGGTCCGCTGGAAGGTCCGACAAAGCTCATGCATGGGATTGCTCTTAAGCAAGTTGGCAATTTTACCGACGCAATTACTCATCTGGAAAAGGCAGCTCGCATCATGCCGACGCCAATTCGACGCTTCGCATGGCGCGAACTGGTCGATGCCTACCGAGCCGTCGGCAGCATGGAATTGGCTGAAATGGCGGAGAATCTGGGAGGTTCGGGTGAGTTTCAGTTAAAAATCGCACTGCCATTTGCGAACATGACACTGGATATCCCCTCACACCCCAAAACTGCCTGATCTCGCTATATTCTGCAAAACGGCTTGAAAAAGGGGCCAGCGGCCAATAGTGCGCAGCACCCTTCGGGCCATTTGACTATTTCCTGACCCCTTTTCCAAGCCTGATCGATTCGGCGGAGCCTTTTTTCGTGACTGGGACGGTTAACGGTCTTTCCGCGATTCAAGGAAAACCGATACTCTTCGCAGCGTGCAACAATTCGCCAGCCATTCACCGCTGCGCGCCAGACACGATGTTCCTGGCGTTCGAAATTGTTGCCAGGGAATGGAGTCCTGCGGGTCATGGCACGATATTGGATCGTCGTTAGCTTAATAGGTTCGATCGCCGCGTTCACCGGCGTGGCAGGTTGTCGCAACCGCCAGAAGGCGCATGTGCTGAGTCAGACCGACAAAGACATGGTCGGCAGTCACACGGCCGGTGCCGAAACATGGAAGCCGCTGATCGACGAATCCGTCTGTCGATTGCTGGCCAAGTCATCCAGCACCGTGCATCAGGCGTCGCACACGACCGTCAACAGTGAGGGAGGTGCGGCACGATCGGTCTGCTTTGTCGGAGTGGAAAACCGCAGCAGCGAAGAGATTGGTGACTTCAAGGAACAGATCTACGAACACATTGATTCGCTGATTTCGCAGGATCCACAATTCAGGATGATCAGTCGCCGGTACGTGGAAGCCGCAATGTCGGAATGCCGTTGCCGTCCAGAGACCCTGGTCCTTCCAGAAAAACAGCGTGAGTTACAACTTGCACTTGAACGATCAGAACAACCATTTGACTATCTGCTGTTTGCCAGCATCACGTCCGGCACGACAAACAGCAACGGCGACTATCAGCGAGACTATCTGCTCACTCTGGAATTGCTCGATATCCACACCGGTGACTCCCAAAAAGATTCCGCGATGCTGCGAAAGGGTTATCACAAGGGAGTCTTTGGCAAGCTGAAACACTACAACGACTGAGATACTCCATTCATATCCGGCTACAACCCATTTCAGCCCAAGCGAAATTTAGCCGCCAAATCTCCATGACGCACACTCACTGCCATCCTTCGCTGTTGCTTTGGTGGCTCAGGCGTTCTGCCGGAGTCGCGAGTGCATTCGTCGCTTGTCTGAGCGTCATTTGCCTGTGCAGCGGCTGTCATAACTGGCAGAAATCCCACGAAGCCGCTGTGGCTCAATTCGGTCAAGGCGACCTTGAGCTCTCCCGCGCCGCATTAGAGGAATCGCAGGGGAAACTTCGCTCCGAAAAGAAGGTCCTGGAACTGGACGCAGGCGTTCTGGATCTTGCATCCGGCAATGTGACTCAGGCGGAAGCCCGCTTTCGAACCTTGCGCCGCGAATTGGAGCATCTGGAACAGAAAGATGTGACCGAGCAGGCGTCGTCGATGATGACAGACGCTCGGGCGCTGGCGTATTCCGGACGAGACTTTGAACGCCGTATGATTCTGAACATGGCGTTGCTGACCAGCCTGCTGGGCGACGGTCAGGATGCTTTTGCCTATTCGCTGCAGGCCACAGAGGCTGCCGACAGCCGCCGCACCGTTCTTGCGAACGCCGCCTCAAAGGCGTCTGCGTCGAACGCAGTTGCCGAAGTCGATCCCGCGCCTGATGTCGTGAACGCGATTACGCCCGCCAGTTACGACGCTCAACGACCTGCGGCCAACTTTGTCGCGTCAGCGCTCGATCAGCCGCTGGCACTGAGTTCCTATTTTTCCGCAGCGGTTCAGTCAGAACAGCCTACACGCCACGATGAAACTGAACGGGCGCTGAACGACATCGCGTTCTGGAATCCCGCTTTTCATCGGCACGATCAGACGTCAGCAACCGGTGAATTCGGATCTCGGTGTCAGTCTGGAAATGGAACGCTGCATGTGATCACACTCATCGGCAAAGCGCCACGCTGGGTGTCGGAATCGGCTGAACCCACCACCGTTGCGCTGCTGATTGCAGATCGGATCATCAGCGCGACAGGAAAGCATACGCTGCCGCCGACGATCGCGTGCGCCAAGATTGCGCGCCCGGAACCATGCGGGCACACAATCCCGACCGGCACCGTCCAGTGTCTCGTCGGGCCTTTCGGCTCGCCAGCGGCAACCTCGGCTCCCATGACATTTTCAACAGTCGTCGATCTGAATGAAACCGCCCGCGCTTCCTATGAAGAACATCGGGACGAAGAAATCGCAGACGCGATCACACGCCGTGTCCTCAAGAAAGGCGCGGTGTATGTGCTCAAGGAAGCTCAGAACATTCATCGAAATTCGTTTGTCGATCTCGGAATCAACGTGGCGGGAATCGCCTGGGAAGCGATGGAAAAAGCCGACACACGCTCCTGGCGCCTGCTTCCCGCTCGGATCGATATCGCGCGCACAGAACTACCGGCCGGACGCTGGTCGACCACTCTGCGACTTTCGCAGTATGGTTCGTCGCGGGCGGCGCAGACGATCCCGGTGCAGATCGAAAACGGTCGAAACACGTACGTTGTCTGTCTGATCCCTGAACAGGATTTCACCGGCCATATTCTCGTCGGCGGCGCTGACAACGCGACAATTCCTGTAAAGCCGTAGCCCGTTGAACGTTATCGACGAGCCATTTGACGACCTGATTGTCGCAGACCCGCCGACTGTCATTTCGCAGAAAAACGTTCATCTCGTTCAGATAGGGAATGGACGCGGATCAAACACTTCCTAAAACACAGGATTGATCGTGTCGTGTGTCCCGGGTTCCCGCTTTTAGCCCCAATACCTTTCAAAAAGTAGCAGGCACACTCCGTGTGCCGTCCGGCAAGCTGCGAAAAACGCTGTTTTTCTTGCGGCTGCGGCACATGGAATGTGCCTGCTACTTTGAATAATTGAACGGTATTGCGTTTGGCCCACGCCGCTCACAGCAGGATCACACAGGTTGGAGAGCGAAATTCCATGAACCAATTTTTTTCTCCGAAAGAGGTTGCGGCTGCGATGGGCGTCAGTGAATCTTCACTGAAGCGTTGGGTCGATAAAGGCTTGATTCAGGCTGAAAAGACGGGCGGCGGTCATCGCAGACTGCAGTTGGACTCTGTGCTGCATTACGCGCGGGACGCTGGGAAATCGATCACCCGACCAGAACTGTTTGGTCTGCCTGCGGGACTTGGAACCACATCGCTGAATGGAGATGGTGCGAACAATGAATTCCAAAAGGCATTGGCAGCCGGAGACGAAATGACCGCTCGTCGCGTCGTGCTGGATCTGTACATGAACCATACTTCTGTTGCCACAATCTGCGACACTCTCATTACGCCAGCGTTTCAAAAAATCGGTGATCTGTGGCATTGTGGAAGCATTGAGGTCTATGAAGAACGCCGTGCCTGTGAAACATGCAGCCGCGTGATGCATGAACTTCGTCGTGCGGTGGGGACCGGAAAAATTGATGGGCCGGTGGCGATGGGAGGCACTCTGGATGGCGACCCGTATACGCTGGCGGCGTGCATGTCAGAACTTGTGCTGCGCGATTGTGGCTGGCGCGCGAACTCATTGGGGAACATGCTGCCTTTCGAGACGCTTCGCAAGGCAGTCGAACGTGACCGCCCGCGCCTGATGTGGCTCAGTGTCACATCCATTCGCGATGTCGATCGATTCATTGCCAGTTTCAATGTGCTGTTTGATACGGCGACATCGTTTAATTCTGCGATCGCCGTCGGAGGTCAGGCGTTGACGGCTGAAATTCGCCGGCTTCTCCGCTACACCACCTACTGCGACAATTTCCGACATCTGGAAGCGTTCGCAATGACAATGAATCCCCGGAACTGATTTTCCCGCCATGACCGATTCACCAGCAGCTCATTACGATGCAATCCTGTTCCTGTCCTTCGGTGGCCCCGAAAAACGTGAAGACGTTATTCCGTTTCTGGAAAACGTACTGCGCGGCAAACCGGTTCCGCGCGAACGACTGCTGGAAGTCGCTGAGCATTATTATCATTTCGGCGGCATCAGTCCGCTCAACGAACAGTGCCGCCTTCTGATTGCAGAGCTCAGGCAGGAACTGGATGCGCACGACATTCGCTTGCCGATCTACTGGGGCAATCGCAACTGGACGCCTTATCTCAACGACACCATCATTCAGATGAAACGTGACGGAATCAAGCGGGCATTGACGTACGTCACATCCGGCTTCAGTTGCTACTCAGGCTGTCGTCAGTACCGCGAAAACATTGCCGCCGCGCTCGAACAGCCTGAAGCTGCCGGATTGCAGATCGACAAGTTGCGAGTGTTCTATAATCATCCGGACTTCATTGCCGTACTGGCTGAACAGGTGGGCAAAGCCCTGGCGAACTTCTCCGCAGACGTTCGCGACGCGGCGCATGTCGCATTTACGGCGCACAGTATCCCGTTGAGCATGTCCACGACGTCAGACTACGAGAAACAGCTTCGGGAATCGTGCCGGTTGGTCGCCGCACAGCTTGAGTTGCCGGAGTCCCGCTGGAAACTGGTTTATCAGAGTCGCAGTGGTCGCCCACAGGATCCATGGCTCGAACCGGACATTCTGGATCATCTGCGGGAGGCAAAGTCCAACGACATCGACAAGGTGGTTATTTCGCCGATCGGATTTCTGTCGGATCACATGGAGGTGCTCTACGACCTTGACGATGAGGCGCGACGATTTTGCGACGAGCACGCGATTCAAATGGTTCGCGCTGGGACGCCGGGAAGTCATCCGCGATTCGTCAACATGATTCGAAAACTCATTCAGGAACGTCTCCTTGGAACCCATCGAGAATGCGTAGGCTATTTTCCCTCCAATCACCACATCTGCCCAATTGATTGCTGTCCGGCACCGACTCCAGTTCGACCTGCAGGATCCGGTCGCGCTTCGTAGATGGCGCCCTCCATATGAGGCAGATTCCCATCACAGGGCTTCTGTCATCTTTTCATGGAGGCACACGGCTCAAATGCCGATTTCCAATTGCGGCATTTCGCGAACCGATCGGTTGTCGTGTTTGTCTAAAGGGTGTAAACTTCCGGAAGAAGTGTCGAAATTGGCAGACACGACAGCTTCAGGAGAGTCAGTCGGTTAGAACAATCAAGCGATCGTGGCGAAATTGGCAGACGCGCATGCTTCAGGAGCATGTGGGGTAACACCCGTGCTGGTTCAACTCCAGTCGGTCGCATCGAAAAAAACGAATTGCCGTTGGATGGTGCCCGCCTGACTGACAAGTCTCGGTCGGGGCCTGTTCCACCCGGTGACTATTCGTTTTTTTTATGCGCTGCAGTAGGTGGCCAGGGTCAGCTACTGGCTCCGCGGTAGTGATTCAGGCTCCATTGAAACACACCGCGAGAAACCAGCAACGCAGCAGCCGCAGCAATGGCAGCGACAACAGCAAACAGACGATCATCAAGCGTCCCGACAATGATCTGCGCGGGCACTGTCACGACGAGCAGGATCGGCACGATCCACGTGAACCCAAATTGCAGCGCTTCGCCGGATTCGAATCGGCTGTCATCCGTGCCATCGTAAATGCTGCGCGGATATTGAGCGAAAATGGTGATATAAAACCAGAAGTCGTACAACCCCTGATTCCGTCCGAACCAGATGCTCGTGCATGCCATCGTGATCATCATCGAATAAAAGCAGGCGACGGCGACGGCAATGTAGAACAGATACATGGCAACTTGCGTCACTGAAATCGGCGATCCGATGTTGATGAGCGACCAGATCAGGAGGGCTGCGGCCAGCATGATCTGACTAATCATCGCCAGACTCACGCGCTCCATCGAAACCAGGAATTGCGAATCGATTGGTTTGGTCAGTGCAAAATCCAGTTTGCCCGTGCGAATATTCTCACAAAACGCAGCGCAATTGGGCATAAAAAACGCCTCAACAATGGCGTTGATGAGCATCCCCGTGGCCATAAACGCAAAATACTGGTGCTGCGACCATCCCCGGATCTGATCGACTTCTTTGTAGATGACGATGAAGAGTGCCACGCGCGCGAAAAACCAGAAGAGCCGCGTGACGACCTGGATCAT
>Ga0105046_10002584_pt1 | contig 28599 bp, 29 predicted proteins | sample MAT03_FD_78385 | JGI IMG/M metagenome (GOLD analysis project Ga0105046, IMG submission 78385) | Freshwater microbial communities from Lake Fryxell liftoff mats and glacier meltwater in Antarctica - MAT-03 (megahit assembly) | ecosystem: Environmental > Aquatic > Freshwater > Ice > Liftoff... | reverse complement strand
GTTAGACATTTCTCTGTTTTCAAATAATATTAGTTGGAAACTCTTTAAATCAACTGGTTAATTATCTTGTTAAAAATTATGAACCTATTATTTTATTTCAACAAAAAGAAAGAGTTTATATAATTATTCCATATATAAGAACAACCAAAAAAAAGAGTCTATGTAACTATTTCTATGATAGATTCCTCTTTTTGGTTGTTCATTCGTTGTAATCTATAACCTTTACAAATTATCTTTTACATGTGAGGGGGTTTGAAATGGTTAAATATTTCTATGATTTCGAATAATATCAATTAGGAATTCTCTCAATAATTATCTAATTAAAATTTATGAATCTATTATTTTACTCATAAATCAAAAAAGTTTATGTAATCATTTCAATTATTCATTTTAATTGTCTATTTCGTGTAATCCATATATAAGAACAACCAAAAAAAAGAGTCTATGTAACTATTTCTATGATAGATTCCTCTTTTTGGTTGTTCATTCGTTGTAATCTATAGCCTTTATGAATTATCTTTTAAATGTGGGGAGGGTTTTTGAAATGGTTAAATATTTCTAATAATATTAATTATGAATTCGCTTAATAATTATCTAATTAAATTTTATGAATCTATTATTTTAGTCATAAATCAAAAAAGTTTATGTAATTATTCCTTTAGTTTTCCATTTCGTGTAATCCATATATAAGAACAACCAAAAAAAAGAGTCTATGTAACTATTTCTATGATAGATTCCTCTTTTTGGTTGTTCATTCGTTATAATCTATAGCCTTCACAAATTATCTGTTGAGTAATAGTTATACAGGTTGATAAATATTTTTTTAAATAACAATTATCTTATTAAAAATTACGTATCTATAAAATTCAATATCGATATAATACAGGAACACTCAAATAGATTAATTGGACAATCTAAATGGTATTCGAATCTCAAGTTCTACGATGAATTTGGAATGAGAATTTATTTCCTCACTTGTAAAAATGCGAATAGTTCTCAAATGCAATAAACTTTTGAAAAATCTACTAGTTCTATGAATAATGTCTCTCCTTATAATTGACTTGATATTTAAAGAGATTATACGGATATTGAAATCGATATATATATGTATTCTAATCTTTAAAGATAAGCTATTCGTTTTCTTATATATCTAATAAAATTATATTCAAAAAAAAGCGGATCTACTAAATTTTTCAAAATATCTATTCTATTTACAAATAACCAATTTTTTATCTTGCAATGTCATCCTCCAAAAGTTTAGAAGAATATCAAATTTACGATTTATTGCTCACAAAGGTACTATTTAAATAAATATAATTTCTCTAGTCCGAAAATGCTGACTTTGCATATTTTAAAATTTGGAAAGAATTTAGAAAGAATAACAACAAAATCAAGATATATTACCGTTCTTTTATTATAGAAGCTGTAAAAAAAATTAAAGTAATGCCCTTGGGAGATAAGAAAAATAAGTTGGTCGAGTTAACCAAGAAATTTCATCACCTCGAAGTTTTCCTTACTGGTATACCCATCTTAGAACATAAAGAATCCATAACCAATGACAATAATATTTATGAGAGAAATTCTGATATCAAAGTAAAATTTTGGATTATTTAATATTTTTACAGTCTACAATTTATGAAGCAGTAAATAATTGCTATAATATTCTTATTAATAATCAAAATACTAAAACTACGAATCTGATTACATGGGAAAAATGTCTAGAAAAAATATCCTTCAAAGATCCAGATAATGATAAAATATATCATTTTGTAGCCGATATTCTCCAAGTAAATTAATATATTTTTGATTTATTCTAAAGAACTTGCATAATGCCTTTTTGGAATACAAAGAAAATCAAAAATCTTCAGAGAATAAATCTTTAGAAAAGAATCCCGATAATGAAATAACTCGCAAAGGAAAACAGGTACATTTAATTATTCTTAATTTAAAAAACTGAGAAACCTCCAAAAAAATCATTAAATGATAAATATTCGGTTATTCGTTTTGCTCAACTCTCCGATATACAATCTAATGGATCATCCATTAACATAGAAAAAAAAAAGGTAATAGAATACTTATATTATCTGATCTTCAAAAGAAACTTGAAGGATCTTTGGGAAAATATAAAAATAAACGCAAACTAGAAACTTTTGATCCGGAAATTAAACCCAAGAAGCAGAAGAATATTACATATTCTAGTGATGTAGAATACGATAATCCATATCATATTCTTGCCCTTAGCGATATTAGAGAAATTGCCAAGCTATATGAACTCTTTGATAATAGAACTGTTAAAACAGTTATGGCAAATATGAAGCATTATGCACTGGAACTTGCTAAACAAACTTATTCCAAAACATCTACTCCCAAACAGAAAAGATCCAATGATGAACTGAGACCATTTAAAGATGATATTTTAGAAACACAAGAATACAACAAAATCACTGAATCAATCTCTCTAGAAGCGAAAAACCCCCACAAACAAATTGGATCGGAAGATGAAATGAAGAATCTTTTTGGAGATGAAGATGAAATGAAGAATCTTTTTGGAGATGAAGATGAAATGAAGAATCTTTTTGGAGATGAAGATGAAGATGAAATTTAATTATTATATTAATAAATATATATTCTCAAACTATTTTAAGTAGTGATGGTCGTTATAAAAACATACGGAAATAATGGATCATTTGAATTTTTCTAACAATACAATCAGAAATTACATGATTTCTGAAAAGATGGTATCACGTTTATAGAATTCCAGTGGAGATTTATATCATTATTAATTTTTCAGAAATCTTATAATTCGATAATATCGTCTTTAATATGTATAAAATTTAGAAAAAATTATATTCTCTGTAAAAGGAAGAAAATTTCATTATATTTTTTATTAGTATAATTAGATGATACTTCAAAATTTAAATCGCGATGATTCAAATTATGGTCCAATTTTGAGACCCATTAACAAAAGATAATGAAGAATTCAAATTATTTTTTAGAAGAAATTACCACTAGGGATGATATTCATATTACATTTATAAATTCAAAAGACATATATAATAGTGCTTCAAGATATGGCAGTTTAATAGTTCTTGAATGGGCAAGAGAAAATAATACATATTCTTCTACAGTTGAGGGAGTGTATTTAAAAATGGTTAAGATTAAATAATTGTCCTTGGAATGAATATACTTATTCTAGTACAATTTCGCGAAGACATTTAGAAATACTTAAATGAACAAGAAAAATTAATTGGCCTTAAGATACATATTCATTTGCAACAGGAGATTTAGAAATTGTTAAAGCTCAAATAATTGGAATGTATTTACGTCTATTTGTGCTGCTAAAGACGGACAATTAGAAATTCCCAAATGGTTTAAGAAAAAATGATTGTCATTGAAATGAATATGTAGGGACAATTAGAAATTCTCGAATGTTTGTGTATCCAAAGCAAGCTATTTAGAAATTCTTACATGAGCAAGATCAAATAATTATCATTGGGATCATAATATATGCATCTAAAGGACATTTAGAAATCCCTAAAAGAAAATGATTATCAAAAGTGTTGTATGATCTCTATTAAATTTACTTAATCATGATTTGAAAACGATTATTTGGACTTTCCAGACAATACATGAAGAAATTTGTAAACGATTGATTATATGATTTTGTACTCTCTAATGATTTATTATAAAGAGAATATTTTTATTTTTCCAATCAAGTCTAATTATAAATAAGCGCCATAAATTATTTCGAAATTTATTTATTTACGAAAAATGATGATAAGTTTATTTTTTGGTATTATTTCTACGGTAATTATACTATTGGGGTTATTAGGAACGATTATATTACGAAATCATCCTTTCATAAAGTATAATTATTATTTCCAAATAAATCTATAATTAGGGTTACTCTGGTAGAAATTAATTTTATGATTACAATTGGATATTTGATAAATATCTGCTCCATTACATATTCAACAGTTACAGATAATCAACCCTGTTTAATATATCTTTGGTTAAACTTTATTAAAATTATCCTTATTACAATTGGATATCTTGTTAAAGCTTTCCAAATCTATGCTTTATCAATTAATGGTTCCAATTTTCTAATAGACGAATTAAAAAATAGTGTCTCTCAATATTACACGGATTTCAATATTGAAATCCCTAAATTAGATTATCCGGATTCTAATATTGTAATTAAGGATAATACTTTACAGAAATTCATTCGAATCAAAGTGAATAAAGCGAGAATAGGAATTACATATTATATTTCATCTAATCCGAAATTTGCAAGTAAAAATTTCTGCATTAAACTATATATTGGAATATCTTTTGCATTTTTAATTATTCCACTATTGATAAATGCATGTGATCCTATCAATTATAAATTATCTAATGATTGTGATGGTAAAATGACTACAAATATAATTGGATTATTAATATTAATAATTCCATTTATTATTTGTTATTTATTATTATTATTAGAATTACGAAAATTAAAGGTGATTAATTTAAAATTTATTAATATTTTTTTAGGATGCTTTAAATGTAAAATATCAAATAAAAGGAATTTTAATTAGTTGGATTTTTATTGGATTAATTTCGCTCATATTACTATTTCTTCCATTTAAACAATCTAAAGATGTTTTTAATCTATTCTCAATCTGTAATATTCTCATCCCATATTATTTTGGAATCATTAATCCAATCTTTATGGTTTATAAAGAACCTTTACAGGATTCCGTAGAAACTAAAATTACATTATCTAATTTTTTGGAATATAAAAATGGATTGGAATATCTATGTGATTTTGCATCACAAATAAATAATGGAAATCTAGATAAATCATTACGAAATAAGATATTATTTATAAAAGAATTATTTTTATTTTATAATTTAAATGAAATAACGAAAGATAATCTAAAAGTAGATAATATGGATTTAAGAACTAAAATTTATGCACAAATAAATTTGATGACTCAAAAGTATTTATTGGAAAATTCGCTTAATCCATGTTATATTGATGAATATTTAAAAGAATTGGAAAAAATACATGGAAAAGATTATATTCAAGATAATTTGTTGGGTGATTATTCCGAAACCGATAATATTAGAATTTATATATTTGCTAGTAAGATTGAAAAATCATATAACATTATTCTAGAAATTATTAATCATATCTTGGATGATTATATAGATCCATTTTTCAAGTTATTCAAAAAATCGACCCAATACAAGGATTTCAAAAAAATGTTTATTTCAGAAGAGACATTAATTATTGGTTTGCAAAAGTGATTAATAAAATCGAAATTACCAATTATTGAAATGGAAAAACATAATTAATAAAATGACAAGTTTAAAAACATATTGGTGATACCTTTACAAAAGAATTATTAATAATTTACTTTCAAATGAGATCCTTTATCAAATTATTGCATTTAAATATAGTTTGTATTAATTTAACCATATTATCATAAATTTATGAGAATTTCGAAATTATACATCGTTCTATTGAAGAAATTACATCCGATTTCAATATATTGACTAAGATAACAAAAAAATTTTCAATTACAGGTAAAAAGAATTAATTTTATAAATTCGAGGAAATGAATTTAAACATATTCCGTGATATTATAAAATAATTACGATTTGATTTATGTGGCTACAATGCCCTACATCGGTAATTTGACATCACTACCTAAAGTTAATATATTTAAACAAAATAATAATGATTTGGAATTAAACATTCCGATGAAAGAATGTGAAAATATTAGAGAAGAATACTGACTCTAATCTCGGAATTAGAAACATTATATTTGTTTATTCATTTAAAACCAATTATATATCTATTTTAATCGTGATAGAATTTGAACCAACCCAAACGAATTTTTATGAAAAAGATAATTGGAAGTTGATTATTTCAATAAATATTTATTAACAACAATCATCTGAATCATAACATCTACTCTTTTTTTTACATCCGCAAGGATTACAGCAAGAATTACAGCAGGAATTTGTAGGATTACATCCAGGTTGAGTGCTACTTGTTAAATGGAGGGGATATGGAGATCCACTAATTGTGGTCACTTGTACAAGTTCTACATCATTGAAATTTACAATTGGTACTTTTTGAGGAGTATACATTACTAAACTACCACCACATAAATCAATTAGAAAAGAATTGATTGGAATATTATCGAATCTGAAGCCTCCGTTATAAACTTTAATAATAGTTCCTACAGGGGTCTCTTCAAGAACATTCAAAGTAAATGAAGATGGTGATGCACTATTCCAAAATAATTGAAATCTCGGATATGCATTTGCTGGTGAACCTCTAAACATATTTACAACTCCGGCAGATGCATCTGCCATGCTTATAGTAACTTCCCAGTTTCCTGGAGTAACGGGTAGAGACATATCAAATTACGAAAACTATAATTAATGGTTATTATTTTTTTCGAATTTAAATTTCCTAGTTTTTACGTATTGACTATAAGATCTTTTTTTTGATATTGGTTTTCTATTAATTCGATATCAATAATATGACATTCAATTCCGTGAAAAAAAGAGGACTTTAATAAATGATGATTATTTACAATTTGCAAAATTTAAAGTTAAAATCTCTCCCGTTTTTTCTGATGGTCCGTATTTTCTCGAAGTCATAATAAATATATCTCCATTATCTATTTTACCAAAAGATTTAATAAAGATTCCCTTTTCGAATTGTGTAGAAGCTATCACTGACCAAATTTTTGTTTCTGGATTTTCTTCGATAATAGATAAAAGACCGGAAATATCTGCAAAAATGTACCACACCGTATTCGAATCGTATAAAGAAGAAATAGCGTAACCCCCAATGATACAACCAATGGGATTCGGAGTATCGTATTGATAAACTGGATCAATAAGATCTTTAGGAATTCGATCTGTCCATTTAGAAATAAGAGTTCCTTCTTTATAATTCCAACCATAATTACCTCCTTTTATTATTATATTTACTTCTTCTTTGCTATCATATCCAACATCTGCAACAATTAATCTTTTTTTATGATCCCAACATATCGACCAAGGATTCCTTAAACCATATGCATATATTTCAGATTTTGCATTATTTTCATTTATAAATGGATTATCAATAGGTATATCATATCTTCGATTAACGGATTCTTTAGATACATTAATTCTTAGAATTTTACCATGCCAAACTGATAAATCTTGAGCTTTATTATATGGATCTTCTTGAGGACCACCATCACCAACAATTATATATAAAAATCCATCAGGACCGAATGCAATCTTTCCTCCATTGTGATATTTTATTTTTTTTTGAATTGTTAAAAGTACGATTTCGCTTTTTTTGTCTGCAGATCCATTTGGTAATAATTTCGTAAAAGCAGATAAACAATTATAATAAACTTGATTTTTCGAAAATCCTTTTTTAACTGTATCTTTTGAATATGATTCTGCTACTTTATATTTTGCATTTTTCGTGGAATAAAAAATATAAAAAGTTTCCTTATGAATTGATCTTTCATTTCCAAATTCCGGATTAAAAGCCATGCTTAACAGACCTCTTTCATCATTTTCTGGATCTAGATTCGGAATCCATTCTTTAATATCTAGAAAAATAGTCTTTTCCTTTGAATCCTTATTGTATTTCCATATTAATCCATATTGTTCTACAATATATAATTCTTGAATATTTGTAGGATTTGCGACAATACCAAGTGGAGAATTTAAATTTTCTAGAAAAGAATAGATATTTATTTCGTAACAATTCTCATCCATTTACTCTATAATTAAGAGATTTAATATTTATTATAAAAATTGATTAAAGTATTTTCCCAAAACTGTATTAATTACAAAAAAAAAGAATAAATAAAAGTTCTGTATTTTAATCAAATAAATTCTTAAAACGATTACTAATAAAATAAAAATATTAGAAAATAAGTAGAATTTATTCTTGTAATTTATTTATACACGAATTGTATTCTTCTTTTGCTTCATCGAATCCTGGTCCTCCATTCATATAAAGTATCATATTTTTTATTTCATTGATATATTTTTCTATTTTAGTTTCTATCGATTTTTGAGTATTTATAATCTGAATCATAAATTTTTTTCATTATAACAAAATGAATATTTTATACACTTAAACATAAATTAATTATTCCTCTAGATCCATAAAGACAATACTCTATTCCGGTTTCGGTAAAATATTTTACGGTTAATTTACAAAGATTTTCCTTTGATACATTTTTTTTCCAAGTCAGATTATTCAAACAACCAGAACATTTTGCTTTATAAGTTTTACAATTGTTATCTAGATAAAGAATAGCCATTGCTGAAGTAAAACATTTCTCTTTTGAAATAATGATATCGTTTTCCAATTCAGGAATTACAAAGTATAATATGGGAGGAGGACATAATAAATTAGAAACTCCAACCGATGAAATCCATTGAGTAAAGCAATTTTTCTCAGTAAAATTCAAATAAGAAGTAAAGGGAGATTCACATAAAAATCCAAAAGGAAGTACAAAATTATGTCCAAGATAATAGTGGTAATTATCATCAGGAATATATCCTGGAATCATAAAACTCATATAATTGGATTGCGAGATTGCATTTATAGATATTAAATCATTTATAGAATCATAAGATGCAATATATCGATTAGAAGGTACTATGGAATTACATACGGTATTTACGGAAATATAAAAGATGGAATAATTAGATGTATATAGTTTGTTTCCTATAAATACGTAATCGCTAAATCCCAATAAATCAATCAAAGAATTATCAGGAAATTCCATTTTAAATGGTCCAATTCTACAAAGAGAAAATTTTCCACATTGATCGTTATATGATACTGTTATTTCTTGCACTATTTCTACCCATCCAAGTGATGAATTTATTTGGTCTTCCAATTCTTGTGCAAGATCATTTGCATCGAGGTATTCTCTAATAGTTATAGAAACCGAAACATCATTTATTTTTATATTTCTATTTTTATCCGTAACTAGAGGAGGATTCATTGCTCTTTGTATTTCAGGATAAAGTTCAGAAGCATCTTTATATTTTTTAGGAGAAATTCGTGCTAAAAAATATTCGCTTTCTCTTGGAAGGATTTTTGCAACTTTGAAATTTCTTTTATTGCATTTTGTATCTATTTCATATTCTCTACATTCGCAATTCCAATTTACGAAAATTTCTTTTGTAGCATCCATTACATATTCTGCAATATTACATTCTCCTAATGGAGGAAGACACAATAAAATAGTAGGCGAAAAAGTATTTGGTATTGGAATTTTACAATCATTTCCTTTTGGAGAAACGAGAATAGTATTTTTGTCTATTATGTTATCTATTTGAAAAGGCCAAAATTGAATCTCCAAAGGAAGGAATTTACAATTTTCTAATAAATAAACTACAGGACATTCTCCACTTATATTATGACATGGAACTCGCAATTTTATTTTTTTGAATTCAGTTCCTGATGGTAAAGGGTCACAAAATTCAAATATCTGTATATCATTCCATGTTTTTGGTTTTATTATGCATTTTCCACTTATATTTAATTTTATTTCGTTACAAGTTGCAATAACTCCTTCGGTAAACCAAATTTCATTAAGTGAAGGATGATTTGTACATTCTACATTTTGATTCGTACACCAAAAAGAATCTCGAAAGGTAATATTATTGATTTGTATGAAAATATCATCTACATGAATAGATTTGAAATTCCATTCTGAAGGCAAAAAAATCGTATTACAATCATTTACTGGTGTAGAGAGTGTAAATTGCAAAGATTCGTAACCTTTGGGATTTCTATTCTTCTTCCTGGTATCCATTTCGCACTCTAGATTAATTTTACATTCTTCTTGATGAAATTTTCCATCACGAATAAAAGTATTTGTTTCCGTAAAATTACTACAGCTTTTTCTTATATACTTTCCATTTTCATCTCTAGTCCTAGGAATATCTTTAGTAACAAATCTCGGTTTATCGCACATTTCTATTACAAGATTATAAATTTATTTATTGTCGTTATTCTAAAAAGAAATAGAATAAAGCGCTATATTAATTAAATAGAATATTATTTTATCGACTTGAAATGTGTGAACAAGATCTGAAATTAGGATATCCTAATGGATTAATATTTGGAATTCTTAGTCCTGAAACGATTCGCGATATTTCAAGGGTTAAAGTAGATACTCAAGATTTATTAGAAGGGTCCGAAGCTAAATTGGGTGGATTATTAGATGAGAGATTAGGAACTTTGGATAGATCAAAAGATTGTCAAGTAAACGAATGCATTTTTTTTATAACATTATTAGACCTGCTTAGCTAATAATAAAGATTGTCCTGGACATTTTGGACATATTGAATTTGCTAAACCTATTTACAATTATGGATATATTCAATATATTCTAGATACATTGAGATGTATATGCCCTCATTGTTCTCGGTTTTTAATATCTAAACGAGATAAATTTTGGAAAAAGTTACAAGTTATTTCTAATCCCAAATTAAGAGTAAGGGCAATTATTAAATACACTAAAAATATGACGAAATGTTTTTATCATCCGGCAATAAAAGGAGATCCACCTGAAGGTTGTGGAAAACTTTTGGCAATTTACAAGTATGGAGAAAATGTACGTATTACTGCTGAATTTCCCAATATTTATCCGGAATTTTCGAATTTTGAAAAATTTCTAATAACTCCTGAAAAAGTGAGAAGAATATTTGAAAAAATAGATTCTTCTGATTATCCTATTCTTGGATTCTCTTATGAATATGCAAGACCACAATGGATGATTTTTACTGCATTTCCTGTTCCTCCTCCTCATTTGAGACCTAGCAATCGAAGTAATGCTGCTGCAAGACAAGAATCAGACAAGACTAAAAAACTATTAGATATTATACATTATAACAAGATTCTAAAACAAACCGTGGACGACTTAGAAAAAGTTAAATATGATAATACTATTGCAAAACAAAAAGGAGGTAGAGTTAAAGATGAAGAAAAGTTGTTGGATTTAGTGCTTGTTCATACACATGTATTACAAATACATGTTTCGTTATATCTAGATTCCAAAAGTGTTAATCAACAACAAAAATTTATCAAATCAAATAACAAAAAAACAAAAGGAGCTGCACAAGATTTATCTCAAAAAGAAGGTAGATTCAGAGGAAATTTGATGGGTAAGAGAACAGATTTCTCTGGAAGAACGGTTATATCTCCAGATCCTTTTATTGGGCTTAGCGATGTTGTAGTACCTAGTAGCATAGCTATTAATTTAACCAAAAAAGTTTATGTAAATCGATTCAATATAAAAGAGCTTGAATCAATGGTAGAAAATGGACCATTCGAAGTTTGGGGTGCAAATTCTGTTATTTTGCAAAATGGAGATATAATGAATTTAAAATTTGCCAAAAAAGAAGATGTTTTGCCTCTGCAATATGGAATGCAAGTTGAAAGACATATGAAGAATGGAGACATAGTTTCATTTAATAGACAGCCTTCTCTACATAGAATGTCTATTATGGCTCATAAAGCTGTTATTAAGCCATATTCCACATTTAGACCTAATCCATCTGCAGTTACACCTTATAATGCTGATTTGTATGTTTTTATTTTAAAATCAAATCTGAAAATTTATATAGTGATGGAGACGAAATGAATTTGATATTGGAACAAAATATGGAATCCGAAGTGGAATTGAGTCAATTGATGCTCGTAGAAAAGAATTTCTTATCCCCTCAAAATGGAAGACCTTGTATGGGAGTTATTCAAGATACTTTGTTAGGTGCTCGACTTATTACAATGAGGAATGTGTTTTTAGAAAAAGAACAAGTTATGCAACTTTTATGTTTTTTACAAAGATGGAATGGAATTCTTCCTCAACCTGCAATCTTGAAACCAAAACCATTATGGACTGGAAAACAAATTATCAGTTGTACTCTTCCGGCTTTAAATCACACTCATTACTGTCTGGATTTTCCCTCTTCGGAAAAAGATACCCTGATTATGGGTCATAGAGCAGAAAATTTATCACCTACAGATACGAAATTGATTATAAGAGGTGGTCAAATATTATGCGGACATTTATGCAAGAAAACCGTTGGAGCATCACATAATTCCTTAATTCATATCCTTTTAAAAGATTATGGTTCCGATATAAATAGAGAATTTATCGAAGATTTACAAGAAGTAACGAGATTATATATTGGAATTAGAGGATTTACCATTGGAAATCAAGATATGTCAGTTGATCCAGAAATAAGGAAAAAATCCAAAGCTGCTGTAAAAATTATCGAAGACCATATGGAAAAATGGAAAAAGGAAAAAATCCCTTCACAGGAATACGAAACCAGAGTAAACAAAATGATGAATGATGCTAGAGGAAATATAGCCAAAGATTTGATGAGTAAACTTCCATTACTTAATAATTTCAAATTGATTTTGACTGCTGGAAGTAAAGGAACTCAAGTTAATCCAACCCAAATTATGGTTTGCATTGGTCAAAATAATGTAGAAGGAAAAAGAATTCAGAATTCATTTACGAATAGAATATGTCCTCATGTTCAACAATTTGATGATAGTCCTGTTCCTAAAGGATTCGGTTTGAATTGCTTGATGAATGGACTTACTCCTATGGAATATTGGAATTATACGATGGCAGGAAGAGAAGGTTTAATAGATACTGCCGTTAAAACATGTGAAACCGGTTATCTTCAAAGAAGATTATGTAAAGCAATGGAAGATTTAGGAGTACAATATGATGGAACTGTTCGAAATTCTTTTGGTAGTGTTATACTTTTTGCATCAGGAGAGGATGGATTTGATGGTTCTTATTTAGAATTTCACGATTTCATTCCTTTCCAAATGCCTTATGAAAAATATCAAGACGTTTATTTTTGGAAAGATTCATCTATTCTTACTGAAATGGAAAAGAATAGATTACAAAATGATTGGAACGAGTTACAAAAACATAGAGAAGTTTATAAAAACTTTTCTTCTCCTGTTAATTTTAAACGAATTTTGGACAATATTCCTTTTATTAAAAAGGAGTGTGATCTTACTAGAGAAAGAGTTATAAAAGATATCGTTCAATTACAATCTCGATTATGGAAAAATATTCCACAAATCGAGATTCCTTGGGATACCAAATTTGCAATGCTTTTGAGATCAATTCTAGCATCCAAAAGAGTTTTGAATGAATATAAATTGGATTCCGATAATTGGAGATGGATTTTGGAAAGAATTGAAAAAAATTATGTAAAATCTTTAGCACAACCTGGAGATATGGTAGGATCAATTGCTGGTCAATCGCTTGGTGAACCAAGTAAGATTAGATTTTTTTTTAAAATAATAAATAGGCACTCAGATGACGTTGAACGTATTTCATTTTGTTGGAATTTCTGAAAAAAATATTCCACTGGGAGTTCCTCGTTTAAAGGAACTTATCAATAATGCAAAGGAAACAAAGAATCCTTCCCTTACGATATTTCTAAAAAAGAGTATAAGATATGGAAGCTTAGAAAATTACATTCAAATTGGAGAAAATATCAACAATTTAGTTTCTCAATTCATTTTAAAAAACAAAAATATTCGAGAGGAATTAATATATAATCTCGATTCATTATCAAAATGTCATGTTTCGGAAATCATAACAAATTGTACATTGATGAAGAATACGATATCCAAAATTGAATCTACTATACAACACGAAGATGATTGTGCTACTAAAATTCTAGAAGAAAATATTGTTTCTATTAATAATAATTTATCGCAATTAATTTCTAACGAAAATGAAAAATTCGTTACTAAATTTGCAAAAAGCATCAAAGAGAAATATTTCAAAGATATCATTGATATTGAGGAAATCATATACGATCCAGATATACAAACTACTGTAATTCAAGAAGATCAACATATGGTTTATAGTTTTAATCAAATACCTGAATGTTTGGAAAAAAGAGAAGGAATAGAGTGGACACAGTATTTGATACGTTTCGAATTGATGAAAGATAAAATGATCGAATTAGAAATAACCATACAAGATGTTGTAAATTCACTTAGACAAATTTGGGATAAAACTTTATATATTGAATATACTTCTGAATATTCCGATAAATGCATATTAAGAATTAGAGCAATTATCGAAAAGAAAACAAAACCTGTACCCGGTGAAGATTATTATCTGATGTTGGAACTTTTAAAATATATGAAAAATAATGTCATTGTAGCTGGAATAGAAGGAATAAGGAAAACATTTCCCAAAAAGGTGACTGCATATGATGGAAGAAAAGAATTTATTATTGAAACTGAAGGAACAAATCTAAGAGATATATTGGCAAATTTTTATGTAGATGGAGAAAGAACGTTTTCAAATGATATTAATGAAATCAATGATGTTTTGGGAATAGAAGCTGCAACTAGTTCAATTATCAGAGAAATTACTCAAGTTTTGAAATTTTACGATATATATGTCGATTATCGACATCCATGTTTATTGGCAAATTTAATGTGTAATAGAGACAAGATTATGGGAATGACTAGACATGGATTAAATAAGGCAGAATCTGGACCACTCATAAAAGCTTCATTCGAAGAAACTTCAGAAGTTTTACTCGAAGGGGCTAGATTCTTTCAAGAAGATAAATTAAAAGGAGTATCTCCTGCAATTATGGTTGGAATGATTCCTCCTATTGGAACCGGTAAATTTACTCTATTCTTAGATACGAACAAACTCGATAATACTATGGATATCTCCCCAGAATTGATTCCACAAAATATTCCAATTATCCATCCTTTGAAAGAAAATGTATTCGAAAAAACATCTGCAAGAGTAAACGATATGTTATCTTCTTTGAGGATGAAATACGAGATGGATGATTTAGATATCTATATGTCTATGGAAAATAGTCCTAAAAGAATGCATTTGGAAAAACCAATTACTCAATTTAATTATTCTATCAAAGAAAATACAGATTGGATGTCTGATTTTATTTAATTACTGAAAATCATTTTATTTTTTTTTGATTATTTGCAAAATGATATCTTCTTTATCAAATAAATTTTTCATTGTAATAACAAATCCAAGATTTCATAATATCGGTTTATAAAAAAAGAAAATAAATTTCATAATGTAATCTATTGAAAGATCACTGTTTATAATAAATATTTCTTTCAAATTATAGAATATACAAAATAATTTCCTTTATATTTTAATATGGCAAAACAATACTTCATAATGATGTTTAAATTCTAAGAGGAATCTATTATATATTCCAATACATTTACAAAAACAATAAGAAATTGTGGTATAAATGAAATTTTCTTTTGTTCACTATATTCGAAAAACCTTTGTTTACTATTATTAACGCTCTCAAATCTACGGTATCTATAAAAGAAAAAAATCAACCATATTAATTTAGTTGGTAATATTTCTAACTGAAAAAGACGAAATATTTAAAACATCATGGAAACTAATCAAATTCTTGATCTTTCTAAATATATAACAGTAACAAGAAATCCATCTCAGCAAAATGAAGATATAAGACCACATAGAATGAACTATTTTCTTCCAAATAGAGAAATTTCATTAGGAAATCCTGCACACGATCCACGAATTTTTTATCATATAAATAATATAAATGAAATCCTCAAAGATTATAAAGGTTTACAAATTTCGCCAATATTTACTTCGAATGAAATTCCATATAATAAACCTGCATATTTCTATACCTTAAAAGAAGAACTGACAATGAAACAGATCGATGTAGCAGAGAAAATAGGTCTCCCTCCTTCTACATTGAGCAAGGTATAATTATTTATTGTTAAAAAATATATAAGAGATGGAAAGAAGCGACCATTAATAGAAAATGGCCACACAGAAAAATACAACTCTTGCAGAAGAGCATTTACAAGTTCCAAAATCTGATAGATGTAGAGCAGAATCCTCAAAAAATCCAACAACTACAATTACTACGAAAAGGAATTTATGATGAAATAGAAAAGGAATTAACTCCGATTAAAATTAGATTATATTAAATTATTCAATAATACAAAATTAGTTTGAATTTCTTCTTACCAATTATCGAATTTTTTTACTTATTTCACATGCGTATAATAGTATTTTCTCCTCGAGTTCCAAAAGTCATAATCGGGAAAGAAATATTTATTGGTATTCCAGTTTCTTTACTAACAAATGATATATTTTTCCAAGCTCAATAATATTTATATTTTCTTTTACTAATTTTGTTTCAATACTTTGATTATGTTTTGCTCGCGAATTCCTTTTATGATAATCGGAATCATCCCTCTCATGAAAATAAACACCTTAATCTTTTCGTTCCATAAAATCGGCTATATATTTTAAAATTTAAATAGCATCAAAAAATTGGTTATATTTTAATGTTATCTATTTATAGTTTTTTAAAATGCCAAATAATTGTGGTAGACGTTGTGGAAAATGTATAAGAAATAATGGAAAACCGGGTTCTATGGGGGCTACTGGTGCTTCTGGAATTGGTCGAGGAACTACGGGAGCTACAGGACCTGCAGGAGGAGCAACTGGAGCAACCGGATTAGCATTACTGGGTGCTACTGGTGCTTCAGGATTATTTGTAATCGGAGCAACTGGCGTTGGATTATTAGGTGCCACTGGTGCTTCAGGATTATTTGTAATTGGAGCAACTGGTGCTTCAGGATTATCTGTAATAGGAGCTACTGGTGTAGGAGGTGTTACTGAATTAGGAGCTTTTTTTGGAATGACTGCTGGACCAAGTAATACTGGTACAAATAATTACCCAGGAACAATTTCTTCGTCTGCAATAGGTCCAAGTGTTGCTGGACTTTCTGCTATTAATTTTCCAAGATTAATGGTTCCTTCAATTGGAGGAATAATAATTAATAATCCTGGACCAGCTCAAACAAATAATACTGAATTCATATTGCCTTCAGTAGGGACATATCGAGTAAAATGGCATATAAGTGTAGATGAACCTGCACAATTTAGTTTATGGATAAGCACAGATGGAAACGGCACTATAATAGCACCAATAGGAGTTGGAGGAACTTTTTCTCAGATTTTTGCATCAAATGGAGTACCAAGTCAAGTCGGTCAAGCAGATCTTACTGCTCAACTTACTGGAGATACTATTTTCAACAATCCAGTTGCAGGAGCAGCAATTCAAGTAAGAAATTATGCATCTTCAGCTGGAACCGTTACCGTAACTCCTCTTCCTGGAGGAACTGAAGCACAATCTGTAGTTTTGATTATACAAAGATTAGTATAATTTTAATAAATTGGGTTGTATGAACAAGTGTATATATTTTATTTTGAAAAAAAAACAATCTTATCGTATTTTCCGTAAAAAAAAATATTAGCAACCATTTTCTTATATAAAAATGGTCAGAGAAAGAATGGAAATTCCACAAGAGTATTTGATTTTATTCCGAGAAAAGTTCAAGTAGATACATTTTTAGTTACGTGATTTCCATAATATCATAAATTTTACATGAACTAATTATTTATTCCGAATTTGGTATATTATCTGGAAAAAGTTCAAAATAGTCATTTTTATATAATTAAATAGAGACACAATTCTGAATTTTTTGGAAATACTAACTAATGTTCGTCTCGATTTCCTTTACAGGTTTATACGAGATTGTAAATGGATTAGTAAATATCAAAACTTCATCAATATTAAATAACAAACGATATTTAGCTAAAGGAAATGAATTTTTGATATGTGTAATAGTCGAGAGTTTTAAATTGGGAAATTCCACAGATGTTTCATCTATTTTTAATTTGGTTACAGTCTAATATGAATTAAATATCTTTTTATATTTACCTTGGTAATTCCTTTTGGGATTATTACAATCTTTCTGTTATTGATTACAGGATCTATTATAAGAGATATATCTATTCTTTTTCCAATTAAAAATCCAGTAGAAATAAATCCAAGTTTTGGAAATGGTTTAATTCTTCTCGATCCTACTTGAATTGAATTTGGTTGATTCATCAAGTTGACTTGAATTGGTTGGATGAGTAAAGATCCTTCGAGAGTATTCCAGTGTTTGATTTTAAAATGATCTTTGGTAACTGGATCGCCACAAATATAGCAAAATTCAAAAGTGCAATTTGTGCATTTTACGTGATCGCATCCTAATTCTTTGATTACTGATGCATTACATTGTGGACAATTTCGACAATTAATACTAATCCATTCATCTTGTTCTACTGATAGAAAAGAGCATATTCCATCAGGAGAATGATTTTTCCATTCCATAAAACATTCTGTGCAGAATTCTCGATCACAAATCTGGCATTTTATATTTTTGCATTGATTAATGGTTTCTTTGGAGTAGAAAAATGCATTATTGCAATCCTGCAATGGGCATTCTATAAATCTATCTTGATTGAATTTTTCGATCCTTAGTATTCGTTTCAATCTAGAAATTTGCAAATCATCATCTAATTGGCAAATAAATGATTCCAATAAATAGCATTGGCAAGGAGATCCAAAACATTTGATTTTAATAAAATTTCCAGATTCTAACATACATTTCAAGTATTTGTTACAACAATTTAGGCAAGCTGTATGTTTACATTCGGTAAAAAGCAATGTTTCAAATTCTCCACAACATAATGGACATTCAACAGGCATTGCTAATTTGAAATAAAGTAAATCTACATTAAAATTTATTGAGCGCTATTTCTATAATGATAGAATAATCCGTATTTAAAATTATACCAGTAATCGGCGTTATTTTATTTTTTAAAAAAATAATACGAAATCGATTTATTTTATTGCAAAAATAAAGAACAAATGTATCAAATAAAATCATTTCCACCGATTCAATATTGGAAAAAATTGAATGAAATCTTATTTCGAAATGTACCCATTCTTTATGAATGTATAGAGGATTTCATCAAACCTATAGTTTTATCTCAAGAAGAATTTAATACAGCATCTATGATCTTAAATAATGTTAGGTAAACTATTTTAAAAATTTTTTTTCATAAAATTTTAGATTACTTCCTCTGGATTTCGAAATGGAATTACCTGAATCGAATACCGAAAAGATGTATAATTTTTTCGATAAAGTATGGGAAGAACATTTGCCAAATTATGTAATTGGATATCCTGAAGTGAGGACTTGTACCAATCATAGAATGGAAATATTAGCAGAAAATTATGATTTTGTTGCTTGTAAATTACCAGAAAGCATTAATATTTCTTCTCTTACTCATAATCTTCCTCTAGAAGAAGATTTACAGAAATTTTTCAAAGCATTGATTTTATTTCAAAGAACTATGGGATCAAATTCTTTGGGTATATTTGATTTCTATTTAGAAAACAAAATAATTCGGCTTTCCCGTAGATACGTAGCTTCAATTGAAGAATATAAATATTACTGGGATAAAAATGGAGAATTAAATTATAAAATTTCCGAAAATAGGAAAAAACATTATAAATGTTTTTGGTGCTATCAAACTTTTATTGGGCTTGGAGCTCAAGGTCTTAGTAAAGGAATATTATACGATAGACCAGATTATATTCCTAAAGCAATGCAAGATTTAATATTTACTCTTCCAATGATTAATATCCCATTATATTATATTTCTAAAACCGTTTGTGAATATTTGGGAAATCCTTCATCTAATAATGCTTTGATTGCTTACAATAATTTGATCAATTCAATGATATCTAATCTAGAAAAAGATGATCCAAATTTTATATCGAAATTCGAAACATTATTATATCAAAAAAACTTTGAACTTTTAGATATTGCACTCAAAGAATTCCAAAAGAATTTAATTGTCTTGAATGCTTCGAGACAAGAAGCATTAGACAATGTTCAAGTTTTATTGGGAGCAGATAGAAAAATTATAAGAAAGATCGATTCTGAATCACATAAGGCGATATCTGTTACTTTGGAAGATTTTTTACCGAAAAAACATCAAAAAAATTATTATCAGAGAAAAAAGCAATGATTTTATGACGTCTTTAATAAATCCAATAATTTACCGAGAGATAATAGTTTGAAAAAAATAATGGAAGATGAAATAGATTTTTCAAATACCAGTGATTCAATTCGTCCTATTAAAAAGAAACGAATAACTGTATATGATAATAAAGAAGAAATTATTCCTAACAATAGTATTCGATTAATAAAAGAAGATGAATGGAACCCTTTTTTAAAACAAGAACCGACATTGGAAGAAATTTCCAAAATGGTAAAGGAATTAGCTGCAACTACATCTCGAAAAGAAAAAGCTTTGATTTTGGCTAAATATCCTAAATGTATTAAAATTCATCTTTATAGTACGAATCCATTTTGGCAATATTATGTCAATTCTACAAGAGTAAGAAAGACTATAAATAATGGAGATTTCAATTCACATTATAAATTTTCTAGAAATATTTTCGAACTTTTAGATATGTTGAAATCTAGGTGGTAGTAATGTTTTTTTTTATTAAATTTTAAAAGAGAGATTACTGGAAATTTAGCCTTGGGATCTGTATGCAATTTTATCTCTTTAAACAAAAAATACGAAAATTTGATTTATTGTATTTTGGACAAGAATCTAAAAACCAGATGTGGAAGAGCAACTATCAATTCGGTTTTTGATAAATTAATACCTGAATTTCCTGTTGCATTGGCCGAAAATATTACAAATATTCCCGATTTTGAATCCCAATCATGGGATGCATTGAGAAAATTTGATGGAGTTAGAGTTATTGCAATGGTCAAGGTAAGATTTTCCTAATTCAAATAAATCTGCACTAGAAAGGAAGTGTAGAATTCAGATCAAGAGAAGGAAATGCCTTTGTTACATTACAAATAATAGAAAAGATCATTAATGCATTCAAATTAAAAGAAGATATAATATTTGATGGAGAATTATGCATTTTTGAAAATGATAAAGAAGATTTTAAAAAAGCAGTTAGCGAAGTAAGATTTTATTACAATATTTATTATTCTAGATAAAAAGAAAATCCGGAATGATTATGAATCCACGTTATGTTGTTTTTGATTGTTTAACATTTGAAGAATTCGAAACAAAGACATCCTTAAAAACTTATCATAAAAGAATGGAATATTTATCCGAACTTCTCAAAGGTCAAAAACATGAACCTTATTTAAATATTGCTGAACGTATAAATATAATTGATTCAAAACATTTGGAAAAACTAAAAGAAACTGCAATAAAAAGAGAATGGGAAGGTTTAATAATTCGAAGAGATTGTTTATATGAAGGCAAAAGAACTAATAATATGTTAAAGATAAAACAGTTCCAAAGAGAAGAATTCAAAGTATTAAATATAGAAACTGGACTTTTTAGAATTATCAAGAATAATCAAGAAGAATCCATTACTACAATGACATCAATTATTATCCAATTAGATGAAGAAGAACATACTTGTTCAGTTGGATCTGGATTCACACTCCAAATGCGTGAAGATTATTTTTCAAATCCATCCAAGATAATAGGAAAATATGTCTGCATTCAATATTTCGAAAAAAGTTCAGATAAGAATGGAAAACCTTCATTGCGATTTCCAACCTTTGTTTTAAATTACGAAAAAAAAAGAGATTTATAATAAATGTTACAAAACGCTTCGTGATGGAGTTACCAAATTTAAATAAAGATGTTGTGGATTATTTATTCTCTTTTTACAAAGTTATACTCCAATTTAAATAATCAGCACTCTTTATTTATTACCCATTCTAGATTTTTTGTAGCGGAATTAATTCCGTAATAAATCTTTTATAAGGTTTTCCGAATTGAATCGTATTTTCTAAAATATGAGTCTCTTATGATTTCATCAACGTGTTTTGGGTAATTTAGAAAAATATGAAATGGGCAATAATTGTTAATCAAATCAAAAAATATGTTATGGTGCAATTTTAGAAGGATATGTAATAATAATTGAATAAAAAATGCAAGAAATATATCAGCGATTAAAAAATTACACAGTTTTAAATTGATATTTCAAAATTCTTGTCTTTCGAATGCTAAAAACTTGCTCTTTATAACAGAAATTTTTAAATAAGCAAGAGCAAATAATTATCCTTTTGATGGAGAGATATTTAGGAATTATTAAATGGTTTCCCATAATAAGATTTTTAAGCTAGTTGAAAATTATATGTCTTTTACAAATTTAAATAATTATATTTTCTCGTTTTGATAATAAAACTTGAAGGAATAAATTCCGAAACATAATCATTAGTGGAAAAGATTATTGTTAGAAATGAATTAAACAAATATTGATTTTATTTATTAAAAGAAGGATTATCAAATCAATATTCCTTTATATTTTGTTCTGTAATTATTTCCAAATTAAATAAATATTTTAATTCGTATTCTATTAAATAAATTAATGCTGAATTAATTATCGCAAATTTAGGAAACAGTAAATATATCAAAAACAAACAATTATTCTTTTCAAATCGATACTACTTTTCACTTTACTAAACTCCTTTCGAGTTTATAATAATTGATTAGTTTTTAATCTTAAAAAATTCTATGATTAAAATGTATTCTTCTCATATATTCTTAATCGAGATAATTTTAAATCTAATAATAAAAGGGTATTTGAAGTTAAATTATGACAAATTTAGAATAAAATACTTTTGAAATTATTATTTAGTTGCTTTTAAAACGATAAAAGTATATTTACGGATAAGAAAAATTTAGAATCAAAAACTCCAGAAAGAACACATTTTTAGAATCGGAAAATACATAATTAAAAAAAGAGCAAAAGCGTAAATTAATTTATTTGATAAAATACTTTGGATTTGTTAAACTCATTTTCAATTAAAAAAACAAAATAAATTAATTTTAAAAAAGTGTTCTAAAATTAAATTTCCGGAAATAATCTAATCGGATTTAGAATTATTAAAAAATCAAACCTCTAAAAATAATTTATTTAGTTTTAAAAAATTACTACAAAGTAAATTATTTAAAAAAAAAGCGAAAAAGAGTTTTAAAATTGAATCTTTGAAAATAATCTAATGAGATTTAAAAATTATTGAAAAATCAAATCTCTGAAAGTAATCTATTTAGATTTAAAAATTACTACCATATAAAATAATTTAAAAACGAAAATAAATTATAACTTAAAAATTAATTTTAAAAAAAGTGTAAAAGAGTTCTAAAATTATATCTCTGAATTTAAAAATTACTATCAGATAAAATATAAATTATGGTTTTAAAAAAAACAACTTTGTAATAAAATACTAATCCGAGTAAAATATTTCGAAATTAATTCTTCCAGATTTGCTTCAAAAATTTAAATAGCCACTTCAAGTAGTTTAAATTTATTTAGTAAATACTGGTTACAAATAATATTTCTTCCAATTGTATCGGAAAAAAACAACTTTGCAGTAATTAATGCAAATGATTTTAAATACCCAAATTATTTCGAAATCAAATTTATATTACGAATAAAATATCAACTATAAATTTTCTTGCACTAATTAGAATTATTATTTCGAAATATATGGATTAATAAGATATGTAAAAATGCATCCAGAAAATAATTGTCCTTTAGATGAAAATGTATGTTTACATTCTGCTTCGAAATGGGCAAGAATAAATTGTTGGGATAAATCTACATGTTTTTAATGCAGCTAAAGGAGGACATATGGAAATCTTTAAATGAATAAGAGAAAATGGTTATCTTTGTGATAAAAATATATAAACTTACAAAACGGGCTAAATTAAAAAGCTACTTAGATGATGAATATTATAGAATAAATGGTTATTGTTTTTATTCGGAAAAAGTATAAAAGACTCAAGTTATTATTGTATTTTCATATCGAATAAATCTTTCTTTTACTGGAATTCTAACCACATAAATAACAATAGTTATCAAAAGTCCCAAAAGTATGCTATAATAATAGTTACAATGATTCCTATTATTATTGGTCTAACTTGAGCAACAATCTCAGAGATATTTAAATTAATAATCCTATTTACTATTCTTACAGTTTTAGAAATAATATCTGCAATTCCTACTAATATTACATTTACATTTGATAGAGTTTGTCTTGTAGAATCCAAAAAAGGATTAAGAAAGTTAGTTATTGATTCAGAACTAAAATTAGTTATTCTATCAAGACCATCTCGAAATCTTTGATTAATATCCGATAAAACTTCAGAGTTTTTTATGTTTGTAATATAATTTTGAGCTGAAATAATTAGTGATCGTAAAGATCTAATCTCTTGTTCATTTAATATTTGATCATTTTCTGAAACTATTTGAATACCTTCTTGTACTTGTTCCAATTTATCGACATTTAAATTTAAAATGTTTATTATTTGTAAAATTTTAATTTATAGATTGTTTATCCAAAACTTGAGATAAATTTATTTCTGTATTTTCGAAATTGACTTTGTATCATTAAGTAATGTTTCTAATTCATTTTCAAGAGGAAAAGTATCTGGAATCGAAACATTTCTGGTTCTCTCGATAAGTTGATTTAAAATTATTTTGATCGAATCTAATTTGGACATTGGTAAACCTAATTTATATAAAGGAAACTTTTATTATCTAGTTTTTAATTTGCAAAAAAATATTTAGAAATTACTTTATTATTTTTAATATTACCAATCTCTTTTAACAAAAAAATTATATAAGCACATAGAATCGTAATACAAATTATTTCTTTATAGTCTGACGCTTGCAGTTCTTTTTTTTGAGATAAGAATTTTTCTTTGAAATAATCACCTAATTTGGGAATTGATGATTCTACGAATTCCAACAATGGATCATAGTCAAATTTTTTTTCATCAATAAATAATTTATTGTTTCGATCAATAGTATCTAATTCGAAATATTGGTCAAAATAAGTTAATTTTTTAAAATTTTCCAAAAAATCGGGAGAAATATTAATCTCATCAATTAATGTTGAAATCAGATTAATATCCATTTTACGCTGTTTATAATTAATATATTTATTTTATTTTAAACAACGTCTATGTTGAATTTACCATTAGAGTTGATATCTTATATTTTCGAATATGTTACTCTAGAAGATTTTTTGACGTTAAGTAGAGTTTGTAACACCTTTAGAAATATACTCTTTAACAATTATAAGTTATGGAAACAAAAAGAAATTTTATCAGGAAAAGAGTATAAGCTTTCTGATTTGATAAAGTCTGCAATATCTATAATAAAAAATCCAAAGAAAACAAAATCTATTTCCGCAGATATAGAATTGACAATAAGAAATCTTGTATCAACCATTATTATCAAAAATCTGGAAAATGTGAGTTATTGTGAAATTAAAATAGATATCAATAATGGTGTAGAATTCGTCCTTATGTGGGATTACGATATCAAAACTAAAATTTTAATTGATAGGAGATTTACAGATATAAAGATAAAAACGTTAATTTATTGGTCGAGATATCATTTTGAACCAGGATTAACTTTGGAAATATTAAATTTATATTTAAAACACAAAGGTTTTTTGGAAATTTTCATAGATTCAATTAATATAAATTTTATTTTTACAAAACATTCCGGACTGGTTATTTCTGCAATATCAAAAATTCTAAATAAAATGTTTTAATTTTTATTTAATAGCAATGTCTGTTAAAACTAAAAAATGCGATCTGGAAAAAATATATTCTTCATTAAAAGAATTTATAATATCTAAAGTAAAAACCGATGATGATTTATTAAATTTAGATATTTTACAGTTGAAAGAAAATGTTTCCTTAAAATTGGATGAAATATTTGATCCATTTATTTCTAAAAGATCACTGATGATTAACAAGATCAAAAAAGAATGTAAAAAAGATTATAAAAATAATATACAAAAAAGGATTCCAAATTATGAACCTTTAAAATGCATAGTTTGTCAAAAAACGGAATTTTCAGTTGTTATATATTTTCCACAATGCAATCATGGAACTTGTTTACAATGTATATCAAATATGGAATTTTTGGTCATAAATGTTACAGAAGAATTTAATATAACCGAAAATTTCCATATCGCTTATAAATGTCCTGTTTGTAGAAAAATTTTAAAAAGAGATGTAAAAATGATGCAAGATTACGAAAACAACATGACTCAGGATGAAACAGAACCATTACAAGCAAATAATTTTTATAATTCTATATAAATTTTTATTTTCTTAGCGCTTATTAATATCTAAAGTGTTTTTATTTTAATTTTCTAATGTTGACTGAAGAAAAACTCGCATTTTTTGATGTAAAAGCTGCTTGGATTTTAACGCAGCCTGAATTCTATTTTTATTTAGAAAAAGATTTAAAAGAGAAAGGATTTATTAAATGGAATGAATATCTCAATCAAAAAATGACATTTTGGACAATGAAAGAATTTTACAATATTTTGCCATTTATTAATATCGATCCGGAATCCGATGCTGGAATTTTTACAATTTTTACATTGAATAGATTTGGTTTTTTTAGAGATTTGTCGATATAATATTCCTAATTTTTCTTGAAATTATAAAAATAAATTCAATTTATGCATGTTACAACTTTCTATAGCTATATAATTCATATTACAACATAACCCTTCTTTACTAGTTATATAAACTGCTTGTAAATCTTCCAAAAGATCACAGCTTTGTTGCCAATTAATTCCATTCTCGCAAAAATATGCTTCTCCTTTTGCATTCATTTGTTTTAATAATGACATTAGAAAATCTTCTTTTGACAATGCATGAAATGGATTCGAATTTTCTGGAATATAATCACCATCCTCTTTTATTTTTTTAGGAAGTGAAAACATACTTTTTATCTCGATCTCTTGTAATTGTTTTTTAATATTATTATGTTTCTTTTTCCATTGAGTTTGATTACAAAAATGAGACCATGCATCTTCTATAAGTTTTAATTCTTTTTTAAAAATCAAAGATTCTTTATTTCCACAAACGATGCAATTTTTAGACTCGAATAAACTATAATCGACACAATCTTGGCAAAATCCCATTCCAATATTTTCGTGAACTATCCATAATCTTTTTTTACGTTTATCGTAATAAACTTCTGTTTCTTTATTAAAACTCCATGCTTCTTTCGTATATTCATAAACATGATTTATAGGTTTAACATATCTCGAACAAAAATTAACAAGTTTTGTTTCCGAATTCCATCTAGGAGATGTCGATCCGAAAAAAATACAATCTGAAGAATATCCAGAATGGAATAATTTTTCTGCTGCTTCTCTAAACGATAAATCCAACTGTCCTTTTATTTCTACTAAAAGATTGCGATTTTTTTCGAAATGTAACAAAAAATCGGGAATATAACCCTTTAAATCTTCTGGTTCAAAACTCCACATCCAATTCAAATATTCAAATAGCAATGCATATTTTGCTTCTAATCTGGATCGAAAGTTTATTCCTCTTGGTCCTATTGTAGGAATTCCTTTTATCATTTTTATAAAACTATATTGCTCGAATTAATATAATTAAGATTTTGTAAACACAATAACTATTTATTGGATTCTTTTCTAACTTCTTCAGGAACATCAGGATTTTTAAACGAAAACCAATCTATTTCAGTTGGATATTCAAAAGTTTGGAAACATGTATATGGATCAAAAAACTTGATCACATTCGAATATGTTCCTTTTAAATCGTCTCTATAAATTTTATATTTCAAAGCCTCTGTTGCAGATTTTGATATAATACTAGAAGTAGTTCTTACTATTACTCCAAGACCCGAAAAAACAACTGTTCCAACTACTGAAGGAAGTGCAAAAGAAGAACCTGCGAATAAAGCCCCAACTCCTGAAATAACAGAAAAAAATCCTCCAGTTAAGAATGGTTCTAGATTATCTTTCATGTATTCATACATTGTATTATAAAAGGCAGGAGTTAGAAAATTCCCTACATCAGTTGCTGTTCCCGAAACCAATTCTTTTGCATATTCGAATGGGGTAACTTTTCTAGATTGTCTGACTTTACCAAAAGTTCTCATAATGGATTGACAAACTTCGTTTCTTAATTCCAATATCATAAAACTAATTAAATATCCCATTCCAGGATTCTTTAAAGCAAAATCTATATACCATTTGATAAATGTCCATAAACTCTTTCCTAAAAATGATAATATAGCTCTTGGAGCATTTGAAATCTTATCCCATGCATAATTTACAACTTCTTTAATCTTTCCAGGTATAATTCCAGGAAGGCTAAATACCCATTCGGACCAAGCTGCGTATTTTTCACGAGCTACAGTAAATAATAAATATGCAGAAGTTTGAAGGTTACTCAATTCTAATCTTGCTTTTTCATAAGCAGATTTTAATATAGCATATGTATTTGTTGTAAAATTATCTATTTCAGTAATTGCATTGGAGATATTTTCCGCCAAACTATTTATTGAAGGTCCCAAATATGTTTCATATAAAGATTGCAACTTTGCAACAGTTGTATTTGTAGAATCATTGATTTTTTCAAAGACTTTATCCATATATTGATAAATTTTTAATGTAATTTCTTCGTATTGTTTAGAAGATCCTGCTTTTATGGATGAAAACGTATCGTCTAGTTTTTCTTGGACATTTTTTCTTAAAATCGAATATCTTTC
>Ga0105046_10002583_pt1 | contig 28613 bp, 24 predicted proteins | sample MAT03_FD_78385 | JGI IMG/M metagenome (GOLD analysis project Ga0105046, IMG submission 78385) | Freshwater microbial communities from Lake Fryxell liftoff mats and glacier meltwater in Antarctica - MAT-03 (megahit assembly) | ecosystem: Environmental > Aquatic > Freshwater > Ice > Liftoff... | reverse complement strand
CTATGGCTGTGCTTTGCGCCTAGATCGGACGCCTTTTGACGCGCTGCTCGGTCACGCTCGAAAAACTCTCAGCCTCTGAGCCGGGGCGAGCGCACAGCCGGCCCGAAACCCTGCCTTCGTGCAGCCGCCTTCTGGCCGAGCGCGACCCCCATCAGGTGTTGGCCGCAGACACCGGACGACACCAATTGGCCCTGGCCAGGCGCATCAGGTTGCCACCCAGGACGGCTTGCAACGCCGTGGTGCCGTAACCCCAGTCCGACAGGATCTGGACGATCTCTTCCAATTGCTCGGGCGCCACGAACTTCGGACTGGTGTCATAGCCCATGCCGGGCGGAAAGGTGTGCCGCATCCTGGCCGCGAAGTCGTTCAACTCCTGCATGTCGAACACGTAGTCCAGCCCCAGCGCAGCGTGCTCCGGACCCACCAGCTGCACGACATGGTCGACATGACGCGCAAATGTGGCGCTGCTGGTGTCGTTGTCGCCCAGGAAGATGCCCACGCCGTTGATGCCCACCACGCCGCCGGTGGCGGCGCAGGCCCGGATCAGGTCGTCGGGAATGTTGCGCGGGTGCGCGTGCACGGCGCTGGGGTTGCTGTGCGAGAACATCACCGGCTTGCGGGCCATCGCCAGCACCTCGTGCGCGGTGCGGTGGCCGGTGTGGCTCAGGCACACCTGCATGCCCACGCGCTCCATTTCAGCCACCACCCGGCGGCCGAAGTCTGACAGGCCAGGGTCAACGTCCTGGCAGCCGCCGCCGACACGGTTGTTGAGGTTGTAGGCCAGCAGCATCCAGCGCACGCCCAGGTCGCGGTACAGCTCGATCAGGCTGATCTGGTCGGCGATGGCATTGGCGCCTTCGATATCGAACCCCACCGCCAGCCGGCCACTGTCGTGCGCCTGCTCGATGTCCTCGACGCAGCCGATCAGCACAAACTCATTCGGGCGCGCCAGCAGCCAATGGCGCATGCCGGCCAGTGTGCGGAGGTGCTCTTCCACGCCCATGTCGCCAAAGCCGATGTTGAGCATGACCACGTTCACGCCGGCATCGCGATAGCGCTGCAGCCGGGGCAGGAACGAGGTGTCGTGCGGGCGGCCGACGGGCATGCAGCCGTGGTTGTCCCAGACCAGGCTCTCGCGCAACAGCAGCGCGGCGCCTTTGGATGGTGGAGCGGCACTTGAAGCGACAGTTGAAGCGGCAGGGGGCGTCTGCATCAGGGCAAGGGGTCGGTGTCGCGGGCCGCCGGGGCGTCACATCCGGCGGGCTCGACACAGACCTTAGTCCACCGGGGTGCATCCCGGGTTAGGCTTGGCACCCGGATATTTAGGAGGATCGCCCGCATGGCGCCACTTGCCACACCGGCCGCTTCGCCATCCTCGCAGCCCGCCTGGTCGCCGCTGGACTTCGACCAGGAGGCCTTTCGCGTCGCCGCCGCCGAGGGTACGTTCCAGCGCTTTGCCCGCAATGGTGTGCGCAGCCTGCACGTTGCGGTGGGCGGTCGCGGCACCTCGGACACGGTTCGTCTGGGCGACGACGTGGTGCTCACCGTGGTCAATTGCGTGCTGGCCGAGAGCGGGCGCTGGCGCTACGAAACCGAGGAGGCGCTGGTCATGCTGCGCGCCTCGCTGTGCTGCGACGTGGCCTTCCACATCGAGGGTGCAGAGCCCCTCGTGTTCAACCGGCCCGAGGTCACGCTGGCCTGCTTCGCCCAGGGCCGTCTGCAGACGGTCGAAATCGCCGGTGGCGTGCGCCAACAGGGTCTGGTGGCAGTGTTTCGTGCTTCCACTTTCGCGGCCAGATACGGCCTGCTGCTGGACGACCTGCCCGCGATGCTGCGCGAGGCCGTGACGGGCTCGGCGGGCGTCGGGCGCATCGCATCGTTCCCGCTCGACCACCGCATCGCCAGCCTGGTGGCCGACACCATCGACACGCGGCTGGACGGAGAGATGAAGGTCGTGCAGTACGCGGGGCGCCTGGCAGAACTCGTGGCCTACACGCTGGACGCCATGCAGCACACGCCTGCCTTGCGCGGCGGCGCGCTGCACCGCAGGCGTGACCTTGAACTGGCCCGCGCCGCGATGACGAGGCTGGAACGCGACTACCGGCGGCCGCCTGCCTTCGGCGAACTGGCGCGAGAGATCGGGACCAACCAGAACAAGCTCAAGACGCTGTTCAAGGCCGCCTTCGGCGTGACCATGGCCGAGTACTGCCTCGAGCGCCGGATGCGCGAGGCCCAGCAGTTGCTGCTTGAGGCCGCCCTCACCATCGCGCAGGTGGCCGAGCGGGTGGGCTACGAACATCAGAGCAGCTTCACCGCAGCCTTCTGCGGACATGTGGGCATGCCGCCGCGCGAGTACCGTCGGCACCGCGCGCCCTTCAGCCTGCCGCTGGGCACGGCCGAGGACGGCAAGCCCGGGCGTCGCTGAACGGCCGCCGGCGCTGAGCCCGGCCGATGGGCCTCAGGGTTTTCATGGGCTTCCGTTGTCGGCCCGCGACCCTCGGTGCGATCGCCTAAATCTTCGGTGCAGGACCCGAGAGGAAATGTCCAGGCCGCACTTATGGTTTCGGTCAGGACGTTTCCGCGATCCGGCAAACGTCGTCCAGCCCGCGATGTCCACACACCCGCCGAGGAGCGACCCGATGACGACCCGCCACCGCAACACAAGCCCAATCTTGCTGGCACGTCCTACGCCGGTGGCGCTGGCGCTGGTGACCGCTGGACTGCTGTGCACTATGCCGGCGCACGTTCAGGCGCAGCAGGCCGCCGACAGGGCCGATCAGGACACGTCGCAGACCATCGTGATCACCGCCAACAAGCGTCTGGAAAAGCAGCGCGAAGTGGCCGGCACGGTGTCGGTCCTGGGCGGCAGCGACCTGGAGCGCCGCGGCGCGCGCGACCAGGAAGACACGCTCAAGCTTGCCCCGGGCTTCCAGTTCAACAAGGGTGACGTGGCGAGCAACACCATCACCATCCGCGGCATTGGCACCGCCACCGCCAACGAAGGCAGCGGTGTGCAGCAGGGGCCGACCGGCTCGTATCTCGAGGACGTGCCCCTGGCCTCACCGATTGGCAAGGGCACCGTGCAGGATCCGCTGACCTGGGACCTGGACCGCGTGGAAGTGCTGCGCGGGCCCCAGGGCGTACTGTTCGGCTCCGGCTCGCTGGGCGGCGCGGTGCGCTACCTGTTCAACAAGCCGCGCATGAACGAACTCGAAGGCAGCGTGAAGGCCGAGTACGCCAAGGCCACCGCGGGCGAAGGCACGTTCTCGCTCTACGGCATGCTCAACGCGCCTCTGTCCACCAACGTGGCGGCGCTGCGGGTGGTGTTGTTCGATCGCAAGGACCCGGGCTACATCGACAACCTGGGCACCAACACCAAGGACGCCAACGACCTGCACCAGACCGGTGGCCGCGTGCTGCTGACCGTGAAGCCCGCGAATGGCCTGACGGCGACCTTCGTGGCCAGTTCGCAGAAGACAGAACAAGGCGATACCCACAGCGCATCGCCCGACCCCACGCGGTTGGAACACACGGCTCCCAACAACTCCATCCGCTCCAGCACATCCGACTTCTTCAGCCTGACGGTTGACTACGATCTGGGCGGGCACACCCTGACCTCGATCACCGGGCACTGGAAGAACAAGCGAACGTCCCTGATCGACGATACCGAGCTGTTCGCCAGCGTCGGCCTGGTGGTGCCCAGCGTGATCCGGCCCGGGTCGGGTTCGCAGAAGGCGACCTCGCAAGAGCTTCGCATTGCCAGCAACCCGGGCGGCGCCTTGAGCTATGTCGCCGGCGTGTTCTACCAGAGCAGCAAGAGCCGCAGCGCAGACAAGCAGAGCGACGCGTCCGCGTTCTTCGGCCTCACCGATCTGGTGGATCTGCAGGGCGCCGGTCACGGCAGCGAAACGGCCCTGTTCGCCGACACTGAATACGCCTTCGGTGGCGGCTGGAGTGCGGGCCTGGGCGGGCGCTACTACCGCACGACGACCAGCAACCAGTTGGCCGAAGGCACGCAGTTCGGAGCGCCTTCCCGCTCGGCCCCGCCCGATGGCAAGGACACTGGCGTAACGCCCAAGGTCACGCTGAAGTACCGCTTCGGCGAGAGCATGTGGTACGCCCTGGCATCCAAGGGCTACCGCTACGGCGGTGTCAATGGCACCGCGCCGTTCAATCCATTCAAGTCCGACTCGCTGTGGAACTACGAGACGGGCGTTCGGCTGAACCCGGCCCCCGGTTTGCAGCTCGACCTGACGGCCTTCATCCTGGACTGGAAGGACGCGCAGTTCACTTACTTCATTCCGAGGGGCCGCTTGCCGGAGTCGGGTATCTCCAATCTCGGCCAGGCCCGCAGCACGGGGTTCGAGGTCGCGCTGCGGTACCGCATCAACACAATGTTCGACGTCGCGGCCTCGCTGGCGTCGATCGACGCCAAGACCAGGGCTGCGGTGGACATTCCTTCAGGTGGCCCAACCTCGATCACGGCGCCGGCGGGTTCGCGGCTGCCTGGCACACCCAAGCTGCAGGCTGCGCTGCAAGGCAACGCCCGGTTTGCCGGCCCGATGGAGACCGAAGGCCGCTTCAACGCCACCTATACGCACGTCGGCGAGCGCGTGATGTTCCTCGGCGGCAACAAGCCGGCGGACGCGTACAGCACGCTCGATCTGGGCGTCAGCTTCGCCCGTAGCAACTGGACGCTGGCCGGCGGCCTGAGCAACCTCACCAACGAGAAGGGCGTGCAGAGCATCACCGGCGCACCGGCCGGCGTGGGCGCCTTCGCGCAGTACTTCCTGCAGCGCCCGCGCACCGCCACCGTGTCGCTGCGCTACGACTACTGAGCGGGCCATGCCCGCCGCCGCACCCGCCCTCGACACAGCAGCTGGCTGGCGCGTGCTGGCCGGCTGCGGTTTGGTGGCCTTGTTCGGTGTCACCGCGCTGTATGGCTCTACCTTCGGCCTTTTTCTGCGCCCGCTGCAGCAAGACCTGGGCTGGACGCGCGCCGACATCGCGTTCTCGTTGACGCTGCTGTCGTTCATCGGCCCTGCGCTGGTGCCCTTGATCGGCTGGGTCGTGGACCATGTGCCGCTGCGGCCGCTGGTGATTGCCGGCGTGGTGCTGCAGTCATGCAGCTTCGCGGCCTTCTCGCTGATGGGCGGCAGCGTGTGGAACTACCACGTGCTGTGCATCGTGCTGGTGTTCACCGCCACCGGCGCGTCGATGCTGACCCTGGCCAAGGTGGTGCAAAGCTGGTTCGACAAGGCCCTGGGCCGCGCGATGGGCATCCTGTTTGCCTGCGGTGCGATGGGCGGCGTGATCTTCCCGCCGGTGGTGCAGGCGATCATCACCAACGTGGGCTGGCGCCAGGCCTTCCAGGCCATGGGTGTGGCCAGCCTGGTCATGGGCCTGATCGCGGCGCTGCTGGCGGTGCGGGCGCGCGGCCCGGCCAGGTCCGATGCCGCTGCCGTGGCGTCGGCCCCCGCCGAATCGGGGGTGCCGGTGTCGATGCGTGCTTTCCTGGGCGACCGTATCTGGTGGCTGTTGGCGCAGTGGAACATCCTGTTCGCCTTCGGCATCGGTTTCATCCTGCTGCACTTCGCCGCGATGTTGCAAGACCGCGGTGCCACGCCGGCGCAGTCGGCCTGGGCCTTGAGCATGCTGGGGCTGGGCGGGCTGGTGGGCAACCTGGTCGCCGGCTGGCTGATGGACCGCATGTCGCCGTCGCGGCTGGCGGTGTTCCTGATGCTGGCGCCGATGGCTGCGGCGCTGATGCTGTATGCCGGTGGCGGTGTACCCGCGGCGCTGCTGGCCGGTGCCGTGCTGGGCTTGTGCGCGGGCAGCGACCACAGCCTGAGCATGCTGCTGGCGCGGCGCTACTTCAGTGCCGAAACCTTCGGCCGCGCCAGTGCCACGCAGATGGTCGCTGCCGCGGTGGGCGGCGGCGTCTCGCCATGGCTGTCGGGCCTGATGCACGACCGCAACGGCAACTACGACGCGGCGCTGCTGATCGCTGCGGGCTCCTTCGGCCTGGCGGCGCTGGCAGCGTGGCGCCTGCCGGCAGCACGGCCGGCCGGGCCAGCCGCCGTCGGCGCACAGTCGCCGATGCCTGCTGCACGCACGCGGGCATAGTCGGCTCGATGCACAACGCTTGGCTTTTGTCGGTGCTCAGCCGCGACGCCAGCGGATTGCTGATCGCGGCCGCAGTGGCGGCTCTGGGCGCTGCACTGCGATGGTTGGGTGCGCCGTCTGGTGTGTCGTGGTTGCTGCTCGCCGTTGCCGCCTTGCTTGCCGCCGGTGCCTTGCGCCACCTCTTGCAGGTGCGCAGGGTGATGACGCAACACCCCGCGCCCGGTCGGATGATCGATGCCGGTGGCTTCCGCCTGCACCTGGTGGCCGAGGGGCCGCCGATCGGCGTCACGCTGCTGTGGATCGCCGGTGGTTACGCCAGCGCGGCGCCGATGGCGCACTTCCACCTCGCGCTGCGCACGCACGCACGCTCGTTGATGCTTGATCGCCCCGGCACCGGCTGGAGCGATGTGCCCACTTTCCCGCGCAGCACGGCCGGCGAGGCGGCCGAGATCTGGCGCGTGCTGGATGCTGCCGGCGAGCAAGGCCCTTTCATCATCGCCGGGCATTCCTTCGGTGGCCTGCTGGCCGCCAACCTGGCAAGGCGTCGGCCCGGGGCCATCGTCAGCCTGGTGCTGCTGGACGCCACGCCGCCGGACACCATCCTCTACGGGCCGCGCCTGGGCAACCTGAAGCTGATGTCGCGCCAGGCCTTCTTCGGCGGCCTGCTGCGCCTGTTCGGCGGCCGCGAAGCGGCCTATGAGCGGCGCCAACGCGAGGATCCGCAATACGCCGAGCTGATGAAGACCATCCTGGCCGTGATGGGTGAAGCCGGCCGCGTCGACCGCCCGCTCATGCTGCGGGCGCGGCGGCATTTCGCATCGGCATCGATCTACCGCGAGCTCACGCCAGAAGGCATGGTCGCCTGCGCATGGGACACGGCGGTCTACGACGGTGCACTCGACGGCATGCGCGTGCTGGTGGTGGCGCCGGGCACCTCGGGCGAGAGCGCGCTGCTGCCTGAAGTGGCCGACGCCGAGGCCAGCGAGGCACTCCGCATGCAGGCCTTCTTCCCGAAGTCGCGCGAGAGCTGGATGCAGGTCTCCGACTGCGCCGTGCGCGTCATCGCGCCCGCCGGCACCGGACACAATTTTCCCTACGAGAAGCCGCAGTTCGTTGTCGAGCTGATGATCAACGAAGTGCGACGCGATCAAGCCCTGGCGCCGCAAACCGAGGCGGTGTCGTGAACTCTGCGAGTGCGACTGCAGCAACCCAGGCGCTGGCCGATCTTGCACAGCGCTACTGGCAGTTCGAATGCGACGAGACGCCCCTGGCCCCGGCGCTGGCCGGCGCCCCGATGGACCACGACCTGCTGTTCCGTGAGTCGCCGGCCGACCACGCCAGGCGCGACGCGCGAGCCGCTGCGCTGCTGGTCGATCTCGATGCTGTCGACGCTGGCGCGCTGCAGGAGGGCCAGGCGCGCGCCACCTATCGGCTGCTGCAGCGTGAGCTGAGCGGCATCCGTGCGCAGTTTGCCGTGCAGGCGCATCTGCGGCCTTCGCTGTTTCCGGTGGCGATGGACTTCGCCACCGTCTTCTGGGCCAACTCCACGGCGCTGACCGATGCGGCTTCGGCCGGGCGTTACGTGCGGCGGCTGGCGGCGATCCCCGATGCGCTGGCGGGCTTTCGCGCCAGCCTGGCTGCCGGGCATGCGCTGGGCATCCGCTACCCGCGCGTGGTGCTGGAAAGCGCGCTGTCCAACACGCGCGGCATCATGGCCACGGCGGCTGAAAACTCACCGTGGTACGCACCCTTCAAACGCAGCGCGGCGGCCGACAGCCCGGCCCTGCGCGCCTGCGGGGAACAGGCGCTCGACCTGATCACGAACGCACTGCTGCCGGCGCTGCGCGAGCACCTGGCCTTCATGGCCGGGCCGATGTCGGTGGGCGCGCGCGAGTCGCTCAGCTGCACGCAGGGGCCGGACGGCCCGGCGCTGTATGCCGTGCTGGTCAGGCACTTCACTACCGGCGAGGCCTCGCCCGATGAGATCCATGCCCTCGGCCTCAGCGAGGTGGCGCGGCTGAACGCCGAGATCGAGGCCGTGGCCGCGTTGGCGGGCTACGCGAAAGACCTGCCCGGCTACCGCCACTTCCTGGCCCACGACCCGCAGTTCGTGGCGCCCTCGGCCGACGCCCTGCGGCAGCAGATCGAAAGCCTGTGCAAGCGCATCGACAAGCGCATTCCCGCCTTCTTCGGCCACCTGCCGCGCATCACATACGGCGTGGAGAGCGTGCCGGCGGCGATGTCGGCCAAACTGCCGCCGGCCTATGCGCAGCCGAGCCCGCCAGACGGCTCGGCGCCAGGCATCCTGTGGGTCAGCGGGATGCCAGCCAAGTGCCCGAGCTACCTGCACCCAGCGCTCGCGATGCACGAAGCCTGGCCGGGCCACCTGATGCACATCGCCCTGTTGCAGGAAGCGCAGGACCTGCCGGCCTTCCGCCGCAACGGCGCCGTCAAGTACACCGCCTGCGTCGAGGGCTGGGCGCTGTACTGCGAGACGCTGGGCATCGAGATGGGCATCTACACCACGCCGCACGAACACTACGGCCGGCTGGAGATGGAGCTGTGGCGCGCAGCAAGGCTGGTGGTGGACACCGGCATCCATGCCCAGGGCTGGACGCGTGAGCAAGCGGTGGACTACATGACGCAGCACCTCACGCTGTCGCCCGAGACCATCGCCGGCGAAGTGGACCGCTACGCGGCCCTGCCGGCCCAGGCGCTGGGCTACCAGATCGGCAACCTGTGCCTGCGCGGCCTGCGCCGGAAGGCAGAGGCGCAACTGGGGGCGCGCTTCTCGCAACGCAGCTTCCACACCGCGGTGATGACCGCCGGCGCCGTCACCCTGCCGGTGCTCGAAGACCTGGTCGGCGACTGGCTCGCCGCACAAGCCTGAGAGCACTGCGATGCCGATGGACCCCACGACCGGTGTCTTCTACGAACTGCATGGCACGGGTGCGCCGCTGCTGATCGGGCTGCCGCTCTTCGCCTCGCACACGCAGGTCTTCGGTGCCGACAGCGCAGCCTGGTCGAACGGATACCTCGACCGGCTGACCGACCGCTACCGCGTGCTTCTGGTGGACTACCCCAGCATCGGCGGCAGCCGAGATATCGCGCCGCAGGACCTGACCGCCGACCGCGTCTGTGCCGACCTGCTCGGCGTGGCCACGGCCGCAGGCTTCGACCGCTTCGCCTACTGGGGCTATTCCTGGGGTGGCGCCGTTGGCCTGCAGCTGGCCGCGCGCACCGATCGGCTGACGGCCCTCGTCATCGGTGGCTGGCCGCCGCTGGGCGCGCCGTACGCCGCCATCCTGCAGGCCACGCACCGCAAGGCCGCAGACCCCGAGCCTTCTTCGATGGCCGTGCTGCGCAGCAAGGCGCAATACGCGCAGTGGGGGCACTACTACCAGAGCATGCTCGGCTGGGATGAGGCGGCCAGTGTGGCGCGCATCGCCTGCCCGAAGATGGTCTTCTTCGGCGCCGAGGGCGACCTTGTCGAAGCTGGCATCCCGATCACTATCGCCTCCTCCATCCGCCAGTACCACGCGCAGCTCGAAGGCCAGGGCTGGCGTGTCCACGAAGTGCCCGGCCAGGGCCATGGCGTGTGCCTGATGCCCGGCCTGGTGGTGCCTCAGGTGCGTGCGTTCCTGGACGAGGCGCTGGCGTAAGCCCCAGCACTTCGATCGACGACGCCCGCTGATCCGCTTGCCGCTTCCAGGCAAGGCTTCGGCCCTTGCACTGCATTGTTTGGCGGGTGCACCTATCTCCCGCTGAAGGGCCCACGGCCCAGGCTGCCGCCCTAACATCTCACCGCTCGAGCCCCGCGGGCGCGTGTCGCGCGTGCGGCCGCGATTGGAGGAGCCTGCCGATGAACCACGCTGCCGCAACAGTGCCTCCGTTGCCCGATCCAGCGGCCGTGGCGCAGCCGGGCGACGCCGCGTCTGTCTTGCTCCAGCCTTGGCCCGGACCTTTGGGTGGCCTGCCGCCGTTTGACCAGGCCACGCCGCACGTCATCGAGCACGCATTTCGCGCGGCGCTGGAGATCAAGCGCGCCGAGCTGCGCGCGATTGCAAGCAACCCGCACGCGCCGACCTTCGACAACACGCTGGCCGCGCTGGAGGACAGCGGCCGCGCGCTCCATCGCGTGCAGAAGCTGGCCGGCGTGATGGGCCAGCTGGCGTCCAGCGGCGACATGCCTGCGGTGGCGCAGCGCATGGCGCCGCTGGCCTCGGCACTGGCCGACGAGATGGCGCACGACGCGGCCTTGTTCGCCCGCGTCGATGCGGTGTGGCGCGAGCGCGCGTCCAGCGGCATGAGTGCCGAGCAGCAGCGCCTGGCCGAAGTGGTGCGCGGCCGCATGCTGCACGCGGGTGCCGCGCTGTCTGCCGCCGACAAACAGCAGCTTCAGGCGCTCAACGCGCGCCTGGCCGAGCTGGGCTCGCGCTTCACCGCCAACCTGATGGCCGAGCAAGCGCGCCAGGCGGTGTTCATCGATGACCGCTCAGGCCTGGCCGGCCTGAGCGATGCGCAAGTCCAGGCGGCCGCGGCCGCAGCGGCCACCAAAGGGCGCCCGGGCATCTGGGCCGTTCCGAACCTTCGACCCTCGGTGTGGCCCTTCCTGATCCACTCCTCGCGCCGTGACCTGCGCGAACAGGTCTGGCGGATGTGGACGAACCGCGGCGACAACGCGGGCGAGTTGGACAACAAGCCGCTGATGGCCGAGATGCTCGGGCTGCGCGGGCAGAAGGCGCGCCTCCTGGGGCACGCCAGCTATGCGCACTGCATGCTCACGCAGCGCATGGCGCGCACGCCCGAGACGGCGCTGGCGGTGCTGATGCGCACCTGGGGCCCGGTGCTGCAGGCCTCTCGTGCGCAGCTGGCCGAGTTTCAGAAGATCGCCGATGCCGAGGGCGCCAGCATCACGCTGGCCCCGTGGGACCGGCTGCACTACGCCGAGAAGCTGCGCCGCGCGCGCTTCGGCCTGAGCAGCGACGCGGTTCGGCCCTACCTCACGGTGGAGGGCGTCACCCAGGCCATGTTGGCGGCAGCCGGCAAGCTGCACGGCCTGCGATTCGAGCCGCTGCCCGAGGCGCCGCTGGTGCACCCGAGTTGCAGCGCCTATGCCGTGCATCAGGGCGAGTGGCCCCTGGGCGTGCTTTACCTCGACCTGTTCCAGCGCCCGGGCAAGGGCCATGGCTCGCACCAGCAAGAGCTGCGCAGCGCCGAGACCTTCCGCGGGCGTGTGCTGCCGATCTCGCTCTTGGTGTCCGGCGTGCAGATGCCGGCACCGGGCGATTTGGCGCTGATGACCTGGGAGTACGCCAACGTGATCTTTCACGAGCTGGGGCACGGCCTGCACATGCTGCTCAACCGCAGCAGCTACCCCAGCCTGGGCAGCATGGCCGTGGCCTGGGACTTTGTCGAACTGCCGGCGCTGCTCAACGAAAGCTGGCTGCCCGACCCCGAGCTGCTTGCCCGCTATGCGCGCCACCACGCCACCGGCGAGCCGATGCCGATGAGCCTGGTGGAAGCCATCAGGGCTGCGGCCCAGTTCGACCGCATCTTCAGCGTAAACCTCGACTTCCTGGCTGGCGCCATCATCGACATGAAGATGCACCTGGCGGCGGACGGCAGTGACGTCGATGCGATCGAGATCGAGCGGCAGACACTGGCCGAGCTGGACATGCCCGCCGCGTGGGACCAGATCATGCGCGTGACGCACAACATGCATTGCTTCTCGTCGAGCTTCTCCGATGGCTACGCCGCGGGGCTGTACAGCTACCTGTGGGCCGACGTGATGGCGGCTGACGTGGCGGCAGCATTTGCCGAATCCCCAGGCGGCCTGTACGACACGGCCACCGCAGCACGCTGGCGCGACACGCTGCTCAGCGTGGGCCACCGCGTGCCCGCCGACGAGGCGTTCCGCAACTTCCGCGGCCGCGACCCGGACCCGTTGGCCTTGCTGCGTCGGTTTGGTCTGCAGACTGCGTGCGCTGCGGCCACCACGGCTTGAAGTTCGCCAGCCCGACGCCCGCGCCGTGAAGGCCCGTTCCCGCTACTCGGCCTGGAACCTGCTAGCCGCGTCGCGTAGCGGCCACGCCGACTGGGCACCCGCGTGGCGCGACGCCGAGCCCAAGCCACGCTACGACGTGGTCATCGTCGGCGGCGGCGGCCATGGTCTGGCCACCGCCTACTACCTGGCGAAGAACCACGGCGTCACCAACGTGGCCGTGCTGGAAGCTGGCTGGATCGGCGGCGGCAACACCGGGCGCAACACGACCATCGTGCGCAGCAACTACCTGTACCCCGAGAGCGCGCGGCTGTACGACTTCTCCGTGCGCCAGTACGAGCAGCTGGCGCAGCAACTCAACTTCAACATCATGTTCAGCCAGCGCGGTGTGCTCACACTGGCGCATTCACGGCACGACCTGGACGCGCAGTCGCGCTGGGCCAATGCGATGCTGTTCAACGGCATCGACGCCGATTTGCTGGACGCGCGCCAGGTGCGCGATCTGGAGCCCAGGCTGAACTTCGCAGCCGAGGCGAGATTCCCGATCCTGGGCGGCTTCATCCAGCGCCGCGCCGGCCCGGTGCGCCACGACGCCGTCGCCTGGGGCTATGCACGCGCGGCGTCTGCGCTGGGCGTGGACATCATCCAGAACTGCGAGTTGACCGGCTTCCTGAAGACGGGTGCTTTGATAAGCGGCGTGCGCGTGCGCTACCGTGGCGCCGACGTCGAGATTCGCTGCGACAAGGCCGCGCTGGCCGTGGCCGGGCACTCGTCGGTGCTGGCGGGTCTGGCGGGCTTCCAACTGCCGGTCACCAGCTACGCGCTGCAGGCCATGGTCACCGAGCCGGTGAAGCCCGTGCTCAACACCGTGACGCTGTCGCCCGCACTCGGCGCCTACTGGAGCCAGAGCGACAAGGGCGAGGTCGTCATCGGCGGAGGCATCGACCACTATCCGTCCTACGCCCAGCGCGGCAGCCTGGCGATCAGCCAGCAGGTGATCGCGGCCACGGTGGAGATGTTTCCCAGCTTCAGCCGGCTGCGGCTATTGCGCCAATGGGCGGGCATCGTCGACGTGGTGGCCGACTCCAGCCCCATCATCGGCGCCACGCCGGTGCCGGGCCTGTACATCAATTGCGGCTGGGGCACCGGCGGCTTCAAGGCGATACCCGTCGGCGGCTGGACACTGGCCCATGTGCTGGCCACCGGGCGCAACCATGCGCTGGCCGAGCCCTTCCAGCTGGCCCGCTTCCACAGCGGCCGGCTGATCGACGAAGCGGCTGCGGCCGGCATCGCGCACTGAGCCCCAACCCCATGATGCAGTTGAGATGCCCCTGGTGCGGCCCGCGCCCCGAGACCGAGTTCCACTGCGGTGGAACCACCGCCATCGCGCGCCCGCCGCTGGACTGCAGCGATGACACGTGGGGGACGTACCTGTTCATCCGCGCCAACCCCAAAGGCGCGCATGCCGAGCGCTGGTGCCACACCTTCGGCTGCAGCCAGTGGTTCAACGTGATGCGTGACTCCGTCACGCACGACGTGACGGCGGTGTACGGGATCACCGAGCCCGCACCGCGCACCACGCCATGAGCGGCCGACGCCTGCCCGCGCCCTTCGGCGACTGGATCGATCGCACGCGTGCGCTGCGCTTCGCCTTCAACGGGCGTGAGGTGCAGGGCTTTGCCGGCGACACCGTGGCGTCTGCTCTACTGGCCCAGGGCCTCACGCACGTGGGCCGAAGCTTCAAGCTGCACCGGCCGCGCGGCATCTTCAGCTGCGGCGTCGAGGAGCCGAGCGCGCTGCTCGACATCGGCCGCGGCGCTGGGCGCACGCCGAACACGCGTGCCACCGACATCGCGCTGCGGGATGGCCTGGAGGCCTTCACCGGCAACGCCTGGCCGAGCCTGGGCTTCGACATCGCCGCCGTCAGCGACCGGCTGTCGGCCTGGCTGCCGGCGGGCTTCTACTACAAGACCTTCATGTGGCCGCACTGGCACCTGTTCGAGCCGGCTATCCGGCGCATGGCGGGCCTGGGGCATGCCGCAGACGCCGCCGACCCCGAGCGCTACGACGAGGTGTCGGTGCAGGTGGAGGTGCTGGTGGTGGGCGGCGGTGCGGCGGGCTTGCAGGCGGCGCTCTCGGCAGCCAGCGCCGAGCGCGAGGTTCTGCTGCTGGAAGGCGACCCGCAACTCGGCGGCTGGCTGGCGACCCAGCGCGATGGGCGTACTCTGTGCCAGGCGCTGACGGGCGCCGTCACGGCAGCAAGCTTGCGCGTGCTCACCCGCACCACGGCCGTGGGGCTGTACGACCACGGCCTGGTCTGCGCGGTGCAGTCCTTCGAGACGGCCGATGCGCCGGGCCCCGTGCGCGAACGGCTCTGGAAGATCCGCGCCCGGCAGATCGTGCTGGCCACCGGCGCGTTCGAGCGGCCGATGCTGTTCCCGGACAACGACCGCCCCGGCGTCATGCTGGCCGGTGCGGTGGAGCGCTATGCGGCGCACTACGGCGTGGCTTGCGGGCAGCGCGTGCTCATCGCCGCGGCCTGCGACAGCGCCTATCGCGTGGCGCACTCGCTGGTGAGTGCCGGCATCGAGGTGGCGGCCATCGTCGACCGACGCGACGCCGCGGACATCCAGGCCGGCGCGCCCTCGGGCGTGGCGCAGATCGTGGGCAGCGCCGTCGTGGCGGTGAGCGGCCGGCGCGCCGTCACGGGGGCGCGCGTGGCGGGGGCCACGGCACGCGGCTTCGATGTCGACCTCATCGCCAGTGCGGGCGGCTTCACGCCCAACGTCGGCCTGTGGTCGCAGGCGGGTGGCCGCCTGCAGTGGCAAGGTGAATCGGCCATGTTCGTGCCGTTCAGCGGCCCCGCAGGCGTCACGGTGGTGGGGGCATGCGCAGGCTTGTTCGACCTGGATGCCGCCCTGCAGCATGCGGATGAAGTGGGGCGGTTGCCGCCGGGCAGCGCAGTGTCGATGGCCCCCCGAACACTCACGGCCGGCCCCGGCCGCGTCACCGCGGACAACCGTCCAGCAGCGGGCTGGCTGCCCGCGCGCCCCGGCAAGATGTTCGTCGACCTGCAGAACGATGTGGCCACGGCGGATGTCGAGTTGGCCGCGCGCGAAAGCTATCGTTCGGTCGAGCATCTCAAGCGCTACACCACCACCGGCATGGCCACCGACCAGGGCAAGACCAGCAATGTGAATGCGCTGGTTGTTCTTGGCGCAGCCACCGGGCGCGAGCCGCAGACCGTGGGCACCACCAAGTTCCGGCCGCCGTACAAGCCGGTGACCCTGGGCGCCCTGGCCGCTGGCCGCAGCGGCGCCCGCATCCGGCCGCTGAAGGTGCTGCCGGCGCGGCCCTTTCATGCCGCACGCGGCGCCTTGTTCGAAGAGTTCGGCGGCTGGGAGCGCCCCGCCGCCTACCCCAGGCCCGGTGAAGACTTGGCGCAGGCAGCCCAGCGCGAAGCATCCGCGGTGCGCGGCGGCGTGGGCCTGTTCGATGGCTCGCCGCTGGGCAAGATCGAAATCTACGGACCCGATGCGGCCGAGTTCCTCGACCTGATGTACGTCGGCACGCTGTCCACGTTGCCGCCCGGCGGCGCGCGCTACGGCGTGCTGCTGAACGAGAACGGCATCGTCTTCGATGACGGCATCGTGGCGCGCCTGTCGGGCCAACGCCTGTCGAACCAGCATTTCTGGGTCAACACCACCTCGGGCGGCGCCGAGCGCGTGGCCCTCGGCTTCGAGGAGTGGCTGCAATGCGAGTACATCCACCACCGCGTGATGGTTGTGCCCGTCTCCGCGCAGTGGGGCAACGTCACGGTATCGGGGCCACAGGCGTGGATGCTGCTGGCGCGTTGCGGTTTCGATGCCGCGCTCGCGCCTTCCGCCATGAAGCACATGACGATGCGCGAGTCGACCTGGCAAGGCAGCCCCGTGCGCGTGCTGCGCGCCAGCTTCAACGGTGAACTGGGCTACGAGATCAACCTGCCGCCCTCACGCTGCCGGACGCTGTTCGAACAGCTCTGGGAACATGGGGCGGACCTGGGCGTGTGCACGTATGGCGTCGAGGCGCTGATGATCATGCGCACCGAGAAGGGCTTCATACACATCGGCGGCGACACCGATGGCACCACGGTGCCGCAAGACGTGGGGCTGGCGCGTGGTGTGGCGAAGAAGGCCGCCCATTTCGTCGGCCGGCGCTCGCTGACGCGGCCTGCCGGCCAGGACGCCGATCGCATGCAACTGGTGGGCCTGAAGCCGGTCGACAGGCGCACCTTGCTGCCCGTGGGCGCGCACCTGTCCAAGCTGGCGCCGCCCACCTTGGCCGAAGGCTTCGTCACCAGCAGCTGCCGCAGCCCCGCGCTGCAGCAACCCATTGCGCTGGGCATGCTGCGCGGCGGCACGCGGCGCATCGGCGAGACCTTGACGGCCTGGCACCTGGGCACGGCCATCGCCGCCGAAGTCGTGGCCACGCCCTTCTTCGATCCTGCCGGGCAGCGGCTGCATGGATGAGCTGATCGCCGCAACGGCCGCGGCGCCGGGCTGCCGCTTGCTCAGCGGCACCACAGTGATTTCGGTTCGCTTCCTGCCCGGCGACAACCATGCGCAAGCCGCCGTGCTCGGGGTGGGACTGCCGTGGGTGAGTTCGCCCGGCAAGATGGCCGGCTCGGACCCGTTCGTGTGTTGGCGTTCGACGCAGGAACTGATCTTCATCGGCCTGGATGCCGCACCGCTGAGGCCGTTGCTGGATAGCCTGGCGCCGGGCCGGCACGAGCTGGCGTTGGCCACCGACCTGAGCGAAGCACTCGCGGTGTTCGAGCTGCGTGGGCCGGGTCTGGACCGCTGGCTGCATCGCCTGGTGGACACGTCCGCCGTTCCGAAGGAAGCGGGCTGCGTGAGCCGATGCAGGTTTGCCGATATCGCGGTGATGCTGCTGCGCCCCGCAGTGGATTGCATGTGGCTGGTCGTCGAGCAACCTTTGGTGCCCCATGTCTCTGACTGGCTCTCGTATGCGCATGCGGGCGCACGGGTCGACCATTCCGCTCAGGCGTCTGCCGGCAGCGCACTCCCCATGGGCCCGCGGCCTGTGCGGTCATGAGTGCAGATCAGGGCGGCGCGCGCCGCTCGCGCACGCGCGCCCAGCGCAGTTCGAAATCCCATCTTGACGGGGCATGTAGAAGATCAGGGAACCATCGAAATCGTCCACCCGCCACTTTCGCAGTCCTGCAGGCTCCGGTCGGCGCAGCACGAGCGGCGCGCCCATGAACGGTTGGGTGGCAAGCAGGTTGAAGCTTGCTTCGGCATTGGTCAGGAAGCGCTCCGCGGTGGCCAGGCCTGCCTTTTCAGCGAGGGTCACGAAGTGCTCAACGAGGTCGCGCCGCGCGGCCTCGTGTTGACCGACTCTTGACATCAAGCGGTCTTCTTGCGCGCGTCCACTTTGGCAAGGGCCTCCTTGCGGATGGCCTTCCATTCCAGCGGCGTCAGCTCGGTCTGCGCACCGCCCAGACCTTCCAACAGCAAGGCATCGAGTCGTTCCTCGGCCTTGCGCTTCTCATCGGCTCGGATCAGCTCGCGCACGTACTCGCTGGTGGCAATTCTTGCCATCGGCGTTCGCCCGAGGCGGCCCCCAGCCCGGTCATGAGTGCGGCATCGCGCGGTGCGCCGCTCTAACGCAAGCGCGCCCAGCGCAGTTCGATCGTGTCGTTGGGCCATTGCACCGCGGCGACGGTCCTGGCCATCGCCCAGTTCAGCTTGCGCCGGTACAGGGGCACGTAGGGCAGGTCTTCGGCCACCAGCCGCAGCGCGGTCGAGATCAGCGCGCGGCGGCGCGTCAGGTCGGGCTCGACGGCAATGTGGTCGATCAGCGCATCCAGTTTCGGGTTGCTGTATCGCCCGGCGTTGAAGGTGCCGCGGCCACTGCGGTCGAAGGTGCGGAAGAGCCCGTTCAGCGAGGCCCAGGCGTCGGGTGCCGGGGTCCAGCCGTACTCGATGAAGCTGGCAGTTCCCTGGCTGAGCTTGGGGAAGAACTGGTTCGTCGGGCTCGAGCGCAGCGTGGTGCGGATGCCCACCTGCGTGAGCATCGCCGCCGCGGCCTGGCAGACGTTCTCGCGCCACGACACGTTGACGCAGTCCAGCGTGATGGCGAATCCGTTCGGGTAGCCGGCTTCGGCCAGCAGGGCGCGGGCGCGGGCCGGGTCGTGGACGATCGGACGATCCAGATCGGCCGGCGAGCCGTCGATGCGCGGCGACAGGAAGCTGCCGGTCGGCACCGCCTGCCCGCGCAGCACCTTGTCGATGATCAGCGGCACGTTGAGGGCGTGCGCCACCGCCAGACGCACCCGCCGGTCCTTGAAGGGGTTTCGGCCCTTCACATCGCTGAACTCGAGTTCGTCGCGGGCCTGGTCGAAGGCCAGGTACTGCTGGCCCAGGTCGGCTGACTGCAGCAGCGTCAGGCGGGGGTCGCGCTGCAGACGCTGGATGTCCTGGTAGGGCGGGTCGAGCACCAGGTCGATCTCGCCCGAGGCCAGCGCTGCCAGCCGCGTGGCATCCGAGCGCACGCTCACGAAGTGGACTTCCGCCACGTTGCCGTGGCGCCTGTCGGCGCGGCCCCAGTAGGCTGGAAAGGCGCGCAGCACGGTGCGCGTGTCGGGCTCGTAGCGCAGCAGCTGGAAGGGGCCGGTACCGTTGGCGTTGCGCACGGCGAAGGTCTCCTGCTTGCCGTTGAAATCCTGCGCGCGCTCGACGCCGTTCTTCACCGCCCAGGCGCGGTTCATCATCGGCAGGCCCACCAGCCGCTCGGGCAGCACGGCGTCGGGGGTCTCGAGCTGCAGGTCCACCGTCAGCGCATCGACGCGCACCGCTGCGCGCACGCCGCGCAGCTGGAAGGCGCGCTGCGAGGGTGGCGCCAGCGCTCGCTCGATCGAGAAGACCACATCGTCGGCGCTGAACGGCGCGCCGTCGTGGAAGCTGACGCCCGCGCGCAGCTTGAAGCGCCAGGTGGTGGGGCCGCTCATCTGCCACTGCGTGGCCAGCCCGGGCTCGAGCTGGAAGTCGGCGTCTCTGTTGACCAGCGAGTCGTAGATCTGGAACACCACGCGCGCGTGGTACAGCAGCGCCAGCGCGTGCGGGTCCATCGTCTGCGGGTCGAAAGCGCTGGCGATGCGCAGGGTCTGCGCGTGGGCGAGCGGGGCGCCTGACCCGACGGCCGTCAGCGCCAGCGCCGCATGCAGCAGCCAGTGCGCGAGGCGGCGGCGCAGGGCGGCCACCGCTCAGCCCAGATGGCGTCCGAAGAAGGCCATCGTGCGGTCCCAGGCCATCTGGCTCCAGGCCGCGTCGTACTGCGTCAGGGCGATGCGGCCGGGGCCCTGCGCGGTCTCGTTGGCAAAGCCGTGGTGCGCCAGGTAGCGGTGGCCGGTGTAGGCCACGTCGGCCGCCTTCAGCTTGGCCTCCAGCGCATCGACGCCGGCGATCGGGAAGGGGTTGTCCTGCTCGGCCCAGTGGGCCATCACCGGCGCCTTGATCTTGCTGGCGTCGACGTACTCCAGCGGCGGGTAGCCGTACCACACCACGCCGGCATCGGCCTCGGGCGCCATGGTCAGCGCCAGCACGGTCAGCGCGCCGCCCATGCAGTAGCCGGTCACGCCGACCTTCGGGCAGCGGCCCTTCAAGTACTGGACGGCGCCGCGCACGTCCTGCGCTGCCGCATCGCCGAAGTTCAGGGCGCCCATCAGGTGGCTGGCCTCTTCGGCCTCGACCGTCGACTTGCCGCGGTACAGGTCGGGCACCAGCGCGCTGAAGCCGGCTGCGGCCAGGCGGTCGGCCACGCCGCGGATCTGGTCGTTCAGGCCCCACCACTCCTGGATGACGACGACGCCGGGGGCGCCGCTGCCCGCGGCTTCGGCCAGATAGCCTTGCACGGTCTGGCCGTCGGGACGGGTGAATTCGATCATCTGGCCCATGGGTGCTCCTGTGTCGTTGAGGGGTGCGGCGCGCAGCGTAGCACCGGTCCGGCTAGTGCATCGGCGCGGCACTCAGCGCCGCGATGGCGGCTTCGACCCCGCCGCGCGCGTGCGGGATGCCCTGCACGCCCAGCGCGCCTTCGATGCCGGCCAGCGCGCCCAGGATGCCGGCTTCGTTCTGATCGCCCAGATGGCCGATGCGCACCACGCGCCCAGCCAGCGTGGCCAGGCCGCCGGCCATCGCTACCTGGAAGCGCTCGCGCGCCACCGTGCGCAAGGCCTCGCCGTCGTGGCCCGGGGCGAGGTCGATGGCGGTCACGGCCACTGACCGCGCCGATGGCACGCGGCAGTGAAGGCCCACGCCGCCGCCCGCGGCCCAGTGCGTCACCGCCGCATGCACGGCGCCGGCCAGGCGGCGGTGGCGCGCCAGTACCGCCGGCAGCGTCTCCTGCGCAATCAGCCCCAGCGACGCCCGCACGCCCGCCAGCAGCGGCAGCGGCGGCGTGCCGCAGAACTTGCCGTAGCTGTGCGGGGCCACGCGGCGCTGCCAGTCCCAGTACCAGCGCGGTTCGGGGTTGTCACGCGCCGAGGCCAGCGCCGCCTGGCCCACCGCCATGAAGGCCAGCCCGGGCGGCACCATCAGCCCCTTCTGCGAGGCGCCCAGCACCACGTCGGCGCCGAGCGCACGCATCGACAGCGGTTCGGCCGCCAGCGAAGCCACCGCGTCGATCACCAGCAGGGCCGGATGGCCGGCGGCATCCAGCGCGCGGCGGATGGCAGCCATGTCGCTGGTGATGCCGCCGGCGGTGTCGGTGTGCACGGCCAGCACGGCGGCGATGCGGTGGTCGCGATCGTCGCGCAAGGCCTGCTCGACGGCGGCGCTGTCGATCGGCTGGCCTTCGGCATGCGGCGTGCCGATCACCTCGGCGCCCAGGCCCGCCGCCATCTCGGCCCAGCCGTTGGAGAAGGTGCCGCCGCCGGGCACCAGCGCCGCACGGCCGGGGCCCAGCAGGTTGGCGACCACCGCCTCCCAGGCGGCATGGCCGTTGCCGATGAAGAACAGCAGTTCGGCATCGGCCGGTGCATCGACCAGCGCCTTCAGGCCCTGCTCGCAGTCGCCGATCAGCGCCATCACGCGTGGGTCGGCCAGGTCCATCGGCTGCAGCATCAGGGCGGCCAGCACGGCGTCGGGCAGCGGGGTCGGGCCGGGCGAGTGCAGCAGGCGGCGGCCGGGGATGCGGGGGGCGGAGAGGCTCATCGAAGGTTCCATGCCGGCTCAGTTGGGCGGCTTGCAGCGGATGGTAGCGGCGCCGCTGCGGAGGGTCGCGTAAGCTGCATGCATGTTCACCGGCATCGTTCAGGGCGTCGCGCGCCTCAGCGCTCTCAGCACGCGCAGCGGGCTGAGTTCTTTCACGCTTCAGTGTCCGCCCGGCTTTGCGCAAGGGCTTGAGATCGGCGCCAGCGTCTCGGTCGACGGCGTGTGCCTCACGGTCACGCGGCTGATCGGCGAAGACGGTGCCGACTTCGACGCCATGGCGCAGACGCTGGCGCTGACCACTCTGGGCGGCCTGCGCGAAGGCGACGCCGTCAACGTCGAGCGCGCGGCGCGTGAAGGCGCCGAGGTCGGCGGCCATCCGCTGTCGGGGCATGTGGACTTCAGCGCCACCGTTCAATCCATCCGCCGGCCCGAGAACAACCTTGTTCTGCGCATCGCCGTGCCGGCGCCCTGGATGCGCTACGTGTTCGCCAAGGGCTACATCGCCGTCAACGGCGCCAGCCTGACCGTGGCCGAGGCGCAGCGCGAACGCGGCGGCAGCGGCTGGTTCGAGGTCTGGCTGATCCCGGAGACGCTGCGCATGACCACCTTCGGCGCGCTGGCCGAGGGCAGCCGGCTGAACATCGAGATCGAGCGTGCCACGCAGGTGGTGGTGGACACCGTGCGCGATGCGCTCGACGAGCGCCTGGGGCCCTTGCTGCCGGCGCTGGAGCAGTTGCTGGCCGAACGCGGCATCAGGCTCGACGAACTGGCGGCGCCCGGCTGACGTCAGCCGGGCCGGCGCTTCAGCGCCAGCCCAAGCAATGCCAGCGCGGCGAACACCGCGCCGGCCAGGAAGGTCCACGCCGGGCCGACCAACTGCCACAGCAGCCCGGCCAGCACGCTGGCCACCAGCATCGCCAGGCCGCTGACCAGGTTGAAGAAGCCGAACGCGGTGCCGCGCAGATCGTCGGGCGCCGCGTCGGCCACCATCGCCGCCAGCAGGCCTTGCGTCATGCCCATGTGCACGCCCCACAGCGCCACGCCGGCGAGCAGGGCGCCCCAGTGCGTGGCACTGGCCAGCACCAGGTCGGCGGCGATCAGCACCAGCAGCCCGCCGGCCAGCAGCGCGCGGCGGCTGATGCGGTCGGCCAGGCGGCCGAAGGGGTAGGCGGTGGCGGCGTAGACCAGGTTCATCGCCACCATCACCAGCGGCACGAACGCCACCGCCACGCCCAGCCCCTCGGCGCGCAGCACGAGGAAGGCCTCGCTGAAGCGGGCCAGCGTGAACACCGCGCCCAGTGCGACGAGTCCCCAGTAAGCCCCTGACAGCCGGGCCAGGGCCTCGCGGCGGATCGGGTTGCGGCGCACTGCGGCGGGTGCCGTCGCCGCGGGTTCACGCAGCCCGAAGGCCAGCAGCGCCACCGACAGCACGGCAGGGATCACGGCCACCCAGAACACCGCGCGGAAGTCGCCCGCCCACAGCAGCATCAGCAGCGTGGCGACCAGCGGGCCGAGGAAGGCGCCCACCGTGTCGAGTGACTGGCGCAGCCCATAGGCCGCGCCGCGCATCGCGCTGGGCGTGATGTCGGCCAGCAGCGCGTCGCGCGGGGCACCGCGGATGCCCTTGCCCACGCGATCGACGAAACGCGCCGCCACCACCACGCCGGCCCCGTTGGCCAGCGCGAAGGCGGGCTTGCTGAGCGCGCCCAGCGCATAGCCCAGCACCGCCAGCCCCTTGCGCCGGCCGAGCCAGTCGCTGAGCGCGCCGGAGAACACCTTGACGATCAGCGCGGTGGATTCGGCGATGCCCTCGATGACGCCCACCGCCAGCACGCTGACGCCGAGCACGCCCACCAGAAACAACGGCAGCAGGCTGTGCACCATCTCTGACGACAGGTCCATCAGCAGGCTGACGAAGCCCAGCACCCAGACGCCCGAGGGCATGCGGCCGCCGGCCGCCATCGGCGCGTTCACGCCGGCATCTCGGGCCAGCGCGGCGGATGGCTGCCGGGCGGCATCGAGGGTCGCGTCCAGCCGGCCGGTGTGTGCGAGAAGACGGCGGCATGGCGCAGAGCCCGCAATCGGCCGAAGCCGCTGACGCTGTCTTCTGCGAAGGGCTCGAACGACGGTGTGGCGCGGTCGAACGAGGTCGCGACACGGCCCAGGACACGCAGCCAGTGGCCGACGCCCGCCAGCGATACGCGCACCTCCCAGCTGCCGCCCTCGACGCGCTGGCGCAGGAGCGCTGCAGAAGCGCCGAAGGCCAGCAGATAGCCTGCCGCGTAGTCGAGGATCTGGATCGGCAGCGCGCGTGGTGCATCGGCGCCGGCCGCAGCGGCTTCGGCGACATTGAAGCCGCTGGCCGTCTGCACCAGCGAATCGAAGCCCCGTCGGCCGGCCCAGGGCCCGCCGAAGCCGTGAGCCGCCAGCGACAGCACCACGATGCCCGGCTTCAGGCTTGCCAGCGCTGGCGGCCCGAAGCCCAGCGCGGCCAGCGCCCCGGGCCGATAGCCGTGCAGGAAGACGTCCGCGCCGGCGATCAACTCGCGCAGCGTGGCGCGACCGGCGTCGGTCTTGAGGTCGATCTGCGCCGAGAGCTTGCCGCGGCTGGTGTCGGCGATGGCGTCGATGTTCGGCAGCGTGGGCGAGTTGACGAGCATGACCTCGGCGCCGTAAGCCGCCAGCGTGCGCCCGGCGACCGGGCCGGCCAGGATGCGCGTCAGGTCGAGCACACGCAGGCCGTGCAGCGGGCGTTGCTCAGCGCGCAGTGGGGGCCAGGGCAAGGCGGGTGCCGCGGCGTCGCCGATGCGCTGGGTGCTGATCGGCGCTTGCCCCGCCAGGGCCCGCGCCTGCGGGTGCGCGTCCCACTGCGCAAAACTGCGGACGGCCGCGGCCACACCGCCGGCCGCGGCGGCTGCGGTCTCGAAGTCCTCGGCGCGCCAGCCTTGCAGCGCCTCGAGCACCGCGTCGCGTGAAGTCTCGGCACCCGGCGCGAGGCCGAGCAGGCGCAGCGCAGCGTCGCGGTGGTGCGTGAAGTTGGTGTGGATGCGCACCCAGCCGGGCTCGCCAGCCGCGGCGCCGCAGCGGTACAGGCCGGAGAGCTTGTCCCAGGCCGGCAGCGCCTTGCCGTCGATGCGGAACCAGGCCGCGCTGTCGAGTGCCGCGTGCAACGCGTCGACGCGCACCCGCTGGCGCAGGCCGTTGCGCCGGTGGCCGACTTGCGCCGCCGCCAGCGCTGCGGCGGCCAGGCTGGCCTGGGCCGCGGCGCCCACGGCGAACGAGGACGGCAGCACCGGGTCGGCACCAGGCAGGTCGACGAAGTCGAGCGCCGCGGCGGGCAGCGCGGCGCCGTGCCAGAGTGAGGCCAGGGCTTGTGCGGCGGTGTGGGTGACGTCCATCGGCGCCTCCAGTGGTGGCTGCCAGTGTGCGCCTGTCGATTGCTGCGCGCCTCAGCCTGCGGCCTGCCTGCCTGCCATCTCAGCCGCCCACGCGGCCATCAACGCGTGCAGCTGCGCCAGCCCGTCGGTCAACGCCGCCGGCCCGGGCTGCAGGATGTCGCAGGACTTGATCTCATGCAGCCGCCCGTCGCGCACGGCAGGCACCTCGGCCCAGCCCTCGCGTGCCGCCACGCGCTCGGGGCGAAACTTCTTGCCGCACCAGCTGCCGATGATCAGCTCGGGCGCGCGGCGCACCGGCTCCAGCGCATCGCTGATCACGCGGTGGCGGCCCAGCGACTGCTGCGCCAGTTCGGGGAACACGTCCTCGCCGCCGGCCAGGCCTACGAGCTCGGACACCCACTGGATGGCGCTGATCATCGGCTCGTCCCACTCCTCGAAGTACACGCGCGGGCGCCGCGGCCACAGGGCCGCGGCCTGGCGAATCTGCGTGTGCTGCTGCAGGCAGCCGGCGATCCAGTCTTCGGCCCGCGCCTGCGCGCCCACCATGGCGGCCACGCGCCGCATCACGTCGAGGATCTGCGCCAGGCTGCGCTGGTTGGTGATCCACACCTCCAGCCCGGCGCGGATCAGCTTGTCGGCCAGCGCCGCCTGCATGTCCGAGAAGCCGATCACCAGGTCGGGCCGCAGTTCGACGATGCGGTCGATCTTGCCGTCGAGAAAGGCGCTGACACGCGGTTTCTCTGTGCGGGCGCGGCGCGGCCGCACCGTGTAGCCGCTGATGCCGACGATGCGCTGCTCTTCGCCCAGCAGGTACAGCCACTCGGTGGTTTCCTCGGTCAGGCAGACGATGCGTTGCGGGCCCATGGGTGATGGCTGGCCTGTGCTCAGTCGTCCAGCGCCGGCACGGCCAGCGGATGCGTGCCGCGGGTGTCGATGCGCACCGCGCCGTCGAAGGCGCGCACCAGCGCGTGCTGCAGCGCGGGGTCGGCCGGCGCGCCGTCGCCCGCGATGCGGCCGTCGCGCAGCACCAGCACACGGTCGGCGTGCAGCGCCAGCGGCAGATCGTGCAGCACCGTCAGCACCACCTGGCGCTGCGCCAGCCGCCGCACCAGCCGCGCCAGCGCCACCTGGTGCGGTGCGTCCAGATGCGTGGTCGGCTCGTCCAGCAGCAGGATCGGCGCCTGCGTGGCCAGTGCGCGCGCCAGCAGCACGCGCTGGCGTTCGCCGCCTGAGAGTTCAGGCAGCCGCCGCTGCGCCCAGGCGCTGCATTCGGTGGCCGCCATCGCCGCGTCCACCGCCGCTTCATCGGCCGGCCCCGGTGCGGTGAACAGGCCCAGGTGCGGCAGCCGGCCCAGGTGGACGATCTCGCGCACGGTCAGCTCACCGCTCACCTCGGCCTGCTGCGGCAACCAGGCGATGCGCAGCGCACGCTCGCGCGAGCCCAGCGCCGCAAACGGCTGGCCGCCCACGCGTACCTCGCCCTTCGAGGCCGGCAGCAGCCCGGCCAGCACGCGCATCAAGCTGGTCTTGCCCGCGCCGTTGGGGCCGACGATGGCCGTCCAGCCGGTGGCGAAGGCGCAGTCGATGCCACGCAGCACCGGGCGCCCGCCGAGTTGTAGCGTGAGTTGATCGGCCTGCAGCATGTTCAGCCGGCCCGCCGATGCAGCAGCCACAGCAGGTAGCCGCCGCCCAGTAGCGCGGTGAGCACGCCCACCGGCAGTTCCAGCGGCGCCAGCAGCCCGCGCGCCAGCACGTCGGCGCCCAGCAGCAGCACGCCGCCCGTGGCCGCGCTGGCCAGCAGCGTGTAGCCGTGCGGGGCGGGTGCGAAGCGGCGCACCAGATGCGGCGACACCAGCCCGACGAAGGCCACCAGCCCGGCCTGCGACACCGCCAGACCCGTGGCCAGTGCCAGCAGCAACACCAGCGCGCCACGCAGGCGCGCCAGCGGCAGGCCGAGGCTGGTGGCGGTGTCCTCACCCAGCGCCAGCGCGTCGAGCCCGCGCGACAGCCGCCACGCGGCCGGCAAGGCCAGCGCCAGCCCCGCGCCCAGCAGCGCCAGCTGGTGCCAGCCCAGCAGCGCGGTGCTGCCGAGCATGAAGAACTGGCGCCCGCGCATCGCCTGCGGCGACAGCGTGACCAGCAGGTCGGCCACGGCGCCGCAGACCATGCCGACCACCACGCCGGCCAGCAGCAGCCGCAGCGAATGCTGGGCGCCGCGCGCCATCAGCAGCGTCAGCAGCATGCCGCCGAGCGCACCGCTGAACGCGGCGGCGGCCAGCCCGATGTCGCCGAACCATTGCGTTGCGGCCGATGCGCCCAGCACGCCCGCGGCCAGCACCACCACCACCGCCAGCGAGGCCCCGGCCGCGGTGCCGATCAGGAAGGGGTCGGCCAGCGGGTTGCGGAACAGCCCCTGGGCCAGCGCGCCCGCCAGCCCGAGCAGCGCACCAACGGCCAGTGCGCCCAGGCTGCGTGGTGCGCGGATCTGGCCGACGATCAGCGCCGCCTGTTCGGCCGGCCAGGCCCAGCCCTCGCTGCCCACCCACAGGCCGGCTGTCAGCAGCAGCGCCGCCGCCGCCGCCAGCCCGAGCGCCAGCGTGCGCCGGCGTGAGTGGTCGGTCGCGCCGGTGGCGGGAACGGTGAGGTCGAGCGCCATGCCTGTGAGCCTAACCCGGCGAGTTCATCGCCGGCTCTCCAGTGCCACCAGGCAGTCGGCGATCAGGCCGGCCGCCTCGCCCAGGCGCGGGCCGGGGCGCACCAGCATCTCGTAGCCGGCGGCGTCGAAGCCGCAATGGCGGTCGTGGCCCAGCGCCTGCAGCGCCGCCCAGCCGGGGCGGGCCGCCATGGCGCTGATCTCGCGCCGGGGCGCCATCACCACGTCGGGCTGGGCGCGCACGATGAACTCCGGGCTCAACTGCGGAAAGGCCCCCAGCGCGGGCGGCACGATGTTGGCCAGCCCCAGCCCCGCCAGCGTCTGGCCGATGAACGAGCCCGTCCCGGCGGCATGCGGCGTGGTGGAGACCTCGAAGTACACGCGCTGCCCGCGCCAGGCGGGCGGTACCCGGTCACGCGCGGCAGCCAGTTCACGCTCGATCGCCGCCCACAGGCGCGGGCCGGCGGCGGCATCACCCAGCGTGGCGGCCAGCGCATCGATCGAGCGCCGCACGTCGGCATGGCTGTCAGAGGCGAAGACCTGCACCGTCAGCCCCAGGTCGCGCAAGCGCCGCACCACGCGCGCCGAAGGCGCGGCCAGCACCAGGTCGGGCCGCAGCGCGACGATCGACTCCACCTGCGCATCGTCCAGCCCGCCCAGCTTGGGCAACTGCAGCACCGACGGCGGCCAGTTGGCAAAGCGGTCGGTGCCCACCAGCCGTGAGCAGGCACCCAGCGAGCAGACCGTCTCGGTCAGCGAGGGCACCAGGCTGACGATGCGTTGCGGCGTGCGCACGGCCGCTTCGGCGGCTTGCGTGGAGTGCGCGGGTTGTGGGGGTTGTGCGGGTTGTGCGGGTTGTGCGTGAGCGGCGGGCAGAGCCAGGCACAGCGCCACTGCGCCGGCCAGCAGCGTGCGCACCGCCTGGACCAACGCCCGTGTCAAGGCCGGCTCTCCCAGCGCAGTGCCAGCCACGCCTGCCGTCCCGGACCCTGGTAGTCGCGCACCGGCTCCAGCGATTCGTCGGTGGCGTTGATCAGCCGGGCCTGCAACTGCCACTGCGGCGCCACACGCCAGGTGGCCTGCCGGTTCAGCGTGGTCTCCGCGGCCAGACGCGTGCCGCCGTCGGGGCGCGTGCCCAGGCGCAGCAGCGCGGCGTTCCAGCCCAGCGGCCCCTGCACCCAGGTGGCGTCCAGGCTCGTCTGGTGCGCGGCGCGGCG
>Ga0105046_10002580_pt1 | contig 28627 bp, 32 predicted proteins | sample MAT03_FD_78385 | JGI IMG/M metagenome (GOLD analysis project Ga0105046, IMG submission 78385) | Freshwater microbial communities from Lake Fryxell liftoff mats and glacier meltwater in Antarctica - MAT-03 (megahit assembly) | ecosystem: Environmental > Aquatic > Freshwater > Ice > Liftoff... | reverse complement strand
GCCCGTGCACGCGCTGAAACTCGCGGAGCAGGAAATCGCCCGCCGGGGCGATGTCTACACCCGCGAAGCCTACGCCTGGGCGCTCTTCAAGAACGGACGGCGCGCGGATGCGCGGCGCGAGATTGCCACGGTGCTGGCGGTGGGTGTGCGGCATCCGCGGGTGCTGGAACGCGCGGCCGCCATTCAGGGCAAGGCCGTAGCAAAGGCGGCGCTGGCGGCGCGCTAGAGATCGCGCAGCCAGGCCGTCCAACTCCCCGAGGAGTCCGGCAGAGATTGCGCCTCGGACCACATCGAGCCGCGGCGAGGGTGCCATCGAACGGACCCTCGCTGCGCGGCTCGCACTATCAGCACGCTGCATCGTGCATTTGGTGGCGATCATTCGGAGCGCCGACACCGCGAGCGAGGCCGTCGGTGCCCAGTGGGCGAAGCGAACAGCCCAGGGGTGTTCGTAGATCGGGCGGCGCGCGGGCGTTGACGGCACGTCAGAGTCCGGCGTACCAGCTGTACCCCTGACCGCTCCAGTAGCCATGACGGAGGGGACGCACGAAGCCCACGTCGAGTGTCAGCAGATACTTGAGGTGTTTGTAGCCGAGCTTCGTCGGCAGACTCAGGCGCAATGGCGCGCCGCGCCCACGGCCGAGTGGGCGGTCGTACATCTCGTAGCAGAGCAGCAATTGGGCGTGACGCGCGGTGTCGATGTCGAGCGACTCGTAGCCGCCAAGTCGAGCGCCGTTGTAGGGAAACCGCTCGAAGGGTGTGAGGTCGGCCGCGCCGAACGTCTGCGCGACTTGCCCCTGACGAAAGAGCAGGTCCGAGGCCCGGTCGGCGAACGCGACGCCGCGCTCGAGTCCCGGCAACGACGCCGCGCGGCGTGGCGCCCCCGCCGATGATGCGGCGGCTGCCTCGTTCCTGCACGAACGCGACCACGCGGAGGTTGGCCGCCGCCCAGTCAGCAGACACCGGCACCACCACCGCCAGTGATGCGTCGTCAGCGGCCGCGGCGAGCGCACCAGCGACGGTCAACGTGCGCGTGGCCGCGCTGGGGCGCAACGTGCGGCCGCCGTTCTCGCCGCGCTGCACCTTGGTAACGAGACCGTCGTCGGGGGCGTCGTCGCCTTCGGCTGACGGTCGTGGCCCACCATTCACGCCACGCGAGCGGTACCCACGAAGGCGACCCCGCTCAGGGCGACAGGACCGCTGCCGAAGCGACGCTCGAGCCCCCCCACGAACGCCGTCATGACGGCGTTCCGCCGCTCGCCGAGGCTCGAAACGAGCGCCGCCATCCCAGGCGCGAATCCGATCCGCTCGGCAAGCCAGCGCGCCGAAGGCGCCAGAAGGCTGGACGTCACCGTGACGACGTCCACCTCCTCGCATCCGGCCGAGGCGAACAGCGCCACGAAATCAGTGGCTTCGCGGTAGCGCAGTTGTGCCGGCAATGGCGAGGCGGGTTGATCGGGCCACACCGACTGGACGGCCGCGCGCAGCGCCGCCGCCAGTTCGTAGTGCTGCGGGGCGGTCCACGTGACCACGGCGATCCGGCCACCAGGGCGCACGACGCGGCGCATCTCGCCCAGCCCAGTCACCGCGTCTGGAAACAACACGACGCCGAACACGGACAGCGCGGCATCGAAGGAGGCGGCCGGTAGGGCGAGGGCGGCGCCGTCCATCACGCAGGCCTGCACGACGACACCCGCCGTCGCGGCTCGCTCGCGCGTGCGCGCTACCATCCCGGCGGCCGCGTCCACCGCCAGCACGGACACGCCCTGCGACGCCGTCCGAATCGCCGCCCCGCCGCTCCCGCAGCCCACGTCGAGCATCCGCTGACCGACGCCGAGGGAGAGCGAGGTCAGAGCGGCGTCGGCGAACTCCATGGCGAACGGCTCGAACACCTCCTCGTAGGCGTGGACGTACTCGTTCCACTGCTCGGGCTGCTGGTCTGGCTGTAGCGTGGTGGGTGGCACTTGCACTATGGTGAGATGGTCGATGTCTGGCCGGCACGGGTGGCGTCCGACGCCCCTCACCTGCTCGATCCTGCCCCGCCGGCAGAAAAGAGGCAAGCAGATCGATGGCGGAGCCCACCGGGTCGTCTCAGCTCTTCACGCCGCCCGCTCAATTCGCCCTGGGCCTGGGCCTCACCAACGAATGCAACCTGGCGTGCGCGTTCTGCTATCGCGATCCCACCAGAGTGGACCGCCTCACCCTCGAGCAGGTGCGCTCGGTGATGCGGCGCCTTCCGGTGCGTTCGGTCAATCTCGGCACCGGCGAGAACGGCCTGCATCCCCAGTTCCTGGACATCGTCGATCATCTTCGCGATGAGCCCGTCAAGCTGACGATGACGTCGAACGGCTATTCGGTGGCCACCCTGTCGGACGCGCATCTGGCGGCGTTCAGTGATCTCGAGTTCTCGCTCGACTATCCCACCGAGTCGGAGCAGGACGCGCAGCGGGGCGCGGGCAACTGGGCGCTCGTCCACGGTCAAGCGTCGCGGTGCCGCCGCCTCGGCGTGCCTGTCACGTTCATCGCCGTGATGATGCCGTCGAACTTCGATCGCCTGGCAGAGATCGCCGAGATCGCCGCGGAGTACGACGCGCCGCTTCGCATCAACGTCTACCAGTCGGTGCGATCGGACGCCTATGCGCTGAGCTACGACCAGTACTGGGCCGGGTTCGACCGGCTCTTTTCGCGCACCGACGTGGTCGCGGTCGGCGAACCGCTCGTCCGCGCGATGGCCGGTCTGCCGCCGCGAACGGGCGGGTGCGGGGCGGCCACGGTACGGGTCACACCGCGCGCCAGCGTACAGCCGTGCGTCTACTGGCCGGGCCAGGGCGCTCCACTCGACGTGCTGCTGGACCTGGGGCCTGACATCGTGTTCACCGCGCCGTTTGCCGACGCGCGGGCGGTGCCAGCGGCCTGTCAGGGCTGCCAGCACCTGGCGGCGTGCGCGGGCGGGTGCGCCGGCCGGCGACGATTGAGTGACGCGCCCGGAGAGCCGGACCCGTACTGCCCTGTGATCCGTGGTGACGTCCGCCGGCTCTCGCCGAGGATGGCGCCGGCCCGCGAGATGCCAAAGCTCCAGAGCGCCTGCACCACCATCGTCACGGCGCGTCGTCCGTGACATCGGCGCGATCGTGCCCGTGGGCCGCCCACGACGACGGCGCCGCAGCGGACGCCGGCGCTGTCGCCGCAGGGCGGCGGCCCATCGCCCAGACACACGCCAGCGCGAACGCGCCGTATTCGATCCACAGCGCCCAGTTCGGCACGCGCCACATGGCGCCGTCGCGCGCTCCGGCCCAGACCACGTAGGTCGCACACACCGAGAGTGACCAGATGGCCAGCGGCATCGTGGCGCGGGTCGCGAGGAACGGCAGCAGCCACACGAGATACCACGGGTAGATCATCGGCGAGAGCAGCAAGGTCACGGCCAACGGCCACGCCCACGCCGCCGGGTCGGTCGGCCCCAGGCGGCGTTGCAGCAGCCAGGCCGTGAGCAGGCCGGCGGCGACGGCCACGCCGCTTAGCACCCAGGCCGATGCCACCTGCTCGAGCAGGTCGAAGAGCGGGCTGTTGAAGCGAAACCGTCGAATCATGTCGGCCACCGAGCCCACCGGCACGACACCGCCCTGCACGAAGGGCAGGTAAAGGGCGACGAGCAGAACAACTGCGAGCAGTGCATGGCGGAGCCGCGCCCGCGCCAATAGCAGCGGCGCCAGCACCACGGGCAGGAATTTGAAGGCCGCCGCCAGCACCAGCAGCACGGTCGCAGTGACGATCGCCGCGCGCGCCACCGCCACCGCCGCGCCGACGACGAGCAGGACGCCGGCCACGTCGAGATGACCTTCGCGCGCGATCTCGACGATCACGAGAGGATGCCAGGCGTAGGCAAGTAACCAGGCCGAGGCCCGCCCCGTGGATCGCAGCCACATGAGCAGTACCCCCCACGTCGCCACATCGCAGGCTGCCAGGGCCCACCGGAACCCCTGGGGCGAATCCGTCACCATCGTCACGAGGGCGAACAGCAGCTGGGCGGTCGGCGGATAGGGGGACGGCACGCTCGGGTTGTTCATCCGGCGCGTGTCCGGCGTGTGCAGCCGAGCCAAGGCCGGCGCGTCGGGTGTCACCGTGTAGGGGTTGAGACCGGCCCGAACGACGCGCGCGTCCCACAGGTATCGATACACGTCGCTCTTGTCACCAATCTGCGCGTTGAGCAGGGGAACACGGGCCGCACACGCCAGCCCGAGCGCCACGGCGACGACCGGCAACGATGGGCGGGCGCCCACGCAAAGGCTGAACACGATGGCGGCGTAGGCGGCGGCGGCCGCCGCCAGCGTCAGGAAGAACGCGCCGGAGCCAGTGGCGGTCGTGGCCATGGCCTGGTAGGCGGCCACCCCACCCAGTGCGCCGGCCAGGCCGACGACGGCACGTATTGCCGTCGCCCGGCTCACTCGCCGGGCCCGGCGAGGACCGCGGCCAGCCGGACGTCGTGGCGCCAGCTCGCTAGGAGCGCCGCGGTCGCCGGGGCACGGCCTGGCGCGTCGCGCAGCTCGCGCACGAGCCGCGGCAGGTCGGCGGCGATGTCCACGTCGTACCAGTCCGCGGTCCGGGCGCAGGTCAGGCCCGACCTCGCCGCGCTGTGCTCGATGGCCTGCAGCGCCGAGGCGGTGCCCAGCGCCGACGGCGCGAAGAGTCCATCGTGAGGTCGGCGCGCGCCCACCAGGTAGTAGCCGCCATCCGAGGTCGGTCCAAGGACGACGTCATGGCGGTCGAGCGCCGCGTACGCCGACCGCAGATGTGTCTCGGGAAGCGTCGGGCTGTCGCTGTCGATGGCGACGATGCGGCGGCAGCCGCGCGCGGCAAATACCGTGAATACCGACACCAGGGCATCGGCGAGACCGCGGCCCGCCTGCGCGACGACCTCCACCTCCGGTCCGACCACAGCGGCGACCTCGCTCACGTCGTGCGCTGGCACCACCGCGGCGGTCGCCAGACCCGCAGCGCGCGCCATGCGCACGGTGTCGCTGAGCATGCAGCCGTACAGGGCTGCGGCCTCGTCGGGCGCCAGGGGAGGGGTGAGCCGCGTCTTGACCTGACCGCCCCGCGGCGCCTTGGCCATCACGACGAGGATCGCGCCGGCAGCGGCTGCCACCATCAGATCGCCCGCGCAGTTCGCCGTGACTCCGCGAACCAGTACTTCACGATGCCGCTCATGATGTGCCAGGCCGCCCCCACCGAACCGCGCAGCGTGCCGGTGATCTTCGACGTGCCGATGCGCGGGTGGTAGCCGACGGGCACCTGCACCACCCGGTAGCCGCGGGCGCTGGCCTTGACGATCATCTCGACGGGCCAGCCGTAGGTCTGTTCCTGCAGATCCAGCGCGACGATGGTCGAATAGCGGACCGCGCGGAAGGGCCCGAGGTCGTCCAGGCGCACTCGGCACAGGGCGCTGATCAGGCGGGACGCCAGGCGATTGCCGACGCGCGAGTGCCATGGCAGGGCCCCCGCCACCTGCGGGCCTGACAGCCGCGACCCGATCACCATGTCGGCCGTGCCGTCGACGATCGGCGTGAGCAGTCGCGGCAACTCCGCGGGGCGATCGCTGTAGTCGCCGTCGAGGAACACCACCACGTCGGGATCGGTGGCGGCTGCCAGTCCCGTGAGGCAGGCGCGGCCATAGCCACGACGCGGTTGCGTGATGACCCGCGCCCCGCGCGCCTCGGCGATCGCCGGCGTGCCGTCGGCGGACCCGGCATCGACGACGATCACTTCCGAAACCATCGGGCGCGGCAGGTCGTCGATCACCCGGCCGATGGCGCCGGCTTCGTTCCAGGTGGGGATGACGACCGACACGCGCATGGAGGCAATCAGAGCGGCAAGCGCGGGAACCGGCGCGACAGAGGGCCGTCCAGGCCCCACCACTGCCCGGCGCGGCCCCATGCCAGGGCCAAGGCCACCGCCATCGGCACGAGCAACTCCCAGATCCATGCCGTGCCCCACTCGGACACCCACAGCGACGTGAGGAACAGGCCGGCCGAGAACGCGGTGACCCGCGTGAGCAGTCCAAGCGTCAGCAGGACGCCAAAGGAAATTTCAGTCAATGCCTGCAGGGGCGCGGCCAGCGCCTGCCCCGCCGCGTTCGAGGCTGCCGGATGTTGGCGCGCCGGGGCGTGCGCCGCGCCTGTCTCCATGGCCTGTCAGTATGCCTCAGACTCGTCGACGCCCAGATCCCCGCCAGCGCCGGCCCCAAGGCGCGGTCGCCCCGACACTTGGCGCCAACCGCCCGGCTCGACTGCACTCGCGTCGACGTCGCCGCTTACGATCATGTCGAGCGACGTCTCGTGGGCACCCGACGACGCCACCCTGCCGAAGAACCGGCCATCGCGATTCCGCTGGGCCAGGAACCAGCGCACGACGTGATACCCGGAGTGCGAGTCGGGCTCGTGGTAGGCCCAGCTGGCGCCACGCAGGTCGTCGAGACTCGACGCGCGGCTGTCGCGGCGCACCACCACATCCGAGAAGTAGACCGGACGGTTGCTCGTAGCGCGGCCCGGCCATCACCGGCGCGGCCAGAGCCACGCCTGGCGTTCGCGCCAGTCGATGTCGTCGATCTACCGAGTGTCGAGGCCCACCGTCGTTCGCACGTGGTCGGCCACCGCCCGCATCGTGAACTCGGACCCGCGAGCTGGGCGGGACGTGGAGGTCAGACAGTGCACGATGACTCGCTCGAGACGATCTTCGAACTGATCGAGCCCGCCGAAGCGCCTGCCCTGCCCGATCAGTGCGATCAGCCGCGGTGCGGGGCGAGTGCTACGTCACCGCCGTGTAGTGGCCGTGGATGCACAGCCAGCGGCCACCCTCGCGGACGAAGATGCGCGTGGATTTGCCGCGCGACGTGAAGCGCTTGCCCTCGATGGTGCCGGCATCGGTCCAGTAGTAGGTAATCCATGCCGTGTCCCCGCGCACGGTGATGACCGGCTGATGCATGTCGGTGTGCACGCCACTTGCGCGCTGCAGGTAGGCGCGGTAGCTGCGGACTTCGGCCTCTTTGCCTTCGCTGATGTAGGTGTCGTTCTCCCCGAAGGACGTGAAGGCGGGATGCACGTAGGTGGCATAGCTGTCGACGTCGCCCTTCTCGATCGCGTTCCACATCGCCACGAGCGTGGCGGTGATGTCCGCGACGTCCTTGGACTGCGACGGTTGTGCAGAGGCGAGTGCCGGCAAGACGGCGATGAGACCACACGCGAACAGACCACGCATCCCAGGCTCCTTGGGCGGCTAGCGGGCCGCTCGGTTGCGCCATGATACCCTCGCCGGGTGCGGCGCCAGCTGTGGTTCTTCGCGGTGATTTCGCTCCTGGCGGCGTGCGCGACTGATGCGCCCACCGGCAGCGGCGCCGCCACCTCCCCGCCGGCCATTGGCCCGTGGACAGCGAGCCGCGGTCCGGACCTGCCGATGGCCACGGCCAACAACGCCGTGGCCGTGGCGCTCTTCGACGGTGAGCCGCGCATCTTCAGCTTCCTGGGGCTGGGCGTCGGCCGCGACTACGCCGCGGTCACGCGCCGCGCCTTCGTGCTCGACGTGGCTGCCGCGCGCTGGGAGCCGCTGCCCGACGTTCCCGGCCCGGTCGGTCGCCTCGCCGCCACGGCGCAAGCGATCGGCTCGCGGGTGTTCCTGTTCGGCGGCTATTCAGTGGCCGCCGATGGCAAGGAGACGACGAGTCCGGCGACGGACATCTACTTCGTTGGCGAGCGGCGCTACGTGCGAGGCGCCGACGCGCCGGTGCCGCTCGACGACACCGTCTCCGGCGTGTGGCGCGATCGGCTGATCTATCTCGTGAGCGGATGGTCCACGGATCGGACTGTGACGACGGTGCAGGCCTACGATCCGAAGGCCGACCGATGGCTGGCGGCCACTCCGATCCCGGGGACGCCGGTGTTCGGGCACGCCGGCGGACTCATCGACGACACGATCGTCTACTGCGGCGGTGCGAAGATGCTGGGCGGTGGCACACCGAAGTACGGCCCGAGCCACGAGTGCTACCGCGGAGACATCGACGCCACCGATCCGACGATCATCGAGTGGCGGACCATCGCCACTCACCCGGGTCCGCCGCGCTACCGGGCGGCGGCCGGAGCGGTCAGGACGGCCACCCACGCCGGCATTCTGTTCGTCGGCGGCACGAGCAATCCCTACAACTACAACGGCACCGGCTACGACGGCCGGCCAGCCGAGCCGGAGCCCTCGTCGTGGCTCTACGATACCGCGCGGGACACATGGGTGGCCGGGCCGACCCTGGACGAGCCCTCCATGGACCATCGCGGCTTGGTGGAAGCGGGCGACGCCTGGTGGATCGTCGGAGGGTTCGGCGGCGGCCAGGCGGTGTCTGCGCACGTGACACGGCTCACCGTGGGTGAGTCCGGAAAGGACTGACGCTGTGGCCCATCCTCGCGTTGCCCCCGGCCTGTGGGCCGTGGTCTTCGTGCTCGTCGCCGTGCCGCTCGTCGCGCAGCGCACGCCCGAGCAGCGGTATTTCGACTGGACCGAGATGCCGTTTCCGGCGGCCGAGTACTCGGCCCGCCGCGCCGCGTTGTCCACGTCGCTGCGCAGCAGCGGCGGTGGCATCTTCCTCGCCCCTGCGGCCGCGGGTCTGTCCGAGGGCTTCACCTTCCGGCAGCTCGACACGTTCTGGTATCTCACCGGCCTCGAGGTGCCTGACGCGGTCGTCGTCCTCGACAGCGACGACGGCCGCACGACCGTTTACGCGCCGCCGCGCGATGCGCGCTTCGAGAACCCGGCGCGAGCCAATGACTTTCCGGGTCGACCGCTCCAGGCCGATCCGGACCTCGCGGCGCGAACGGAGCTGGCCGCCGTGAGGCCGGTCGCGCAGTTCGAGACCGATCTGGCCGCGTGGGTCGCGGCAGGTCGCCTCCTTCGCGTCGATCCGGGAGGACCCGGGGCTGTGACCGAGGACGAGCCTGGTCCGATCCAGCCGGTGGCGCCGCTGCGCCATCTGGCGGGCTGGCTCACGCGCCTGCATCCCACCGCTCGTCTGTCGAGCGCGTATCGCGAGGTGGCCCTCACGCGGATGGTGAAATCTGCCGCGGAGATCGCATTGATGCGGCGCGCGGCCCGCCTCGGCGTCGACGGCATCGCCCACGCGGCCCGATTCGTGAAGGAGGGCATCGACGAGCGTGGCCTAGAGGCCGAACTCGAGGCCTTCTACAAGCGCGGCGGCGCACAGGGGCTGCCGTTTGCCTCGATCATCAAGTCGGGGCCCAACGCGCTGTGGCCGTGGCGGATTCTGGCCACGCACAACGACCGCCGCAATCGCCGGATGAAGAACGGCGAACTGGTGATCTTCGACGTCGGGTGCGAACTGCACGGCTACGTGAGCGACACGGGCCGGACGTTTCCGGTCTCGGGACACTTCACCGACGAGCAGCGGGCCATCCTGACGATGGAGGTTGCCGTGTCCGACGCCATCATCGCGGCGATGCGACCAGGGGTCACGTTGGGCGACGTGCAGCGCGTCGCCGAGCGCGCCATCCCCGCGAGCGCCCGCCCGTACATGCAGACCGGATCGTTCTTCGGTCACCACCTCGGGCTCTCCTCGGGTGACCCCTCAGTGGCCGACGTGCCGCTGGCCCCCGGCATGGTCATCACCGTCGAGCCGTGGTACTACAACCACGACCGCGGCATCAGCGTCTTCACCGAAGACGTCATCCTGATCACGCCCGCCGGCCGCGAAAACCTGACCGGGCACGTGGCGCGGACCCCGGCGGGCCTCGAAGCACTGATGCGGTCGGGCCGCTGAGGGTTCAACGACGGCCTTCATCACCTACGTCGCACCCGACACGCTCGCGCCCGGCGACCGCGTCGCCGACCCCGACAACATCATCCAGATCCACGCCGTGCATCCGGCCGTGAAGCGCCAGCACTGGGAGCTCTACAAGGCCCTGATGCACCGGCCCGGGCCGCTCAGCCGCCGTGAACGCGAGCTGCTCGGCGTGCGCCGAGGTGCTCACGCTCTCTCCGGCGGCGGTGCGCTCGTCACACGTCGACGCGCTGCGCGCGGCCGACCACACGCCCTTGGTCTCGGAACGCGGCGTGGCGCTTGTGTGCGGTGGTTCGATCTGCCCGGGAATGCTTCGTCGCGAAGTCGCCCCTTACCCAATCTTGGTAAGCCGGCGCTCACAATCGCCGGCCAGGATCGGGTGCCGCCAAGATCGCTACGGCGGTGACCGCCAGTCGCCTCGGCGCGACGGACAGATCTGGCGTGGCGTTTGCTGCGCAGAAGATCACCACCTCACCGCGGCTCGATCGTCGACGCTCAGGGCGTCGCAGGAATACGCGGGGCCGCGGTGGGTACTGATTCTTGCGAGTTCCCTCTTCGCACAATGAGGCACGTCATGCATAGACGCACGTTCCTATGGTCGGCACTCGCTGCCCTACCCCTCCCGATTGCCGGCTGCGCCGCCGGCGCAAAAGCCCCGGCGCCTGGCCCCTTCGAGATCAGCAGGACCGAGGTCGAGTGGAGACGGATGTTGTCTCCTGCGCAGTTTCACGTGCTGAGGGCCCACGGCACCGAGCGCCCGGGTTCCAGCCCAATGGATGCTGAACACCGCGCCGGTACCTTCCGGTGTGCCGGTTGCGAGTTGCCAGTGTTCGAGTCGGCGACAAAGTTCGACAGCCGCACTGGCTGGCCGAGCTTCACCGCTGCGATCGCCGGGGCCGTCGGCACCGCGACCGATCGGAGCCTGCTCGATGTCAGAACTGAAGTGCACTGTCGGCGTTGTGGCGGCCACCTCGGCCACGTCTTCGACGACGGCCCGGCGCCCACCGGGCAGCGCTATTGTATGAACGGCGTGGCCATGACCTTTGCGCCCGCAGGAGGCCCGTGATGACTCGATCTGCTCGCTGGCTGGCCGCCGTGGCCGTGCTCACCGCCACACTGACGCTTCCTGGCACCGCCCAGACCCCAAAGAGCAGAGCGGCCACCGAGACCGCGATCTTCGCGGCGGGCTGCTTCTGGTGCGTCGAAGAGGCGTTCGACAAAGTGGCCGGCGTCGTCTCGACGACCTCCGGCTACACAGCTGGCCGCACACGAGATCCTTCCTACGAGGACGTGTCGTCGGGAGGCACCGGCCACACCGAAGCACTGCAGGTGGTCTACGACCCGGGGAAGGTCAGCTACGAGGCGCTGCTCGCCACGTTCTGGCGCAACGTCGATGCGGTGGACGGCGGCGGCCAGTTCTGCGACCGCGGCAGCCAGTACCGCTCAGGGATCTACGTGCGTACACCCGAACAGCGGCGGCTCGCCGAGACGTCGCGGACGGCGGTGGCCGCCCAGCTCGGCAAGCCGATCGCGACCGAGATCGTGGCGGCCAGTGAGTTCTACCAAGCTGAGGGCTACCACCAGGACTACTACACGAAGAATCCGGTGCGCTACAAGTTCTACAAGTGGAACTGCGGCCGCGCACAGCGGCTCGCGGAACTGTGGGGCACGTCGTCGGGCCGGTAGCTGCAGTGAAGGCTCGCCGCCGCGGCATGCGGCCACAGGCCGGCGGCCGGCGATCACGCCCCACACCCTGGCCGATCGATGGCGCGGTCATGCTGCGGTGGCTGGCACTGGCCGCCCTCGGTGCGGCCGTCATGCTCGTCGAACGACGCCGCCCTGCGCGCCGCTACGTCGAAGCCCGCGCGGTCCATACCGGGCGCAATCTGGCCATGGCCGGTATCGCGGCTGCGACCGTGCATCTCCTCGAAGCGCCCATTGTCGCCCGGGTCGCCCGCACGGTCGCGCGGCGACGCTGGGGGCTGCTTCATCACGTGGGCGGCCCGACCTGGGCCCGTGACGTGGCGGCAGTGCTGCTGCTCGACTACACGCTCTATCTCTGGCACGTGCTCGTGCACCGGGTGCCCTGGCTGTGGCGGTTCCACCTGGTGCACCACGTCGATCTCGACCTCGACGTCAGCACCGGGCTCCGTTTTCACGCCGGCGAGCTGGCCGCGTCCGTCCCATGGCGGGCGGCCCAGGTGGCGGTCATCGGCGTCTCACCGCGGGCGCTGGCCCTCTGGCAGACACTGACGCTGGCGTCGGTGACCTTCCACCACTCCAACATCCGGCTCAGTGACCAGACCGAGCGTCGGCTCGCGTGGCTCGTCGCCACGCCGCGCATGCACGCCATTCACCATTCGGTGAACCCGGTGCAGTTGCAGTCGAATTTCTCGAGCGGGCTGGCCGTGTGGGACCGGCTCCATCGCACGGCCCGCTTCGACGCCGACGCCGCCGACGTCCAAGTCGGAGTCGAGGGTTATCTCGCTCCCGACGCGGTGTCGCTGCCCCGCCTGCTGCGGCTCCCCCTCGAGCGGCGGCCCGACTGACCGCGACACCGAGGAGAGAAGGCACCATGCGTCCCGACGACACCAACGCGTCACGACCAACGGCCGAGCGGCCCTTCCGCGTGCTCATCATCGCCGGCAGCGGTCGCCGCCAGTACAACTGCCCGGGCGTGGACAGCAAGGCGCGGACCTTGATGCTGCGGATGGCCGAGCGACTGCCGCAGGAGTGGGAAATCGACTACGAGGACCTCGGCAACGTCTTCGGCCGGGCACGAATCCAGAGCTGCAACGCCTGCGTCTCGACCAGCATGGCGCTGTGCGTGTGGCCGTGCAACTGCTACACGCGGAACGACGCCAAGGAACCCGATCTGATGTGGGATCTGGACCTCTACGCGCGTTTCGACATGGCCGACGCCTGGGCGATCATCGGTCCGGTGAACTGGTACGGGCCGACCAGCAACCTCAAAGCGATGTTCGATCGGATGGTGTGCATGAACGGCGGCAACCCGGACGAGACGACCATTCGCCACAAGGATCCGGAAGCGGCCATGGCGCTCGAGCACGACGAGGTGTGGCCGACGATGAGTCTGAACCACCTCGAGGGCCGCACCGCCGGCTTCTTCTGCTACGGCGACGGTGGCGGCGACGAGCTGGACGCCGTCGGACGGCCGAAGATCCTTCGTCATCCCGAGTACTTCGATCCGCCCGGCGAGCCGTTCGAGGAGATGCGTCAGGCCTACGCACCGCTGGTCTGGCAATGCCGTTACGGCGGCGTCGAGGTGCCCGACCGCTTGTGGCAGTACGTGGAGTTCGGTGTGGGAGAAAAGTACAGCGACAATCAGGCCGAAGACATGGTGACCGACCAGTCCACGATGGCCGCGTTCGACAGCTGGACGACGGCGTTGGCCGACCACGTGAGCGCCAAGGGAAAAGTACCGCCGGGCAAGTACCGGGCCTACGGCCACGTTGCGCCCAGCCATCTCCTGGAGAAGCCCAGAATGCTGCTGCGCAATCTGCGAATGATGAGCGGCACGATGCCGGCCGAGACGTCGCCTGGCGAGCAGGAGCGGTTGGACCTGAACGACGACGCCACCTGGCATCGACAGAAGAGCGAGGGCGAGAAGCTGCGCGAATGACGCCTCAACCGGGCAGCATCTCGAGCCCCACGACCAGTCGTCGCGACCGCTCCAGCAATGCACGTTTGACGGCCAGCGAACGGTCGAGGCGCGGCAGTTGCGCCACGCCGATGAGGCGCCGCATCACCTCGGCGCCGGCAAAGGCCGTCACCAGCGCCAGGTCGCGCCCGGCGCCGAGCGCCGCCGACGCCACCTGCCGGAGCCGCGCCTCGGGCTGGTCGGCCATGACGAGATGCGCCGCCATGACGCCGTAGTCGAACTCCGGCGGTCCCGCGAAACAGAACTCCGGGTCGATCACCACGACCTCGTGGCCGCGCGCCAGCCAGCTGCCGGGAAAGTAGTCGCCGTGCAGCAGCGCCTGTGGCGCGCCGTGCAGGTAGAGGTCACCAAGCTGGACGACCCGGGCGGCATAGTCAGCGTCCGCGGTCAACGCCGCGACGGCATCCGCCAGGCCGGGCGTGATGCGGTCGAGGCGCTCGGCAGTGGCCGCATCATGGACGAGCGGGAGCACGTACATGTAGGCATGATTCAGCGAGCGCATCGCGTGATTGGCGAACGGCGGCGCGGCTGGATCGCCGATGGGCTCGCGATGCAGCGCCGCCAGATAGGTCAGCAAGGCCTCGACCACCGGCGCACCGAGCGCAGCGCCTTCGTAGACCGGCGACAGGTCGGTGAAGCCGACGCAGTCGGCCAGCACCAGCACGCGCGACTCGCGGTCGATACCGACCAGCGTGGGCATGCGACTGGCCAAGTCCCTGATGCCGGCCACGTGCTCGTAGAACGCGGCTTCGACCAGTGTGCGCTCCGACGGTGCTGGAATGTCGGGATACTTCTCGACCCACGGCCGGCCCTGTTTCACGATCAGCCAGCTTGCTTCAGTCATCACCCGCAGCGTGCAGTTCATGTTGCCGTCACCAGCCGGCCCCGCCGAGAGGACGCGATCACCAGGGGCGATCCAGCCCTGGCGGCGCAGGTAGGCAGTGAGCGCATCGTGGTCATCGGCGTGCAGGAAGAACGGCAGCGACACTGGGTCTCGTTCCGGTCCCGGATCGGTCACACGACCATCAGAACATGGAACGGTTCCCGGAGGACTGGGCTGCTCTCGCCCCGAGCGGCCATCGCGCAGACTGGCGCGGAGTACGAAGTGACCGTCACCAACGCCACGCGCGGACAGACGTTCACGCCGCTGGCGGTCGTGACCCATGTGTGGCCGGCACCGCGCCCGGCACGCGTCCATCCTATCGGGTACAGTCACGGCGAGACGTACCGGTCGCAGGGAGCGCCGACGCCGCCACCCCGATTCGGCGTCGTATCTCGACAAGGGTGAGGACACCGATGAGCAGGTCGCGCGTGGTGGTCGGGGTGGTCGTCGTGGCCACGGTGGCGGCGTTCTTTGCCTTCGACCTGGGACGTTACCTATCGCTCGAGTTCTTCGCCACGCGGCGCGGGGCGATCGACGCCTACTTCCAGGCCCACCCGGTCCGGACGGCAGCAATCTACGTGGCCCTCTACGTCGCGGTCACGGCGCTGTCGTTGCCGGGCGCGGCCATCATGACGCTGGCCGGCGGCGCCGTGTTCGGGTTCGGCCTCGGCCTGGTGCTGGTGTCGTTCGCCTCGACCATCGGCGCCACGCTGGCCTTCCTGGCGGCGCGCTTCCTGCTGCGCGACTGGGTGCAGCGTCGTTTCGGCGCGCGCCTGGCCACGTTCAACGCCGGCGTCGAGCGCGAAGGCGCGTTCTACCTGTTCGCGCTGCGCCTGGTGCCGCTGTTTCCGTTCTGGCTGATCAATCTGGCGATGGGATTGACACCCGTCCAGGCGACCACCTTTTACTGGGTCAGCCAACTCGGCATGCTGGCGGGTACGGCGGTGTTCGTCTATGCCGGGACGCAGCTCGGCCAGTTCCGCGTCTCGCCAGGTCTCGTCGCGGCACTGGCCTTGCTGGGTGTGTTCCCACTGCTCGCCAAGCGGGCACTGACGGCGCTGCAGGCACGAAAGGTGTATGCCCGATGGGCGTCGGTGCGCCCCGCCTCGTACGACTACAACATGGTGGTCGTCGGGGCCGGCTCGGCCGGGCTGGTCTCGGCCTACATCGCTGCCGCGACAAAAGCCCGGGTGGCCCTGGTGGAGAAGCACCGCATGGGCGGCGACTGCCTCAACACCGGGTGCGTGCCCAGCAAGGCGCTCATCCGCTCGGCCACGCTGCTCTCGCAGATCGCCAGGGCCAAGGAGTTCGGCATCGTCGATGCCACTGCCCGCGTGGATTTCGCGGAAGTGATGGCGCGGGTTCAGCGCGTCGTCGCTACGGTGGAGCCGCACGACTCGGTGGAGCGGTACACCGGGCTCGGCGTCGAGGTGGTGACCGGCGAAGCGGTCATCACCACGCCGTGGACGGTGCAGGTGCAGACCGCGACTGGGTCGCGGACGCTGACCACCCGCAGTATCGTCATCGCCGCAGGCGCCCGCCCGTCCGTGCCGCCGATTCCTGGACTGGAGGCCGTGGGCTACCTCACATCGGACACCGTGTGGAGCCTGCGCGAGCAGCCGCGCCGCGTCGTGGTGCTCGGCGGCGGTCCGATTGGCTGCGAACTGGCGCAGGCCTTCGCCCGGCTGGGGAGCGAGGTGACCCAGGTGGAACAGGGGCCGCGCCTGCTCGCCCGCGAAGACGCCGAGGTATCGGCCCTGGTCGAGGCGCGCTTCGCGCGCGAGGGCATCCGCGTGCTGATCGGCCACACCGCCACACGATTCGAGACCGACGGCGGCGACAAGATGCTGATTGCGTCGCACGAGGGCGCGGAGGTACGCGTGCCGTTCGATGCGGTGCTGGTTGCCGTGGGTCGGGTCGCCAACACGACGGGCTACGGGCTCGAAGCGCTCGGCATCGGCACCACGACGGCGCGGACGGTACAGACCGATGACTACCTGCAGACGCTCTATCCGAACATCTACGCATGTGGCGACGTGGCTGGGCCCTACCAGTTCACACACACGGCGGCCCATCAGGCCTGGTATGCCGCGGTGAACGCTCTGTTCGGCACCTTCAAGCGCTACAAGGCCGACTACCGCGTGATTCCCTGGACCACGTTCATCGACCCGGAGGTGGCGCGCGTCGGATTGAACGAGCAGGAAGCGCTCGCCCAGCAGATCCCGCACACCGTGTCGATCTTCGACATCGGCGAACTCGATCGGGCTATTGCCGACGAGGCCGCGTACGGGTTCATCAAGGTGCTCACCGCGCCGGGCACTGACCGCATCCTGGGCGTGACGTGCGTGGCGGCTCACGCCGGCGATCTGCTGGCGGAGTACGTGCTGGCGATGAAGCACGGGCTCGGACTCAACAAGATCCTCGGCACGATCCACACCTACCCGACCATGGCCGAGGCCAACAAGTACGTGGCTGGGACATGGAAACGCGGCACCGTCACGCGCGGGCAGTGGGCGTTCCTCTCGGCGTTTCAGGCGTGGCGTCGAGGAGCGGGCGGGCTCGGCGCCGTGTTCGGGCGCCTCACCGGACTGCTGCGCGACACGCGGCCGGCCTACGACGCGGAGGAGCGGTAGCGTCACCGCCCAGAGGCGTTGAGCGACCAGTTGTAGTCGAGGAAGGTGATCGGCAGCGCGCCGGCACGCACCGCCTCCCGCTCCCGCACGTCGCCTGTGAGCTGGTCGGCGTACTTCGCGAACACGTCCTCGAGCCGACGGAAGCCGCCATGGCCGCGCTCGAAGTCCTGGCGATACCACTTGAAGATCGAGCTGACCTCGAGCCGTCCGCCGGCGACGCGGTTGCGGGTGCGGTCGGCCAGGAAGCGGCGCAGGCTGTCATCCAGCTGGGTGTCGAGCCGCGACGCCACGAACGCCTCGGGCACGAGCGCCGGGCAGCTGATCGACGCGCAGTTGATGGCGGTGTGCAGGAGCGGCTCGGCGAAACGCGGGCGCAATTGCTCGTGTTCGATCCAGTCGAGATGCCGCGTCGCACCGAGCAGCGTGAAGAACGGCGTCTTCCATGGACTGCGGATGAAGGAGCCCAGATCCTTGATCGACGTCAGCGTCGGTCCGCCGGTGAGGATCAACTCGACGGTGAAGGCGTTATAGGCGTTGATGAGGAAGGCCAGCTGCTGCGCCCGGCTCCACCGCTCGAACTCGGCCACCGGCACCGCGCTCATCGCGTCGAGCGCCGTCTTCAGCCGACCCCGATCGGCCGCGAAGCCGACGTAGTCGACGCGGCTCTGGACCTGGTCGGGCAGCCAGCGCACGTGCTGCTTCACCAGTCCATCCCAGGTGGTGTAGGCGTGATCGAACGGCTGGGCCAGCGCGGGGCTGGACACGCCGAGGACGAAGATCGCGGTGATGAGTCGACGGCTCAGCATCAATGGTGTCGGCTCTGGCCGCTCCTGGGACTGTGATGCCTGAATACCGGAACAGGGTTCGTGTCTGGAGGGTTCCCCCGGTTCACCGCGCCGAGAGGCGTTCCACCAGCCACGGCACGAAGGCTCCGTCCGCCGCGGTGAGATAGCGATGTGGCGAACCAGCGTCGTCGGTTGGTTCGCAGACGAGGTACGGCTTGCTGGCACGCCCGGCCGCCGGGCCGCTCCCCAGACGGTCGTCGGGGCCGGAGGTGATGTGGGCGCGCACTGGAATCGCCGTGAACCAGGCCGGATGCGCCACCCACCCGACGGCCAGCGTGTCGAAGGGATTGAAGCCCGGCAGCTTCAACGTCGTCTCGAATCGGCTGAGCCAGCCCAGACTCATCTCGCGAAGCCACGCGCCGTTGCTCCCGCTCGCGCCGATCGCGTCGAGGTGCGCGCGCGTCAGCCACACGTCGCTGCTCGCTTCGTAGCCCGCGAAGACGAGTGGGATGTTCGAGTCGAGCAGGACCTGCATGCCCGGGACGTCCTTCTCGAAGTTGGCGTCTGGGAACTTGAGGTCGGGCCGACCGGCCGGGTGGAAGTCGAAACCCGGCCGGCGCGCCGCCACGAGCACGATTGACCGGATTCGAGGTCGCAGTTCGGGGTGTCGGGCCACGACGGTGGCAACGGTGGTCACCGGTCCGAGGGCCAGGATGGTCAGCGGCTCGCGTTGCAGAGCCTCGGTCATGGCCGCCGTCGCCGCCGTATCCACGCCGAGCTTGGCGCCCGACGCCGCACCGGCGTGCACCGGGGTGGAGGGCGAGGCAAAGCGATCGACTATCCGCCGGGTATTGGCCAGCGCCTCCGGCAGCGGGGCATTGCCGAACACGGCGCTCACGCCGACGACGCGCAGCTCTCGGGCCGCCAGCGCCTGGATGAGCGTGAGCCCGTCGTCGACGTCGCGCGGCCGATCGGTGACGGGCCCCATGGCCGTGTCGACATCGAGCCATACGCTCGCCGGCAGGGGCGCCGGTCCTTGCGCGGCCGGCGCCTGCGCGTCGGTCCGAGACAGCGCGACGACGACCAGCAGGGCCGCCGCCGCGATGCTCGGGGCTCGTGACACCGGCACGTCAGTAGCCAGGCGGGGTCCGGTCGAGGGCCTTCAGCGTCACCGTGAAGGTGATCGGCACCCGCGACGGGTTGTAGCAGACCTTGTCGTCGCACGCCTGATACTCGAGCGCGCCCGTGATGGTGGCCGACGACATGCCGCCGAGCAGCTTCTGCATCTCGGGCGTCGCAACGAAGGTGATGTCCCGCAGCACGCGGAAGGGTTTCGTGTAGACCTCGACCCGCTCGTCGAGCGGCACGAAGTGATAGATCTCCGAGGCCGGATACACGGTGTCGTGCGTGCGCAGCCACGGCTGCGGGTCGATTGTGAGCTTGACCACCTGGTAGTCGTGCTTCCCAGGCGCATACAGGTGCATGCCGGGTCGCGGCGTCACCTGCGCCACGATGGTCAGCCGATGCCCTGGTGCGGCCACGGTGTCACTGATGGTGGCCGCCAGCGACAGGTGGCTGGTCGTGGCAGACACCGGCGTGCCGGGCGGCGTCGCGCCCATCGTCGCCAGGATGGTCGAGGCGGTGTAACGCTCCTGGTAGGCGTCCTCGAAGAAGCGCGCCACTACGACGCCCTTCGGATCGAGGATGAACGTGCCCGGGTGCGGAATGCCGTAGGCGCGCGTCGTGGCATCGACCGTGTCGTTGAACAAGCCGTAGCGCTTGATGGTAGCCGACCCAGGGTCGGACACCAACGGGAAGGTGATGCCGCGCGAGTCAGCGAACTTCTTCAGCGTCTCCGGCGGGTCGTAGGTGATCGAGACGAGCCCCAGCCCTTGCGCCTTGATGTCGTCGTAGCGGCCTTGCAGCTCCACGAGCTGCGTTTTGCAGTACGGTCACCAGTCGGCCGAACGGCTGAAGACGAGCATCAGTCCCTTCGGTCCTGACAGCGAAGCCAGCGACTGCGCCTTGCCGAATTGATCGGTGCCCGAGAGCGGCGGCACCACGCTTCCGATCTGGGGCCCGAGCTTCGAGGTGTCGACGGCCGGTGGCGGCTGCTGCGCGACTCCGACCATCGTGGTCACGCTGACCACGGCGGCCAACAGACTGGGAGACAGAACTGATTTCACACTCACGACCATAACCTTTCTGCGTGCACCGCGCGCCTCGTACATCAGAGTTTCTCCGTCGCGATGATGCGCTCGGCGATGCCACGCAAGTCCGGCGCCACGATGTCGGGCTTCGGACCTAACGGGAACAGCACCTTGCCTGGGCGTGCCACGAAGGCCGCCGCACACCCGGCTTGCAGTGCGCCGACGATATCCCACGCGTGGGCGGCCACCAGCCGCAGATCCCCGATGTCGACGGACAGCGTCTTTGCCACCATCTGGTAGGGTTCCGGCGCGGGCTTGAAGCGCCGCACTGTGTCCACCGAGAACGAGCGCTCGAAGAATTCCGACAGCCCGGCGTATTTCAGTTGGGCCTCGACGGCGGCCGGGGCGGAATTGGTCAGCGTCACCAGGCGGAAGCCGGCCTTCCGCAGCTCCTCGAGCGCGGGTCGCACGTCGGGATGCGCCGGGAGTTCTCGAATGCCAGCGAGGATGCGCCCGCGATCGGCCGGGTCCAGGGACTTGCCGCGCGCATCGGCCACCATGTCGAGTGCCGCGCCGGCCAGCGCGCCGAAGTCCGAGTACGGACCCGCGAGACTGACCACGTTCGAATACAGCAGCAAGGTCGAGAACCACTCGCGAAGGGCGCCTGCGTCGCCGAAGGCCCGCGCGAAGTGGGGCGCGAGAGCCTCGATGTCGAGCAGCGTCTCGTTCACGTCGCACACGATCACCCGAAGGCGCGACCGGACGGCCTGCCCCGCACTGGCGTACGACAGCGACGTGGCGCCCGCGCCGGCTGCGGCGGCCGTGGTCATGAAGTGGCGGCGAGACATCATCTGGTACCGCCGACCTGCGGCGCGGCAAGGGCGGAGAGTACCGCTATTTTCTGGTCACGCAGCGCCTGAATCGCCCGCTGCATCGTCTTCAGCTCGAAGGGGCCATCGGTGCGGCTCACCTGCTGCCCGGCGCGGTCGATGAGCACAGTCGCCGGCATGGCCTCGACGTCGTAGGCATTGGCCACGGCGTCGTTACCCAGCAGGATCGGAAACGTGAGGCCGTGGCGCTGCACGAAGGGCGCCACCGCCTTGCACCACGTGGCCCAAAAGTTGACGAGGACGATCTTGCCGCGATGCTGCGCCGACGAGACCTGCGGGCCGGCGAGTGACGCGAGCGCAAACGCGGGCGCGGCACCGGCGGCGCCCACCGAAACGGGGTTGGCGACGCCAATCGCCGCGGTGAGGAGAGCGACTGCGATCACGCGCTTCACGCCCATGCCTTCCATTCCCTCGGTAGCGGACAGCGTCGCCGCGGGGCGACGCTGCGCATTCATCGTCATCGGTGTATTCGGCGGTGACTGGACCGCGGTTACAGCGGCGTGTCCCTCGCGCCTGCCGGCACGGTCAGTGGTGGCGAAGGAGCAGGCGGCCGGCCAGCGCCAGCACGGCCGTGACTGCCAGCAGCGGCGCCAGATGCCACACAAGCTGGTGGGCTGGGGCGTTCAGCCCGCAGATCCACTGCACGGCGAGCGCCCCGACGGCGGCCGAGGCCAACGCGGCCTGCGCGCTGGTCCACAGCAATTCGTAAGGCGCGGCGCGCCGGAGCTGCCAACACAGCCAGGAGGCCGGCAGGACAGCAACGGCGGCAAGCTGCCAGGCGCACGCAGGATGCCAGCGCACTGCGGCAATCCGATCGAGCATTGCCACGCCGACCAAGGGTGCCATGAGCAGGCACGCCCACGTGACGAGCGCGAGCTCCGGGACATATCGGCGTCGTCGGTCAGGTTCGAGCCCAGGGACGCCCCAGCGGAGTGCGTGCCGCGCCGCGAATACCGCGACCAGCGTCGTCACGAGGGCGCGCGCCAGGAACTCTGCCGAGGCGAGCTGCGCTGCCACATCTCGTCGGAGCCCGTAGTACCACAGTCCCGCGGCCACCGAGACCACCGAGACGAGCAGCCAGTGCGTGCACACGGTGTTGAGCGGTGGGTTGACGCGCACGGGCCCGGCCTGCCTCGCCAGGCGGGCGATCAGGAGTTCTGTTTGCATGAAGGGGTCTTCTCTCTCGCATCCTCGCGCACGCGATCCGCGGTGCCGTCGCCGAGCATGCGCCGCAGCCCGCGGTATCCGCGATGCGCCGCGACCTTGACCGCCGATTGGGTCATGGCGAGACGGGCCGCGATGGCGCGCGTCGGCTCGTCCCTCAGCTGGATGGCCTCGACGATGTCTCGTTGACGCGGCGGCAATAGCGCCAGTGCCTGTCGCACTCGGTCGAGATCGATGGCGTCGGAGGCGCTCACGACCGGTGGGAATGGCAGGTCTGGCGGCCTATCCATCGCCACCTCGTGTCGGGTCAGGCGTGCCGTTTGCCGTTGCATGTCGACGACGCGACGACGCACGATCGCGTAGAACCACGGACCGAGCGCGCGGTCGGCATCGAACGTGTGTCGTGCGCGGTCGATCGACACCAAGGTGGTCTGCACCACGTCGTCGAGCCACGGCGCGTCCCCAGCACGCGTCCGTGCGAAACGGCGCGCCAGCACAGCGCACTCCGTCAGCAGGACGGCATAGGCGTCCTCGTCGCCGGCTTGGGCGCGTCGCATCAGCGCGGCCAAGCGAATCTCCTGTTCAGGGCTCACCTCGGGCCACTCTACCAGTTCGGCGACTGCGCCCAGATGGTTACACCGACTCACGACCATACGCCGGGCATCGGCTCGCGAGCCGCTCATCTCGTTGGCGGGCGGCCCGGTCGAGACGGTGCGCAACGACGGCCCATGCCCGCGCGGCGGGCGCCCCCCGCTATGGAAGGACAGTGGTCCGCCAACCTCCGAGGGCGGTGCCGATGATGAGGCACGGCCCATCGGATCCCTCGTAGTGCGGCTCGTCGGCACGCCCGACGAAGAACTCGCCGGCCGAGACCCGCACCGTGACGTCGCGGTCGGCGACAGGGCCGAATCCGAGCCGCAGCGTGCCCCGCATCACGGCGACGTGGGCGTCCTGCGAGTGCACGTGCGGTGACGCCCAGACCCCGCCCGGCAGCCAGAACGCGTAGGTGAACAGCCCGCCCAAGCGGTCGCGATCGCCGTCGAGCCGGGCGTACTTCGCCCCCGGCGGATCATCGGGGTCGAGAGAGGGGCATCATGCCGCCACGTCTGTGGCCGCGTGGGTCGACGACGCGATCCGTTTCGTGCTGGATGTCCTGGGCGTGCCCGATGACGAACGCAGCGACTCTCGCGCGGGAGGACGGACCGAGGAAGGCGGGCCCCGCCAGCCCGAAGTCACAGGGCGAGGATCCATTTGGGATGCTTCATGATGAACAGCTCCGTCGGCGTCCGGCTCGATGGCGTGTGCCTGCATGGCGGCGAGACGTGCGGCGCGCGCGGTGACGCAGTTGTACGACCGTCACCTGCGCGCGAGCGAGGTCGAGGTCACGCAGTTCGCCCTCCTGTCGGTGCTGCAGGGCATGGGGCCGTGCAGCCAGGCGGCGATCAGCCGCCGATTCACGCTCGACAAGACCACCCTGTCGCGCAACTTGAAGGTGCTGTACGACCGGGGGTTGATTGCCCTGGCCGTGGCCGAGGACCGTCGTGAGCGCCGCTACGTCGTCACACCCGCTGGTCAGCAGCGACTCGCGAGCGCACGGCCCCGGTGGCGGGAGGCGCAGGACCAGCTGCGTGCGTCGATGACGCCCGAGCAGTGGGACGCGATGTGGCAGGCCTTCGCCGTCGTGACCGCCGCGGCAACAGCGGCACCGCCCGGCGTCGTATCGCGGAGGAAATCATGATGATCCAGATCCCGCTGCTCGTGCTGCTCGCCGGCTCCGTCGCTGCACAGACCACGCCCGCCGCCCCGCACGACCATGTCGCTGGCGCGGGCACGGTCGTGAACCCCTTCACCTGTTTCGTCAGCCGGCGCGCCGGCAACGTCTATCCGGTGTGCTTCGACGAGGAGGGAGCCCGAACGATCTTGCCGGCGTTCGCCGACGACGCCGTGCTGCGCCTCAAGGGAGCGAGCCACGATGCTGTGGCGCAGGCCATCGCCAAGGGCTTCGAAGACGGGCGCTACCGGCCGCCAGCACGCCCCGGAATCGCCTACATGCTGTCCCCCGCGACCTACATGCTGGAAAAGGGCGGTCTCACGCGCAGCTATCCCCACACCATGTTCTACGCGCCGTTTCTCACCGACGCCGACATAGGCGGACTCGTCGGCCGCACGGCGTTCGTCGATCGGCCCGGTCCGCACGGGATGATCATCATGCTCGCCAGCGAAGCGGAGCGTGCCGCCTTGCTGAAAGAGTCGCAGGCGCTCGTCGACGAGGTTGAAGGCCACCTCGGCATCAAGTAGAGGATGAGATGCTGCACCGCTGCCTCGCTACAGCCATCGTCGCACTGATTGCCCTTGCGCCGCTCCACGCCCAGCCGGCGGCCCCGACGGACTTCCCACTGCTGCCACGCGAGTTGGAGATTGAGTTGGCGCTGAGCGCGGCGCCGCCGCATCTGCGAGAGGGAGCGGCGCTTCTGGTGCTGGACCCGACGGGGTACGTGTCGGCCCGAACGGGCACCAACGCGTTCACCTGTGTCGTGAGCCGCCGCAGCGGCGACGTCTTCCCTGTCTGCTGGGACGCCGAGGGCACACGGGCGCTGCTGCCCGTCGATCTCGATGCCGCGACGCTGCGGCTCAGCGGCACGAGCAACGCCGAGATCGATCGACAGGTGGCGGACGGATTCGCGACAGGGCGATATCGGGCGCCGTCGCGGACCGGGCTGGCCTACATGCTCTCATCCTTGCGCTACCGCATCGATGAGGAAGGCCACGTCACCAAGGCGAATCCACTCCCGCATGTCATGTTCTACGGGCCGCAGCTGACCGACGCCGACATCGGGGGCGCTGGGGGATCGACGGTTTTCATGAACAAGGTCGGCCCGGACGGCATGGTGATCGTGCCCGTCGGCAGCGCCGAGCGACAGGTGATTGTCGATGCCTCGACATCGCTCACCACTCGACTGGAACAGCACATCGGCTACCGGCCGCAGTAGGCCCCACCCAGGGCCCGAGACCCTCACCCATGACACTACGCCTCGCCGTGCCGTTTCTCCTCGCACTCGTGACGTCCGCCGAGGGGCAGGCTCAGCCGGCGGCTCCACCGGCGGCTCAGCGCCGGATTCCCCCGCCACCGGGCTTCCTGCCGCCACCACTGAACCCGACCGGCGTCGTGCTCGAAACGCGCCGACTCGCCGACGGCGTCTATGCCCTGCTGTCGAACACGCCGTTTGCCGACAACGCGGGATTCGTGGTCGGAGCCGAGGCCGTGCTGGTTGTTGATTCGCACTTCAACGGCGAGATGGGCCGTCAGATCATCGCGGCGGTGCGAAAGGTCACGGATAAGCCGATCCGCTACCTGATCAACACCAACGCGTTTGGCGATCACACCTTCGGCAACTACGTGTTCCCGAAAGACACGCGCATCGTCGCCAACCGGCGCATTGTCGAGGCCATGCGCGGCCTCACCGCGCTCGAGGTCGGCCGGCGGATGGCCGCGACCGTGGGCAACGACCTGTCGGTGTTCGACGGCGTCGAGCTACGACTGCCGGACGAGACGTTCGAGGACGAATGGAGCGTTGATCTCGGCGGCCGGGTGGTTCACGTGCGTTACTTCGGCTCTGGCATGTCGGCCAACGACACCGTGGTCTACGTCCCTGACGCGCGGGTCGCCTGGACCGCGAACCTGGTCTTTGGGGCCGGCACGATTCCGTGGGCGCAAATCGGCGGCGTTGCCGCCTACCGGGCGACGTTGGCGCGCTTGGCGGCCACGTGGCCAATCGACACCGTTGTGCCAGGACACGGGACACTGACGGGCGGTGGTACCGTGAGCCTCGACCTGCAGTATTTCGACGACCTCGCCGCCACCGCGGCGCGCGCGATCGCGGACGGCGTGTTCCGCGACAGCCTTGTCGCCACAGCCGAAGTTCCCGAACAGTTCGCGATCACGCCGCCCTTGGGTCCGTTGATGACGGGCTTCCACCGCTGGAATCTGCAGCGGGCTCTGGCCGAAGTTCAGGGGCAATAGCGCCGATGTCTGGCTTCGTCGCGACCGCCGCTCGAAGCGCGCTGATCCGGGCGATAGGCGCCGGAACTGCCACCGCGCAAGCAGCGCCGCCGGCGCGTCTGGTCCTCCCGGAGGCACCGGCGCTGCCGAACACCATCGCCCGCGATGGCGATGGGCGGGCACGGTACGAGCCGTCCGCCTGACCGCGCCGATGACCGTCGACCGCCGTCTCGACGAGGACATCTACACCCGCGTCCTGCCGGCCTCGAACTTCATCCAGATGGAGCCGCGGGCGGGCGAACCCGCCACCGAGGAGACCGAGGTCTGGGTCTTCTTCGACGAGCGCAACGTCTATGTGTCGTTCCGCGCGTGGGAAAGCCAGCCCGAACGCCGGATCGTCAATGAGATGCGGCGCGACAGCAACAACATCCGCCAGGGCGATTCCGTCGAGTTCGCGTTCGACACCTTTCGCGACCGCCGCAACGCCATCCTGTTCGAAGCCAATGCGCTCGGCGCGCGCACCGACCTGCAGAGCACCAACGAGCGGCAGTTCAGTCCGCGTCAAGCGCGACATCCTGCGGCGCAGCAGCGTCGGCCTCATCGCGACGGCACGTTCCAAGGCGCAGGTGCAGTCGGGCTCCAATCAGGTGTTCGGCGTCGACGGCACGTTCGCCTTCTTCAACAATCTCACCCTCGCCGGCTACTACGCCAAGAGCTGGTCACAGGACCTCCGCGACGACGACACCAGTTGCCGCGCCCAGATGGAGTACGGCGGCGATCGCTACGGCGTCCAGCTTGAGCGGCTGTCGATCGACCGCAACTTCAATCCCGAGGTCGGCTTCCTGCGCCGGTCGGACCTGCGCAAGAACTTTGCGCTGCTGCGGTTCAGTCCGCGCTCGACGCGCATCAAGCGCGTTCGAAAGTTCTCGTCGATCGGGCAATTCACCTACATCGAAGACAGCGCCGGCCGGGTCAGCACACGCATCAGCGACGGCGAGTTCGCCGTCGAGTTTCAGAACAGCGATCGGCTGGCGGCCGGCATCAACGACGACTACGAGCTGCTGACTCGGCCGTTCACGGTTCTGCCGGGGGCACGCGTGCCGACCGGCGGCTACCAGTTCACGACCGCACGTCTCGGTTATACGCTCGGCCAGCAGCGACGGCTCTCAGGCAGCGTGCTGGCGGAACGGGGCTCGTTCTATGACCGCACGACGATCACCTACAACCGGTCGCGGTTCAACGTATCGCCGCGCCTGTCGATGGAACCGAACGTGTCGCTCAACTGGATCGCCCTGCCGTCGGGGTCGTACTCGGCGCGGCTGGTCGGCGGCCGTGGCACCTTCACCGTCACGCCCCTGATGTTCGCCAGCGCACTGGTGCAATACAACTCCAGCACGCACTCGGTGAGCGCCAACGCACGGCTTCGTTGGGAGTACCGGCCCGGCAGCGAGCTCTTCGTCGTCTACAACGAGGAGCGGGACAACGCCGCGCCATCAAGCCTGCCGGGACTGCTCAACCGCTCGTTCGAGACGCGGGGCCCTGCGGGTTGACGTTCGCGACTCGCGTGGTAGATTGGGGTTCTTCCCGTTCTTGCAGGAGACACCCCCTATGAGTGCCATCGCCGACCGCGGATATCGCCATCCAGATGCTCTCGTCTCGACCGAGTGGGTGGCCGCGCACACCGGCGACCCGAACGTGCGCATCATCGAGTCGAACGAAGACACGCTGCTCTACGCCATGGGCCACATTCCGGGCGCCGTGCACGTGGATTGGACCAGCGACCTCAACGACCAGTTGCGGCGCGACTACGTGGAGCGCGAGGGCTTCGCGGCGCTCATGGCCAGGATCGGCGTCACACCCGACACCACCGTGGTCTTCTACGGCGACAAGAACAACTGGTGGGCGTGCTACGCCTTCTGGGTGTTCCAGCTCTTCGGCCACACCAAGGCGCACGTGATGGACGGCGGACGCGTGAAGTGGCAGAAGGAAAGCCGCGAGTGGTCCACCGACACGCCGCGCTTCCCGGTCACGAGTTACCCCGCGCCAGCGCGCAACGACGCGCGCCACCGCATCCTGCGCGACGACGTCATCGCCTATCAGAAGACCGGTGGGCAGTTCGTGGACGTGCGCAGCCCCGAGGAATACGCCGGCACGCGCATGCACATGCCCGACTACCCCAACGAAGGGGCGATTCGCGGCGGCCACATCCCGGGCGCCAAGAGCGTACCGTGGGCCAAGGCGATCAACCCCGACGACGGCACGTTCCGTCCGGCCAGCGAGCTGACGACCCTCTACGTCGAGCAGCACAAACTGGACGCGGCGAAAGATGTGGTGGCCTATTGCCGCATCGGCGAACGCAGCAGCCACACGTGGTTTGCGCTCACGTATCTGCTCGGCTTCGAGAAGGTGCGCAACTACGACGGCAGTTGGACCGAATGGGGCAATCTGGTCGGCGTGCCGATCGAGAAGTGATGCCGGAGTATCCGGAACGCCTGCAGACGCTGCTCGATGTTTTTGCGGGCGTGACCGACACGCATGAACGCACGCAACTGCTGATCGACTTCGCGCGCAAGTTCAAGGAAGTGCCGACGGAGGTGGCGACGCGGCCGTT